>OIWM01000023.1_pt1 | contig 160748 bp, 163 predicted proteins | sample 1587451 | NCBI WGS metagenome assembly OIWM01 (sample SAMEA3888907, study PRJEB22519) | human gut metagenome | biome: human gut; feature: human-associated habitat; material: faeces | place: Denmark | collected 2011 | reverse complement strand
CAGTGCCGACAATACTTGTCTGGAGACGGACTGGAAAGATAGGTCAACGCCAACATCTGATCACAGCTTCGAGAAATCGAGGCTGTGATTTTTTGCTATATACTCAGGCTCTTGTGCGGACGCGCCGAATATGGTAAAATCCGACTGTACAACGAACAAGCAAGGAGACAGATATGCTTTACTTCTCAAGCGATTATATGGAGGGCTGCCACCCAAATATTCTTCGGCGGCTCAGCGAAATAAACATGGACAAGAACCCCGGTTACGGCACGGATGCGATATGCGAGAGCGCGAAGAATAAGATACGCGCCGCCTGCGGCAAACCCGACGCGGAGGTATATTTCCTCGTTGGCGGGACTCAGACGAACGCAGTAGTGATAAAGTCTATGCTGCGCTCTTATGAAGGCGTTGTCGCAGCGGCGACGGGACACGTTGCAGTGCATGAAGCAGGTGCAATCGAAGCCGGTGGACACAAGGTACTGACGCTGCCTGAGCATAACGGCAAGCTCGACGCCGCGGAGGTCGAAGAATATATCGCGACCTTCTATAAGGACGCAAATCATGAGCACATGGTAAAGTCCGGCATGGTCTATATCTCGCACCCTACGGAGTACGGAACGCTCTACACAAAGGCGGAGCTTGAAGCGCTGCATAGCGTGTGCGCAAAGTATGATATCCCGCTGTTCCTTGACGGCGCGCGTCTCGGCTACGGCCTCGCTGCGACGGGTACGGACGTGACGCTTGAGACGATCGCAGACAACTGCGACGTGTTCTACATCGGCGGGACAAAGGTCGGCGCGATGTTCGGCGAAGCCGTCGTGTTCACCGGGAAAGCACCTGAGGGCTTTTTCTCAATAATCAAGCAGAACGGCGCACTGCTGGCTAAGGGCTGGATGCTCGGCGTGCAGTTCGATGAGCTGTTCACGGACGGGCTGTACATGAAGTGCGGGAAGAACGCGATAGACTGCGCGGAGCGTCTCAAGGCGGGGCTTATCTCCAAGGGCTATAATATGTATCTGGATTCTCCGACGAACCAGCAGTTCATTGTCATAGAGACGGCGAAGCTCGAAGAGCTCGGCAAGCAGGTCGCCTACGGATTCATGGAGGCCTACGACGCGGAGCATACAGTCATACGCTTTGCCACGAGCTGGGCAACGCGCATGGAGGATGTCGAGAAGCTGATAGAGCTGCTTTGATAATCGGATATGAAAATGGCACAGGCAAAATGCCTGTGCCATTTTTACGTTTATTGAAGATCAGCCCGCGCGGCTTGCGAGCCAGCCGGAATAGTCAGCGCCCTGCGAGGTGGCCTCGAACTCACCCGTGAGCTTACTGAGCACACGGTTATAGCCCTCAGAGCCCTCCTCATAAGGAGTCGGCTTATAGTCGTTGTAGTTCTGCTCGTTTGCCATCGCCGCGTCAATTTTACTGCTGACGCAGCAGGGGATGACGTCCATACCGGTGCGGGACACGCTGCCGTCGTCATTGCGCGTCAGCTCGACCTGAACGATCGCCGTGTCCGGATCGCTCGGCATGGTGCTGCCGCCGAAAGTCCAGTTGCCCATACTGTAGAGGATCAGCCCGTCGCCGTATTCCTCAATGGGCTGGAGGCAGTGGGTGTGGCTGCCGTAGATGAGGTCGGCGCCTGCGTCGATGCAGGCGTGGGCAAGATCGATCTGAGCCTGGTTCGGCTCGTAGTAAAGCTCCTGCCCCCAGTGGAAAGCACAGATTATATACTCCGCGCCGTCGTCAATAAGCTGCTGGATAGCGTTTAGAGCCTTGGTCTTGTTCGGTGCGAGATCCTTGCCGGAGCAGTAGATACCGATAACAAGGCCGCTGTCGGTGGTGTAGAGCTGCGCCTGCCCCTCCTTGCCGAATGGGATGCCGTAGGCTTCGAGAGTGTCATAGGTGCTGGTCTCACCGGCTTCATAGCAGTCCATAATGTGGTTGTTCGCTGTGGTGACAAAGTCAACGCCGCCGTCGATTATGATGTTGGCGTACTCAGTCGGCGCGATGAACGGGAAGTAGACCTGCGTGTAGTCGTAGGCAAGGTTTTTGTCGGAGAGGATGCACTCGAAGTTTGCAATGGTGAAATCGTCATTCTCAAAATACTGGATGGTGTTCGAGAACGGATAGGAGTAGTCCCCGTTTATGACCCCGGCGTACCCCGCGGGATGCTGGGCGTAGTTCGCGTTCGACCAAAGCGTGCAGTCGCCGATGACGGAGAGCGTGTAGGTCTCGGGCGTCGGGGTCGGTGTAGGAGTAGGTTCCGGTGTCGGCGACGGGGTTGGCGTGGGCGATGCGTCGAGCGGCGCGATTACAGGTGCGGCGCTCGCAGTCGGCATTTCGGGAGAATCGAGCCGGAGCTTTATGGTGATGGCAAGTATGCCGCACAGCAGCAGGAAGCAGATCAGCTTAAGTATCTTTTTCATTTTAAAACCTCGGAAAGAAGCGTATATATATGGACGCGCTCAGGGGAATTATGTTCCTAAAGCAGGTTTCTTATAACTGGTATCTTTTTCGCGATATAACTCACGGCAAAGCACAGAACGGCACACAGCGCTGAGACACCGAGCAAAGAGCCGATGGGCTGCTCAAGCCCGACAGCGACGCCGAGGCGCTCAAGCATGTTTAACATAAGCGGATGCAGCAGATAGACGCCGAGGGTACAGTCGGAGAGCCGGTGTATCAGCTTTGCATGCTTGAAAGCATGTCCCTTGAGAGCGAGGAAGAAGCAGAACATCGCGCTTGCCATGATGAAGTTCGGCAGGGAGAAATAGCTGAACAGCCAGCCGTCGGCATAGCCGCGGTAATTGGAGTACCAGATATTCCCGGCGGTCGTGAGCACGGCGGTCAGCAGAAAGACGAGCGGTGCGAGCCAGAGCGTCCGCCTGCCGTACTCGCGCTGTCCTAAGTACCAGCCCCATATAATATAAAGCAGATACGGCAAATAGTCAAAGCCAAAATTCAACGTGAAGCGGTTGAGAATATACGCAGGGTCAGGCGTGAGGTTGCAGTTCTGCATGAGGAGCACAAGGAACAGGAACACACCGAGGAGCCAGCGCGTGTCAAGCTTTGCACCGTGTATGGCTGCGTGCAGGATCGGGATGAAGAGGCAGCATGTCACCATCGCGGAAATGAACCACATATGGTAGTGCCCGGCCATGACGGAATAGAAAAAGTCATAGGCGCTGCCGAAGCTGCCGGAGGCGACGCGGCTGCCGACGGCGTAGAGCGGCGACCACAAGAGGAACAACCCCGCGAGACGGAGAATGTGCCGCTTGAAAAAGTGCCCGAGCTCAAGCCCTTCGCGCGAGAGCATCAGCAGTCCCGTCAGCATGAAAAAGACGGGGACACTGCCGCGTACGGCGGTACTGATGAAGCAGAGCGGAACAAAGGCGGGTTCATACAGCGGGCAGCTGTGATAGAGCGCAGAGCCGGCATGGATAATGATAACCATTATGCAGGCCGTTATTCTGCATAGATCGAGTTCATATCTTCTGGACATCGGGAGGGGTTTCCTTTCGCTCAATGAGGGATAGTTTTTCTTTACGGGAGAGGCGCTTGATGTGCCATTCGCGGCTGCGCGCGTCGTGCTCGCTCACGTATTCCTCGGAGTAGACAAGCACCACCGGCAGATGTGAGCGCGTGTATTTGCAGCCCCTACCGGACGCGTGCAGCGCGACACGGGCGTCGAGGTCGTTTGTCCAGCCGGTGTACAGCGAGCCGTCGCCGCAGCGGAGAATGTAGACCCAGTTCAACGCTGCACCTGCCGGATGTTCTTTTCAAACTTGCTGCGCGCGCCCATAAGCTCATGGCCGCAGCCGCAGCAGCGCAGCTTGAAGTCCGCGCCCGTGCGCAGCACCTGCCATTGCTTACTGCCGCAGGGGTGGGCTTTTTTCATTGTGAGGATATCGCCGACCTGAATGTCCATTACTTCTTGATCTCCTCCCAATAGCGCTTCGCGGCCTGTTCGGTCTTGTTGTCGCCGAAATCATAGTAGTGCGCTCCGCGCAGCTCATAGGGCAGATACTGCTGACGCACCCAGTGGCCGGGATAGCTGTGCGGGTACTTGTAGCCCTGCTCACGCTCGAAGCCTGCGCCGTCGGCGTGAACGTTCTGAAGCTCGCGCGGGATGCTGCCCGTGCGCCCGGCGCGGACGTCGGCAAGAGCAGCGTCAATGCCCATGCAGGCGGAGTTCGACTTCGGCGCGGTCGCAAGCAGGATGCAGGCCTCGGCCAATGGGAGCTTCGCCTCGGGCAGACCGAGCTGAAGCGCGGAGTCCACACAGGCCTTGACGATAGGCACAGCCAGCGGGTAGGCAAGGCCGATGTCCTCGCTTGCCGAGCAGAGGATGCGCCGGCAAGCGCCGACGAGGTCGCCGACCTCGAGGAGCCGCGCAAGGTAATGCAGCGCTGCATCCGGGTCAGAGCCGCGCAGCGATTTCATGAGAGCGGAGAGAATGTCATAATGGTCGTCACCGTCGCGGTCATAGCGCATGGCGCTGCGCTGAGTTATCGCGGCGGCGTCCTCGGCGGTGATGACGCTGCGCTCCCCCGCGGCGGAGAAGAGAAGCTCGACCGAGTTTATCGCCTTGCGCACGTCCCCGCCGCAGGCGGAGGAGATGCGTTCGGCAGCACCGTCCTGGAGCGTGAGCGGAGCCTCCCGCCGCGCGTTCATTATATCCACAGCGCGATAGACCGCCTGCTTCACATCCTCGGCGGAGACGGGCTTGAACTCAAACACCGTCGATCGGCTGAGAATAGCGTTGAACACGCAGAAATAGGGGTTCTCTGTTGTGGAGGCGATGAGCGTGATGCGCCCGTCCTCAATAAACTCTAGCAGCGACTGCTGCTGTTTTTTGTTGAAATACTGTATCTCATCGAGATAGAGCAGCACACCGCCGGGGGCGAGGAAGGTATCGAGCTCATCGATGATCTTTTTTATATCGGCAATGCCCGCGGTCGTCGCGTTGAGCTTGCGCAGCGAGCGGTTTGTGCGCTGGGCGATGATGCGCGCGACGGTGGTCTTGCCCGTCCCGGAGGGGCCGTAGAATATCATGTTCGGTATCTGGCCGCTCTCGACGATGCGGCGGAGCATACCGTCTTTGCCTAAAATATGCTTCTGACCGACAACATCGTCAAGCGACGCAGGGCGGATCTCGTCCGCTAAGGGTTTATACATTCTGGGCAATCCGCCTTTCAGTAAAGATTCGATACAGAATCTTATTATACCACCGGCGGCGGGAAATGTAAAAGGGTATATTGCGGGCAAAGCGGCTTTGGCGGAGCCGTTCAGATTTTAATTGTGAATTGTTAATGAAAAGAATGATAAAAAAATGTTAAAAAAGCGGATTGACTGCATTGCTGTAAAGCTGTATTATAGGCTCAGGCGCTGAGAGGAGGCATATATGAAAATAACAAGTGTTGATGTCCTTAAGTGTAAGGGCAAATGCAGCGTTGAAACAGACGTGTTCTATACAATAAATGTCCGCGTAAATACAGACGCGGGGATATCCGGGTTCGGTGAGGCCGGAGTATCATACGGCGTCGGCGCGGATGCCGCTTTTGGGATGTGCAGAGACATGGCGGAGGTCATCCTCGGCATGGACCCGATGGACAACGAAGCCATATGGGATAAGATGCATAGAAAGACCTTCTGGGGCATGGGCGGCGGAACGATAGTTTTCGCCGGGATGAGCGCGATAGACATTGCGGTTTGGGACATAAAGGGAAAGGCATTGGGCGTGCCGGTATATAAGCTGCTCGGCGGCAAGACAAACGGCAGGCTGCGCGCGTATGCAAGCCAGATACAGTTCGACTGGAGCGGCAAGAGCAAAGCCATGCTGACCCCGGAGGATTACAGAGTCGCAACAAGGCACGCAATGGAAGCAGGCTTTGACTGCGTAAAGGTTGACCCGTTGCTCTGGAGCAGGCGCGGTGGGTTTCAGGACTGGAACACAAGAGGGATACTGACAAACGAGAAACTGAAGACAGCGGTCGAGCGTGTTGCCGCGGTACGTGAGGAGGGCGGAGACGGCCTTGATATCATAATAGAGCTGCACGCCTATACCGATACAAACACCTCTGTGCAGCTTGCAAAGGAATTGGAGCCGCTCGGAATATTTTACTATGAAGAGCCTACCCAGCCGCTGAACCCGAATCTGTTCAGCACTATTTCGAGCAAGACGGACATTCCCCTCGCCAGCGGCGAGCGCATATTCAGCCGCTGGGGCTTCAGACCGTTCTTCGAAAACAGGAGCCTTTCCATCATCCAGCCGGATGTATGCAACACCGGCGGTATCACCGAAGCAAAAAAGATCTGTGATATGGCGCATGTGTATGACATCGGTGTGCAAATGCATATCTGCGGCGGACCGATATCCACGGCTGCGACGCTGCAGATAGAAGCCGCAATTCCCAATTTTGTTATCCACGAGCATCACCAAGGCGCTATTATTCCGGAAAACATCGCGACCTGCAAGTACGATTACCAGCCGGTAAACGGTTATTTTGAGGTGCCGGAACTGCCTGGCATCGGCCAGGAGCTGACGGAAGAAGCGATAGCCGCGGCGGAGAAGATCACTGTATCCGGAAAGCCGCGCTTTGACTAAAAATACAGGGAGGCTCAAACGTGAAAAAAAGAGAGAATTTCGTTGGAAAGATCAACGCGTACCTGAACACCGTCCTCGAAAATATTCAGGTCGTGACGATCATTCTGGCGGCAGTAATGGTAACGCTGGACGTGCTGATGCGGGCGCTGTTCTCCAAGCCCATTTCAGGCACTTCCGAATATGTCGGGTATATCATGATCCTTGCCAGCTTTTTCGGCCTCGGCAGCTGCACAGCGGACCGCTCACACCTCAAGGTCGACCTTGTGGTCCAGCTTCTGCCCGAAAAGCATCAGGTCATAAACGACATGATAAACTCTGTTATCGTTGCAGGCGTCGGCGCGCTTATGCTGTATGCGAGCATAAACCAGGGAATCATCACCTATGGGCTCAAGACCAAGGGGACCTTCTCGGGCGTTCCTAACTGGCCGTTTTATCTGCTGATGGGGCTTGGGTATCTGCCGGTCCTTCTCGGCGCGGTAAGCAACTTTATTGAGGATATCCAGACGCTCGCAGCACTCAGGGCCGAAAAGAAATAAAGGAGGCGGAAAGAATGAGTAATGTAATATACGGTGTCATTGCCGTTATCTTGCTGCTGGTCATGATTTTCTATAAGATCTGGATCGGTGCAGCCCTTGCCGCGATCGGATTTATCGGCTACGCAATAATCTACAGCGCGGATAAATCGCTCATAATGGTCGCCTCGGAAGCCTTCTCTCAGATAGGCAACTACTCTTTCGCGACCGTCATCCTTTTTACCTACATGGGCTGTATAATTGCCGGTACCGGTCTTGGCGATGATCTGTTCAAGACCGCGGATAAATGGATGGGCAGGCTTCGCGGCGGCGTCGCGATAGCGTCAACGGTTTCGTGCGGCATATTTGGAGCGGTTTGCGGAAGCTCTACGGCATGCGCGTTGACGATGAGCAAGATCGCTTATCCGGAAATGCACAAAATGAAATACGACGACAGCCTTTCTGCGGCGACGGTCGCGGCCGGCGGCACTATAGGCTTCATGATCCCTCCGAGCATCGGCTTTATAATGTACGGTCTTATCACGGAAAATTCCATTTCAAAGCTGTTCCTTGCGGGAGTCATGCCCGGCATCGTTCAGGTCATTCTCTATATTCTGGTAATAGCTGTCCTTGTGCGCAAACGCCCCGATTGGGCGCCGGATAACTCCGCAAGAGTTGTTACCATGAAGGAAAAAATCGCCTCGCTTAAGACGACATGGCCCATACTTGTGCTGATACTTGTCATTGTCTTCGGCCTTTACGGCGGTATATTCACGGCAACGGAGGCAGGCGCTATCGGTGCGGTCTCGGCATTGGTGCTCGCGGCGGTCACCGGAAAGCTCAGCAAGAAAAATCTCAAGAGTGTCACTGTCGACACGGCGAAAACCACCGGTCAGGTCGTGCTCCTCCTTGTAGGTGCCTACATCTTTTCACGCTTCCTCACGATCACGAGGCTGCCTGAGCGCATGACGGAGATCGCGATGGGAATCAGCTCTCCCGTTCTTCTCATTTCCGCGATCTGCCTGCTGTATATAATCCTCGGGATGTTCCTTGATATCTACGCCATAACCATCCTCACGATTCCGATCCTTTACCCGATCTCCGTCGCAGCGGGCTGGAACGCGATATGGTTCGGAGTAGTCCTTGTCAAGCTCATGCAGATCGGCATGGTCACCCCGCCCTACGGCACCAATCTTTTTGTGACCTCGTCAGCCACGGGGGTCCCTCTCAAGCAGCTGTACAAGGGCTCAGTCCCGTTCCTCCTTGCGGATATTGTCCATTTGATCCTCATAATCGCGATACCTCAGATGTCGCTTATGCTTGTGTGACATAAAACTGCTTGTGCAGGTTTGTGATAAAACGTAACATAAAAAACAGAAGGAAAGGAAATAACACAAAATGAAAAAAGTAATCGCGCTCATCCTTGCTCTGGCAATGGTTTTTGCCCTTGCCGCCTGCGGCGGCAGCACATCCGCGGCTCCCGCTGCCGAAGCGAAGACTGACGGGGCCGCGGCTCCCGCTGCCGAACCTGTCGTTCTCACCTTCGCGGCGCACTTCTCCAACACCATCAAGCTCGGCGAGACCATCAGCAAAGCAAAGGAGATCCTTGAGGAGAAGTCCGGCGGCACCATGACTCTTGATATGTACTTCAACGAAGCGCTCATGAAGCAGAGCGACACCTTCGTCGGCGTCGGCCAAGGCATTGCAGATATCGCCTATATCCCCTCGCAGAACCTCAGCGATGTTGACATGGCTGGCATTTTCAAGATCCTCTACACTACCGGCGCGCTGGATACCTATACCATGACCGACATTTACCGCGGCGCTCTGGAGAATACTCAGCTTCAGGATAACCTCGCAGACTTTAATCTGCACTGCCTTGTTGCCCGTGCCCTCGGCGGAAAGCAGCTTTGCACCAGCAAGGTCCAAGTCAAGACCCCCGATGACCTTAAGGGTATGAATATCGGCGCGAACGGCAACGATTCCTATTTCTTCTCCGAGTGCGGCGCCGGTGCGGTCGCTCTGTCTAATGCCGATTATTATACCGGTCTGAGCAACGGCCTTGTCGGCGGCATCACCAACCACTATGTTTCCATAGTCACCTATAATCTCAGCGAAGTCGCAAAGTACATAACCGAGTTCGGCAGCGGCCTTGAGGTCGCGGCAGAGACCTACATGATGAATCTTGATACATGGAACAGCCTGACCGAAGAACAGCAGAAGTGGGTCACAGAGACCTTCACAGAGATCAGCGACATGATGCAGGAATCTGATGCGGCTGACCTCGTCGCGGACCGCCAGCTCTGCATTGACAGCGGCATCGAGGTCTATACGCTCACCGATGACGAGCTTGCAGCCTTCGCACCTTACATGGAAAAGGTCAACAACGACTGGATCAAAAAGGCAAGCGACGACGGCTGGGATGCGCAGGGCGCATACGACTATGTCATGAACGCGGTCATCGCGGCCAAAGGCTGAACACAGGTTCTCAGACAAATCACAGGGCGCGCTTTGCTGTGCGCCCTGTAAGGAATATAAGAGGAGGAGAATTTTGAATCCATATTACCCCCATCTTTTTGAACCCATAACGATAAGACATATAACATTCCGCAACCGCATTTTCTCAACGCCGAACTGCATTTTCGGGGAGAACTCCGGAAATGTGGCCTTCTTTGAAAACAAAGCCAAGGGCGGCGCTGCGGCGATTACGCTCAGCGAGTCCGCGGTCAGCCCAAAGTATGATGTTCAGGACCCCGGCTTCGGCATGAGCCTTGCCCACCGCAATGCCTCCAACAAGGCGCGTCTGGGCGATATAACTCTGGCGATAAAGGCCTTTGGCGCAGTGCCGAGTATAGAACTGAACCACCACGGCATGAATGCGCGCCCGAACAGAAGCGCCGGGGTGAACCCGATAGGACCCACCGGCGGGATACGCGAGCGCGACGGCGTCGAAATAATAGAGATGGACGAAGCTCTCATCGAAGAGGCTATCGAGGATTACGCAGTGTCGGCGTCTTTCGCGCAGCGCTGCGGCTTTGAGATGGTCATGGTCCATCTCGGCCACGGCTGGCTCCCGGCTCAGTTTCTTTCTCCGAGAACAAACAAACGCACCGACCGCTGGGGCGGCAGCCTTGAAAACCGCGCACGCTTCAGCGTAGAGGTTCTCAAGCGCATCCGCGAAAAATGCGGCGAACGCTTCATCATCGAGGCCCGCATCACCGCGGACGAATGCATTGAGGGCGGCATTAAGCCGGAAGAGGCATGCAGATTTGCCGAGATCATTCAGGACTATGCCGATCTTATAAATGTCTCCTTCGGCATACATGACGACCGTTCCACCGTCGGCGAAATGATCCCGCTCTCAGGCTTTGTTCCGACAGGGTCACATGTTGAACTGGCCGCGGAGATTAAAAAGCGCGTTCATATTCCTGTCTCTGTCGTGAGCGGCATCAACACCCCGGAGTTTGCCGAAAAGATACTTGCCGAGGGAAAGGTCGATATCATTTCGATGGGGCGCGCGCTTATCGCGGACCCCGAGTTTCCGAACAAGGCACGTCACGGTCATCCCGAGGATATCGTCCACTGTATGCGCTGCAACTACTGCATCTCCGGCTTTGCCTTCGATCCGCCTCCCTGGGGGCAGAATATGCAGTTCGGCTGCGCTGCAAACCCCAAGATCGGAAGAGATCTTATGCTTGCCCGCATGAAGGAACCGGAAGCGCCGCGCAGAGTCGTCGTTGTCGGCGGTGGCCCCGGCGGCCTTAACGCGGCAATAACGGCGGCGGAGCGCGGACATAAGGTAACTCTCCTTGAAAAGAGCGGCGCGCTCGGCGGGAACCTGAAGATCATGGAATGTGAGCCGAAGAAAAAGGACATGGTGCTCTACCGCGACTATCTCGTCCGTATGATAGAGAAGAACAAGGTAGAGGTTCATCTGAACACCCCGGCTACACTTGAGACTGTCAGGTCCTATGCCCCTGATGCGGTTATTTGTGCGGTCGGCTCGAACATTTTTATTCCTCCGATAAAAGGTGTTGAGCGCGACAAAGTCCTGACTTTCATGGACGCTTTCTACAAGCCGGAAACGATCGGCAAAAACGTCATTATCGTAGGCGGCGGAATCGTGGCCTGCGAAGCGGCGATCTGTCTTGCTGACCACGACGCGGAAAGAAAGATACTGCTTGTCGAGATGCGCGATGTCCTTTGTGACCCGAACTATGTGTATCACTATAACACAATGATACCTTATCTCAATAAGCACCCGCAGATAGATTACCGCGTCAGCACCAAGTGCGTTGCGGTGACCGATCACAGCGTGACCGTTGAGAAAAACGGCAAATCAGAGATACTGACTGCCGACTCGATAGTGTTCGCCACCGGGCTTACCCCCAACAGAAAGCTCGTCGAAGAGCTGCGCGATTCCGCGATAGATTTCTATCCGATAGGCGACTGCGTGAACGCCACGTGCATCCGCGATGCAACAAGAGCAGGCTTTTTCGCAGCGATGAATATTCTCTGACCGCGAAAAGACAAAACGTCCTTATGCTGTTCGGCATAAGGACGTTTTGCTGTCGGACCGTCAAAAAAGTTCATATTTTACTCTTACGTCAGTCTGCTTATGTTTGCTTTTTCTGCTCTGGGAGCTTCATTATTTTTGGATCAAGATGGGCGATCGTTATGCGTTTGGCCTTGGCAAAATCACCGCTTTTAACAGCGTCATACAGATCGTAATGGCTCATTATAAAGCGTTCGATATTGGCGGTGTTGGTTGTGTCTATCCTGTTGAAATACCAGCGGGAGACAAAGTTCGTGCATATCTGCCGCTTTATCGCTTCCTGCGCGGCCTTGTATATCAACGGATAAAGAAGGTTCCCGCTGATCTCGCACATGGTGAGGTGGACCTTATAGTCCAGATCGACGATCGTTTTCTGCTCGTCCTCGCCGAAATCCGTAATCCCGTGCATATAATTGGCAAACTCCTCGCATGCATCGTATAGCCGCTGAAGATCATCGGCCGAGGCGTTAAGTATTGCCAGACGCACACACTCCGTATCGATCAGCCTGCGGAAATCGCTCACATCGTTGAGCATCTGCGGCTCCGTTACAAGCGACGACACGGTCTGCAAAAGACGGTCATTATCACGCTTTTTTACGAAGCTGCCCTCACCGTTTCTGGTTTCAACGTAATCAAGCGCGCTGAGTCTCGCGATCGCTGCGCGGACGGTAAGGCGGCTCACACCGTACTTCTGAGCCAGAGCCGATTCGGACATCAGCTTCTGACCGGGTTTATAATCACCGGACTCAAGCTCCTCTCGGAGAATGTTGAAAAGTTGTTCTGCAAGCCCGTCTCTGCGAACTACATTCTTTGTCATATGATTACCTCTGCTAACGTCGCTTCCTGTATTATAGGTATCTAAGTATAATGATACTACACATTTACGGATAATTCAACCATTTATTGATGCATTTTTGGCAGAAAAAGCAGGGCGGTGCGGATGTTAAATAATTATGTACACAGCATATACCATTATGGACAATTTTCGACGCATGGTTTATAATTATCTCTCCAAAGCAATGTATAAAGGAGCGATTCGAAATGTCAAAAGGAAGAATCAAAGCTGTTTTGTTTATTATAGTTTTTCTGCTGGTCATCGCAGTTGCTGTCAATCTGCTCGTGGATATGCAGAGTGAGAGAAAGGCTGAGGCGACGCCGACGAACGACCCCTATGCGAATACAGTCACGCCGAGCGTTGATATGCAGCCCGCTTTAGAGACTCCCCAGCCGACCCCGGCGATAGTGCCGTCCGTCGCGCCTACCGCGACGCCGACTCCCGCAGCGCCGGTGCCGACGGCCACGCCTACGCCTGTACCCACCGCAACCCCGGAACCCATCCAGCCCGTTATCCCGCAGGGCGAGGTCATCGGCTCGGGCAGCTTCACTTCCGATACCGGCACGCCGCTGAACCTCCGCGCCGACTGGACGGCGACGGTGCTCGACTCTGAGCGTGTCGAGGTCACGGTGAATGTCTATCTCGTATCCTATCAGATCGAGGTGCGCGAGCTTTATAACGCCGTCAACGTCAGCGTCGGCGACCAGTACGCCTCAGCGGACTCCCCGGCGATAAAGTGGGAGAACAACACGCGCCTTGAGACTCTGCTTGCCTCCACGGTGCATACGCTGAGCCTGCCCTCCGGCAGCAGCGCCAGCTTCCCCCTCGCGGCGCAGTACCAGTTCGGCGGCACCTACAGCAAGGTGGAGCTGCCGGTCATCGAGTGCGGCGGCACGATAGAGCTCAGCAGATGAGAACACAGGAGCAGGTAAATGAGATAGTGCGTCTGCTGATGGAGGAATACCCTCTGGCGGACTGCACGCTCGATTGGAACAAAGCCTATGAGCTGCTGTTCTCGGTGCGCCTTGCGGCGCAGTGCACCGATGAGCGGGTGAATAAAATAACCCCGGCGCTGTTTGCGCGCTTCCCGACGCTCGAGGCCTTTGCCGAGGCGGACGTCGCGGAAGTTGAGGAGTATGTGCGCTCCTGCGGCTTCTATCATTCCAAGGCGCGGGACATCGTTGCGTGTGCGAATGTGCTGCTGGAGAAATACGGCGGGGAGCTGCCGCGCACGATGGAGGAGCTGACGGCTCTGCCCGGCGTCGGGCGCAAGACCGCGAACCTCATCCTTGGCGATGTGTTCAAGATCCCCGGCTCCACGGTCGTGGACACGCACTGCATCCGCATTTCAAATCGCCTCGGCCTTGTGGATGACCTCAAGGATCCGGTGAAGATCGAGATGGAGCTGAGAAAGATACTGCCGCCCGAGCACTCCTCGGACTTCTGCCACTGTATAGTTCTGCACGGCAGGGCGGTGTGCATCGCGAGAAGGCCGGAGTGCGAAAGGTGCTGCGTCAGGCACCTGTGCCGGCACTATTCGGGTTGATAACTAATACATAGGGAGATAACAGAATGAAAGCAATAGTCAGCGTGTTCGCGAAGGACAGCAAGGGCATCACCGCCTATGTCACCTCGCTGCTTGCCCAGAAGGAGATAAACATACTCGATATCAGTCAGACTCTGATGCAGGAGTATTTCGCAATGATAATGCTCGTCGATCTTGCCGACTGCACCATGCCCTTTGACGAGCTGATCCGCTTCCTCAAGGAGAAGGGCGAGGAGCGTGCGCTCGATATCCATATCCAGCGGCAGGACATCTTTGAAGCCATGCACAGGATCTGAGGTGTCCCATGAGCTATCTCTTCAACAGCAGTGAAATTCTGCAAACCATAGACATGATAAACCAGCAGCACCTCGATGTTCGCACGATCACCATGGGCATAAGCCTGCTTGACTGCGCGAGCGAGAGCATGGACGAGTGCTGCCGGAAGATCTACGACAAGATATGCCGCTGCGCGGGAAAGCTTGTCGAAACCGGCTGCGCCATCGAGCGGGAGCTGGGCATACCCATTGTCAATAAGCGCATCTCGGTAAGCCCGATATCGCTCGTTGCCGCTGCGTGCCGGGAGGAGGATTATACCCCCGTTGCCCTGACGCTCGACCGCGCCGCGCACGAGACGGGCGTGAACTTCATCGGCGGCTTCTCGGCGCTTGCGCACAAGGGCTTTACGAAAAGCGACCTGCGTCTTATCAACTCCATCCCCGCCGCGCTCACGCAGACGGAGCTTGTCTGTTCGAGCGTGAACCTCGCCTCGACGAGAGCGGGCATAAACATGGACGCCGTCGCGCTCATGGGCAGGATAATAAAGCAGACCGCGGACATTGACCCGATGGGCTGTGCAAAGCTCGTCGTATTTTCTAACGCCGTTGAGGATAACCCATTTATGGCGGGGGCGTTCCACGGTGTCGGCGAACCGGAGACGGTCATAAACGTCGGTGTGTCCGGCCCCGGCGTCGTCGCCTACGCACTCAAGCAGTGCAAGGGCGAGAGCTTTGACGTCGTGGCGGAGACGATAAAAAAGACCGCCTTCAAGATAACGCGCATGGGCGAGCTTGTTGCGCAGGAGGCCTCGCGCCGTCTCGGTGTGCCCTTCGGCGTGGTCGACCTCTCCCTTGCTCCCACTCCCGCGATCGGCGACAGCGTTGCTGAGATACTGGAGATAATGGGGCTTGAAAAAAGCGGCATGCACGGCACGACCGCTGCCCTCGCGCTCCTCAATGACGCGGTCAAAAAAGGCGGCGTCATGGCGTCAAGCCATGTCGGCGGCCTGTCCGGTGCGTTTATCCCCGTGTCCGAGGATGCGGGCATGATCTCTGCCGTGGAGGACGGGATGCTCTGCATCGATAAGCTTGAAGCCATGACCTGCGTCTGCTCGGTCGGGCTCGACATGATCGCCGTCCCCGGCGACACGAGCGCCGATACCATCTCCGCTATCATTGCCGATGAGGCAGCTATCGGCATGGTCAACAACAAGACCACCGCCGTGCGCATCATCCCGGCAAAGGGCAAGACCGTCGGCGACACGGTAGATTTCGGCGGGCTCCTCGGCTCGGCGCCGATAATGCCGCTGCATGACGGCAGCGCCGCAGAGTTCATCGCCCGCGGAGGCCGTATCCCCGCCCCGCTGCACAGCCTCAAGAACTGAGCTTAGACGTTGGCAAGGGGCAAAGGAGAAACATGGAAAAGAAACTGATGCTCATAGTAAACCCCGCGGCGGGACGCGGCGGGTACAAGGTGAATTTTGCCGAAGCGCTGCATACGCTCGACCTCGGCGGCTACAGAACGACGCTGTTCTTCACCTCCGGGCGCGGGGAAGCGACGGAGTTTGCCGCGCGCCATGCCGGGAACTTCGATACCGTCGCCTGCATCGGCGGGGACGGTACGCTCAGCGAGGTTCTCGCCGGGCTCATGCAGCTCGACTCTCCGCCCCCTGTCGGGTATATGCCCATGGGTACGGCGAACGACGTCGCGACGACACTCGGCCTGCCGAAGAACGACACGGTTGGCGCGGCGCGCAGGATAGTCCACGGCACGGCACACCCCTTTGACGTCGGCGGCTTCGGGGATGATAAATACTTTGCCTATATCGCAGCCTTCGGCGCGTTCACCGAGGTGAGCTACGCCACCCCGCAGGATCAGAAAAAGCGGCTGGGTCATCTGGCCTATGTGCTCCAGGGCGCGCAGCAGCTCGGGAAGATAGAGAGCTATAAGACCCGCGTCGAGTATGACGGCGGCGTTGTGGAAGCGGATCTTCTCTACGGCAGCATGTCAAACTCCACCTCTGTCGCGGGCATAGTCCGTCTGCCGAGCGAGATGGTCTGCCTCGGCGATGGGATGAGTGAGCTTGTGCTGGTGAAGAACCCCGGCAGCGTCGCGGGCTTCGGCGAGATCGTCGAGAGTGTGCTGTCCCAGCGCTTTGACAGCGAAAACCTCCTCATTCTCCACACCCGTCAGGCGCGGTTCATCTTCGATAAGCCGGTGTCATGGACGCGCGACGGCGAGGCCGGCGGCGAATATCAGGACATCACGCTCAAAAATTATGAGTGCCCTGTGCAGATGATCTTCTGATTTTCCCGGAAAACGCAATTAAACCTTGCAATATCCGACCATAATATATATAATAATGCAGCACCGGTTTTTGCGGAAACCAGTGCTGCTTTTAAAAATATGCGTGCCCAAAGGCACAAAGAAAGGAAGAGCGCCAAATGAAACGTCAGAAAATTTCCGGCATCTTTGCCGACGCGGAAGCCCTCGGCAGCCAGAGCATGACAGTCTGCGGCTGGGTCAGGACCGTCCGCGACATGAAGAACTTCGGGTTTATCGAGCTTAATGACGGCAGCTGCTTCAAGTCGCTGCAAGTCGTATTTGAGAGGAGCTCACTGAATAATTACGAAGAGATCGCAAAGCAGAACGTAGGCGCTGCCCTTATCGTCCACGGCACGCTTGTTCTCACCCCGGAGGCAAAGCAGCCCTTTGAGCTGAAAGCCGATGAGATCACCGTCGAGGGCGCGTCCACGCCGGACTATCCCCTCCAGAAGAAGCGCCACAGCGTGGAGTTCCTGCGCACTATCCAGCACCTCAGACCGCGCACCAATCTCTTCTCCGCCACTTTCCGCGTCCGCAGCGTCGCGGCGCAGGCAGTGCATGAGTTTTTCCAGCAGCGCGGCTTCGTGTACGTCAACACCCCCATTATCACCGGCTCCGACTGCGAGGGCGCGGGTGAGATGTTCCGCGTCACCACACTCGATCTCAACAACCTCCCCCTCAAGGAGGACGGCACTGTTGATGACAGCAAGGACTTCTTCGGCAAGCCGACGAGCCTGACCGTCTCCGGCCAGCTCAATGCCGAGAACTTCGCCATGGCTTTCGGTGATGTCTATACCTTCGGCCCCACATTCCGCGCCGAGGTCTCCTATACCCAGCGCCACGCCGCCGAGTTCTGGATGATCGAGCCGGAGATGGCCTTTGCCGACCTCAACGATTATATGGACACCGCCGAGGCGATGGTCAAGTATATCATCAACCGCACCATGGAGCGCTGCCCGCAGGAGATGGAGTTCTTCAACTCCTTTGTCGATAAGGGCCTGCTTGAGAGACTGCATAACGTCGTCAGCAACGACTTCGGCCGTGTGAGCTACACCGAGGCGGTCGAGATACTCAAGAACAGCGGCAGAAAGTTCGAGTACCCCGTCGAGTGGGGCATCGATCTTCAGACCGAGCATGAGCGCTACCTGACCGAGGAAGTGTTCAAAAAGCCCATCTTCGTCACCGATTACCCCAAGGACATCAAGGCTTTCTACATGCGCATGAACGACGACGGCAAGACCGTCGCGGCGGCGGACTGCCTCGTCCCCGGAATCGGCGAGATCATCGGCGGCAGCCAGCGCGAGGAGCGTCTTGAAATGCTCGAAAAGCGCATGGACGAGCTGGGCCTCAAGAAAGAGGACTACTGGTGGTACCTTGACCTGCGCCGCTATGGCAGCTGCCGTCACGCGGGCTACGGCCTCGGCTTTGAGCGTATGGTCATGTACCTCACCGGCGTGAGCAATATCCGCGATGTGGAGCTCCACCCCCGCACGACCGGCAACGCCGACTTCTGATAAAAAAATTCGCCGTTTCCCGGATGCTAAAAGCATCCGGGAAATTTTTTTGTAAGACAAAATACAAAATTGTTTGACAATCATCCAACGTTGAGTATAATAGATATAGTGGAAATGTATGGAGGATGAGGTATGGAGCCAATAAAAAGGGTGCCGATCGTCAGTCAGGTCGAGGAAAGCATCCGTGAAATGATCGAGAAAAAGGAATATAAACCGGGGATGAAGCTGCCGACTGAGTTCGAGTTCTGCCAGACCCTGCAGGTCGGGCGGGGCACGGTGCGCGAGGCGCTGCGTCTGCTTCAGGCAAAGGGGCTTGTGGAAATAAAGCCTGGCAGAGGCGCGTTCGTTGCGGAGAATGAGCCTGCGGACGCAAACCCCGTCGTGTGGCTTGTTCAGAACGAGAAAGAGCTGAGGGATTCCATCGAGATCCGCAACGCGCTCGAACCACTCGCCGCACGGAAAATGGCCGAGAACGGCAGCGGGGACGCAATGCACGATCTCCGGCGGATACATGATGATTTTCTCAGCGCGATAGAAAACGGGGACGCGGATCGGATCGCCGAACTGGACGAGGGCTTCCACAGCCTGATCGTCAAGGAGAGCGGCAACCCACTGCTCCAGGAAATAAACATGCATCTGCGCCAGGGGATGCACACTTTCCGCAGCAAGACCTTTACCGTTCCGCAGAACGTGCGCAACGCCGTTGTACCGCACACGCGCATCCTTGATGCGATACTCCGGCGGGACGGGGAGTCGGCCGAGAAAGAAATGCGGAAACACCTGAAGATGGTTGAGGAGGACTTGGCCAGCAACATCAGGGTCTATACAGAAAACTGAATATAAAACTGAATATACATAAGCAGCTCGTATGGGGAAAACAACCAAAAACGAGCTGCTTTTTTTGGCTGAACTCCTAATTGAAAAAACGTGGGGAAAGTATATACTTAGTGTCAGATGTCATACAATTTGACGAAAGAGCTTATTCATCGGCTTTGCCCGTGCTGACTGTGCGGACAGAAAAGCTTCTATCGATTGCGTATGGAGGAAGAAAATATGCTCAACAATACTCTTAAAGAAAAAATGGCAAAACGTCCGGTGTTCGGAATGACTATTTACAGCAACTTCCCGCCGGTCATAGAGAACCTCGCGTACTACGGATTTGATTTTGCGTTTATCGATGCAGAGCACTGCCCCTGGGAGGTCACCTCTCTGCGTGAGGCTGTCCTCGCAGCGAGATTTGCCGGCATAAGCCCGCTGGTCCGTGTGACAAAGCCCGACATGATCGAGATCCGCAAGGCTTTTGAGATGGGCGCCGAGGGCGTTATCGTTCCCCATGTCAAGACTGCCGAGGATGTAAAGCTCTGCGTGAAGGCAGGCAAGTTCCCTCCCAAGGGCCGCCGCGGCTTTGATATGACCGTCCGCTCCGCACACTACGGCGTGGGCGTGAACAGCGCGGATTATATCCAGCACACCTTTGACACCGAGATGATAATCCCGATGGCTGAGGATTTTGAGTTCATGGACAATATCAATGAGATCCTCGCAGTAGAGGGCGTTGACGCAATTAACTTCGGACCTGCCGATTACTCCATGTCCACGAACCGCCCGTCCGGCTATGACATGAAGAACAGCGATACCGACGAAGTCCTCAGAAGCATCGTTGCGGCAGCCCGCCCCAAGGGCATCGGCGTCATGGCTCCGGCGCTCCCCACCAATGAGGAGACTATCAAGACGCTTATTTCAAAGGGCGTGAATATGCTCGTGTGCGGCAGCGATATTTACCATTGGCAGCGTTCCATTGAGAACGTGCTGAAGTCCGGCGTGGAAGAATATCTGAAGTAAACCTCGCGGCATAAAAAAGGTTATTCTGCTCTCAAGGAGAGCGGTAACATAAAAAAAGAAAAAAGGAGAAAACCAAGAATGAAGAAGATCATGGCACTTGTCCTTGCTCTGTGCATGGTATTTGCACTGGCAGCATGCGGCCAGTCCGCTGCACCCGCAGCGACCGAAGCCCCCGCCGCCGATGCGGCTGCTGACGCTGCACCTGCAGCCGAAGAGAAAGTCGTCATCAAGTTCGGCTACACCCCCGGCGACCTCAAGCCCGAGGAATCCCGCGAAGTTTGCTACGCGACCACTTTCAAAGAGTACGTTGAGAGCCACAGCGACAGCATCACCGTTGAGCTGTACCCCTCCGACACTCTCGGCTCCGCTAACGACGTCGTCGGCGCGATCGCAGCCGGCACCGTCCAGATGGGCGTTTACGACTTCTCCCTCATCAACAACTACTTCCCTGAGACCATGGTATTCTGCATGCCCGGCGCATTCCTCAATAACGACGAAGTGAACGCCACTGCCGATACCGATTGGGCAAAGCAGCTGTTTGCAGATACCGCAGAGAAGACCGGTATCCACATCCTCTCCGTCGTCTCCGGCGGTATGCGCTGCTTCACCACCAAGGGCCACGAGGTCCGCACCGTTGCCGATGCAAAGGGTCTGACCTTCCGCGTCATGGACTCCGCTATCTATGTTAAGATGGTCGAGGCTATAAGCGCAAACGCAGTCCCGATGCCGGGCAGCGAAATGTACGTCGCAATGCAGAACGGTGTTGTTGACGGCCACGAGAACACCATCCCCAACATTCTTCAGGACAAGACCTACGAGGTTCAGGACTGGATCTGCATGGACGAGCACATCCCCTCCATGAGCGCTGTTTACTTCAACGAAGCTCTCTACCAGAGCCTGTCCGATGCTCAGCGCGCTGTCATTGACGAGGCTGCTGTTGAGGCACAGACCGCCGCACGCGCAGTTGTCGCCAACATCCTTGAAAACGGCATTGCTTCCCTCGAAGCAAACGGCATGACCGTTTACATCCCGACCGAGGAAGAGAAGGCAGAGTGGCACGAAGCTTACGGCCCTGCATGCGAAGCATATCTGCGCGAGCAGGTCGGCGATGAGATCGTTGACGAGTTCCTCGCCACTATTGCAGCAAACCGCAAGTAATCATCCCGATACCATATGGGCGGTTGGCTTTGCCGATCGCCCATATCTAACATCTGCAAGGGAGGGCTTTAACCGTGAAAACCCTGAAAAAGACATACTTTGTCCTCGACAAAGTGTCTAATATCATATGCAGGATCCTTGAAGCGATAATCGTTCTGCTGGTCGTCGTGAATGCTGCGGACGTTTTTCTTCAGGTGTTCAACCGCTATGTGCTTGTAAAAATATCCGATATTTCGGTAAGCTGGACCGAGGAGCTTGCGCGCTATTCCATGATATGGATCTGCTATCTCACGCTGGGGATATGCTTCCGCGAAGGCTCGATGGCTCAGGTCGATATAATATACAGCAGAGTTGGCCATGAGGGTCGTCTGATCATCTATATCATCACCCGTATACTGATGGCTGCTGTTATTTTTGTCGCTATAAAATACGGTCTTTATATCTGCAAGATCAAAATGATCTATAAATCCGCCATGCTCCAGGCGCCCGGTCTGCTGCTCTATTCCGCGCCGATCGCAGGCTCCGTGCTGGTAGGATTTGAAATGCTGACGGAAATCATCGGCGTTTTCGCCGGTGAGCTCACGCCGTTTGAAGCCGGCAAGAAGAGACATTTCCCGAGGCATGAAGAGCCGGAATCCGTTCAGGCTTCCGACATTAAATGGGAGGGGGAAGTCTGATGGCATATATGGCGCTCGTTCTTCTTCTGATCTTCATTGCGATAATGCTGCTCGGCATACCTGTCGGCTTCGGCATGGGTGCGCTGACTGTTATCGCCTTTGAGCTGCTTGGCGGAGATCTGTCGATGATACCGCAGAAGATGTTTGCCGGTATTGATACCTATACCTATGTATGCATCCTGCTGTTCATCCTGTCGGCTGATATCATGTCCGTCGGCGGCATAACCAATGCTATAGTTGTTTTCTGCGAAAAGCTGGTCGGACACATAAAAGGCGGCCTTGCGCACGTCAATGTTCTTGCCAGTATGCTCTTTGCGGGACTGTCCGGATCGGCAGCGGCCGACGCGGCTGGTCTCGGCCCGATCGAGATAAAGATGATGACGGACGGCGGCTATGACAAGGAATTTTCAAGCTGCTTGACTGCTGCATCGGCTATTATAGGGCCGATAATTCCTCCGTCCAACATTATGATAATATATGCCGGCTGTGTCGGCACTGTATCCGTCGGCAAGATGTTCCTTGCCGGTGCGATCCCCGGTATCCTGCTCGGCATTGCCTACATGATATTCTGCTACTGGATATCCGTGAAGCGCAAGTATCCCTGCCGGAAGACCAGAGCGACCTGGAAAGAGATAGGCCATGCCACATGGGAGACTCTGCCTGCTCTGCTCCTGCCCATAATCATCATGGGTACTATTACCCTCGGCATCTGCACCGCTACCGAGTCCAGCGCCATAGCGGTCATATACTCCACCATCGTCGCTGCCTGCAAGAAGAACCTCAGCATAAAGTCCTTCTGCCGTGCCTGCATCCGTTCGGCCAAGGCCGCGGCAAACGTGCTGTTCATCATTGCGATATCCTCTGCAATGGCATGGGCGGTCACGACTCTCGGCGTGGCACAGGCACTGACCAATTTCTGCGTGGCCTATATAAACAACAAAATCGTTTTCCTGCTGTTTGTGAACGTCCTGCTGCTGCTCATCGGTATGCTGCTCGACGCGTCCCCCGCGCTGCTGCTCATGGTTCCCATACTCTGGCCTGTCGCAAAGACGCTCGGTATCGACGCCATCCACTTCGGCGTCATGGTCTGCTTCAACCTCATGGTCGGCACGCTCACCCCGCCTGTTGGAATGATGCTGTTCATCGTTTCCAATGTGGGCAAGGTGAAGCTGTCTGTTATGTATAAGGGAATCCTGCCGTTTGTGGCCGTAGCAGTGGTCGTTCTGCTACTGATAACCTATGTCCCGTCGCTTACGACGTGGCTTCCCAGAGTGCTTATGCCGTAAAGGCAGCGGAAAGAGAGAAGCAAAATGCAGAAAAAGATTCTTATTGCAAAACCCAAGTATTCAAAATTCAGCCCCACCGGATACAGGATGCTCCTTGATAAGGGCTATTCCATTATCGAGACAGGGCTGGAGAGAGACTACACGCTTGAAGAGCTCAAAGCGCTTATCGGCGACGTTGACGGAGTGATTGCGGACTCCGAGCCCTGGTGCGAAGAGGCGATGGCCGCCGCGCCGAAGCTGAAAGTCATTTCACGCTACGGCACCGGGATGAACACCGTCGATACCGACGCTGCAAAGAAGCGCGGCATAGTCTGCACCAACTGCCCGGGAGTCAACGCCAATTCTGTGGCGGAGCATATCCTCGCGCTTATGCTCGGCGCGGTCAGGGATATCGTGAACCTCAACCGGGACACGAAAGAGGGAAAATGGAACCAGTATATTTTCCATGAGATCGCCGGTGCAACTGTGGGCATACTCGGCTTCGGCTTTATCGGACAGAGCGTCGCAAAGAAGCTGACGGGCTTTGACTGCACTGTCCTTGCCTGCGACCCGATGCCGAACTATGAAGCCGCCGAGAAGACCAATACCCGGATAACGAGCTTTGACGAGATAATCGAAAAGAGCGATATTATCTGCATCTGCGTTCCGCTCGTGGCCGATACATATCACTGGATCAATGCCGACAGCCTCAGCAGAACAAAGAAAGGCGTCATATTTGTAAGCGATGCCAGAGGCCCTGTTGTTGACGAGGCCGCCATGACGGAAGCGCTCAAGAAAGGCCAGGTCGCGTTCTTCGCGACGGACGTCTTTGAGCATGAACCGGCTACGCCGGAGAATACCCCGATGATGCTTTTGCCGAACGTGATCGCCACGCCGCATAACGGCGGCGAGACCTACGAGAACAGCGAGCGCTGCGGGATATGCACGGCTCAGCAGGTCATAGATGTTTTTGAAGGAAGAGAACCCTTTGGGAGACGCGCTTGAGTGCACGCCTGCCGGGACAATATTAAGGAGACTGCTGTATGACTAACAAAGAACTTGAAACCAAATGCAGGCAGATCCGCAGGGACATTATAAACATGACGGCTGACGCCGCATCCGGTCATCCGGGCGGCTCGCTGTCCGTCGTTGAGATTCTTGCGTGCCTGTACTATAACAAAATGCGCGTCGACCCGAAGAACCCGCACTGGGAAGACAGGGACAGATTCGTCCTCTCCAAGGGTCACTCGGCGCCCGCGCTGTATGCGGTACTTGCGGACAAGGGCTACTTCCCCCGTGAGGAGCTGGAGAACTTCCGCCAGCTGCACAGCATCCTTCAGGGACATCCCGACGCCAAGAAGTGCCCCGGCATAGATGCGTCGACCGGCTCTCTCGGTCAGGGCATCTCCATCGCCGTCGGCATGGCTATCGGCGCAAAGCTCTCCGGCAAGGATATAAAGGTCTATACCGTCTGCGGCGACGGCGAGCTTCAGGAGGGCCTCGTCTGGGAGGCATCCATGGCCGCCGCAAACTACAAGCTCGATAATCTCACGGTCTTTGTCGACAACAACGGCCTGCAGATAGACGGCCCCAACGACAAGGTCATGGCGCTCGGCGACCTCGCAGCGAAGTTCGCAGCCTTCGGCTATAAGGTGATAGAAGTTGCCGACGGCAACGATATCGCTCAGGTCATGGCGGCGCTCGACGCAGACAGCGAAGGCAAGCCCAAGCTTATCCTCTGCCATACGGTCAAGGGCAAGGGCGTGTCCTTTATGGAAAATCAGGTCGGCTGGCACGGCAAGGCTCCGAACGCCGAGGAACGCGCAAGAGCGCTTGCGGAATTGGAGGATTAATATGGGCGAAAAGAAAGCAATACGAGTGGCATACGGCGAAGCGCTCGCCGCGCTGGGCGCGGAAAACGACAAGGTAGTAGCGCTGGACGCAGACCTTGCACACGCCACGATGTCCGCAACCTTTGCGGATAAGTTCCCCGAGCGTTTCTTCAACGCCGGCATTGCCGAGGCAAACATGATAGACATGGCGGCAGGTCTGTCCACCATGGGCTATATCCCCTTTGCCAGCACCTTTGCGGTGTTCTCCGGCCGCTGCTTTGAGCAGATCAGAAACGGCGTTGCCTATCCGCACTTCAACGTCAAGTTCGGCATGACCCATGCCGGCATAACCCTCGGCGAGGACGGCGGCAGCCATCAGGCGATCGAGGACGTCGCGCTTATGCGCGCAGTCCCCGGCATGACGATAATCGTCCCCTGCGATGCAAAGGAGACTTACAGCGCGGTCAAGGCCGCGGCCCAGATCGACGGCCCCGTGTACCTGCGCCTTGCGCGTCTGCCGTCCCCAGTGTTTGATGAGCAGATCCCCTTTGAGGTCGGCAAGGCCAACACGTTCAGAGAGGGCACCGATGTTGCGGTGTTCACCTGCGGCATCATGGTAGACGAGTGCCTGCAGGCAGCGGAAAAGCTTGCTGCCGAAGGCATAAGCGCCGCCGTTATCAATATGCACACCATAAAGCCTCTTGACGAACAGGCCGTTATGAAGTATGCTTCCCAGTGCGGGGCGATAGCCACCGTCGAGGAGCACTCCGTCATCGGCGGTCTGGGCGACGCCATAGGCGATGTCCTGTTGAGGAACCGCGTAGCTATCCCGTTCGAGAAGATCGGCGTGCAGGATCGCTTCGGCCAGTCCGGCAAGCCCGACGATGTGCTCAAGGAATACGGCCTCGATGTGGATTCTATCACCGAGAGCCTCAAAAAGTTTGTGGAAAGCAAGTAACAGCGGAAAGGCAATAATATGAAAATAGCTCTTATTAACGAGAACAGTCAGGCCGCAAAGAATGCGGCTATCGAAGCGGCGCTCAAGAAGGTAGTCGAGCCCATGGGTCATACCGTTTTCAACTACGGTATGTACAGCGCGAGCGACGATGTCTCCCTGACCTATGTCCAGTGCGGCATCCTCGCAGCTATCCTGCTCAACAGCGGCGCTGCCGACTATGTCATCACCGGCTGCGGCACCGGCGAGGGCGCAATGCTCGCCTGCAACAGCTTCCTCGGCGTGATCTGCGGCCATGTTGAGGACCCCGTTGACGCTTACACATTTGCACAGGTCAACGACGGCAACTGCGTTGCAATGCCGTTCGCCAAGGGCTGCGGCTGGGGCATGGAGCTCAACTGGGAATACACCTTTGAAAAGCTCTTCGGCTTCGGCAGCGGCAAGGGCTATCCCGCCGACAGAGTCGTCCCCGAGCAGAACAACAAGAAGATACTCGACTGCGTGCGTGAGATCACTATGAACGATCTGATCGCCTCCCTCAAGGCTATCGATAACATGGGACCCAAGGACGGCATCACCAATTGCGAACACCTTGTCACCAAGGCAGTCGCCGCACCCGGCTTCAAGAAGTATTTCTTCGAAAACTGCAAGTGCGATGCGATGAGAGCCTACATCGAAGAGATAAGCAAATAATCCGTTTTATAAAAAATGCAGCGTCTGAAAATCAGACGCTGCATTTTTATACGCTCTTCCACAGCCTTATCACCCCGCGATCGTTGAGCTGCTGGACTGTCACAAGCAATATCGGGAACAGCAGCATCCCCCACACGCCGCACACGCGCCAGCCGACGTATATCGCCGCGAGCGAGGCGATAGGGTCAAGACCGATCTGATCGCCGAGGAGCTTTGCCTGCGTGCAGCTGCGCACGAGGTTGACGAACGCCCAGCATATGATCAGGCCGATCGCTCTGCCGGTATTGCCGAGCAGCAGGCAGAAAATCGCCCACGGCACCAGCACTACGCCTGTGCCGAACACCGGCAGCGCGTCTATCAGCGCGGTCACGGCGGCGATGCCGAGCGCGCCGCGCACGCCGAGCAGCAGGAACGCAATGAGCAGCTCTATGAAGGTCATCGCCATAAGTATGAGCTGGGCGCGCATAAAGCCGCCGAAGCTGCCGCGCAGGTCGGCTCCCAGCCCCTCAAGGCGCTGGCGGAAGCTGGAGGGGAGCTGCGCGAGGATAAAGGCGTTTATCTTCGGGAAAGCAGCGGAGATAAAATAGGTGCCGATCCCCGCTGTCACGATGAACAGCAGCGTATCGGGGCTTGCCTGCGCCGTGCGGGAGAGGAAAGCGATGGCCTGCTTCGATATCGTTGCGGGCAGGGAATAGAGCATGTCCCCAAGGGAGGAGGCAACGCTCTCAAGATAGACCGCCGTTCCGTCAGGCGCGCTGCCGATGTAGTCCATGGCGCGGTTTTCAAGCTCTAAGAGCTTCTGCTCGATAAGGCTCATGAGCCCCGGCACGCTCTGCATGAACTCAGTGACCGTGCCGACGCCCTTGAGCACGAGCGCAGCCGCCGCCCACAGCAGCAGCGCGAGCGTCAGCAGCACGCACAGCGCCGCGGCGGCACCCCGCCGCCAGCCGTGCCGGGAGAGCTGACCCACAGGCTTTTCCAGCAGCGCCGCCAGCAGGTACGCCGTTATGAACGGCGCCGCCCACGGCAGTATGAAGCGCACGCACAGCCACACGAGGCCGACCGTCCCCGCCGCGTACAGCAGCAGCGCAAAATATCCTGCGAGCTTTTCCTGCATTTCCTCACCTCCCGCCGATTTTCCTCCCGGTATTATTTGCCATTTATACCGTTTTTTATTCATCGAACCCCCGGCCGCGGCGCTGTATATAATGGATTGGGCCGGTGCTTTCTGTGCCGCGCCCGCACTGTAATCTGCGGCACTGGAGGAAAAGAAATGCTTATAGTGCAAAAATTCGGCGGCAGCTCCATAGCGGACGGAGACAGGCTGCGCCGCGCGGCAGGCATTTGTATGCGGCAGCGGCTGAACGGGAACGAAGTTGTCGTCGTAGTCTCGGCAATGGGCGATACTACCGACCTTCTTGCGGACAGGGCGCGCGTGCTTGGCGGTAAGCCCTCCCCGCGTGAGATGGACGCACTCATCACTACCGGCGAGCAGCAGTCGGCGGCACTGCTTGTAATGACGATGGAGAGCCTCGGCATACCGGCGGTGTCCCTTGCCGGGTGGCAGGCGGGGATATATACCGACTGCCGCTATGGCGACAGCGACATACGGCTCATCGCGCCGGTGAGGATAAGGGAGGCTCTCAGCCGCGGCAGGGTCCCGGTCGTGACGGGCTTTCAGGGCGTGTGCGCCGCCGGGGATATAACGAGCCTTGGCCGCGGCGGCTCGGACACGACGGCGGTCGCGCTCGCCGCGGCGCTCGAGAGCGACTGCTGCGAGATCTACACCGACGTCGACGGCATATATACCGCCGACCCGCGCCTGATACCGGACGCGGTGAAGCTCGACGCGATAGATTACCGGGATATGCTCGCCCTTGCCGAGGCAGGGTCACAGGTGCTCCACGCAAAATCCGTGGAGCTTGCGATGGCAAACTCAGTCGTGATACATCTGCTCTCATCGTTTAACGACGCACCCGGCTCTCAGGTGCGCGCGCTGCGCGACGGCAGCCGCCCGGACTTTGCCGGGATAACGCGCAGCCGCACCAGCGGTGAAATAAGCCTTGCCGGCAAGGCGGCGGACGCCGCGGCGCTGTCGCGGGCGGTGCTGCTGCTTGCAGCGGAGGGGATAGAGGTGCTCTCCGGCAGCGTCGGCGACGGGAGAATAAGCGTTCTTGTGGGAGAAGCGGAGCAGCCGCGCGCCATGCAGCTTCTGCACAGAGAAATGATTTTGGATGCGCTGAAATAGAAAAAGGCGCTGCAAGGCTTTCCCTTGCAGCGCCGAGTTTTTATAATAATGTGTCAGAAATAGAACCAGTAGTACCCGCCGTAGCGCGCACGGTAGAGACAGTATATGCCGACCGCGATGTGCCCCAGCAGCAGGATTATGCCGAGCACCGCGTTCCATGCGCTGCCGCGGTTTTTCCAATCTGTGCCCTGTACCAGACGCATCAGCAGCGCGATCGATACGGAGAACAGGATCGGATAGAGCGCGAGGCTGCCCCAGTCAAAGTTGCCGTCGTTCGCGCGAAAGCCCGTCTCGGTGAGGATGCAGGCCTCAAAGATCGCGACGGCATCGCATATAACGATGAGCCAGATATGCTTTGCCTCATCCTCCTTCGGCGCTTGCAGCGCGAGGGAATACACCGGCAGCAGCAGGCTGCGCAGGTACATTATGAGCGCCGAGAGCCCCGCCGTGCCAAGCAGCACCCGGAGGGCGACACCTGAGGAGGTGCCCGCAAAGTCACCGGAGAACAGGACAAGGTACTGCCAGATACAGGCAAGCCCCGCCGGGACGACGGAGAGCCCGAGGATAACGTCGTTTTTGAAATACCGCGCGCGGTATTTTATGAAGTCGGCAAGCAGCATCACCGCAAGCATCGGGATAAACGCAAAGGCAAAGTTCGGCTTGAAGAGCGTCGCGATAAGGAAGCTCAGCGCCGCGCCCAGCCACGGGAGGAAGTCTATCCTGCCGTGCCGCTTATCCCAGCAGTCAAAGAAGCACAGGAAAACGAGCGGGATAAACGTACGGCTGAAGAGCACGGTCATGTTGTGGTAGACGTTGCCGTTATATACGCCGAGGTACATTTCCGTCTGATACCCGGGGATGATCCACGGGCCGCACAGCGCCGCGAGCACGGCGGCGAGAAACGCGAAGCTGCCATCAAGCTCCGGCAGGAGACGGCGCACGAGCAGCCAGACCGTGAACAGCCCGACAACGTTATTCGCCGCAAGGCACAGGCTCAGGAGCGTCTGTCCGCGGTGCTCGCCGAAAGTACCGTAAAGGAAGCGGATGAGGTATGAGGACAGGCCGTAATCATTGTGCCCCATGGCGAGCTTCACATGGTTCGGTACATCGGAGATCATGCCGTCAATGCACTCTATGTAGAATATCCTCTGCCAGTTATATGCAAGGACGCACACGAGGATCAGGCAGAAAACCCTGCACAGTATCACAGAAGTTCTTTTTGTTTTGAGCTGCACGGCCATCACCGCCTCCACCATTCAGATACCTTAGATTATAAAACAGCTTGCCGCTGTACGCAAGAAAAAAGGATGCGCGGGAAAACTTTCCGGCGCATCCTTTGCAAAACTCACATCAATGTCTGCCGCGATCCTGTTTGTTCTTGCCTGTGAACATGGACAGGAAGTCGACATTGCCTTTCTTTTGGAGCACGTAGACGCAGCCCGCAAGCCCTGCCAGAGCCAGCACCGCGACTATGAGCCCGACCTTTACCACCGCGCTCACAGGGTTGCTGCCGTTATCGTGACGGCCGGCCGAGGGGCTGGGCGATACCGCGCCGGGGCCGGCGGACGGAGACGCGGAGACCGCAGGCGAAGCCGACGGCGTGGGTGTGGGCGTCGGTGAGGGACTGGGTGACGCTGCGGCCTTGACGGTCACGTCAAAGGTGCAGGTGTACTGCCCGTATGCGACCGTCACGGTCTGTGTCCCGGCAGTCGTGAGAACCTTGGGCGAGCAGGAGAAACCGGAGGTGACCTCTTTCGTCCCCTTGTTGGTGACGACGCGGAGAGTGAGCCCTGTGCTGTCGAGCCTGTCGCCGACGGTGTACTCGACCTTCGTCGGGCGCGCCGCCACGGTCACGGTCTGGATGACCTCTTTTTCCTCAGCGACCTTTACCGTGAAGGTACAGGTCTTGCCGGCGTAGGTAACGGTTATGGTCTGGCTGCCGGCGGTGTTGAGCACCGTGGGCGAGCAGTCAAGCCCGGAGGAGATGTCAAAGTGCGTGTTCCCGGAGTAGGCGCGGATGGAAAGCCCCTCGGTCTCGAGATTGTCGCCGACCTTGTACTGCGTCTTCTTCGGCAGGGTGACGACGCCGATGCCGTCAACGACGGCTTCCTTGTTCTCGACCGTGACGTAGAAGTAGCACACCGCGCCGCCGTAGCTTATAGTCACGGTCTGCGTCCCGGCCTCATTGAAAACGCTGGGCGAACCGGTGTAGCCCTGAGAGACGATTTCACTGCTGCCGTTGTCGTAATTGACTTGGAGGCGCATACCGCTGAGGTTCAGCGAGTCGCCTACCTGGTACCGAGTCGTTGAGGGCATGGCGTCAACAGAGATGGACACGACTTTCGGCGTCGCCACGGTGACGACTATCGGCTCGCTCATCGCAGAGACGGAGAGGCCGTTGTTCGTATTCGTGACGCTGCAGGTGTAATATGTAGTACCGGAGACGGAGGTATCGGGGGAGTAGACCGGGTCGGTCGCGCCGTTTATGGGGATGCTCGTGAAGCCGACGCCGGTGTACCACTGATAGCTCAGGCTGCCGCCATCCGTCGTCCATGCGCTGACGGAGAGCAGGACGCTGCTGCCGGGCGCACAGGTGACGTCCTGGCAGGTCTGGATGCTCGGCAGAGCGGGAGTGAGGTCTATCGAGCAGTTTATGGTGTAGTTCTCAACGCCGCTCACCTGTATGGAGAAAGCGTGCTGACCGGCCTCAGTCGGAGCCCCGCCGAGGAGGAGACGGCGCGTGCCGCCGTTGAAGTCGTCGACCAGCGAGCAGCCTGTGGGCAGATCAAGGGAGACGACCTGTGCCCCGGCGTCGACATTGCTTATATAGCAGTTGAGCTTTTCACCGGCGGTGTAGCTTCCAAGTGGGACGTATTCTTCGGCATAAGCGCAGGGGAGAACCGAAAAGACGGCCAGCAGAGCAAGAGCCAGCGAAGTCAGAAATTTTTTCATAGTCAGAAGCAGATCCTTTCAAACACAAACATAAGACCTAAATCATGTTCATATTCAGAAAGCATAATGGCACAAAATCGGTCTTTTGTCAACATGGCAGATGTTAATTAATAACTTATTCCCGGAAAATTCCGGGAATAAATATATTTGTTGAGAACGGGCTTTATATGTGCTAATATATAAAGTAAACAGAACGTATATCGACCGGCCGCGCGAGCCGGCGGAGGAGGGGTATTATGGCTTTTACGCCGTGGTATAAGGAGATGTCCGTGTATCATATCTGGCCGCGCAGCTTCTGCGACGGAAACGGGGACGGCATCGGAGACCTGTGGGGCGTGCTGTCGAAGCTGGATTATATAAAGAGCCTGAACGTGGATGCGATCTGGTTTTCACCCCTGTATCCCTCGCCGAACGCCGACTATGGGTACGACATTTCCGATTATATGAACATCCATCCGGACTACGGTAATCTTGACGTGTTCCGTCAGGTGCTCGACGGCGCGCATGAGCGCGGCCTGCGGGTGTTCATGGATCTTGTCGTGAACCACAGCTCAGATGAGCACCCGTGGTTCAAGGAGAGCCGCAAGTCCAAGGACAGCCCTTACCATGATTATTATTTCTGGCGTCCCGGCCGCCGCGGCGGGATAAACGGGAAAAAGCTCCTGCCGCCCAATAACTGGACGAGCCTCTTCGAAGGCGGCGCGTGGGAGTATGACAGTAACTTAGACGAATTTTATCTGCATTTGTTCGCAAAAAAACAGCCGGATCTCAATATGGATAATCCCGCCGTGCGCGAGGAGGTCAAAAAGATCCTGCGCTTCTGGCTGGACATGGGCGTCGACGGCTTCCGCGAGGATGTTATCACCTTTGTCTCCAAGGCGCCCGGTCTGCCGGATGCGTACCCGAAGCTCCCCGCGGCAAACGGCATGAAGTATTACTCCAACCGCCCGGAGGTGCACGCCTATCTCAAGGAGTTCAAGCGCGATGTGTTCAATAATTATGACTGCTTCGTCGTCGGTGAAAGCCCGATGACCACGGCGGATGTCGCGCTCAGCTATGTCACCGAGGGGCCGGAGCACGTGCTCGATGAGATGATCGCCTTCTCGCACATGGAGGCGGACTGCTTTTATAACGAAGTCCTCCCCAGCAAATTCAATCTCGTGAAGATGAAAAAGGCCTTCACCGATTGGCAGCTCAAGCTCGAAGGGCGCGGCTGGAACGCTCTGTATATAGAGAACCATGACCATCCGCGCATCATCAGCCGCTACGGCAGCGAGAAGTACCATGACGAGAGCGGGAAGATGCTCGCCGCCATGTACATTCTCCAGCGCGGCACGCCCTTTATCTATCAGGGGCAGGAGATCGGCATGACGAATATCGCCCTGCCGCGGCTCGATATGTATAAGGATGTGGCGACCTTCAACATCGCCCGTATTGCCTCGAAGCTGCTTCCGAAGAAGTCCGTCCTGAAGCTCATCCAGCGCGCGACGCGTGAGAACGCGCGCACGCCCGTGCAGTGGTCGGACGCTGAGAACGCCGGGTTCAGCATTGCCGAGCCGTGGTTCAGCGTGAACCCCAACTATAAGCAGATAAATGTCGAAGCGCAGGAGGACGATCCCGGGTCGCTCCTGAATTTCTATCGGCGGCTGCTCGCTTTCAGGAAGAACAACGCCGTCTCGCTCTATGGCACGTATAAGGAATATGCTCCTAAGGACAAGAACTTCTATGTATATGAGCGCCGCTATGGGGGTAAGCGCCTGCTGGTGATATGCTGCTTTGCCTCGGAGTTCACGCGCTTTGACGCCCCGGAGGGCATCACGCTTGACGATTGGACGCTGGAGCTTTCAAACTATGACGGCTGCTTTGTCATCGGCAACGGCTTCACCGCGCGCCCCTATGAGCTGCGTGTGTACAGTCTGGGCTGAGGGTAAGCGCATGATGACAACAAATGAAAATGCTTACGCCAAGCTCAATATATCCCTTGATGTTACCGAGCGCCGGGAGGACGGCTACCATGACATGCTCATGGTCATGCAGACCGTCTCGCTGTGCGATGAGATAGCTGTCACGCTCGACGAGAGCGGCCGCGTGCGCGCGCGCAGCAATCTGCGCTTCATCCCCGGCGACGAGCGCAACCTTGCCGTAAAAGCGGCGCTGTACTTCCTTGAGGAGACGGGGCACGCCGGGCAGGGCATGCTCATCGAGATAAACAAGCGCATCCCGGTCGGCGCGGGCATGGGCGGCGGTTCATCGGACGCAGCCGCTGTGCTGCGCGCGCTCAACCGCCTGTACGGCGATGTGCTCGACCGCGAGCAGCTGCGCTGCCTGAGCGAGCGCATCGGCTCGGACGTGCCCTTCTGCGTCTATGGCGGCACGGCGCTGGCCTCCGGGCGCGGCGAGAAGCTCGAGGAGCTCCCGGATATGCCGGATTGCCGCTTCATTATATGCAAGCCCGAATTTTCTATATCCACGCCTGAGCTTTTCAGAAAGCTTGACGAGATAAAGCTGCGCTGCCACCCCGATACGGCGGGGCTTGTCGAGGCGATCAGGCAGGGGCAGCTCGCGCAGATAAGCCGCCGTATGTATAATGTCTTTGAGGACGTTGACGACCGCCGCATGCGCACCGTCGCGGATATAAAGAGCACCCTGCTCGACTACGGCGCGCTCGGCGCGGTGATGACCGGCACGGGCTCCGCGGTGTTCGGCGTGTTCGAGTCGGATAGGGACGTCTCCGCCGTGCGCGATAAGCTGTGCGCGGAGTACGGCTTCTGCGAAAGCGCCGCCTGTGTGGGCGCACTTTAAAAAGTTGGTTTAGATAGGAAAAAACCGTCAATACTGTATGTATCATTACATACGGTAAGGCGGTTTTTTCTATGGATAAGAGCAGGTTTTTGAGGATATGGGAAATTTCGGCGCTCGTTTCGCTGTGCGTGTGCCTGTGCGCGGCGGTCTGGGCACAGGGGCGCAGCAGCGCCATCAGCGCGGATCTTGTGCGTCTGCACGTTCTCGCCGTCTCTGACAACGCCTATGAGCAGGCTCTCAAGCTGCGTGTGCGCGATGCCGTGCTTGAATACATCACGCCCCGGCTCGACGGCTCCGAAAGCCCCGCCGACGCCCGCGCGGTGCTGAGCCGCGAGCTTGACGGCATAGGCCGCGCCGCGGCCTCCGCGGCGGAGGGACGGCAGGTCACCGTCAGCCTCGGCACGGAGCTTTACCCCAGCCGCGAATATGAGGGCTTCACGCTCCCGGCGGGGAGGTATGAATCCCTGCGCGTTGTGCTCGGCGAGGGCGAGGGGCACAACTGGTGGTGCATCGTGTTCCCGCCGGTGTGCCTGTCGGCGGTGCAGTCCGAGCAGGTGGAGGAAGCAATGAGCGTCGAGGACTATGCCCTCATAACCCGGCAGGACGGCTATGAGCTGCGCTTCCGCACGGTCGAGCTGTGGGGCGAGCTGCTCGAAAAGCTGGAGGAAAACGGCTGGATCGCCGCCGGGGACGAATAGCCTCAGCCGCGCCGCGGCGGATCGTTGCAGAACCTGACGGCCTTGCTCTTCTGCTGCTTCCCCGGCATGAGCCCCGCGGGAGCCTTGGGCTTTGCGCGCCCCGCGCTCACGCGCTTCCAGACCTCCTCAAAGCCCTGGAGCTCAGAGGAAAAGTTTTTGTCCATTATATCATCTCCATATATTTTTCTCCGCCCTATTATATGCTTGCTCTTGCAAAGCCGCCAAAACTATGAGATAATTACGGCAAAGAGAACACTCCATATTAACTCTTAGGAGAGATGAAAATGCCGAGATTTTTCATGGCCGGTACCAATATTCTGGGCGGCATGGCGATAATGAAGGGGCGGGACGCCGAGCATGTGCGTGTGCTGCGTCTGCGTCCGGGCGAGGATATGATAATCTGCGACGGTCAGGGCACGGATTATAAGTGCCGCCTTGTCAGCGCCGATAAGGAGCAGGTCGAGGCCGAGGTCATCGAGGTTGTCCCCTGCCCGGCGGAGCCGAGCGTCAAGGTGACGGTGCTCTGCGGTCTGCCGAAAGGCGACAAGACCGATTATATCATCCAGAAATGCGTCGAAGCCGGCGCGTATGAGATCATGTTCTTTGACAGCGAGCGCTGCATCGCAAAGCCCGATAAGCCCGAGAAGAAGCTCGAGCGCTGGCAGCGCATCGCCGAGGAGGCGGCAAAGCAGTCCGGCCGCGGCATCATCCCGCAGGTGAGCTGGGCGGGGGACTTCACGGCTGTGCTCGATATTGCGGTGAAGAAGGACCTCGGCCTGTTCATGTATGAGACGGGCGAGCGCGAGAAGCTGGACGATGTCCTTTCCGCGAATAAGGATATCGCGACCGCCGCGATCATCACCGGCCCCGAGGGCGGCTTCGCGCAGTTTGAGGCCGACCTTGCGCGCGTCTGCAAGATGCACATCTGCTCGATGGGTGAGCGCATCCTCCGCTGCGAGACCGCGCCCGTCGTCGCGCTGACCGCGGCGATGTACGCCACCGGGAACCTGAGCTGAAAAACCAGACACCGAGAAAAAGACGGAGCCTGCGCCGATAACGCGCAGGCTCCGCAAGCTAAATGAATGGATACCTTTAATTCTGTAATGCTCGCCCTCTCACTGACAGTGAGCATAGCTGCTGCCGTGTGCATGCTGCGCCGCCCCGCGGGAGCGGTGCCGATGGGCAGGCAAAGCAAAAACACATACCGTCTGTTCCTGCTGCTGATCCTCATTGCCGGCATTGCGCTGCGCGTGTGGGACTTCGGGAGCATCCCCGGCGGTGTGAATCAGGACGGGGCGATGGCTGCGGTCGACGCCAAGGCTCTCGCCGATTACGGCACCGACCGCTTCGGCACATGGCTGCCCTGCCACCTCTACGCCTGGGGCTACGGGCAGATGAGCAGCCTCATGTCATATCTGATCGCGCCGCTTGTGAAGCTCTTCGGCCTGAGCGTCGTGACCATGCGCATCCCGTCCCTGCTGTGCAGCATCGCCGGGGGCGTGTTCTTCTGGCTCTTCATGCGCGATGTTTTCGGCGAGCGCGCCGGGCTCATCGCGGCGCTGCTTGTCGCCATAAACCCGTGGCACCTGATTCAGAGCCGCTGGGCGCTCGACTGCAATCTTCTGCCGCATTTCTTCATGGGCGGGCTGTATTTCCTCAACCGCGGCCTGACGGAGAAGAAGCGCTTCCTGTACATATCCATGCTCTTTTTCGGCCTGTGTATGTACTGCTACGGCATCACGATCTATACCGTCCCGCTGTTCCTCGTTGCGGTCTGCGCGTTCTATATGATAAAGAAGCGCGTCACGCTGCGCAACGCGGCCGTCTGTGCCCTCGTGTACCTGCTTATCGCGTGGCCGTTCATCCTCACCATGGCCGTGAACTTCTTCGGCTGGGACACGATAGAGCTGCCCTTCGTCACCATCCAGCACTTTACCGCCAGCGTCCGCGCGGGGGATATCCTGTTCTTTTCGGATAAGCCCATTGAGCAGCTTATAGCCAATTTCAAAAGCCTGCTGAATGTTACGCTCCTGCAGGTGAAAGACCTTCCGTGGAACGACATGGACGGCTTCGGCACAATGTATCTTTTTACCGTACCCTTCGCGATACTCGGTCTGTTCGGCTTTTTTAAGGGGAGGGGAGCCGATAACAAGTGGCTCGCGCTGTTCACGCTGCTGACCGGGATATGGGTCGGTATAGTTACGAACGGCGTGAACGTCAACCGCATCAATATTATATATTATGCGGAGTTGATGTTCATCGCGCTCGGGATATATTATGCCGTCACCGCGCTGCCGAAGCTCACGATCCCGGCGGTCTGTGCGCTCCTGCTCTCGGGCGCGCTCATGACAGGCACGTATTTCGGCGCCTACGCTGAGAGCGTGAAGCACTATTTCTTCTATGGACTTGAGGACGCGATAACGGCGGCGGAGGACAGCGGAGCCGACCGGCTCTATATAAGCGCCGACCTGCAATATAAGGGCTATTATAATGTCAGCGAAATTCTGACCCTGTTCTATGACGGCACGGACGCGCATTACTTCCAAGGCCTGACGGACGAGGATCACGGAAAAACTTTCCTGCCGTACAGAGAGCGGTTCCACTATCTTTCCCTGAGCCCCGAGCTTATCGAGGAGACGAAGGATAGCTCAGCCGCCTATGTCGGCACAGCGTCCGACGCGGCGCTCTTCGACCCGGCGGAATTTGACGTCATCATCTCCGGCGACTACTGCGCGGCAGTGAGAAAATAAAGAGCCCCCTTGGAACAAATAAAACGAACAGGCACGCTGCGAAAAATATCGCAGCGCGCCTGTTCGTTTTATCCTCATACATCGGAGTAATAAAACTCTTTGTCTCCCAAGGGGCTTTCGACAGAGCGCCATCTGAGCTTTGACGCACAGATCAATGTGCCCTCATAATCGTCTAAATCGGCTTCGGTCACATCGCCGCAGTTGCACCAGTATATGCTGCCGTCCTTCAGCAGCATTGCCGAATCTAAAATTTCGCAGGTGTAGGATTCGTCCACAGGGAAAAGCCTGAGGTACTTTAGTCCCTGAAACTCCAGCTCTATCATGGAATCCTCGGCAAACTGCCGCTGGATAATAACCCGCAGTATTCTGCGGTCGTTCAGCGGATGCATCCAGAGACTATCTTCGACATAGGCTCCGCTTATGTAATTCATTTCCTTTATGCAGCTGTCGTGAAAATAGTATACCTTTTCCATAAACTGCGATATTTCATCGCTGCTGCTTATCGTCTCCCACATATGAAGCTTCCTCCTTTTCTGCCGATATCACAGTGAGCACATCTCCGTCCACCGTGAACTTTACTTCAAGCCCCGCAAACTCAAGAGCGTAGACGCGGCTGCTGTCGTGCTGATAGCGCGGGCGCGGGTCGTTTGCGAGCACGCCCGTCAGCGCGGCGCGCTTATCCTCCGGTACGCGCTCCTGCACTCCCGCCGCGTATTCCACCGTGAGCCTTACCCCGGAGTCCGGCGCGAAGCCGCCGCTTGCCTCGGGGTGACAGTCGGCGTAGGGGATGTACGGCTTAATGTCGTATATCGGTGTGCCGTCCATGAGGTCGGCTCCCGCGACACGCAGGACCGTACCCAGCCCCTCGCGCTTTTCTACGCCCAGCAGCTTCACGCAGCTCAGCCCCAGCGCGTTTGGGCGGAAGGGGGAGCGCGTCGCAAATACTCCGAGCCGCGTGTTCCCGCCGAGGCGCGGCGGGCGCACCGTCGGTGACCAGTCCTCGCGCACGTTCTCGGAAAACTGCCATATCAGCCACAGGTGGCTGAAGTCCTCTATCCCGCGCAGCGCCTCGTCATTGCGGTATTCCGGTTCGAAAACTATAAGGCTCTCAAGCTCACTCACTATCCCGGCCTGCCGGGGTATGCCGAACTTCGTCGGAAAATCGCTCCGTATCCGGGCGATAGTTTTCAGTGTGTATCCGTTCATACCAGCTCCTGAAGCATGGAAAGCGCCTGAAGCGATATGGCGTTTACGGTCATGTGGAAGAATATGCTGCTCCAGATAGAATTAGTGCGCTCATAGCAGCGCGCCAGCAGCAGCGACACCGGGATGTACTGTATAATGTATATCCAGTTTATCGGGTCGACGAGCGCAAAGCCCCATACGTGATACAGCGAAAACACCAGCGCGCTGACAGCGTAAGCCGCAAAGCGGCTGCGGCGGCGCAGCGTCCCGAATATGCCGGCGCGGAACATCAGCTCCTCCACCGGCGGCGCGAGGAAGATCGTCATCGCCTTGATCCAGCGCATGTCTATCTTTGCCATGTCCATTATAGCGCCGTTATTAGGGTTCGAGGCGGTCGGCAGCACCGCAAGGAGGATCAGGCTCGTGCAGTAATTGCAGACCATCATCAGCAGATAGCCCGCGATTATCTCAAGCGCGCAGTGCAGCGGGTGGTCACACAGCGGGTCAAAGTCACGGCGCAGGAAGCGGAACTCGAAAATGAGCATATAGATGAAGCCTATCGAGTAGCACAGCACGTTTGCCGTTACCTCGTCTATAAGTCCCGCGTATACTGACAGCCACGTCATCCCCAGCGGCAGCAGCAGAACATGAAACGGAATATACGCCAGCGCCATGACGCGCTCGCGCTTTGTCATCTCGCTTGTGAACGGGGGTAAAGCTCTCCTGTTCATCAGCCCCTCGCTTTCTTCTGCAGCTCGAAGAGCAGGTTCATCGCCTCAAGCGGGGTGAGCGTGTTGAGGTCGGCGCTCTCGAGCATCTGGCGTATCTCGTCCGTGCCGACGTCGGCAAAGCTTATCTGCCCGTCGTCCGCAGCGTCCGCTCTCGGCAGCGCGCTTATGCCGTCGGCCTCAAGCTCCTTGAGGTAGCCTTTGGCCTTGCTTATCACGGCCTCCGGCAGCCCCGCAAGCTTTGCGACCTCTATGCCGTAGCTGTCGTCCGCCGCACCGCGCACTATCTTGCGCAGAAACACGAGGTTCCCGCCCTGCTTCTTCGCGCTTATGCTGTAGTTGCGCACGCCCTGTATCTCGCCCTCGAGCGCGGAAAGCTCATGGTAGTGCGTGGCAAACATCGTCTTCGCGCCGAGCTTGCGCTTGTCCGCGCAGTATTCCAGCACCGCGCGGGCTATAGCCATCCCGTCGAAGGTCGAGGTACCGCGGCCTATCTCGTCGAGGATCAGGAGTGACGCCGCGGTCGCGTGCTTGAGGATCGAGGCCATCTCGCTCATCTCCACCATGAAGGTGGACTGGCCTGAGGCCAGATCGTCGGACGCGCCTATGCGGGTAAAGACCCTGTCGACTATGCCGATCGTCGCGCTCTTTGCCGGAACGAAGGAGCCTATCTGCGCCATCAGCACGATGAGCGCCGTCTGGCGCATATAGGTGGATTTACCTGCCATGTTCGGACCCGTGACTATCGCGGCGCGGTCGTCGCTGTCGTTAAGATATGTGTCGTTCGGGACGAAGAGCACGTCCTTCATCGCCTGCTCTACGACCGGGTGCCGACCCTGGATTATCTGCAATTCACGCGAGGTGTCGACCTCGGGCATCGTGTAGTTGTTGCGCACGGCAGTCTCGGCGAGGGAGCAGAGCGCGTCGAGCCGCGCCACGGCGTCCGCCGCGGCCTGTACGCGGTCGACCTTTTCCGCCACGCTCAGGCGCACCTCGGTGAAGTACTGGTACTCTAACTCGTTCACCCTGTCGCGCGCCGTCAGCAGCGTCGTCTCAAGCTCCTTGAGCTCGGGGGTGAAATAGCGTTCGCTCGAAACCAGCGTCTGCTTGCGTATGTATTCTTCCGGGACCTTTTCAAGCCCGGCGGAATTGGGCACATCGATGTAATAGCCGAACACGCGGTTGTAGCCGACCTTCAGCTTCTTTGCACCGGTGCGCTGGCGCTCGCGCGTCTCCAGCTCCTGCACCATCTGCGCGCCGTTATCGCGGATGTTGCGCAGCCGGTCTACCTCCTCGGAATAGCCCGTGCGCAGCACGCCGCCCTCGCGCACGGAAAACGGCGGCTCATCGCATATCGCGCGGTCTATCTCTGCACGCATGTCGTCAAGCGCGTCCATACCGGCGATGCTTTTGAGCTCTGCGCTCTCAAACGGGGAGAGCAGCTCCTTGAGCCGCGGCAGCACTGCCGCGCAGTTCGAGAGCGAGCGCAGGTCGCGCCCGCCGGCCGTGCCGTATACCGCGCGGCCGACAAGCCGCTGCATGTCCGTTATCTCGCGCAGCACTGCCATCAGTTCTCCGCGTGCGACGTTGTTTGAATACAGCTCGTTTACCGCCGTGAGCCTGCGCTTTATTGCCACTGCCGACAATAGCGGCCTCTCCACCCATGAGCGCAGCATGCGCCCGCCCATCGGGGTCTTGGTCTTATCCAGCACCCACAGCAGCGAGCCTTTCTTTTCCCCGCTGCGCAGGGATTCCGTCAGCTCAAGGTTGCGGCGCGTGACCCAGTCAAGCTCCATGTACCGCCCGCCGTAGAACACGTCGAGCCGGTTTATGTGGCTGATGTCGAATTTCTGCGTCTCCTTTATGTAGCCGAGCAGCGCCCCCGCCGCGCAGACCGCGCCGGGCTGCCCGTCAAGGCCGCACTGGTCAATGTCCGTGAAGCCGAACTGCCTGCACAGCAGCACTGACGCCGGGAGATATTCAAAGCTCTCCGACGCGCTCTCCGGCATGGCTTCGAGCTTTCGGGTGACGAACTCATATATATGCTCATTCTCCTTTGCGCCGGGAGAGAGGATGACCTCGCGCGGCGCAAAGCGGCCAAGCTCGTTTATGATGTGGCTCACCGCATCCCCGTCAAAGGCCGCGCAGCAGAACTCGCCCGTGGACACGTCGCAGAACGCGGCGCCGCCCTCGCGCGCGGCAAGATACACCGCGCCTATATAGGTGCTCTTGCCCTCTTCGAGCATTGAGCTTTCCGTCACCGTGCCGGGTGTGATTATGCGTATGACGTCCCTCTGCACAAGTCCCTTTGCCAGCGCCGGGTCCTCCGTCTGCTCGCATATCGCGACCTTGTAGCCCTTGGCGATGAGCCGCGCGATGTAGGCTTCAGCGCTGTGGTACGGCACTCCGCACATCGGCGTGCGCTCGTCGGGGTCTTCAACGGAACGGTCGCGCGTCGTCAGCGCGAGGTCAAGCTCGCGCGAGGCGATCTTCGCGTCGTCGTTGAACATCTCGTAAAAGTCGCCGAGACGGAAGAACAGCAGGCAGTCCTGATGCTGCTGTTTTATTTCGTTATACTGCTTTTTCATGGGTGTAAGCTCAGCCATGACAGTTTCTCTCTTTCGTTAAATGGGGTTACCGCGCGCGTTAAACTATCTCACCGTACAGCGCCCAGGTGTTGCTGGCGGTGATCTTCACGTCGATGAATTTTCCTATAAGGCTGCTCTCCCCCCTGAGGTGGACGAGCCTGCCGCCGTTTGTGCGGCTGGAGAGATTATATTCGTCGCGCCCGGTCTCGCCGTCGACGAGCACGCGCAGCGTCTTTCCCTCGTATTCCTTGTGCTTCTCACCGGAGATGCGGTTCGATACCTCGGTGAGCCGGTCGAAATGCTTCTGCTTCTGCTCGCGCGTGTAGGGGTCGGGCATGGACGCCGCCGGGGTACCGACGCGCTTTGAGTAGATGAAGGTGAACATCGCGTCGTAGCGCACCTCTTCGCAGAGGCTTATCGTGTCCTCGAAGTCCTCGTCCGTCTCGCCGGGGAAGCCGACGATTATGTCCGTCGTGAGCACGAGGTCGGGCATATAGCGCTTTGCCAGAGCAACCTGATGCAGGTACTTCTCGCGGTTATAGCTGCGGTTCATGAGCTTGAGTATCCTGTCGCTGCCGGACTGCACGGGCAGGTGCAGCTGATGCGCGCACTTTTCGCACTCGGCCATTGTTTTGAAGAGCTTCTCGGTCGCGTCCTTCGGGTGGCTCGTCATAAAGCGGATGAGGAAGTCACCCGGAATATCGTTCACCATACGCAGGAGATCTGCAAAATCCACCCCGCTGCCGAGATCCTTGCCGTAGGAATTGACGTTCTGACCGAGCAGCGTAATGTCCTTGTAGCCCTCCTTGACGAGCTGGCGCGCCTCTTCTAAGATGTCCTCCGGCTTTCTCGACCGCTCGCGTCCGCGCACGTAGGGCACGACGCAGTAGGTGCAGAAGTTGTTGCAGCCGTACATGATCGACAGCCACGCCTTGACCGTGCCGTCGCGCCTGAGCGGGATGCCCTCGGCGACCGCGCCGTCGTCCTTCGCCGTGGCGAAAACGCGCTTGTGGCTGTCCATCACCCGCAGCAGCAGCTCCGGGAAGCGCCACAGCTCATGCGGCCCGAACACGAGGTCGACCACTGGATAGGACATTTTTATCTTCTCCGCCATGTGCTCCTGCTGCACCATGCAGCCGCACACGGCGATTATCTGGCCGGGCTTGTTCTTCTTCGTGTGGTTGAGCGCGCCGACATTGCCGAGCACGCGCATCTCCGCGTGCTCGCGCACCGCGCAGGTGTTCACAACTATCACGTCCGCCTGGAACTCGTCCTGCGTGAAGCTGTAGCCCATCTCGCTGAGATAACCGCGCAGCTTCTCGCTGTCGGCCTCGTTCTGCTGGCAGCCGTAGGTGTCTACCATTGCGAGCGGGCGCTGCCCGTCGGCGGTGACGCGGTCGAATATCTGCCGGCAGATATCCTCCTGCTCGTGTATCCTGCTTATATCTATCGTTTTTCTTTCGTAAGGCATTGTTAATCTCCTGTGAATCCGAATCTGAATAGCATAAGGTATCGCTGCACAATACGTCTGCGGCATCTGACTGATAATTTGTGCCCTGATTTAGTCACTTTTTCTTGAAATACACAAAGTATTCCTGCAAAAAAGTGCCGTCATCAGAACACAAATTTTCTTGCCAGCTGCTCTTGCCGCATTATGCTGCAATACCTTAATTTTAACATAAAAGGAGTGGAACTTTCAACTGAAATAATGTATAATAGTCCACTAATTAAAAGATAGACTCACGAGGTTAAATGTTCATGGCCGTTATAAATATACTCTCCCCACACGTTGCCGATATGATCGCTGCGGGCGAGGTCGTCGAGCGTCCCGCCTCCGTCATCAAGGAGCTGATGGAAAACTCCTTTGACGCCGGGGCGAAGTCCGTCACCGTCGAAATAAAGGGCGGCGGCGCGCCGTTCATCCGCGTCACGGACGACGGCTGCGGCATGGCGCCCGAGGACGCGGGCGTCGCCTTCCTGCGCCACGCCACCTCGAAGCTCCATGACGAGCACGGGCTTGAAGCCATCGGCACGATGGGCTTTCGCGGTGAGGCTTTGGCGGCGATATCAGCCGTGTCCGAGATGGAGCTCACCACCCGCCGCCGCGGCGACGATGAAGGCACCTTCGTCACCCTGACCGCCGGGGACATTCAGGACATGGGCCCTGCCGGCTGCCCGGAGGGCACCGTCATGGCCGTCAAGGGGCTTTTCTATAACACCCCCGCGCGGCTCAAGTTTCTGAAATCCGACCGCAGCGAGGCCTCCGCCTGTGTGCAGACGGCGCTGCGCTGCGCTCTCGGGAGACCCGAGATATCCGTCCGTTTCATCCGCGACGGGAAGGAGGAGTTCTTCTCCCCCGGCGACGGGCGCGCCGAGTCCGCGGTGTACTCCCTGCTCGGGCGAGATATCGCAAAGGACATGCTGCCCTGCTCCTGCGAGGACGGGGAGCTGCGCGTCCACGGCTTCATCTCGTCTCCCGCCGCCTGCCGCGGCAACCGCAGCGCGCAGTATTTTTACTGCAACGGCCGGTATATCCGCTCTTCGCTTCTTCAGGCCGCGGTCGAGCAGGCGTATAAAAACAGCCTTTTGACCGGGCGCTATCCCGCCTGCGTCATGTACCTTGAGCTCAGCTGCGCCGGGGTCGATGTGAATGTCCACCCGGCAAAGACCGAGGTCAAGTTCTCTCAGGAAAGGCGCGTGTTCGAGGTTGTGTACCATGCCGCTCTCGCCGCCCTGACGGGGGAGGACAGGATAAAAGCCCCCGCCGCGCTGCCTGCGGAGAAGAAGTCTCCGTCCCCCGCGGCGATACCCGCGCCCGTGCGCGCGGCCTTCGCGCCGCCGCAGACGCAGACCACCGCACCCGCGCCGAAGCCGGATTTCTACCGCAGCATGACTTCCGAGCAGTTCCGCGCGCAGGGCTATACCGTGAAGGACACGCCGAAACCGGCTCCCAAGCCTGTTGAAACTGCCCCCGCGGCATCACTCGGCGCGTATGAGATACCCTACCAGACCCGGCTCGATATGCCGAATGGCCGCCCGGCCACCGAAATTCGACCGGAAACGACTGAAATTCCTAAAGAAACTGCCCACAGCATGGTCAAAGCTGTGGAAAAACCTGTTCAAAATGTTGAAAGTCAGCCGATCCCCGACCACAAGATAGTGGGGGAGGCTCTCAAGACCTATATCATCGTCGAAGTCGGTGCGGAGCTTGTGCTCATAGACAAGCACGCCGCGCACGAGCGGATGAACTTTGACCGCCTGAAAAAGAACGGCGCGCGCAATATGTCGCAGACGCTGCTCGAGAGCGTGACGCTCCACCTCACGGACGAGGACTGCCGCGTCCTTGAGGAAAACGGGGAGCTGCTCTCGGAGTTCGGCTTTGAGATAGAGCCTTTCGGCGAGCGGGACTACGCCATCCGCGCCGTCCCGGCGGGGATAGCCGCGTCGGACGCTGCCGCCGCCGTCGAGGAGATATGCGAAAAGCTGCACGGAGGAAAGGCTCCCGACCCCGATTCCGCGCACGATGAGATCCTGCACACCGTCGCCTGCAAGGCGGCCATCAAGGCCGGGTGGGATACCGACGTAAAGGAGCTCGAAACGCTTGTGGACGCTGTCCTCTCCGGGCAGATAAAATACTGCCCGCATGGCCGGCCTATCTCCGTCACTGTGACGCGGCGCGACCTTGACAAGCTCTTCAAGCGCATAGTGTGACGGCCTATGGATAACAGAATCGTCGTTGTCGCAGGCCCCACGGCCTCCGGCAAAACACGCCTTGGCATAGAGCTTGCGCAGGCGCTCGGCGGAGAGATCGTTTCGGCGGACTCCATGCAGATATACCGCCGCATGGACATCGGCACTGCCAAGGCGACAAAAGAGGAGCGCGCCGCTGCCGTACACCATATGCTCGATGTCGCCGACCCTGCCGAGAGCTGGTCTGTCGCGCGCTATGTCGAGGAAGCCACGCGCTGCTGCGATGATATCATCGCCCGCGGCAGGCTGCCGATAGTCGTCGGCGGCACGGGGCTGTATATAGACTCGCTTATCTCCGGGCTCGATTTTGCCGATAGCACATCCGACAACGCCCTGCGCGATAAGCTGGGCGCGGAATATGACAGCCTCGGCGGAGACGCGATGCTCGCGCGCCTTGCGCAGTTCGACCCCGAGCGCGCCGCAAAGCTCCACTCAGGCGACAAACGGCGTATCGTGCGCGCCATAGAGATATATCTGCTCACCGGCACGACCATTACCGAGCATGACCGCATCACCGCCGCGCGCCCCAAGCGCTATGACGCGGCGCGGATAGTCCTCAATTACGCTGACCGCGCCGACCTCTATGCGCGCATCGACGCGCGTGTCGACGCGATGGAACAGGCGGGGCTTGTCGATGAGGTCAGAGCGCTTCTTGCCTCCGGGCTCTCCCCGGACTGTACCGCCATGCAGGCCATAGGCTATAAGGAGATCGCCGCTTTCCTCGAAGGGAAAACGACCGAGCGCGAGGCCTTCGACCTCATCAAGCAGAGCAGCCGCCGCTACGCCAAGCGCCAGCTCACGTGGTTCGGAAGGTGGCAGGGGGCGCTGCGCATCGTCTGGGATAAAGTCCCGGATATGGAAAAAGCCCGCCACGCTTCGACAGAGTTTTTACACTCCCGCGTGTATCATAATGCCGGGCACCCGGATGACGGATGCGACACATTATAACAGGGGCGGCAGACAGCAAGACCGCTCCGAGAAAAAGGAGTTGGCTGAAATGCAGAAAACGCAGAATCTCCAGGATAGCTTCCTCAATCAGGTTAGAAAAGACAAGCTTATGGTAACGATGTTCCTCATGAACGGCTTCCAGCTTCATGGGATAGTCCGCGGCTTTGACGGCTTCACGGTCGTGCTCGACTCGGACGGAAAGCAGCAGCTTATTTATAAGCATGCCATATCTACCATTGTTCCCTCGAAGCCGGTCGAGCTTGACAGCTGCGATACATAAGCGGTGACGTCGTCACGGGTGTTCTCGTCGCTCTCGTCGCTGCTGTTCCTTGCCGTCTGCGCCTATGCCGGAGCCGCGCTCCGCGGCAGTGCGGACGGTGTGGAGCTTATGACCGTCAGTGCCGTCACCGTGACGGAGAGCGCGGAGCTTGACGGGATAGTCCTGCGCCGGGAGCGCGTACTTCCGCGCGGAGCGGAGCTTGTACCCGCCGCGGAGAACGGTCTGCGTCTCCCAGCGGGGACGGCCATAGCCCTCCCGGACGGCACTCGGGAGCTCACCGGGCACAGCTGCGTGTTCTTCTCGCAGACCGACGGCTTCGAGGCTCTCGCGCCCGAAGCGCCCGAGGAAACTGACGCCGCGGCTCTGGACAGGCTCCTTGCGGCATCTCCCGCGGAGAGCGGGAAGAGCGGCGGGCGGCTCGTCTCGGGCTTCGACTGGTACTATGCCGCCTACGCCGATACGGCGGGGGAGAGCATACAGCCCGGAGAGTGCCGCGTACGCTTTGACGGCTTTGAAGAAACGGTGAGCGCCCGCGCTGTAAGCGTCAGCGATGAGAGCGGGCGCCGGTTCATCCTGCTGCGTCTGACCGAGGGCGGGGCGGATTATCTGAGCCTGAGGAAAACGAAGGCCGAGATTGTGTTTTCGGAGCACCGCGGGCTGAAGCTGCCCGCACAGGCCGTCCGGCACGATGCGGACGGCACGGATTATGTCTATGTTCTCTGCGCAGGCGTCGTTGAGCGTCGCGGCGCGGAGCTTATATACAGCGATAAGGACTGCTGCCTTGCCGACCCCAACGGCAGCGGCGATGCCCTCAGGGAGGGCGAACGGGTCATTCTTTCCGGAACAGACATATATGAGGGAAAGGTGCTGACACAATGACGATAGCGGAAAATCTCACCAAGGTGAGAGAAAATATAGCGCGTGCGGCGAAAGACGCCGGGCGGGACGAGCGGGATGTCCTGCTCATCGGCGCGACCAAGATGAACGACGCCGCCCGCGTGCGCGAGGCGATCGCCGCAGGGCTCACGGCCTGCGGCGAAAACCGCGTTCAGGAGCTGCTGGAGAAAAACGCACTCGGCGCATATGAGGGCGCGCAGCTGCACTTCATCGGCCATCTCCAGCGCAATAAGGTAAAGCAGATCGTCGGCCTTGCGCAGCTCATCCACAGCGTCGACAGCGTCGAGCTTATGAGCGCGATAAGCCGCGAGGCGGAGAAAAAGGGCATAGTGCAGGATATCCTGCTGGAGGTAAACGTCGCCGGGGAGGCGTCGAAATCCGGGATTGCGCCCGAAAATTTGCCGGAGCTTTTGGAAAAAGCGGGCGATTTTCCCGGTCTGAGGGTGCGCGGACTTATGGCGGTACCCCCGATTTGCCGTTTCCCGGACGAAAATTTACCGTATTTTAATCTTATGCATCAGCTTTTTATTGACAATGGCGCAAAAAAATACGATAATGTAGTTATGGACTTTATGTCTATGGGTATGAGCGGCGATTATCAGGCCGCCATTTCCTGCGGAGCGAACATGATCCGGCTCGGCACTGCCATCTTCGGCAAGCGCCTGTACCCGGAGAAAAAGGCGTGACCCAAGTTTGCCCGAGCATTTGTTCATTGGAGGATTGCCATGGGTTTCATGGATAAGTTAAAGGAACTCACCCAGCCGTATGACGACGATGAGGATTTCTTCGAGGGTGCCGACCCGAGCTTCAAGCCCCAGCCGAAGGCAAAGCCCGAAGCGCCCGCGTCGAAACCGGCGGTGAGTCAGGCGCAGAAGTTTTTTGAAAGCTCCTTTGCGGATGATACGCCGCTTCCCGCTGAGGATCCGACGCAGAAGCCTGCATCGCAGGAAGCGCCCGCCGGCGGAGGCGGGATATTCGGCAATCTCGGCATAAAGAAGGCCGCCCGCCCGAGGACGGCACCGAGGGAGCGCACAGTGAACTTCGGCGGAAAGGACACCTCGGTCATCCTGTTCAGCCCCAAGAGCTTCGATGAAGCCGGTGAGCTGGTCAATTATCTCAATCAGAATCTGACGGTCGTTATGACCTTGGAGGGCGTGCAGGGAGATATGGCGCGCAGATTGCTGGACTTTCTTTCCGGCATTGCCTTTGCCCTGCAAGGCAAGATTACCCCGGTCTCGGCAAAGACCTATTTTATCACCCCGTCGAATGTTGATATTCTGGGCGCGCAGCACGACCAGAGCGAGAGCGCGGGGCACTACTTCTGATAAATACAGAATGGATGAAAGGTGGATAAGAATATGATCACTGCACAGGATATCCGTGAAAAGACTTTTGAAAAATCCCGCATAGGCGGCTATGACATGGCCTCCGTTGATAATTTCCTTGAGGAGATCGCCGATGATATCACGGCCGCTCAGAAGGAAAACTCCGTCCTCAAGAGCAAGATGAAGGTCCTTGTCGATAAGATAGAGGAATACCGCGCCAATGAGGAAGCACTGAATCTGGCCGTTATCTCCGCGCAGAAGCTCGCCGTGCAGATCGAGGCTGACGCCCGCACCCGCGCCGCCGCCATGATCGCCGACGCTGATAAGCAGGTCAAACTTGCTGTCGGCAGCATCCAGGAGCAGACCGCTGCTGAAGAGAAGCGCCTTGAGACCGCAAAGGCCGCGACCGCGAAGTTCATCGAAGCCGCCCGCGCCATCTGCAATACCCAGCTCAAGAATATCGACAGTGTCGCAAGCGGCATTCTGCCGCAGGCGGCGGAGGCGAAGCCTGCCGTTTCTGTGGATGATACCGTGCGCAGCATTGAGAACAGCGCCTCGCGAATACAGGCCGATCCGTCAATACAGATAGATATCCCCCCGGTGAAGACGGCTCCCGCGGCGCCTGCCCGTCAGCGCAAGCTTGACAGCACGCAGTCTTTTTCCCTTTGATCTTTTCCGACTTTTCCAGCGGGGCGAGCGCGACTGCGCGCGCCCCCTTAGACTTTCTAATATAAAGAAGATAAATAGGAGACTATACAGCTATGTCACAGGATTTTAACGCCACCCTCAATCTGCCGAAGACTGACTTTCCCATGCGCGCGGGTCTGCCCAAGCGCGAACCCGAGATGCTCAAGCGCTGGGAGGAGCAGGATATTTATAATGAGATGCTCAAGAAGAACGAAGGCCATCCGCGCTTTTCCCTGCATGACGGCCCTCCGTTTTCCAATGGTAAGATCCACATGGGTCACGCGCTCAATAAGGCACTCAAGGACTTTATCGTCCGCTCCTACGCCATGCGCGGCTACTATACCCCCTATATCCCCGGCTGGGATAACCACGGCATGCCCATCGAGTCCGCCATCATCAAGGAGCAGAAGCTCAACCATAAGGCCATGAGCGTCGCGGACTTCCGCTCCGCCTGCCATGACTATGCCGAAAAGTACATCGGCCTCCAGATGGAGGGCTTCAAGCGCCTCGGCGTCGTCGGCGACTGGGAGCACCCCTATAAGACCATGAACAAGGGCTTCGAGGCTGATGAAGTCCGCGTGTTCGGCAAGATGTACCGCAACGGCCATATCTATAAGGGACTCAAGCCCGTCTACTGGTGCGCCAAGGACGAGACCGCTCTCGCCGAGGCTGAGATCGAGTATCAGGACGATCCCTGCACCACCGTCTATGTCAAGTTCCCGATGAACGACGATCACGGCAAGCTCGCGAACATCGATAAGAGCAAGCTCTTCTTCGTCATCTGGACTACGACCATCTGGACACTCCCCGGCAACCTCGCCATCGCCCTGCACCCGGATGAGCAGTATGCCATCGTCAAGGCGCCCAACGGCGAGATGTACATCATGGCCGAAGCCCTGACCGATAAGGTCATGAAGATCGGCGGCTTTGACAGCTATGAGATCATCGAGACCCACCCCGGCCGCTTCTTCGAGAATATGCTGGCCTCTCATCCTTTCCTGCCCAAGACCTCCCGCCTCGTTCTGGCGGATTACGTCACCATGGATTCCGGTACCGGCTGCGTCCATACCGCTCCCGGCTTCGGCGCTGACGACTATCAGACCTGCATGCGCTATGGCATGGACATGGTCGTCCCCGTGGACGATCAGGGCCGCCACACCGATTATGCCGGCAAGTACGCCGGTCTCAAGACCGATGAATCAAACCCCATCATCCTTAACGATATGAAGGAAAGCGGCGTTCTCTTCGCCTCTGAGGAGATCGTCCACAGCTATCCGCACTGCTGGCGCTGCAAGAGCCCCATCATCTTCCGCGCCACCCCGCAGTGGTTCTGCTCTGTCGACTCCTTTAAGGACGAGGCTATCGCCGCCTGCGAGAACGTCCGTTGGCTGCCTGCATGGGGCAAGGATCGCATGGGCGCAATGATCCGCGAGCGCAAGGACTGGTGCATCTCCCGTCAGCGCCGCTGGGGTCTGCCCATCCCCGTGTTCTACTGCGAGGACTGCAAGAAGCCCGTCTGCACCGAGGAGAGCATCGAAGCCGTCGCGAGTCTGTTTGAAAAGGAAGGCTCCAACGCATGGTTCGAGAAGGAAGCGGCGGATATCCTGCCCGCCGGCTTCAAGTGCCCGCACTGCGGCGGCACCCACTTCACCAAGGAGACCGATACTCTTGACGGCTGGTTCGATTCCGGCTCCACGCACTATGCTTCCATGCAGCGCGATCAGGGCTTCTGGCCGTCCGATATGTACCTTGAGGGCGGCGACCAGTATCGCGGCTGGTTCCAGTCCTCCCTGCTCGTCGCGGTCGGCGCGCTGGGCAAGGGTGCACCGTATAAAGAGTGCCTGACCCACGGCTGGACTGTCGACGGCGAAGGCCGCGCGATGCACAAGTCCCTTGGCAACGGCGTCGATCCTGCCGATATGGTCAAGGAATTCGGCGCAGATATCGTCCGCCTCTGGGCAGGCTCCGCCGATTACCATGTTGACGTCCGCTGCTCCGAGACCATCTTCAAGCAGCTCAGCCAGAACTACCTCAAGTTCCGCAACACCGCGCGCTACTGCCTCGGCAACCTCGATGGCTTCGATGCTGACGATCTGGTCGCGCCTGCGGATATGCTCCCGCTCGACCGCTGGGCTATCACCAAGCTCAACGAGCTGATCGGCGAGGTCGCCAAGGGCTATGACGATTATGAGTTCCATACCGTCTCCCACGCGATCAATGACTTCTGCGTTGTAGAGCTTTCAAGCTTCTATCTCGATGTCATCAAGGATCGCCTTTACTGCGAGGAGAAGAACGGCCTCAAGCGCCGCAGCGCCCAGACCGCTCTGTACCTGATCCTTGACAGCATGACCAAGATGTTCGCCCCGATCCTCGCCTTCACCTGCGATGAGATCTGGCAGGCCATGCCGCACCGCAAGGGCGACGATGAGCGCAACGTTCTCTTCAATGTCATGAACAAGCCCTTTGAGGACTATGCCCTGAGCGATGAAGAGATGGCGCGCTGGGATAAGCTCAGCGCCCTGCGTGACGATGTCAACGGCGTGCTCGAAGCTGCCCGCGGCGCAAAGCGCATCGGCAAGCCACTTGAGGCTGCCGTCACCCTGCGCGTGAAGGACGAGAGCTCAAAGCAGGCGCTGGATGAGGTACGCTCCATGAATCTCTCCGAGCTCTTCATCGTCTCCAAGTGCCTCATCACCGAGGACGGTGAGGCCGACGCAGACGCTGTCACCGGTGCCGGTGTTAAGAACCCCGGTCTGGAGATCTCTGTCACCGAAGCTCCCGGCACAAAGTGCCCGCGCTGCTGGATGCACTCCGAGACTCCGCAGGACGGGACCGGCCTGTGCCCCCGCTGCGCCGCAGTCGTGGCAAAGCTCTGAGCCTGACTGGCTTCATCCATTCCACGCGCCGGGCTTTCCGTCCGGCAGATAGGAGATCAATATGCTGTATTCAATAGTCGGCCTGCTTGTCATCATTCTGGATCAGGCAGTCAAGTACTGGGTCCAGAACACCCTGTTCGGCACCGATATCGTCAAGTTCATCCCCGGCGTCATTAGTCTTGTGAACGTCCATAATGACGGGGCTGCCTTCAGCTTCCTGAGCGGCAGCGGCGCGCGCATCTATTTCATCATTGCCACCGGCGTGTTCACCGTGCTCGTCATCATCGCACTGGCAACGAACTTCATCTCCGGTAAGGTTTCCCGCTGGAGCCTTGTGCTCGTCACCGCGGGCGGTCTGGCTAACTGCATCGACCGCGTTATCTACGGCTACGTGCAGGACATGTTCAAGGTGGAGCTGTTCAATTTCGCCATCTTCAACGTTGCCGATGTGTTCATAACCGTGTTCGCCATCGTGTTTGTCCTCGCCATGATTTTTGAAAAGCCCGAGGACGACGACCTTGAGGACGAAGAATTCGAGGATGATGAGGACGAGGAGGACGCTTCTCCGCGCCCGAGCCTGCGCGATAAGCTCAGCGCCATGAAGAAGGAGAAAAACGCCGCTCCCCGTGCCGCGAAGAAGAGCCGTCAGGCCGAGTATGAGGAGGAGTACGAGCGCTATAAGGCGCAGCGTGAAAGCCGCCCTAAGCCAGCCGCTCAGGCTCCCGTACAGAGAGCTCCGCAGACTGATCAGTCCGATCCGTTTGCCGAGTGGGAAAAGGCGAATGCCAAGGCGGAGAGCCAGCGTTCGAGCAGCTATGCCGCAAAGGCCATGGGTGCCGACGCACCGAAGTATACCCCGCCCGTAAGGCAGACCGCTCCGCAGCGCCGTCCGGCAGCTGAGGCGCAGAACACTGCCCGTCCCGCCGCTCAGCCCGCGCAGAGCTATACGCGCCCCGCGGCGCAGCCTGCCCAGACGGCACAGCCGGTTCAGCAGCCTGTCAGGCAGAGCGCACCTGCCCAGCCGAAACCGGCGCAGCCCGCCGCACCCGCGAAGAGCAGCACGGACTTTGACCTTGACGATATACTCAACGAGTTCAAGTAATGGACGAGGGCGTAATACAAATAACAATCGAGGAGAGCGGAGAACGTATCGACGCTCTCCTTGCCCGTATTCTGCCGCAGTATTCCCGCAGCCAGATCCAGAAATGTCTGGACTCCGGGGCAGTCCTGCTTGACGGCAGGCCGCTGAAGAAGAATTACCGCGGAAATGCCGGGGAAGTAATTGAGCTGTTCCTGCCGGGAACGCAGGATGTTCCGCTTGAAGCGCAGGATATCCCGCTTGACGTTGTCTATGAGGATGCGGATATCATCGTTATCAACAAGCCCCGCGGCATGGTTGTCCACCCGGCTCCGGGGCACCCGGACGGCACGCTCGTAAACGCGCTGATGTACCGTTGCGGGGACAGCCTCTCCGGCATCGGCGGAGAGCGCCGTCCCGGCATAGTCCACCGTATCGATAAGGACACATCGGGGCTCATCGTTGCGGCAAAGAACGACATGGCGCACAAGGGATTGTCGGCGCAGCTGTCGGATCACAGCCTGTACAGAGAATATGAGGCAGTGGTCACCGGCCATATGCGCGAGGACTCCGGGGTCATCGACAAGCCTATAGGCCGCCACCCGGTCGACCGCAAGCGCATGGCCGTGACGGAAAAGAACTCGAAAGCCGCTGTCACGCACTGGAAGCTGCTGGCGGAGTACAGGGGCTATTCGCATATTCAGTGCCGCCTTGAAACGGGCCGGACGCACCAGATACGGGTTCACATGGCCAGTATTGGCCACCCGCTGCTCGGCGATGGACTGTACGGCGCGAAATGCCCGGATAAGGGGCTGGAGGGTCAGTGCCTCCACGCTCGAAGACTGCACCTGATCCATCCGGTGACAGGGGAGGAGCTGCGCTTCGAATCGGCGCTGCCGGAATATTTCATCTCGGTGCTCGATAAGCTTGGGACGATAGAAAGAAAAGGGGAGACGGAATGAACAAGAATAAGATAATCAGCATCGTCATTGCGCTGGCAGTCGCGGTCGGTGTGCTCGTACTGGCGGCAAAGCTGATAAGCGGCGCGATAAGCATCGTCAGCGGCGCATTCAATGCGGTGCTCGGCATCATCGTCATCTTTGCGCTGGTAGTGATCGTCGTATGGATGTTCCTCTATGCGGCGAAGAAAAGATAGGTACACACAAGCGTACAAAAAGACCGCCCCGGCTGATCCGTTCGATCAGCCGGGGCGGTCTTTCGCATCATATGAACTTCAGCCGTAGAGCAGCTCGAAGCTGTCGTAATGGTCGACGGTGTAATAGATGAGCCCGTCATTGGAAAAGACGATGCGCTCCGTTCCGCGTGACGACGCGCCGAGGGTGTTGATATCGCACTCTGTCCATGTCCGTCCCGGAGCGTCGGGCAGAAGCCCTTCGCGGTTGCCGAAGCGGTCGCCGCCGATGCACTTGCCCGGCAGGTATTTTTCAAGCGAGCCGCCCTCCCAGCCGGCCTGCTTCGCCTCATCCTTCGTGACGAAGTTCGACGGCAGGCAGCCATAGGTGTGGATATAAAGGGCAACGTCCTCTTTGGTAGTATATGCGCCGTCCTCATGTATCTGCACCGAGTCGGGCTCTGCCGGTTCGGCGGCGGTATCGCCGGATGGACTGTCCGTCGGCGAGGTGACGAAGATGGCGGTGGGGCCGTCCGCGCCGCCGATAATGCCGACGTCCGTGCTCTGCTCTCCGGGCAGGAGCGCAAAGATGAGCAGCGCCGCCAGAACTATTATAGGTAAGATTTTCTTCAGTTTCAAATCGGTCAACTCCTGCGGCTATAATAACACAGGGCGGCAGCTTATGCAATGCCGACACTGTCGTCTGACATGAGCATATATGCCTGTCTAAATAAACATAAAGGAGCAATTTAAACATACTGTCGTGACTGTCTGTTTTGTAGTTCCATACAAATGTTCTGTTTCCATTTTGTTTAATCTGGACAAACCAAATGCTTTATTATATAATGTACGCAGATGATTGTTAAAGAAATAATTATAACAATTTCTTAACGCCTCTATCGGAAGGATGAAAAAGATGTACAAATTCGATACTAAGGTCCAGCATCTCAAATATAAGGTTCTGCGCACGGTCGCAAAGCATGCGTGGGACTCCGATTTCTATGAAACATTCCTTGACATCCCGAAGGAAATAATCTCCGGCAAGACGCCGACGATGCGCTGCTGCGTATACAAGGAGCGCGCGATATTAGCTGAGCGCGTCAAGCTCGCCGCTGGCGGGGACAGGAACAACCCGAACGTCATTGAAACGCTCGACATCGCCTGCGACGACTGCCCGACCGGGGGCTACACCGTGACGGAGGCCTGCCGCGGCTGCATCGCGCACCGCTGCGAGGACGCCTGCCCGCGCGGCGCGATAACGCACGATGAGTTCCACCACGCGCACATTGACAAGAGCAAGTGCATCAACTGCGGCAAGTGCGCCGCCGTCTGCCCCTACTCCGCTATATACAACCGCAAGCGCCCCTGCCAGAACGCCTGCAAGATCGGCGCGATATCCATGAACGAGGACGGCACCGTCAAGATCGACAACAGCAAGTGCATCTCCTGCGGCGCCTGCGTTTACCAGTGCCCGTTCGGCGCACTGTCGGATAAGTCCTTCATTCTCGACGCGATAAAGATGCTCAAGAACTGCGACCGCGTTTACGCGGTAGTCGCCCCGGCGATCGTCAGCCAGTTCACCTATGCAAAGCCCGGCCAGGTCATCACGGCCATCAAGGCTCTCGGCTTCTGCGATGTGCTCGAAGCGGCGCTCGGCGCGGACATGGTCGCCTACAACGAGGCTGCGGAGCTTGCCGAGCGCGGCTTCCTCACCAGCTCCTGCTGCCCGGCCTTCGTGAGCTATATCCGCAAGAGCTTCCCGGAGCTTCAGGAGAATATATCGCACAACATGTCACCGATGGCGACGATAGCAAAGCGCATAAAGGAAAAGGACCCCGAGGCAAAGACGGTGTTCATCGGCCCCTGCACGGCGAAAAAGGGCGAGTTCCAGCTGCCTGAGGTACACAAGTACGTCGACTGCGTGCTCACCTTTGAGGAGCTTCAGGCCATGTTTGACAGCCGTGAGCTTGACGTGGCCGGAATGGAAGAGACGGTGCTCAACAACGCTTCCGGATATGGGCGCATCTTCGCCCACTGCGGCGGGCTTGCCGCGGCAGCCGCCGAGGCGCTGAAAGAGCAGGGGATAGACTTTGAGCTCAAGCCGCTCAGCTGCAACGGTATTGAGGAATGTAAGCTTGCGCTGATGAAGGCTGCGAGAGGAAAGCTCGATGCTAACTTCGTCGAGGGCATGGCATGCGTCGGCGGCTGCGTGAACGGCGCGGGCTGCATGACGCACAATGAGAGAAACCGCGTCAAGGTCGATGCGCACAGCCAGCAGGCTAAGCTCAAGAGCATTACCGATTCGCTTCTGTACGCCGCCGAGATCGACCGTGAGCTTAAAGAAAAAGCCGGGGATAAGGTCTGATATGCTGTCCACTTGACGCGCCCCGCCGGGTATTGTATATTTAAGATGGCTCCGCGTATGGAGCGAATATATATCCGTCCGGAGGACACGCCATGGATAACAGGACAAGCAAGCAGAACTACTACCTCGATATTGCCGACGCGGTGCTGGAGCGCTCCACCTGCCTGCGCCGCAAATACGGCGCGATAATCGTGCGCAATGACGAGATCATTTCCACCGGCTATAACGGCGCGCCGCGCGGCAGACGCAACTGCTCAGACATCGGCACCTGCACGCGCGAAACGCTGAGGATCCCCTCCGGCGAGAGATACGAGCTCTGCCGCTCCGTCCACGCCGAGGCAAACGCGATCATCTCCGCTTCCCGGCAGGACATGATCGGTGCGTCACTCTATCTCGTGGGGCGCGACGCCGCAACAAATGAGCTGCTCTCCGACGCGATGAGCTGCTCAATGTGCAAGCGGCAGATCATAAACGCGGGGATAGACCGCGTCATCATCCGCATCACCCCGACCGAGTACCGCACGATCCCTGTCAGCGACTGGGTCGAGAACGACGACTCGATATTCTCATTCTGAATATAAAAGCGGCGCTGTCTATGCGCAGAAAAATGCAGAGCGGATCATACCGCTCTGCATTTTTCTGCGCATTTATTTTGCGGATGTGCTCACACCGTTTTTCTGCACATGGAGCTTGGGATGCCAAGCCCCTCTCTGTATTTCGCGACCAGACGGCGCGATATATTGACGCCGTTTTCCGCAAGGCTGCTGCACAGCTGCTGATCCGAGAGCGGCGAACGCTTGTCCTCCTGCGCTATCTGCCGCTGAATGAACTTCTTTATCATGTCGGCAGATTTTGCATCCTGATCCTGACGGCTTGCCTTGAGAGAAAACATATCCTTGATGGCGATAATGTTCCCGTCGAAGTCTGCGTACTTGCCTTTTACAGCCCGGCTGACGGTGGAGACGTACACGCCCATACGTTCGGCAACGTCGTTCATGCTCATCGGAGACAGCGAGCTGCTTTTCTTCAGAATATAATCCTTTTGTATTTCACATATGACGGCCAGACAATCCATCAGGGTCTGCTCACGCTGGGAAATGCTCTGGACGAGCTGGGCTGCGGACTTCAGACGCTTATCGAGATAAGCCTTCAATGCTTCGTCCTCGGTGGAATCGTACAGCTCAGAATAGTATCGGTCTATACGCAGCTGCGGCAGATATGAATTGCAGATCGATATGTCTATCTTGCCGTCGGTCACGCTTATTTTGGCATCAGGTGTGATATATAAAGTCTCCTCCCCGGTATCAAAGCCTGCCGCGGGTATGGGGGAGAGCGCCTTTATTTTCTCCGCGGCGGCGCGGACCTCGGCAACAGAGACGCCGAGCCTGTTTGCAATGCTGGAAAAATGCCCTTTCGCCAGATGATCAAGATATCCGCCGACGATGGCAAGAGAGACGGGATCGCCGTCCCCCTGCTCGATCTGGAGCTTCAGACACTCCTGCACGTTTTTGGCGCAGATGCCGGTGGGAGATAATCCGCGCAGCCGCTCAATGCAGCGCTCCACGTCAGCCGGGGAGGCATTCAGGAGCAGGGCGGTCTCCGCAATGTCCTCATCAAGAAAGCCCTTTGAATCGACGCAGTAAATGAGATAATTCGTGATGAGCCGGTCACTTTCACTCAGCCTGAGCGAATAGAGCTGTGCGCGCAGGTGCTCCTGCAAGGAGCTGCCATGGCGCCGCTTCTCCGCCGGTTCCCATGCGTCGGGCGGATCCCGCTCATCCTGACCGGCGGCGCTGCCGCTGATGCTGCGGTCATTCTGCCGCAGCCACTCCTCCTTGCTCCTCAGCTCCCGCAGTTGAAAAGCGTCGATGTCGATAACGGGATTATCCGTTGCTTCATTGCAGATATATTCTTCAAGCTCGAGAGACGACATCTGGAGAACTTCAAGGTTCTGTATCAGCCGCTGGGTCACAACGGTGCTTTGCTTTTGCGACTGTTCTGCTTTTAATCCCATGCGGCTTCACATCCTTTCTTATTTTATCAGGTACACCGGGGCTTCGTCTCCGGCCTGTTCTTTCTGTATCCTGCCCTCCAAAAGCAGATGCTCCAGATGCGCCAGAGTCTCGCTCATCGCGAAGTATTTTTGACCGGGAGGGAAATCATCCCAGTCTTTGGCGCGTATCTTCCACTGCATCATACCGGCTATCTGGTATGCGTTCAGGCCGGGGTGCTCGCCGATGACGCGCTCCGCGTCGTCAAGACGCCGTCTGTGATGCGCGAGAAGCTGATCCGCTCTTTCGCGCAGCGTGCTCTCCTGCACTGTTCTGTGACCGGGGAGCACGTGCTCCACCGGCAGCGCTTTGATGCGCTCAAGGCTGTCCATGTACCGCCCGAGCGGGTCTGACATACACGTCCATGAGCAGATGTTCGGGGAAATATCAAAGAGCACATGATCCCCGGATATCAGGGTGCGGCTGACGCTGTCATATAAACACATGTGCCCCGGGGTGTGTCCCGGGGTATGGATCGCTTTGAAATTATAATCTCCGTAGGAGAGGACATCGCCGTCGTTCACTCCGTCGGCGCTGAACGTACCGGAGGTGTATATCACGGCGCGGTTCGTTGCGCGTATCTGCTCCATAACATCCCCGGGAAGTCCCGCGGCGCGCATCTTCTCGGCATTAGTCTGCCAGTTCTTTTCCACACCGTCATGCTGGAGCCAGTAATCTATCTCACTCATAAGGATGCGGCAGCCCCGCTTTTGCAGATATGCGGCGTTGCCGGTGTGATCCGTGTGCATATGAGTGATGAAAACGTCCGTGTTTTCAGGGCGCAGGTCGAGCGCCGCCATCCCCTCGTTGAGCGCGGCGATGCAGTCGGGATGATAAAAGCCCGTGTCGACAAGGAGGTTCCTGCCGCCGTTTTCAGCCTTTACCACATAGCAGTTGAGCCACTTCAGCGGGCTGTCCGGGAGGACTATGGGGAAAGTCCATAGTCCTCTCAGTATTTCTTCGGGTCGGGTCATTTTATTTTTTGAGCAGTTCGATCATGTGATCGCAGACTTCATCCATATCGCCGACGACGCCGTAGTCGCAGTAGTTGAAGATGGGTGCGTTGGCATCCTTGTTGACCGCGATGAAGAGTTCCGCATCGACGCCGGTCACGTGGTTCACAGCTCCGGATACACCGAAGCCTATGTACAGCTTCGGCTTTACCATCACGCCGGACTGGCCGACCTGCAGCTTATACGGCAGCAGCTCACGGTCAACGACCGGGCGCGTGCCGGCAAGCTTGCCGCCGAGCAGCTTTGCAAGCTCTCTGTACTTATCGAGGCTCTCGTCCTTCACGCCGTTGCCGACGCAGACTATCGTCTCGCAGCTTGCGATGTCAAGCTCGGGGTCAAAGTCGTTGGCCTTGTACTCCAGCAGCTTCGTGCGGATCTTCTCCTCATCGAAGCCTATGCTCTCGTGGATGATCTCGAAGCTCTCGCGCTTGCCTGCCGGGACTATCTTGAACGTGCCCGGGCGTATCGTGCCGACCTGCGGGCGCAGCACGGGGATCGTGATGACTGCCATGATCTTGCCGCCGGCTGCCGGTTCTACGAACTCGATGTCCTTGGTCTCAGGGTTGTATATAAGCTCGGTCGCGTCGGAGGTGCAGCCCGTCTCAAGGCAGGCGGCAAAGTGCGGGGCAAAGTCGCGCCCGTTCACCGTCGCGCCGACGAACACCGCCGAGGGCGTATACTTGTTCACGAGCTGAACATAGAGGTCGGAGTATGCCTCGGTGCTGTAGCGGGCATAGCCCTTGCCTGTCGCGATGATGACGCCGTCGGCGCCGCAGCCGCGCAGCTTTTCCAGCTCGGACTCCGGCAGCTCGCCCGCACTCACGGCGATGAGCTTATCTCCGGACTGGTCGCAGAGCTTTCTTATCTCGCTGCACAGCTCAAGCGTAACGGGGTGTATCTTCTCTCCGTCATGCTCGACGTGTACCCACATATTCCTGTAATTGCTCTTATCCATTCTCTGCACCTCCTCAGCCCTTCATTATCTCAAGCAGCTTGGCCGCGTTCGCTTCCGCGCTGCCCTCGTCGACTATAACGCCGGGTTCGGGCATAACAGGCGGGAACATACGGGGGACCTTCGTCGGAGAACCCGCGTCGCCTATACGCTCACGGTCAAGGCCGGGGATGTCGTTCGAGGTGATCGTGGTGATGGACGCTTTCTTCGCGGCCATCTTGCCCTTGAGGTTGGGGATGCGCGCGGGGTAGTTCTGCTTCTCTATCGTGAACAGGCAGGGGAGCTTCACTTCAAACGTCTCTATGCCGTCCTCAAGCTCGCGCTCGACTACGGCGGTCCTGGCCTCTTCGTTCACTTCCTTGATGAGGAGAGTAGAGGTGACCTGAGCCGCGCCGAAGCGCTGGGCAAGCTGTGCGCCCATCTGTCCGGTCGCGCCGTCGAGAGATTCCTTGCCGCAGAAGATCATGTCGTAGCTGCCCTGAGTGGCCGCGGCGGACATGATGGAATAGCTGGTCGCGAGGGTGTCGGCGTTGCCGAAGGCGCGGTCGGTGACGAGCACGGCCTTGTCCGCGCCGACTGCGAGGCATTCACGCAGCGCAGCCTCGGCGTTCGGGGGTCCCATCGTGATGAGGGTGATCTCGGCGCCGTACTGCTCCTTGACCTTGACGGCCGCGGAGAGGGCGTTTGCGTCCTGAGGGTTGAGTATCGCCGGGACACCTGCGCGGATGAGGTTTCCCGTCTCCGGGTCCATCCGCATCTGGTCAACATCCGGGACCTGCTTTACACAGCACAGTATTTTAAGCATTAGTCTGCCGCCTTTCCGGGATTGAGTATACCCTTGGGATCATATTTTACCTTGAGCGCGCTGAACTTATCGAGCGCCTCAGCACCGAGGTGCTGCTTCTTCGCGCAGCCGATGCCGTATTCGCCGCGGATGCTGCCGCCAAGCTCTGAACACTTTCCGTAAATAAGCGCCGCGAGCTCTATGACCTTTGCCGCGAACTCTGCTTTCTCACCGTCGGACACGGCATGGATGTGCATCCCGCCGCTGCCGACATGGGCATAGGCCATGACCTTGAGACCCTTGGCTTCGCCCTCGGCCTTGGAATACTCCACCATCTCGGCGATCTTCTCCGCCGGGACGGTGATGTTATACTCGATTGCGTTTTTGGCTCCGCTCTCCATGGAGGTGTGGAATGCGTCATGCGCTGCCCAGAACTCGCGCTTCATGGTCGGGGTGTCGCCGACGAGGATGTCGAGGCACTCGATCTCCTCGGCCAGCTCCGCGATCTCCTCCATCTTTTCCATGACGGAGTCATCGTCCTCGCCCTCAAGAGTGAGCATGAGCGTCGCGCCGACGCGCTCGCCGTCCATCTCGACAGGGAACACGGGGTTGCCGGTAACATTGCCGGAGAACTCCACAATGTCGGTATCCATGTACTCGACGACGGCGGGGGCATAGTCCTTTGCCAGCAGGGCGTTGGCGGCATTGAGGCAGGTCTCGGTATCCATGAACGGGAAGAGCAGGATAGCATCGGCTTTGGGCTTGTCTATGAGCTTGAGAGTAAGCTCGGTGATGACGGCCAGAGTACCCTCGCTGCCTATGACAGACTCAAGGTCTGCGCCGCTGAGAGTCTCCGTGCTGCCGTCAGCACGGACGACGGTGAGGGCGGCGACGTAGTCTCTGGTCGTGCCGTACTTGACGGCGTTGGGGCCAGAGGCGTTGGTCGCGGCGTTGCCGCCGATGGTGGCAGTCTTCTCACCGGGGTCGGGGGGATAATACAGGCCGCGCTTCTCGGCTTCGGCCTTGACTTCCTGGAGCAGGACGCCGGGCTGGACGCGCAGGGTGCGCGCGGCTTCATCAAATTCAAGGATCTGATCCATGGCCTTGAGGGAGAGGACTACGCCGCCCGAGACGGGGACGGAGCCACCGGCTTGGCCGGTGCCTGCGCCGCGCACGGTGACGGGGACGCCTGCTTCGGCGCAGAGCTTCACGACGGCGGCGGCCTGTTCGGTGCTTGTGACCTCGGCTGCGGCGTCGGGAGTCCCGGCAACGCCCGGGCACTCGTCATGGCAGTAGTCTGCGCCTATTGCGTCGGCGGTGAAAAACCTGCTTTCGCCGACTATTTCTTTTATTGCTTCCAACATTGTTCTTTCTCCTGTTATCTATGGTATTACTCTAACTCTTTTATACTTGTGAGCGTGCAGCTGTTCGATTCTTTCAGTGCGCGGCGGTCTGTTTTTCCGGACGCGGTCTTGGGCAGCTCGCTGAGCACAGTGTAATACTGCGGCTTGCGGTAGCCCGCGAGATTCTCCTTGGCGAAGGCATGGACATCGCGGAGGTCTATGCTGCCGTCCTCCGGAACCAAAGCGGCGGCGACCGCTTCGCCCCACTTGGGGTCGGGGACGGAGAAGACCGCGCAGTCCATAACGCTGGGGTGCTTGCGCAGCACGGACTCCACCTCGTTCGGGTAGACATTTTCTCCGCCGGTTTTTATCATCGCACTGATGCGGTCGAGGAAGAAGTACAGACCTCTTTCGTCCTGACGGAAGACGTCTCCGGTGTGGTACCAGCCGTCGGTCAGTACCTCCGCGGTGGAAATGGGGTCGTCAAGATAGCCGTACATGACAAACGGCGAGGACACCCAGAGCTCGCCGGGCTGACCTGCGGGCACGTCGCAGCCGTTTTCATCCACAAGGCGCACATCGGCAAACTGGCCGAGATAGCCCGCGCTCTCCAGAAGCTGGGGATCCTTTTCGATATCGTCCCGCGTCAGCTCATAGCTGATGGAGCAGGCCGCGCAGAATTCCGTGCCGCCGTAGGAGGTCTTTATCCTCACGCCGGGGAACAGGTCGAGCATCGCGAGGACATAGTCCTTCGAAAGCTTACCGCCGGTCGCCCAGATGAAGTTCACACTGGACAGGTCGTGCTTTCTTATCGTGTCAGAGTCGGCAAAGCGCATTATATTCACCGGCGGAACGAGGAAGAGCTGCGTCACCTTGTATTTCTCGATAAGCGAGCCGTAGGTCTCGGGGTTGAGATGGTTGACTCCGATATAGGAGCCGTTGAGCGCCAGGGACTTCATAAGCATGCTCAGGCCGCCGGTATGGAAAAGCGGACTGTGGGAAAGAATGCAGATGCTCTCGGTCTTATAGTACTCATGCTCGGCGGCCATCTGCATGGCGTAGGCCATGACCATGCGGTGCGTCCGGATGACGCCCTTGGACAGGCCGGTCGAGCCGCTGGTGTAAAGGATGGTGGAGAAGTTCGTCTCTTTTATTTTGACGTTCGGCTCCGTGTTATCTGACACGCTGCATATATAGTCGAGGTTTATGTGCCCGTCTATGGTGCTGTCGCCGAAGCTTATGAGATAGCGCACATCGCTGTCGCTTATGTTCCTGAGCGAGATGCTCTCTTTCCACTTCGGGGAGTAGAACAGCGCGTTGCAGTTGGAGCGCCTTACGTCTCTGGCGATCTCCTCTTTCTTCGCGCGGTAGTTCAGAAGGACGGCGACGACGCCTATCTTCTGCGTCGCGAGCCAGAGCTCGGCAAACTCCACGCAGTTATCGCAGATGAAGCCGATGCGGCTGCCCTTTGTAAGGCCGATGCTCCAAAGGAAATTCGCAATTCTGTTTACGCGGTCATTCAGTTCAGAATAGCTCAGGCTGTGCGTAACGTCAGCCACTGCCATGCGGTCGGGATATGCGCGCGCGGCTCTTGTAAGAAGGCTGCCTATACCGTACATATTGTTCGCTCCTCTCTGCCTGCTTCGTTCCGGACATTCCGTCTCAGCCAAGCTTTTCGATTATCGCGGGAAGGACTGCGTTGACATCGCCTATCAGGGTGTAATCGGCCTGCTTTATTATGGGGGCGTTCTCATCCTTGTTGATCGCGCAGATGACATTGGTCTGATTGACGCCGACCATGTGCTGGATCTGTCCGGAGATGCCGATAGCCAGATAGAAGTTCGGCTTTATCATAACGCCGGAAACGCCGATATAGCGATCCTTGCTGTACCAGTGCTCTTCCTCCGCGACGGGGCGGGTGCAGCCGATCTCCGCGCCGAGCGCGGCGGCAAGCTTTTCAGCGGCGGGGATGTTGTCAGCGGAGGCGAGGCCGCGGCCAACGCCGACGACGCGCTTCGCGGCGGCAAGGTTCACGGTGGAGGCTTCTACAGCGCTCGTGCCGGCAAGCTCGACAGAGCAGCTGCCGGAGCAGCTGATCTGCGTGACCTGCGGCTCCGCAGCGGCGTCGGATGCTTCAAACGTGCCCGCGCAGACGATGGCGACGGCGGGGAAGGCGCACTGCTCGGTCTTCACGGCGCTGCCGCCGTAGACAAGGCGGGTCGTCTCCACGGCGTCCGCGGTGCAGATGAGGGACATGACATCGCACAGGGGGCTGACGCCGAGCTTTGCAGCGGTGTAGCCGGCAAGCAGACGGCCGTCGCTGCCGGATTCGCACAGCAGCAGCTGCGGCTTCTGGCTGACGATCAGCTCGGAAACGGCGCTGAGCACCGATACGAGGGAAACTTCTTCGGGGTACGCAAAAACTTCGTCCGCGCAGCCGTAGGTCTTTCCGCTGGTGACGAGCGCGACGCTTGCTCCCGAAGCCTTTGCACCGGAGGTCAGCTCAGCGACGCTGCCTGCTTCGTTAGCAAAAACAAAAATTCTTTCCATTTCATTGACCTCCTTATATGCTCTTCTTCAGCGCCTTGACAAATTCGTCAATGCCGGTTTCATCGGATGCCTTGAACACCGTCTGCATACGGTCGGTGCGCTCGGGCGCGAGGACGGACACGGTCGTGACAGGTGCTGAGACGGACTCAAACTCGGAAGCGTCCCAGACCTCGACCGGCTTCTTGCCGGCAGCCATGATATCTTTCATCGAGGGGATGTGCGGACGGCAGATATCGCTCGTGACGGACACGACCGCAGGGCCGTTGAGCTTGAGCTTTTCGACGCGCTTGCCGCTGCTGCGGCTGGCGTAGACTGCGCCGTCCTCAAAGCTGAGGTCTTCGACGGAGTTGACGGCGGCGGCGTTCAGGAGAGCTGCGAGCACATTGCCCATTGCCTGAGAATACATATCGCCGCTGCCCTCGCCGCATATCACGAGATCGGCATCGCCGATCTTTTCGATGGCGCCCTTGAGGAGGACTGCGGTGGAGTACATATCGCCGCACTCACCGGCCTTGACGCCGTACATCTTGACGGGACCTCTGGAGAGGACGGCCTTTCTCATCTTGGAATTGTCCAGAGCTTCGCCGCCGACCGTGAGGACTTCGACAGTGCTCTCGCCCGCCTCGGCGGCAAGCTTCATGCCGGCTTCGATGGCGTTGAGGTCGTAGGGGCTTATCACCCACGGTGCAGAATCAAGATTTATCGTGCGGTCTGCGTTGACAGATATTCCTTCCTCATCGCGGATGAATTTGAAGCATACAAGTATTTTCATAAAACACCTCTCATTTTCTCTGCGCAATTGCAGTTTAATTCACAATAACTTACGTCGCAAAAAACGTGCCAACTTTTAAACGGGGCGCCGAAAACCAGCACCCCGTCAAAAAACATATGAATTACGCGCGTTTATTCCCGTTCTTTCAATATCCTGTACAGCGTGGATCTCGCGATCCCAAGCGATCTTGCGACTTTCGCCTTGTTGCCGTCGTATTCTCTCATCAGCTGCGCGACGGCTTTTTTTCTGGAGCTTTCCTGATCCGATATGAGCGCGTCAGAATATGTGTCTTCCTGTGCGCGCATGCTCCGCACCGTGCCGTTTCGCATCAGCTCCGGCGGCAGATCGTGAGTCTCTATGAAGCGGCCGCTCATCGTGATTATCCCGCGCTCTATAACGTTTCTCAGCTCGCGTGTGTTCCCCGGCCAATCGTATGCGTGCAGGATGCTTCTGGCCTCGGCGGATATACCGTCGCAGGGCTTATTGTGCCGCTTGGAAAACTTGGAGATGAACGAATCGGCAAGCGCGTCGATATCCGCCTTATGCTCGCGCAGCGGGATGGTATTGAGCGAGATTATATTCAGCCTGTAAAACAGATCCAGCCTGAACTTTCCGCTGCGGATATAGTCCTCAAGGTTCTGGTTCGTGGCGGCGATAAGGCGTACATTGACGGGGATGGACTTGCTCCCGCCGATGCGCGTTATTTCGCCATCCTCCAAGACGCGCAGCAGCACGCTCTGCATATCCAGCGGCATCTCGGCGATCTCGTCCAGAAACAGCGTTCCGCCGTCGGCCTGCTCGAATTTGCCCTTCGCGCCGGTACGGCTCGCCCCGGTGAACGCTCCGCCGACATAGCCGAACAGCTCGCTGCCTATGAGGTCGCGCGGGATCGCGGCACAGTTTATGGATACAAAGGGTTTGTCCCAGCGGTTGGATGCGTTATGGATGGAGTGGGCGAAAAGCTCTTTTCCGGTACCGCTCTCGCCGCGGATAAGCACGGTGCAGTTCGTTGCGGCGACGCGCTCGGCAAATTGCTTGAGCGCGCAGAAATTGTCGCTCACGCCGACAAGGCTGTCGAAGGTATATTTTGCGCCGCTCTCCGCCGAAACGTGGCTCTTTGCGACCGACAGCATACGCTGCGCGGTTATGACGAAGCCCTTGTCCGCGGAGTGCCCGTCGGCATATGTACAGGTCACATGATATTCCGTCGCGCCGATGGCTGAAAATGTGACCACCTGCGGCGAGAGGATGATGCCTTTGCCGTAGATGCTGTCGATCACATAGCCGAGCTCCGGGACAACGTCCGGGAGCGGGTAGTTTATAACGTTGTTGTAGTTGGTGCTGAAGAGCTGATAGAAGATATCGTTCACATAGGTCACCTGACCGGACGAGCCGAGGATTATCAGTATGTTCTCCGTCCTCACGCTGCCGTACTCCGTCCGGATCAGACCCTCTTTTGCCCAGTGGTCGGCAGTGAGCACGCCGGAGGAATAGACCGTCTCCGTCGCCTCGATAAGGCGGAACAGGCACACCGTCGCAGGAGAGAGATTTTCCTTGCGCGTCACGAGAAGGATGTGGACATATCTGTTGTACTTGCCCTTTACGGTGAAGGCATAGAACGCATAAGGGTGCAGCGCCTGAGCGTAATTCTGCCGGCCGATCGTCCATACGCTGGCCGACTGCTTCACGGACAGCGCGACCGCGTTTGTGCCGATCAGATCCTCGGACATATTTGCACCGAAACGGAGATTGATGGCTTTCAGCTCATCCTTCAGCTCCTGATCGCCGAACCGCCCGTATATATCGAAGTTCGGCGAGACGTACATCAGCACGGATTTGTTTGCCGCGAGAATGTCCGTCAGGCGTTCATAGTAATCCGGGGCGGATTCCCTGATAAGCAGCGTGTGCCCGGAAATATGCTTCTGGCAGTCGTTCTTGCTCTTCTCTGAAACCTCCGGGAGCTTATCGCAGAACTTGGGAATGCCCGAGTGCGCGGAGTGATACAGAGATATCTGTATGGCGTTTTTCTCTGAGGACGATTGGCTGACAGTAAAACTTTCATCTATCATCTGCGATATCCCTCCGTAAAAATTTATTGACCGCGGGCGTCGAAAGACAGCGAAAGGCGGCGGTTAAAAGCAGTTAATTATTATACAATCTCTGCACCGACCTGTCAATTAATAAATTAGTTTGTACATTGTGACGGCAGTGTATGCAATAATACAAAAGTGTAGCGGACGTACGCTACACTTTTGTTCTGTGATACACTTTTAACAATTCGCCTTGGGACACAGGTCTGAAAGCGGGGAAATATGGCGGCGGCGCCGGTCATCGCACCGGCGCCGCCCTGTTTTTAAGAAGCACATGGGAAAAACCACGCCGAGCGGCAGGAAAATTTGTCGAAAAAATAATTTTTTACCGCGACGGAACAGTTGGCACGTTTGTTGCGAATTATAGGGCTGTACGATTGCCACAAAATTAACGGCAGCAAAAACTGAACATACAGAAAGGAGAACGTATGGATTTCAGAAAAACAGAAGAGCAGGAACTCTTGCTGGAAAGCATAGACGAGTTCTTCGCTCAGGGCGAATTTGATGAAACCTACATTCAGAAATGTGAAGCTGAGCAGAAGCCCCTCAAGGAGTTCAAGCTGGCGGCACTGGAAGCCGGCTTCGGTCTGCTCGGTATTCCCGAGGAGTTCGGCGGAGTCGAGGTCGACACCCAGACCATGATAATGGTCGCCGAGCAGGTGTACAGCCACGGCTATCCCTCCGGTCTGGGCGCTATGCTCCAGGTCGACGATATGCTCAAGTTCGGCACTCCCGAGCAGCAGAAGAAGGTCATGGACTGCCTGCTGGACGGCGACGCGATGGGCTTCTGCCTCGGTCTCAGCGAGCCGCAGGCGGGTTCCGACAGCAACGCGATCACGACCTCATTTGTCCGCAAGGACGGCAAGGTCATCATCAACGGCCACAAGACCTTCTGCACCGACGCCGACAGAGCAAAGTACATGCTCTGCATGACGCGCGACTTCACCAAGACCGATCTCAAGCCCAACCAGACCATGACCACCTGGCTTGTCCCCATGGACTCCCCCGGCATCACTGTCAAGCCCATGCACAAGGTCGGCCACCGCACCCGCAGCATGTGCGAGGTCTATCTGGACAATGTTGTCGTCGAAGAGAGCGACATGGTCGGCGAAGAGGGCAAGGGCTTCATGACCGTTATGAAGAACTTCGAGGTCGAGCGTCTGATCATCGCGGCCGACTCCCTCGGCATCGCGTCCTGCTGCTACAATGACGCGCTCAATTACGCGGCACAGCGCATCCAGTTCGGCAAGCCCATCGGTTCCTACCAGCAGATACAGGAGAAGCTCTGCAATATGCGCATCAAGATCGAGAACATGCGCAACTACCTGTACAAGACCGCATGGAAAAAAGACAACGGTATGCCCATCAATGTTGACGCGGCACTGTGCAAGCTCTACTGCGCTCAGGCAGGCTTCGAGGTCGCTGACGACGCCATGCAGATACTCGGCGGCATCGGCTATACCGAGGATCACCGCGTTGCACGTCTGTGGCGCGATGCACGTATGCACCGCATCGGCGGCGGCACGGACCAGATCATGGTCCACATTGCGGGCCGCGCCCTTATCAAGGAAGTAAGCAAGTGATCTGCTTCCCCGGCGGATAAACTGCTAAAAAAATAAAGAGAGGAATAGAAAAATGGAACCCAAAAAGTTTGACATTGTAAAGCTCCTTAAAATTGTCATCCCGGCGATCCTTGCGATCATCATCGCAAACATAACACCTCCCGAGGATCTGACCGTTGAATCCATGAGATTCGCCGGCCTCTTCGTCTGCATGATCATCTGGATGGTCATCAACGTATGGCCCGACTTCGTTATCACCCTCGTCGGCCTGACCGCCTGCGTCATCTGGAAAGTCGCCGATTTCGGCACCGTGTTCGCTCCGTTCTCCGGCACCTCCGTGTGGCTCGTTATCGGCGCGTTCGGTATCTCCGCCGGCGTTGCAAAGAGCGGTCTGCTCAAGCGCCTGTCCTACATGATCCTGAGCGTGTTCCCCGAGAACTTCAAGGGTCAGGTCCTTGCTCTGTTCTCCGCGGGCTTCGTCATCAGCCCCCTGATCCCCTCGCTGAATGCGAAAGCTGCTATCCTCGCTCCGTTCTCCGCACAGGTCTCCGAGTCCCTCGGCTATGAGAAGGGCTCCAAGGGCGCACGCGGCCTCTACGGCGCAGTCGTTATTATCACCACTATCGTCGGCATGGCGTTCTTCTCCGGCGCAGTCCCCGTGGCAACTCTTATCGGCATGATGCCCGATGAGCAGGCCGCAGGCATGCATTGGATGAGCTGGTTCTCCGGCACCTGGCTGTGGATGGTCGTCATCATGGTCCTCTCCTTCCTTGCCATCATCGCTCTCTACAACCCCAAGTCCACCAACACGGCAGCTGTCGAGACCGGCCTTGCAAAGACCCAGCTCGCCGCACTCGGTAAGATGACCAAGGTCGAGAAGATCACCGCAGTCCTGCTCGTCGCAGCTCTGATCGGCTGGATGACCACGGCTGTCACCGGCATCAACGCAACTCTCGTTTCGATGATCGTTCTCCTGCTCATGTTCATCACCGGCGTTCTCAAGGGACCCGACTTCAAGAACTCCATCGCATGGACCTCCGTCGTCTTCATCGGCACTGTCTACACCCTCGCTTCCATGCTCTCCAAGATGGGCTGGTCGAGCTATCTGGCAAAGGTCCTGGCTCCCGTGCTCGCTCCTGTTGCAAGCAACATCTGGATCCTCATCCCCGTTATCTGCATCGTCGTTTACCTGATGCGTATCCTCGTCGTCTCCCAGACTGCCGCTATCACCATCATCTGGGCTATCTTCGGCGGCCTCTGCTCTCAGTACGGCATCCACGCATTCCCAATCCTCTTCTCCGGCTACTGCGCAACTCTCTGCTGGCACTACGCCGGCAACAACGTCACTGTTGCTACCTGCCTTGCTGCAACAAATGACAAGATGGTCTCCTTCAAGGATACCTTCCAGATGAACATCGTTTACATGGTCGTGAACCTCATCGCCTGCATGGCCAGCATCCCCGTGTGGAAGCTCCTCGGCTACTGCTGATAAGACGCGCCGTCCGATAGTTCATTAGTTAGATTTATAAGAAAAGAGGTATATACAAATGGCAAAAAGAGCTGATGTTCCCGAATTTGGTATGCTTCGCGGCGTGACCGTCGTCAATGCATCTACCGTCGTCGCCGGACCTATTGCCGCCTCCCTGATGGCGGAAATGGGCGCTGACGTTATCTGGATCGAAAGCACCAAGTCCCCTGACACCAACCGCGGCAAAGGCGGCATGGGCGCCGAGTGCGACCGCAAGAACATGAGAAACATCTCTCTCGATATCCCCTCTCCCGAGGGACGCGAGATCCTGAAGAAGCTTCTCACCAACGCCGATATCTTCATCGAATCCTCCAAGGGCGGCACCTACACCAAGTGGGGCCTGACCGATGAGGTCCTCTGGTCCTGGAATCCCAAGCTCGTCATCGCCCACTTCTCCGGCTACGGCCAGAGCGGCGATCCCGACTACGTCAGCCGCGGCTGCTATGACCCCGTCTGCCAGGCGTTCTCCGGCTACATGGCACTTCAGGGCTTCAAGGACAGAGAGCCTCTGGCCGGCCGCGAAGTCCCCACCGATTACCTCGCCGGTCTGAGCGGACTTGCAAACATCCTCGCCGCTCTGCGCTATGCCGACAAGACCGGCAAGGGCGAGAGCTTCGATATCGCTCAGTTCGAGATGGCCGCAAGATTCCAGAACAAGCTGCCCATGGACTACTTCAACGACCGCAAGACCGCCGCTCCGCTCGGCGCTCACAATGACATCACCGCCGCATGGGGCACCTACCGCTGCAAGGACGGCAACTATGTCTACCTCATGTTCCTCGGCGCAGGCGTTATGAAGCGCGGCCTGAAGTACTTCGGCTATGAATTCGGCGTCGATCCGTTCCCCGCCACCCAGAACTTTGCAAAGATAGGCACAGAGGGCGGCACCATCCTCGAAGCCAAGGTCAAGGAACTCTGCGACACCCACGATGCCATCGAGGTCGAGAATATTCTGTGCGGCATGGGCGTTCCGTGCAGCCGTGTTATGACCTACGAGATGATGGAGACCCAGCCCCATTACGTCGCACGCCACACCATCAAGGAGTGGGATGCCGTTGACGGCCGCCACCTCAAGGGCGTTGCGCTCGTTCCCGCTGTCACCAACAATCCCGGCCAGATCTGGAGAGGCTGCCCCACCATCGGTATGGACAACGAGGATATCCTTTCCGACCTCGGTTATGACGAGGCGGAGATCGCTAAGCTTTACGAGTCCGGCGTGATCCGCAAGGTATAAGCGTAAATCCACAGCAAAATAAAGAACTACGGACCCACCCTCGTCGCGGCACACAAGCGGCGGCGGGGGTGGGATTTCTGCTGCTCAAAGAGGCCGCATCACTAAGGGAAAATTTATGATACAGATAATTATGATAGTGGGATATGTGCTCTTCTCGTCCCTCGTCTCTCTATATTTTATGAAACGCGCCAAGGAGAATACAAGCTCCTTCTATACCGCAAGCCGCTCCATGCCGATGATAGTCGTCGCAGCCCTGCTGTTCTCCGAGATAATCGCTGGCTCCGGAACTATCGGCAACGCGCAGAACGCATTCAACGGCGGCCTGTCAAATGCGATCTGGGCAAACTGGGGCATGGCTATCGGCTGTTTCCTTGTCGTGCCGACGGTCTCCAAATTCTACCGCTCCATGGCGGCAAAGCACAACGCGATGACGATCCCGCAGTGCTACGCGGCCATGTTCGGCGAAAAGGTACGCATTGTGATGATCTTTGTCGTGGCGCTGGTATATCTTATATTCTTCTCCACACAGGCCTCCGCTGCGTCCACCATTCTTGCGCCCCTGCTCGGTATTGACAGCACCGTGTGCACATGGGCGATAACCTTTGTCTTCATCATCATTGCTGTTTTCGGCGGCATGGTCGGCGTTTCGTGGATGGGCGTTCTGCACACCGCGGTTATGATTGCCGGTATGTCCATCGTCGCTTTCTTCTCCGTCCGGCACATAGGCGGACTCGACGCTCTCAGGTCCGACCTGCCCGCAAGCTATTTCAGCATAATCGGCGCAAAGCCGATGAATACGCTTGCCAGCGCGCTCGGTACGGCTATCTCGTTCCTCGCCTCCTCCAATGTCACTGCCGCGCTCTTCGGCTCAAAGGATAAGAAAAGCGCCAACGGCGGCATGATAATCGCGGGGCTTCTCACTCTGCCCTTTGCGCTCATGCCTGCGATCATCGGCATCTGTGCCAAGGTCTATCTTCCCGACATCAGCTCCGGCAGCGCGCTGTATGCCATGGCAAACAGCGTCGGCCCGATATTCGGCGGTCTGGTCAGCATGGCGATAATCGCCGCTATCTGGTCCACTGCGCCGTCTCTTCTCATGGTCATTTCAGGTACCTTCACAAAGGACTTTTACTGCGCGGTCATCAATCCGCACGCAAGCGAAAAGCAGCAGCTGCGCTTTTCATATGTAGTTATCGTCATTGCCGGTATCGCAGGTACGTGGCTCGGCATGGGCGCAAGCTCCATTCTCAACCAGATGCTGGGCGCGTTCCAGATCCGTTCCGTCGTCGGCGTAGTCCTCCTTGCGGCTCTGGCATGGCCGAGAGTCAACAGCCGCGCCGCGTTCTGGTCAATGATGGGCGGCGGCATCGTCGCTGCTGGCTGGTTCTTCGCCGGCAACCCGTTCGGCATCTCGCCGCTGTGGCCGGCAACGGCGGTGTGCCTCATCATCCTTATCCCGATCACGCTGTCGAGTAAGGAAAAGATCTCCGATGGGTACAGGAGATATATGGAAGCGCAGGAAGCGCTCCCGGAAAACAAAGCCAAAGCGCAGGCGTAAGCTGCAATCTATAATAAAAAGTCCTGAAATCGCAAGATTTCAGGACTTTTCTGCGCTTATGCGGTTTAAATCGACGCTGTCTCAATTGCTGCCCGGCGTCATGTGAACAGCTTGAAGGTCTCCATATGCTCCTGGCCGTGTTTCCGGGCGATTTCCGAATCCCTTGAGGCAAGGGCTTCATAAAGCGTTGTGTGCAGCTCCGTATACTTAGTGAAATCAAAGCCCTGCCGGTAGTTCAGCGCCGTGGAATTTATGATTACCGAGCGGGAGATAATATTCGTCATACGCTCAAAGACAACGTTATGAGTCATCTTGTATATCAACGTATGGAACGCGATCTCCTGATCAATGAATTCGTCGATCCACTCGTCAACCGAGCTTTCAACGACAAGACAGCTGATCTCGTTCATCCTGACGACCAGATGCTTCATATCGTCCAGCTGATGCGCGGAAGCGTTTGCTGCCGCCAGCGCGCATACTTCCGGCTCAATGATGCTCCTGAACTGGGAAAGATTGGACTTCAGGATGTCTTCGTTCACAAACTCAAGGCCGAACGGATCCTCGCTCAGACCCGGTATCGCGGCCACAAATGAAAAAGGCTATCTCAATTATCCTTGCATTGGTTATGACTCTGGCTGTACTTACCGCATGCGGCAGCAGCACTCAGCCCGCGGCGACTTCTGCCCCGGCCCCGGCGGCAAACGACGCAGCTGCACCTGCTGAGCCCGCTAAGGACGTCCGCCTGCTCAAGACCTCTATGCCCACCGCTTGGGATGAGACGCACGGCTATACTCAGGCGCTCATCGCTATGAACAAGTACCTTGACGAAGTCTCCGGCGGCACTCTGCAGCTTGACGTTTACGCCGGCGGCCAGCTGGGCGATGAGACCGCCATATTCGAGTGCCTCCAGCTCGGCACTGTGGACTGCGCGATCTTCAACGCCGCTTCTCTTTCCAACTTCACCCACGCTCTCGAAGCTTTCGACCTGCCTTATCTCTACACCGACGATGAAGGCTGGGCAAATCAGGAGCTCCAGAACGCAGTCGTCAGCTCTGACTTTGCAAGAGGATATCTTGACAAGGTATACGAGGAGACCACCGTCCACGCAGTCGGCTTCCTGTACAATGCCGCCCGTGACTTCTTCCTGAACAAGCCCCTTGATTCCCTCGCCGACGCTTCCAAGATAAAGCTCCGCTCCATGACGGCTCAGATGCATCTTGATATGTACACCGCAATGGGCTTTGTCGCCACTCCCATGGGCTACAGCGAGGTCTACAACGCAATGCAGACCGGCGTTATCGACGGCTTTGAGGACACCGCCTGCTCCACCATCACCTCAGGCACCTATGAGACCGCAAAGTACTGTGTAAAGAGCGGCCACGCGACTGCATCCCCGCTGTTTGTGTGCAGCGATATGGTCTGGAACAGCCTCACCGCTGAAGAACAGGGCTGGCTGATCGGCGCTGTTGAGGTAGGCCGTCAGGCCTGCTGCGACACCTTCGTTGTCTCCCAGGCCAACGCATACAAGACCTTTGAGGAAAAGGGTCTCAAAGTCAGCGTTATCGACCGTGATGAAGCCCGCACCGCAGTTGCTCCCGTCATCGCAAAGTATTGCGAGAACGAGGACTATAAGGCTGTCTACGTGTTTGTTCAGGAACTGCGCGAGGAGCTCGGCCTCGGTTCTTACATCGGCATGGAGGACTACATGGACATGTTCGCATGATGCGGACTGCTCGTAATTAACGCAATCGATCAACTTAATGGGCCGCGGCTGGTTTCAGAGGCGGCCCATTAATAAAATGGATTTATATAGGCAGGGTGATAAAAATCAAAAAAATACTTTATACCCTTGATAAAGTCAATGACTTCTTCGTGAACATCCTCAAGTATGTCCTTGCGGCGATACTGAGCATTCAGATCCTGCTGATCTTTATGACGGCAGTTATGAGATATGCATTCAACCATCCGCTGCCCTGGACGGATGAGCTGACCACTTATATGCTCGTAATGATAACATTCCTCGGCGGATACGTTGCGTCGAATACCGGCGCGCTGGCAAAGGTCGAGTTGATCTCCGGCAAATTCAATGGAACGTTCGGGAAGATCATCAATGTTGTCGCAAGAGTGTTCTCGGGTGCGCTTGTCGGCTGGATCGCATTCTACGGGACCAAGCTTTTCTTCAGCCCCGTCATCCAGAACCAGACCAGCTCCGCGCTGCAGATGCCGGTCAAGTATGTGTGGTGGTGCCTGCCGTTCACGATGTGGCTGCTTCTCATTACCGAGATCCTTGGGATCATACACATTTTTGTACCCAAGCAGACGGCGGAGGAAACTCTTCCCCCGCAGGAAATCGACGCATAAGGAGGGCAGGCATGGTACTTATAATAACCTTTATCGTCACGCTGATAGTGGGCGTGCCTATATGCTATGTCCTCGGCCTTGTAGGCGCGGCGGGTCTCGTAAGCATGGGGCCGACGTATTTTTCCACTGTCGCGCAGAAGCTGTTCGCTTCGGCCAACAATTACAGCCTTATGGCAATCCCGATGTTTATCCTTGCCGGTGAGCTTATGGGACTGTCGGGCGATGTTCACAGGCTGATGGACTTCTGCCGCTCCATAATCGGACGCATCCGCGGCGGCATCGCATATGTGTGCACTATCGTTGGCCTGCTGCTCGGCGGCATACTCGGCATGGCAAATGCGGAAGCTGCGCTCCTGAGCTCCACGATATATCCGGAAATGCTCAAGGACGGCTATGAGGATACCTTTTCGGCCTGTTTTATCGGCTCCGTGTCCGTCGTCGGCCCGCTGATCCCGCCAGGACTGCTGTATGTTATCTACGGCGTCGCGAGCGGCACGCCGATCGCATCGCTGTTTGAATCCGGCGTCATTCCCGGCATCCTGGTCGCTATTGCTCTCATGTCGGTCATCTTCGTGCTCAGCCGCAAGCCCGGCTGCCCGTGGAAGACCCATGAGTGGAAAGGCTGGAGGCATGTCCTGCATTGCTTCAAGGATGCTGCGTTCTCCATAGTCGCGCCGTTCCTGACTTTCGTGTGCATTGCGGCCGGAATCACCACCGCCACCGAAGCGGCAAGCGTCATCATCGTCTTTGTCCTGCTTGTCGGCACGATCATCTATAAGAAGATCAAGTTCAAGGATCTTCTCCCGATGATGATCCGCTCTGCGGTCATGAGCGCAGCGATACTGATGATCGCCTCCATGGCCGGTGTTATGGGCTGGGTTCTGGCAATAGACCAGATACCGCAGAAGATATGCAATCTGATGATCTCCATGACAAACAGCAGGATCGCTGTCCTGTTCATCATCCAGATATTCCTGCTCTTCGTCGGTATGTTCATGGACGCCGCCCCCGCTGTGCTTATCCTTGTCCCCGTCTTTATGCCGATAATGAAGCAGTACGGCATCGATCCGGTGCACTTCGGTCTCCTTATGTGCTTTAACCTCACCATCGGCGTTCTCACGCCGCCTGTCGGGACCTGCCTTTACACGACCGCAATGGCCACCGGCGTACCTGTTGACAGAATGATAAAGGGCATATGGCCGTGGATCGGCGTGCTTGTCGTTGTGCTGTTCATATGCACCTACTGGGAAGGACTCATACTCTTTATACCGCGCCTGCTCGGCTACGGTGTATAAAAATCAAACATCAGGGAGTAACAGAAAATGATTAAAAACGAGCATCATATCAATGATTTCGTCTCGAGCGAGATCAGAAAAGCAAACGAGACCCGCGGGCTCTGGTATTACGAGCTGGTGCAGAGCGCCGGTAAATACGGCCTTGATAAGGAACAGTTCGCCCGCGCCGCAATCAGGAAGCTCGGCAACCTTTACCGCGGCGGATACCCCGACACCGACAGTGTGCCTGAGTTCATGGGTGCGTTCCTCAATGACCATAACATCAAGCAGTTCCACATGGAGCTGGTCAGCCTCACCGATGATGAAGCTGTTGTCCATTTCCATTACTGCCCGATGTGCGGAGCCTGGACGAAGCTTACCGACAACGAGAAAGAGATCGGCATGATCTGCGACTGCGCAATGGATGTTGACCGCGGCGTGTTCGACCTCTATGAGCACATCGGCTTCAAGCTCGAAAAGGCTATCGGCTGCGGCGACAACGTATGTGAGCTGCATTTTGTCAGAAAGTGATCGGGAGGGATACACATGATCGTTAATGAACCGAAGAAATACATAGGCGACTACGGCGTAGACAGCGTCAGAGCTGCATATGAAAACCGCGGCAAGTGGTACTACTATCTTGTCAAGGAGGGACTCGACCAGGGGCTGCCCCTTGAGTTCGTGCGCGATGCGATGCGCGAGGCAGGAAAGTTCCAGTATGAGACGCGCTTCAAGGGAATGACCGAGATCGACGAGTTCGCCGGAGAGTTTATGACCTACGGCGTGGAAAAAGTAAACGAGGGCGAGATCGTCGAAAAGGACGAGAACCATCTCAAGATCGACCTTGGCTACTGCCCGCTCGTAAAAGCATGGCAGGGGCTGACGGACGACGAGGAGTATATGTCCCGGATCTGCGACTGCTGCATGGATATGGACCGCGCTATGGCGGAGGGCCTCGGCTGGACAATGGACCTTGAGCACACCATTGCTGCCGGTGACGGCAAATGCACTATGTGCTTCAGAAAGAAATAATCACTGCGTATAAAAAGGGGAGGCGGAGGTATCTGTCTCCCTTATTTTGAACACTTTATAAGGAGAAGAACGATGAGGAAAATAATCAACGATCCGGAACACGTAGTATCCGAGATGCTGGCAGGCATAGAGATATCGGACAGCAGCCTCAGATATATCCCCGGCTTTGAGGTGATCGCGCGCCGCGAGCCGAACAAGGAAAAAGTCGCCATCATTTCCGGCGGCGGCAGCGGCCATGAACCTGCGCACGCGGGCTATGTTGGGCTCGGTATGCTCGATGCGGCAGTCGCGGGCAATGTGTTCGCGTCCCCGTCTCCCGACCGCATCCTCGAAGCGATCCATCAGGTCGGCGGAGACAAGGGCGTACTGATGGTCATAAAGAATTATTCCGGAGACATTATGAATTTCAGCATGGCCGCCGAGCTTGCCGAAATGGAGGGCTATAAGGTCATGTCCGTCGTCACCCGCGATGACGTGGCTGTGCCCGAAAGCACCTATTCCACCGGCCGCCGCGGCATCGCCGGCACCGTTTTTGTACATAAGATCGCAGGCGCCGCGGCAGAAGCGGGACGCTCTCTGGAAGAGGTACGCGATGTTGCGCAGAAGGTCATTGACAATACCCGCTCTATGGGCATGGCCATGAGTCCCTGCATTCTCCCCGGCGTTGGCAAGCCCGGCTTTGTGCTGGCGGATGACGAGATAGAGGTAGGCATGGGCATCCACGGCGAACCCGGCGTGGAGCGTACGAGCGTCAAGACCTCCAAGGAACTTGCGGAGATACTCTGCGGCCATATTCTTGCGGACATGGATTTCAGCGGCTCGGACTGCGCGGTCATGGTGAACGGCCTCGGCGGAACGCCGCTGATGGAGCTTTACATTCTCACGAACGACGTGAATGCGCTTCTCAGGGAAAAGGGAATAAACCCCGTGCGCTGGTACGTGGGCAACTATATGACCTCGCTTGAAATGAGCGGCTGCTCCGTTTCTCTGCTCAGGCTTGATGATGAGATGAAGGCTTATCTTGACGCGCCTGCGCACACGGCGGCATGGAGGGAATAAGAATGGCGAAAGTTGATATCACTGCCGGTAAGTATGTGGATTACCTTAAAAAGGTCACGGCGAAGATCGCATCGGAGAAGGACTACATCACTGAGCTTGATGCGGCCACGGGTGACGGAGACCACTGGGCAAACATGAATACGGGCTTCACGAAGCTGATGGAGATAGAGGATCAGCTGCGCGCGGCCTCGCTGGCGGAGCTGTTCAAAAAGGCGGCGATGACCATCATGTCCGGCGTCGGCGGCTCTTCGGGGATACTGTACGCAAGCGCATATCTCAAGGCTTCGGCAGCCGTCGGGAGTGCGGAGACGATGGACGCAGCCAAGCTGCTTGAGGTTCTGGAGGCGGAGCTTCAGGGCATAATGCAGCGCGGGAACGGCCAGCCGGGCTTCAAGACAATGATCGAACCGCTGTATGAGGCGGTCGAAGCGATGAAAGCAGCCCTGCCCGAGGGGGAAGCGGCAGCGATCCGGGCGATGCAGGCCGGTGCGAAGCACGGCATGGAAGCGACGCGGGACATGGAAGCCATCCGCGGCAGGGCGTACTATCAGGCGAACAAGGGAGTCGGACATCTTGACCCCGGCGCCGTGACGATGTATTATCAGCTTGACCTGCTCGGAGAAGCCGCGATCGAAAGCATGAACTGACTGTTCCGGAGGAGTATATACAGATGACAGATCTTCGTCAGCTTATCATTGATGATATGAAGCCGGCGCTCGGCGTGACCGAGCCTGCGGCAATAGCCCTTGCGTGCGCCCAGGCCCGCGCGCTGTCGGATGAACCCGTTGAAAAAGTCGTTGTCCGCGTCAATTCCGGCATATATAAAAATGCCTTTACCTGCGGGATACCCGGCACGGCAGAGGTAGGGAACGAATATTCCGCGGCTCTTGGCATAGTTTGCGGCGATGCAGAGAAAGGCCTGTGCGTGCTTGAGGACGTAAACGACGCGGCCGTGGCAGAGGCAAAGAAAATGATCGGCGACGGCAGGGTAAAGGTCGAGCTTGATTCGATAAGCTCAGTGCTGTTCATCGGTGCGACGGTATACACCGCGCACGATGTATGCAGAGCGGAGCTCCGCGGCAGCCACACGAACTTCTGCCTCATAGAAAAGAACGGCCGGAAGCTGCTGGAAAAGCCCTATGTCCATTCGGACGCGGACCGCTCGCCCATAGTGGAATGCAGCATCGCGGACATTTATGATTTCGCGCTCAACACGCCAATAGAGCAGCTGAAGTTCATGCTCGAAGCGTACCGCGTCAATGAGGAGCTTGCGGAAGCGGGCGCTGCATGGGAGCGCTGCACCATTACCCGGAGCATGATCGCGCAGAACGGCGGCAGGCTCATCTCGGACGATCCGCGCCAGAGTGCGAAGACGTATGCGTGCGCCGCGGCGGAAGCACGCGTCTTAGGTATCGATAAAGCTGCAATGAGCATTACCGGCAGCGGGACGCACGGGATAATCTGCACCCTCCCGCTGGATGCGTACTGCAAGGTTCAGGGGTTGGGCGAGGAGCGGCTCCTGCGCGCCACCGCCATCAGCTATCTGGTGTGTATGTACATAAAGGAGTTTTCCGGTAAGCTGTCGGCGTTCTGCGGCTGCGGAATAGCCGGAGGCACTGGGCTCGCCTGCGCGCTGGCCTATCTGATGGGCGGAGACGAAGCGAGCCTTGACCGCGCCTGCAATAATATGGCCGCTTCGATAACCGGCATGATATGCACCGGCGGCAATCACTGCTGCTGCCTGAAGGTCATCACCGCGGTCGACTGCGCATATAATGCCGCCGTCCTCAGCGTGGATAATGCTGCCGTGGCTGCCCCGCACGGCCTCTGCGACCATTCGGTCGAAAAAACGCTTCAGAACGTCGGCCTTATCGCTGACCCCGGCATGGTCGATACGGAGCGCGTGATAGTAGAGATAATGAAAAACAAATAACCCACGCAGACCTCAAATCAAAAAAGAAGCAGAGCGGCTCATACCGCTCTGCATTTTTATGCCTTATCTCACTGCACCGACGGCTGCCCGGCGTCACAGCGCAGCGCGCTGCTTGGGGGACATGCGGTACTGCGGCTTCACATGGTAGGCCACCTCGGCGTACTGCCGTGCGCGCTCGCGCAGACAGAAGTTGCCGTTCTGGCTGCACCAGACATACAGCTCGTGGATTATCAGATCCGTCGCGATGTGCGACAGCAGCTCCGGCGGCTCCTCGGTCTCGATGATGCCGGACTTTGCGCAGTTTTTTGCGAGCGTCGCAAACAGATCGTCCAGCGCGTGGACGGCTTCGCGTATGCCCTGCGGGGACTCAAACTGCATGATGAACAGCGTGCTCGTGAGCTTCGGGCCGAAGTCGAGCGCTATCGTGATGAACCGGTCGAACAGCTGCCATATGCGCTCAAAGTCATTCTCCGCGTCCGCAAACTTCCGGAAGCTCTCCTCATCATTCTGCTGCGGCTTTGCGACGACGTAATCCAAAATGCTGCGCTTGCCCTTGAACAGGGTATAGAAAACCGAGCGCGAAACGTGCGCCGCTTCGCATATTTCATTGACGCTGACATTGTTGTAGCCCTCGGCTTTGAACAGCCCTATCGCGCATTTCGCAATGCTTTCCTTGAGCCGATGCGACGAATCCTGCACCAAAAACGCCCCTTCCGTAACGTCCTGATTTCGAGGACATTTTACGATATTTGTCCGCGGAAGTCAACGAGCTGCTGGGATTGTTCTCAAATATTTTGCAGTTCTTTTGTGAGTTGTTCCAAAACAGCTGTTAACTTATTGACTATTTTCAACAAGTTAGGTACGCTTAAACCCAGCTATAAAAATAACAAGCGCACCCCGTTTTTTATTCTATCAGGAGGCTTGAAAAGCTATGACGAAGGACGAAAAAATCGCAAAGCTCGGCAAAGAGATAACCGACCGGGCGACCGTGCTGCTCGGCAAGGACAAGATCACCCCTGAGTCCCCGGAATATCTGGGCATCAACTCCGCGCTGAAGTACACCGCCTACAAGTACGACCAGAAGATGGCCGACGACATTCTTGACATCTGCCTTACGATGAAGAAGCGTGTGCCGCTGACCATCGAGCAGCTGGCGAAGAAAAACCCGCAGTTCGACAGAGAGTATCTTGAGAAGGCAATGCAGGCTGTCAGTGAGAGCGGCCTTGTCGAGTTCCACTGGGAAAACCTCGACGGCAAGAACCCCAACCATGAAAAGCGCTGGGTGCTGGACATGTTCGTCCCCGGCAGCGCCGAGATTATGATGATAAACCCCGAGCAGTCCGACATGTACCCCGAGACGGCTGACTTCTTCGAGCGCATGGCTTATCTGCCGCTGGCCGGCATCACCGAAATGGTGCCTCCCGGAGGCGCAGGCATCGGCATGCACGTCATCCCTGTTGAGAAGGCCATCCCCGCCGAGAGCAAGTCTCTGCCCATCGAGCACCTCAGCCACTGGCTCAAGAAATATGAGGGTCACATCGGCGTGTCCGTCTGCTCCTGCCGCAAGCAGCAGCGCATCCGCGGTGAAGGCTCCGGCGACGTTGAGGGCGAATGGTGCATCGGCGTCGGCGATTTTGCCGACTACTGCCGCGAGACCAACCACGGCCGCGACATCACCTATGAAGAGGCCATGGAGATCCTCCAGAAGGCCGAGGACAAGGGCTATGTCCACCAGATAACCAACATCGACGGCGAGAACAAGATCTTCGGTATCTGCAACTGCGCGGTCGGCGTCTGCAACGCGCTGCGCACCTCCCAGCTGTTCAACACTCCGAACCTCTCCGCCTCCGCTTACACCGCCGAGAGCGACCCCGAGAAGTGCGTCGCCTGCGGCAAGTGCGTTGAGACCTGCCCTGCCGGTGCTGTCCGCCTCGGCCAGAAGCTCTGCACCAAGGAAGGCCCCATCCAGTATCCGCGCCATGAGCTGCCTGACGATACCAAGTGGGGCGAGGATCACTGGAACAAGAACTACAAGAACGAGAACGGCTCCATCCAGACCTGGCCCACCGGCACCGCGCCCTGCAAGGTCGCCTGCCCCGCGCACATCGCTATCCAGGGATATATCAAGATGGCTGCCGACGGCCGCTATGCGGACGCTCTCAAGCTCATCAAGAAGGACAATCCCTTCCCGGCCGTCTGCGGCAGCATCTGCCGCAAGTACTGCGAGGACGCCTGCACCCGCGGCACCGTCGATGAGCCGCTCGCAATAGACGAGATAAAGAAGTTCATCGCCGAGCAGGACATGAAGGCTGAGCACCGCTATGTGCCGCCCATGAACTCCTGCACCCACGAGAAGTTCGACCAGAAGATCGCCATAATCGGCGCGGGCCCTGCGGGCATGTCCTGCGCGTACTTCCTCGCCATCGAGGGTTACAGCCCTGTCGTGTTCGAAAAGGAAGCGGCTCCCGGCGGTATGCTCATGAACGGCATCCCCTCCTTCCGCGTCGGCAAGGATATCGTAAAGTCCGAGATCGACGTCCTGCGTGAGATGGGCGTTGAGTTCCGCTGCGGCGTTGAGGTCGGCAAGGATGTCACCATCCAGCAGCTGCGCGAGGAGGGCTTCAAGGCCTTCTATGTCGCGGTCGGTCTCCAGAAGGCCGCAAAGCTCAACATCCCCGGCGAGGAGCTTATAGGCGTTCAGGGCGGTCTTGACTTCCTGCGCTCCGTCAACAGCGGCGCGACCAAGGAGCTCTCCGGCGACGTCGTCGTTATTGGCGGCGGCAACGCAGCCATCGACGTGGCGCGCGCCGCAAAGCGTCTGACCGGCGGCAGCGTCAGCATGTACTGCCTCGAGAAGGACGAAGAAATGCCCACCGTTCCCGATGAGAAGAACGCGGGTCTCGCAGACGGCGTTGTCATCAACAACTCCTGGGCACCCAAGGCCATCCTCGGCGAGGACGGCAAGGTCACCGGCATTGAGCTCATGCGCTGCGTCTCCGTGCGTGACGCGAGCGGCAAGTTCGCCCCCGTGTATGACGAGAACGAGACCATCACCGTCTCCTGCTCCAATGTCCTCGTCGCGATCGGCCAGCGCTCCGAGTATGGCGCTGTCCTTGCAGGCACCGCTGCGGAGACTCCCGACGGCCGCCTCATCGCGCACGACAGCGTGACCTTCCAGACCGCCGAGCCCGACGTGTTCGTCGGCGGCGACTGCGCGACCGGCCCGAAGTACACCATCGACGCTATCGCCAGCGGCCGTGAGGGCGCGGTGTCCATCCACCGCTATGTGAACGTCGGCCAGACGCTGACCATCCACCGCAACCTGCGCGAGTTCAAGGAGCTCGACAAGGAGAACGTCACCCTGCCGGCCGAGAAAATAAAGAAGCCCGCCCGCTCCGCCGTCATCATCGACGAGAAGAAGGTCCTCACCATGTGCGACGACCGCGTGACCTTCACCGAGGAGCAGATAAAGTCCGAGGCCTCCCGCTGCCTGAGCTGCGGCCGCAGCGTGGTCGACCCGAACAAGTGCATCGGCTGCGGCATCTGCACCACCAAGTGCGAGTTCGACGCAATACACCTCACGCGCAACCGCCCGCAGAACAGCAAGATGATCCCCGCCGAGGACAAGTTCAAGGCCATCGCTCCCTACGCCGCAAAGCGTCAGGTAAAGATAATCAAGAAGCAGCTTTCCGGCAAATAATCATCCCGGAGCAGATACAGGTGCGGGATAGAACCCGCACCTGTTTTTACTGATGTTTTACTGAATCAGAAAGGAAAGTTATGCACGAGCTTAGCATAGTGACCTACGTCATCGAGCAGGTCGACGAGATAGCCAAGGAGAACAAGCTTACGGACATCCAGTCCGTCACGCTGGAGTTCGGCGAGGTGTCCGGAATAGTACCGGAGTATCTGAGCGACTGCTGGAAATGGTACGCCAAAAAGACTCCGCTGATAGAACACACTGAGTTTAAGTACGAGATCATCCCGGCCATAACATGGTGCGACGACTGCAAGACCACCTATCCCACCGTGAAATACGGCAAGACCTGCCCCAACTGCGGCAGCGGCCACACATGGCTCCAGCAGGGGCAGGAGATGAATCTCAAGGAAATAGTCGCGTGTTGAATGTTGGAAAATAGCAGCGAAATTTTGTCAAAAAACTGACATCAGTATATTGCGTTTAGAAGAACAAGTGTTAAAATAATGACGGTCGCCCGAGGCGGCTGGATTCTTGTGCCGGAAGCTGTCGGCTCCCGGCGATTGGAGAAGAAAAGATATGAAAGATCTCAAGCACCTGCTCTATTTTGAAAATCTCCTGCAGGAAGCTCAGAATGAGCTTATCCTGCAGGCGCAGAGCGAGGGAAAGGTCTGCGTGGCATACGTCTGCGAGAACACACCCGAGCCTGCTGCTGAACCTGCCGGGCGCGTTTTCCACGCGTCTGCGCGCACCGCGCACCGGTTCCATGGAAATGGCGACCTATTACATGACCAGCTTCCTCTGCGAGTACAGCCGCGCCCTGCTTGAGCGCGCTATCGAGGGCGGCTACAACTTTGCCGACTGCCTCATCACTCCCGACGGCTGCACGATGATGAACCGCGCCGTCGAGAACATGGAGCTGCTGAAGGCTCTGGGCAAGGACAAGGAAAAGTTCTTCTTTGAGTATATGGAGATACCCATGAAGGCCGACGACAACGGCCTGAACCTCTACACTCTCCAGTGCAAAAACCACATCCTCAAGCCCCTGCATGAGCACTATGGCATTGACGTTTCCGATAAGGCGATACGTCAGGCCGTCGCAGAGCACAACCGCGTCTGCGAGCTCATCCGTGCTATCGGCGATTTCCGCAAGGGCGACAAGCCGCGCATCACGGGCTATGAGTTCCACGTCATCACGCTTGCGACCTATGTCGCGCCGAAGTACCTGATCATTGACAAGCTCGAAGAAACTCTCGAAGAGCTCAAGACCCGCGAGCCGGACGAGAAAGGCTATCGTGCCCGTGTGCTGGTGGTCGGCTCCGAGGTGGACGACTGCAGCTTTATAAAGCTCGTCGAGGACACCGGCGCTTATGTCTGCGCCGACCGTTTCTGCTACGGCTCTCTCCCCGGACGCGATCCCATTGAGCTGACCGATGATGAGGACGCGCTGACGCAGATATGCCGCCAGTATATGTACCGCGGCCAGTGCCCGCGCTATATGAACACCGCCAAGATGACCGGACGCCGCGAGTATGTCAACAAGCTCGCGAAAGAGTATGACGCCGACGGTATTATCTATGAGCAGATAAAGTTCTGCGACCCATGGGCTTACGAGCGCATGATGGGTTCACACATCATGCACGATGATTACGGCTACCCTGTGCTGTCGGTCGACCGCCCGTATAACATCTCGTCCTCCGGCCAGATGCGCACTCGTGTGCAGGCCTTCGTCGAGAGCATAGAGATAAAGAAGATACAGGGAGGGGACAAGTGATGAGCAACAAGAGAATCGGCTGTGAGAATTTCGGTAAGTTCTACACCGAAGGCAAGGTCAGGAACCGCCGCGAGTGGCGCGGCGTTGTCGACACGCTCTATGATTACTCCCGCTGGCTCCACAACTGGATAACTATGGCGAAGATGGTCTCGAAGCCGAGAAACATCAAGGCCATGTTCCGCTACCGCTGGATGTCGAACTACCTCGCCGTCCCCATGATGGTCGACCGCCACACGCAGGGTCTGCGCGGCGAGCATCTGCGCATCTGCCATCTGGAGCAGGACCTCATAATCGAGGACGTCGCAAAGCTGCTTGACGGCCTCTTCCGCGGCGACCGCCGCATCGGCAACGACAAGGCGTTTTCCGACAAGGTCGTCCTCGTCGACGAGAACGAAATGACCGCCGTAATGATGGGCTTCCCGACCCTGAAGGGTCTCAGCCGCGAGACCCCGTCCACCTACGTCTCCGTGCTTCTGAACCAGCACGCGGCGGAGCATTATATCGACGTTGCGCAGGAATACGGCCTTGCAGGCGACGTCTGCCCCATGCCCGAGGCTGAGGCCGGCGTATCCATCGATGACGACGCCCCCGTGCTCGGCGCCTGCGCCGTCCAGTGCAACACCACCTGCGACGGTTCCCTTCTCGGCAACGGCGTTATCTCCAAGCGCCTTGAGCTTGAGGACGGCCTTCCCGTGTTCCAGCTTGCCGCACCTCTGCGCCACCGCGAGGACGACGTGCAGGACTATGCCGCGCAGGAGATAAAGAACGCGATTGCTTTCATCGAGGAGCACACCGGCGAGAAGTGGGACTGGAACGCATACTTTGAATGCGCTAAGCGCGTCAATTACGCCACCAAGTGCCGCGTCGAATGGCTTGAGATGAACAAGACCGAGTACCCGCAGGTGTTCGGCTCGAACCTTGCACTCTATACCGAGACCAACTACATGGCAATATGCGGCAAGGTCAAGGCCTTTGAGGACGTCGACCGCAAGATAACCAGGCTTGCCGAGCGCGCCTATAAGAAAAAGAAGATGGCCGCCAACGAGTACCGCCACAGAGCCATCGTCTGGGGCGTCCAGTCGCATTTCTATATGGACTTCCTCGTGTGGCTGCTCAACTGCTGGGGCATCGTGCCGCTGACGGATATGCTCTCTATGGTCTCCACGAAGGAGCTCGTCACCGAGGACACCCCGGAGAACCGCGAGCAGGCGTACTACGATATGGCATGGCTGACCGAGAACATGATAATGCGCAACCGCACTCACGGCGGCTACAAGGTGCTGCTTGACGAGCTGTGGGAGTACTGCAAGGAGTTCAACGCCGACATGGTCGTTCTCTGGGAACATATGAGCTGCAAGGCTCTCGACGGCATGCACGGCATGTTCGAGGAGCGCGCGCGTGAATACGGCATCCACCTCGTCTGGGTCTCGCACGATCTGTTTGATCCGCGCGTGATCTCCCGTCAGGGTGTGCGCGACCAGATCAACAACTATATGCGCACGGTCATGGGTGAGGAGCCTGTCGACCCGAGCCTTGAAGTCCTCCATGACGAAGAGTCGTGGTAAAGAGAAAGGTGATAAAAATGTCCAAATTCTGTAAGCTCCTTAAAAAGCTGCTGATCATATGCCTCGCGTTTTTCGCGGTGACCTTTGCGATCTATTTCTTCAACCTCGATATGAAGCTCACCTCCGCGATGCAGCCCATTCTCGACCATTTCTATGACAAGGTCGACCGCGACCAGCATCTTTGATATTTGCGGGCATGGCCGCCTGAAAGACGCTGCATTCGCAAAATAAAAAACAACATCGGAGAAAGCGTCCGCTTTCTCCGATGTTGTTTTGCTGTTTTATGATAGGTCACGGCAGGATAACGCTGAAGGTGCTGCCGGAGCCGGGGGTGCTCTCGACAACGGCGTCGCCCCCGTGGAACTGGGCGATCTCCTTCACCATCGCCAAGCCAAGACCGCTGCTGCCCTCGTCGCCGCGGGAAGTGTCCGCCTGCCAGAAGCGCTGCCAGACCATGTCTAGGTTCTCAGACGCGATGCCTATGCCGTCATCCTTGACGGAGAGCACAGCTCCCTGTTCCGTGCGGCGCAGAGTGAGCCATATGTGCCCGCCCTCAACGCCGTATTTATACGCGTTCTGGAGAAGATTATGTATGACGCGGGACATCAGCGTACCGTTGAAGCGCGCAGTGACGCCGGGCGCGATGTCTGTTTTGAGCTCTATGCCCCGGCTGTCGACGGGCGTGAACTCATCGCAGCAGGACTCCGTGAACTCGCTCAGATCGCTCTCGCGCATCGGATAGCGGTCAGTGCCGTGCTGCATACGGGTGAGGCCGAGCAGCTGCTGCACAAGCTCTGACATATACTGCGCCTGCTCCTCTATGACGCCGATGGAGGCGGAATAATCATCGGGCGTTTTGTCCTTGCGTCGGGAGCGGTCGCACTGGGCGAGGATGATGGTTATCGGGGTGCGCAGCTCATGTGAAGCGTCGGAAGCGAACTGCCGCTCGGTCTCAAAGGACTTCTCCAAGCGCTCAAACATCCTGTCAAAGCTGCTGCCGAGACGCTTCATCTCGGACGGGCCGCGGCGGATATTCAGGCGCTTTGTGAGGTCGCCGCCGTCGCTTATATCGTTTGCGGCATTGACGATCTTCTCAAGCGGCTTAAAGGACAGGCTCGCGATGAGCCAGCCGCCGCCCGTGGAGAGAACAAGGATCGCCGGGAGCAAGGCCGCTGTGAGGATGAGTATGGTGTGCATAAGGCCGGAGCGGTCGGCCGCGGAGATCAGGCCGCGCACCCAGACATATGTGATGTCCATGTCGACATAGACATCATAGATATAATACTCCTCGCCGTTTATCTCAGTGCTGCGCACGAAGTTTTCCTCAAACGGCACGGCGGCGGAATCAAAGCCGTCTGGTATCGCGCCGCAGAGCAGCTCCCCGTCCTCGGCATAGAAGGTAGTGTACACACCGCGGCGGTACGCGTCAACGTCGTCCCACTCGAAGCGCCCGTGGTCAAATTCGAGCCGGTCGGCGTTTTTCATCACGACCTTGACGAGCCTGCCTGCAGGATCGTCCGTAACAGTGTTTGCATTTATGACGAACACGAATACCAGCACCATAGCCGCCAGCAGCAGCACCATGAGCGTGATCCACAACGTCATTCTGAGCTTGACGGACATAGGCTCAATCCTCCTTCAGCACCCAGCCGGTGCCCCAGACGGTCTGGATAAGCTTCTTGTCAAAGCCGGTGTCCATCTTTTTGCGAAGGTAGCCGACATAGACGTCGACGACGTTCGTCCCGCCCTCATAGTCATAGTTCCAGAGGTTGTTCTCTATCATCTCGCGCGAGAGGACGACGCCCTTGTTGCGCACCATATATTCAAGCAGGGAAAACTCCTTGCTCGTAAGGTCGATGCTCTTCCCGGCGCGCGTCACTCTGTGCGAGGAGGTGTCAAGGCTCAGGTCGCCGACGGTAAAGACGTTCGAGCGGTTGCCGGTATATTTGCGCGTCATGACGCGCACGACGGCCATAAGCTCCTTGAAGTCAAAGGGCTTGACAAGATAATAATCCCCGCCGCTCTCAAGCCCCTCGACGCGGTCGGCGACGCTGTCGCGCGCGGTGAGAAAAAGCACAGGGGTCGTGTCCCCGTCGCGGCGCAGGCGGCGCACGAGGTCAAGCCCGTTGAGCTTCGGCATCATGATGTCCAGGATCATGACATCGTACTTCGCGCACTCCATAAACTCAAGCGCCTCCTGCCCGTTAAAGCAGCTGTCGACGCTGTAGCCCTCGTCCTCCACAGCCTCGCTGATTATGCGGTTGAGATGCTTTTCATCCTCTACGACAAGTATCCTCATTCCGTTCCTCCAAGTGCCGGACGGCACAGCGCCCGTATTCTGATCGTACTGTAAACCGAAGAATTAAGAAATCAATTAAAAATATACCAGCTATACTATAATTATTATAAACGCATCGGCGGCGGGACGCAAGCATATGAAATTATATCCGCCGATATTGCGGGCAGATGTGGCTTTTTTGCCTGATACGTGTTAAAATACATCAGGTACAAAGGGGAATATAAACAATGTTAGATCAATACGGACGCAAAATAGATTACCTGCGCATCTCCGTGACTGACCGCTGCAACCTGCGCTGCCGCTACTGCATGCCCGAACCGATAGACGCCGTGCAGCACGCAGACATCCTCCGCTATGAGGAGATACTGCGCATCTGCCGCGCGGCCATAGAGCTCGGAATAACGAAGTTCAAGGTCACGGGCGGGGAGCCGCTTGTGCGCGCGGGCTGCGCGGAGTTCATCGCCGCGCTGAAAACCCAGCCCGGCACACAGCAGGTCACGCTGACGACGAACGGCCTGCTGCTGGAAAAGAACCTCGACGCGCTCACCGCTGCGGGACTTGACGGTGTGAACATCAGCCTTGACACAACGGATAACGCGCGCTTCCGGCGCATAACCGGGTACACCGGCGATGGGGCGGACACGCTCCTGCGCGTGCTCGACGTGTGCTGCGCCAAAGGTTTGCGCACAAAGATAAACGCTGTGCTGCTGGAGGAGACGGAAGCTGACGCTCCCGCGCTTGCCGCCATCGCGGAGACGCTTTCCGTGGATGTGCGCTTTATAGAGCTCATGCCCATAGGCTTCGGCACTGCGATGAAGCGCGTCTCCCCGGAGGATATCTTCGCCGTGCTGAAGGAGCGCTGGCCCGATCTTGCCCCGACGGATGAAAAGCGCGGCAACGGCCCCGCGCATTATTATAAGAGCGCGGCGCTCCTCGGCAAAATAGGCTTCATCGACGCGGTGAGCCACAAGTTCTGCGCCGGGTGCAACCGTGTGCGCCTGACGAGCACCGGCCAGCTCAAGCCCTGTCTCTGCTATGCCGACTCCGCCGACCTGCGCGCGCTCATCCGCGGCGGGTGCACGGACGAGGAGCTGACAGAAGCGCTGAGGGCGGCCATATACAATAAGCCTCGCGCACACTGCTTTGATACAAGCACCGGCATCACGGAAAAGCATGCGATGAGCCAGATAGGAGGATAAGACCATGGGAAAGGTAATAGCGGTCTGCACGAGCGACCGCAAGGGTATACAGAAGAAGAACGTCAGCACCGCGCATTTCTCTGCCGAATGGGGCATTGACGGCGACGCACACGCCGGTAAATGGCACCGGCAGATAAGCCTGCTGAGCGCGGACAAGATAGAGGCGTTCAATAAGCGCGGGGCAAACGTCATCCCCGGCGCGTTCGGTGAAAACCTCGTCGTGGAGGGCTTCGACTTCCGCGCGCTCCCGGTCGGAACGCTCCTGCGCTGCAATGATGTGCTGCTGGAAATGACGCAGATAGGCAAGGAGTGCCACAGCCACTGCGAGATATATAAGAAAATGGGCGACTGCATCATGCCGCGCGAAGGCGTTTTCGCCCGCGTGTTGGAGCCGGGCACGATCTCCGTCGGAGACGAAATGACTATCGTCCCACGTGAGGGACACTTCCCGTGGCAGGCCGCGGTCATCACGCTCGGCGAGAGCGGGAGCGGCGAGCCGATCGCAAAGCGTCTGCGCGATGCGGGGTACGCGGTCGTTGAAGAACCGGCGATCACGGACGATGTGCGCGTCCTAAAGCAGCAGCTCATGCGCCTGTGCGATCAGCGCCAGCTTGACCTCATCCTCGTGACCGGCGGTGCGGGCAGTGTCGCGCAGGAGGCGATGTCCGCCGTTTCGGATAAGCCGGCTCCCAGCATCGCGTCGTCTGCTGTCCGCGGCAAGACGCTCATTGTTTACAGCCCGGAGGAGCACATGGACGCGCTCATGGACTCCGCGCCGCAGGTGATGGAAAGCCTGAGAAACGGCAGATGAGGAGGTAGGACCCGTGCAGGATTTCACACACTTCAACGATCAGGGCAGAGCAAAGATGGTCGACGTCGGTGATAAACCGGCGACTGTGCGCACCGCCGTCGCTGCGGGGCGCGTGACTGTCAATGAGAACACCTTCACGCTCATCAAAAACGGCGGCATGAAAAAGGGCGATGTTCTGGCCGTGGCGCAGGTCGCGGGCATAATGGCCGCAAAGCACACTCCGGACATCATCCCGATGTGCCACCCAGTTCTTATAGACGGGATAGACATTTCTCTCACGCTGGATGAAGCGCGCCTTTCCGTAGAGATAACCGCGTCGGCCTCCTGCGCCGGGCACACGGGCGTTGAGATGGAAGCGCTGACGGCCGTCAGCGCCGCCGCGCTCACGGTCTACGACATGTGCAAGGCCGTGCAGAAGGACATTCTCATCTCCGACATTCATCTGCTGGAGAAGACCGGCGGCGTCCACGGCGATTATTCCTACTCCGGCAAATAACGTGGACAGGGACTATATTTTTCTATTTCTTTTTACAGCGGCAAGTTTCTTAGAATTTCTAATAGATTTCTTAAAAGCTCAGGATATACTTTAGCCAAGCTGAAATGAGTCAGGAAAAAGGAGAAGGAAAAATGAACAAGACACTCAAGAATATTCTTATCGCGGTACTCGTACTCGTCATCATCGGCGCTGCAATCGGCGGATATTTCATCTATCGCCACAACGACACTTATATCGGTGCGGAAGCAGCGCTGAACATTGCGCTTGACGACGCCGGCACCACCGTCACCATGATTTACTCTGACGACGTTGAATTTGAAAAGACCCGTCACTCTGCGTGGTATGAGGTTGAGTTTGACACTCATCAAAACGAGTATGATTATATTATCGACGCCGTCACCGGCGAGATACTCAACAGCAGCATCAAGCCTCAGGACTGATATAGAGCCTATAAAAACAGCTCGCACCGCGATTGCGGTGCGAGCATTTTTCCGCTTATCATCTATTGCGCATGACGTTCTTCATTCTCAGACTGTGGTCGAGGATGCTCTTGCGCAGGCGGAGGTTCTTCGGCGTGACTTCAAGCAGCTCGTCATCGGCGAGGAACTCGAGGCACTGCTCAAGGCTGAGCTGTCTCGGCGGGACAAGGCGCAGCGCCTCGTCGGAACCGGAGGCACGGGTGTTCGTCAGGTGCTTCGTGCGGCAGACGTTGACGGGCACATCGTCGCTCTTCTGCGTGACGCCTATGACCATACCGGCATAGACCTTCGTGCCCGGCGTGATGAACATCGCGCCGCGCTCCTGCGCGTTCCAGATACCGTATGCAACGGCCTCGCCAGTCTCCCACGCGATGAGGGAGCCGGTGCTGCGGCGGGCGATGTCGCCCTTGTAGGGCGCGTACTTCTCGAACACGGAGGCAAGGATACCCTCGCCCTTGGTGTCGGTAAGGAACTCGTTGCGGTAGCCGAACAGTCCGCGGGACGGAACGAGAAATTCCATCTTCATGCGGTTGCCGGCGGGGGTCATCTCAAGGAACTCGCCCTTGCGCGCACCGAGCTTCTCCATAACGGAGCCCATGCAGTCCTGCGGCACGTCGACGACAACGCGCTCGATAGGCTCGCACTTCTGCCCGTCGATCTCCTGATACAGCACACGCGGGGGGGACACCTGGAACTCATAGCCCTCGCGGCGCATCGTCTCGATGAGGATGGACAGGCTCATTTCGCCGCGGCCTGCGACGTTAAAGCTGTCGGTGCTGCTGCCGATCTCGGAGACGCGGAGGGAAACGTCCTTAAGTGTCTCGCGGAAAAGACGGTCGCGGATCTGGCGGGAGGTGACAAACTTGCCCTCAGTCCCGGCAAAGGGGCTGTCGTTTACGGAGAAGGTCATTTCCAGCGTCGGCGCGCCGATCTTCACGAACTCTATCGGCTCGGCAAAGCCTCTTGCGCAGATAGTGTCACCGATGGTGACATCGCCTATGCCGCTCATCGCGATGATGTTGCCTGCGCCCGCTTCGGTCACTGGGACTCTGTTGAGCCCGTCGAACTGATAGAGCGACACGGCCTTTGCCTTCATAGGCGGTTCGTCCTGATTGTGGTAATTGCAGACCTCGATCTCCTGGTTCTGCTTTATAACGCCGCGCTCGATGCGACCGATTGCGATGCGGCCGACGTACTCGTTATAGTCGATACTGCTGACGAGCATCTGGAAGGGCTTGTCAAGATCCATGCTCGGTGCGGGGATGTAGTCAAGGATCGTGTCGAACAGCGGCTTGAGGTCGGTGCCGGGAACGTCGGGGGAGTAGCTCGCCGTGCCCTGCCGGCCGGAGCAGAAGAGCATCGGGGAATCCAGCTGCTCATCCGTCGCGTTGAGGTCGATGAGCAGTTCGAGCACCTCGTCTATGACCTCGTGGATACGCTGGTCGGGGCGGTCGATCTTATTGACGACGACGATAACGCGGTGGCCGAGCTCCAGCGCGCGGCTGAGCACGAAGCGCGTCTGCGGCATCGGACCTTCTGCGGCGTCGACCAGCAGGATAACGCCGTTTACCATCTTGAGTATACGCTCCACCTCGCCGCCGAAGTCGGCGTGACCCGGGGTGTCAACTATGTTTATCTTCGTGTCGCCATACCATACGGCGGTGTTCTTTGCCATGATGGTGATGCCGCGCTCACGCTCAAGATCGTTCGAGTCCATGACGCGCTCCACGACTTCCTGGTTCTCGCGGTAAACGCCGGACTGCTTGAGCATTTCATCGACAAGAGTGGTCTTGCCGTGGTCAACGTGTGCAATAATGGCGACGTTTCTAAGCTTATCCATATCTATCAGTGCTCCCTTGCTGCGTCCGCATAGCTGCGGTCAAAATTTCTTTGTACTATTTTCAACACAAAATGAAATTTTAACACTGCTCTTCGCCTTTTGCAATACTTATATAAATGAAATTTACAAAAAAGTCCTTCTTATTGAAATAATTCTCCCGCCGTGATAGAATAATTGAACCCGAAATAAGCAATAGGGAGAAGAAAAGAACTTATGAGCTACAATTTTTTTGCCTACATTTCGCGTATGCGCTACATCGGCCGCTGGAGCCTGATGCGTAACGCGCTGCCCGAGAACATACAGGAGCACAGCCACATGGCCGCCGTGATCGCGCACGCGCTCGCGGTCATCCGCCGCGATATTTACGGCGTCCCCTGTGACCCGGACAGGTGCGCATCCGTCGCGCTGTTTCATGACAGCTCCGAGATCCTCACCGGCGACCTGCCCACGCCGATAAAGTACCACAGCGCGCAGATCCAGAATGCCTATAAGCAGGTGGAAAAGCTTGCCTGCGATAAGCTCCTGGCGACGCTGCCCGAGGAGCTGCGCGGGACTTATGAATCCCTGCTCTACGGCAGGGATGCCGAGGAACTGCACGATATCGTCAAGGCCGCCGATAAGCTCTCGGCATACATCAAGTGCATTGAGGAGCGCAAGGCCGGCAATAACGAGTTTATTTCCGCCGAGAAGCAGACCCGCGCCATACTCGACGCGAGCCCCTTACCGGAGGTAAAATATTTCTTGGATAAATTCATCCCGGCCTTTGAACTGACGCTCGACGAGCTGGGGACTATAGACGAGGAGGGCAAAGCATGACACAGGAAAAGCTTGACCGCATAAACGAGCTTGCGCATTTTGCAAAGGAGCGGGAGCTGACCGCAGATGAGCAGGAGGAGCGCGCCGCGCTGCGCAAGGAGTATATCGAGGACTGGCGCCGCGGCACGATAGAGCTGCTGGAGAACACCTATATCGTCACGCCCGACGGCAAGAAGCACAAGCTGCCGAAAAAGGGCGAGACGCCCAAGGCGTAAAAGGCAAAACAGGACCCGGTGTGACAATATATGCCCCGCCGGGTTCTGCTTTGTATGGATGCTATCAGACCGTCTCCAGAAATTCGTCACCGGCTCGGTTAAATTCCGTGGGGTTCCTGTTTGCAATGAAATGCGTCCCCTCAATGATCCGGAGCCGCGCCCTCGTAAGGCTTTTCGTTATCAGCTCTGTGCGCTCCCACCGCAGGTATTCACATGAAGAATATGCTCCACGCGATGAGCAGCTGCGCGGCGTAGTAGGTCGCGTGAATGCCGATGTTCGCGCCGAAGCGGCGCTCGCTGCCGAAGCTGTAGGCGCAGAGGATATTGTCGCTGATGATGAATAGCACACCGCCGACGGCAAACAGCAGAGTCGACACTCCCGGCGCGTGTATCGCGACGGAGACGGCAAGCGCTCCCATGAAGGCGACGACCGCCATGTATATCATGCCCGGTACCTGCATGTTCCCAGCGTTCGTGTCCTTGCGGTAGTTATAAACGCCCGAGAGCGCGAGCGCGACGAAGCCAATGGCAAGGCCGCCCAGCAGTATGCCGGGCGCGCGGTGCGACAGCGCGATGATATACAGCACATGGCCGACGGCAAAGCTTGCAGCCCCCGCGGCGAAGAACTGCGTCTTCTTATTCACGCATATAAAGCGCAGCGCAAGCAGCTGATCGCCGAGCAGACCGAAGATGAGTCCTGCCGCAACAAGCCACGCCCCCGCTGGGGCGGCACCGCCGGTGCCGAGCATGCTCCTTATGTTCGCGTCGGTGCCCAGCAGCCCGAGCACGACGAAGCACAGGCCCGCCGTTCCCTTATAGGCAAAGGCTCTGCGGTAGTCCTTCCGCTTGCAGAACACGAGATAGATACCCCCGGACACTGCGCACAACGCTGTCAGCACCACTGCGACGAGCCGGACATTTGACGCGGTAAGCTGCATATTTGCCCCTCCGTTTCTTATGTGTTTATTTCCTGTTAAGATTCTACTCAGATTATAGCAAAAAAGAATTTGACTGTAAACATACAGTAGGGGGAACTTTATTCGGAAATCCGCGTCTTTGTAGTTGAGGACAAACTTGTAAATACCTGTAAAATAAAAGTACGAAAGGAAGTCGACAAAATGAAAAAACGGATAGCCCTGCTGCTTGCATTGCTCATGACCCTGTCCCTCTGTGCCTGCGGCAGCTCCAGCAAAATGGCCAGCTCCACCGAGTCGGCGGCATACGATTCTGCGCCCATGGAACCGCCTCCCAATGCGTCGCGCGCCTCCGGATTTGCCGCGATGGACAGCACTGCGTCTGCCGGTGAATACGGCGAATATGACTCCGGCACTGAGGGCGGCGATGTGCCCGACGAGAACCCGGAGAAGATCATCTACTCCGCCGACGCGACCGTTGAGACTACCGAGTTTGACAAGACCCTCGAAGAGCTTGCCGCGCTCATCAAAGAATACGGCGGCTGGGTGCAGTCGAGCAGCATAAACGGTGCAAACTACTACAGCATCTCCCGCGGCAGCAGCTATAACCGCAGTGCAGATTACACCATCCGCATTCCGAGCGACAAGTTCCAGACTGTCATGGGCAGTCTCTCCACGCTCGGCAACGTCCCTTACAGCTATACCTACACCGAGAACGTCAGCGCACAGTATTATGACGTGCAGTCACGGCTCACCGCGTACAAGACTCAGGAGACCCGCCTGCTCGAAATGATGGAAAAGGCGCAGACCGTGGAGGACACGATAACCATAGAGGAGAAGCTGACGGAGCTTCAGTATAAGATAGACTCTCTCCAGTCGAGCCTCAACAATTGGGACAGACAGGTGAATTACAGCACTATCTCCCTGAACGTCCAGGAGGTCGGCGAGTACACCGAGCAGCAGGCCGTCACCATAAGCTACGGCCAGAGACTGCTGAATGCATTCACGGATTCGCTTAAAGGCGCGGGGCGCTTCTTCAAGAACCTGCTGGTGTTCCTCGTCTCCGCGCTGCCGACGCTTGTGATCCTCGCGGTGCTGTTCTTCGCGCTGCGCCCGCTTTTCAGGAAGCTGAGCGCCAAGGCGAAAGCCCGCAAAGAGGCGAAAAAGAGCACTGTGACGAATAAAAACAAGGCCGAATAAGAACAAATAAGCAACAAAACTAACAGTTCAGTCCGCGGGTCACGACCCGCGGACTGAACTGTTTATTAACTTTCTATTAAAATTATTTAAGCGTTTGAATTGACATAACACCGATTCAGTGGTAGAATAACACGAATGATATTTTAGGGGACCATGGGGAGGTCTCCGATAAATATTTCTGTTCGATTCGACGGGCGCGTTTTATGCCCCGTCTTGCATATGTGTGCGGGCGCTGCTCCGTGCGCGATACCATTGACAGGGTCAAATAGAGGCCTGTCAGCATATGGTAATAACAAAATATCCAGCAGCTAAACCCACCGCAAAATTCTTAAAGAATGGAGGTGTGTTTACTTACTATGCCGGTAATTCTATGGATCTTGATAGCCGCTGCGGCTTTGATAGCGGGATTCTTTATAGGCTTCGGCTACCGCAAAAAGGTTGCCGAACGCGAAATATCCAGTGCTGAAGAAGAAGCCAAGCGCATAATTAACGAATCTATAAAAAGTGCGGAGAGCAAGAAGAGAGAAGCTCTCCTTGAGGCAAAGGAAGAAATACACAAAAGCCGCTCGGAATACGAGCGGGAGGTCAAGGAGCGCCGCGCCGAGCTGACCAAGCAGGAGCGCCGCTACCAGCAGAAGGAAGAAAATCTTGACAGAAAGCTGGACGCTGTCGAGAAGAAGAACGACGTTCTCAGCAGCAAGATCGCCGCTGTGGAAGCACAGCAGCAGGAAGTCGCTCTGGTGAAGAAGAGCCAGCTCGAAATGCTCGAGAAGATCTCCGGCTTCACCGTCGAAGAGGCCAAGAATTATCTGATCGCCAGCATCCGCGACGAGGTCACCCACGAGATGGCCGTCAAGGTCAAGGAGGTCGAGGCGCAGTATAAGGACGAGGCCGACGAGCGCGCAAGAGAGATCATTGCCACGGCCATCCAGCGCTGTGCCGCGGATCATGCAAGCGAGATCACCGTCTCCGTCGTACCCCTCCCCAACGACGATATGAAAGGCCGCATAATCGGCCGCGAGGGCCGCAACATCCGCAGCATCGAAACGCTGACCGGCTGTGACCTCATCATTGACGATACCCCCGAGGCGATCACCGTTTCGAGCTTTGATCCCGTCCGCCGCGAGATCGCGCGTCTGGCGCTCGAAAAGCTCATTCAGGACGGCCGCATCCACCCGGCTCGTATCGAGGAAATGGTCGCCAAGGCTCAGAAAGAAGTCAACGCGACTATCAAGGCCGAGGGCGAGCGCGCCGCGTTCGAGACGAATATCCACGGTCTGCATCCCGAGATCATCAAGCTGCTCGGCCGCATGAAGTACCGCACCAGCTACGGCCAGAACGTGCTCAACCACTCCATCGAGGTCTCCCACCTCGCCGGCCTTATGGCTGCGGAGCTGGGCGTCGATGTGAACGTCGCAAAGCGCGCGGGTCTGCTGCACGATATCGGCAAGTCCATCGACCATGAGGTCGAGGGCAGCCACGTCACCATCGGCGTCGACATCGCAAGAAAGTACAAGGAATCCGAAGCCGTTATCCACGCCATCGAAGCCCACCACGGCGATGTTGAGGCGCACAGCGTTGAGGCCTGCCTCGTTCAGGCGGCGGACGCTATCTCCGCTTCCCGCCCCGGTGCGCGCCGCGAGAATATAGAGAACTACGTCAAGCGTCTTGAAAAGCTTGAGGAAGTCTCCAAGAGCTTCCCCGGCATCGCAAGCTCCTATGCCATTCAGGCCGGCCGCGAGATTCGCATCATGGTCAAGCCCGAAGAGGTCAGCGAGGATCAGATGGTCCTGCTCGCAAGGGATATCGCCAAGAAGATCGAGGATGAGCTTACCTATCCCGGTCAGATCAAGGTCCACGTCCTCCGCGAGACGAAGGCCGTCGACTACGCAAAGTAAAAAAGTAAATTATATGAAAAAGGCTGCGTCCGTATGGACACAGCCTTTTTCATATAACCTTAATATTGCCGATGCAGGGGCGAGGAATTATTCTTTATCTTCGTCCTTATCGTCGTCGCCGAGGTCAAACTCCAGCTTTTCGCCGCAGTTGGGGCATTCGATGGAGCCTTCGGCGAGAGTGTCCTCATCGAAGCTGATCTCCTCGCCGCAGACTGGGCAGGTGGCGTCATATATCACGCCGTCATACTCAGGCTCACCGTCGTCGTCTTCGTCTTCGTCATCGCTGTAGCAGCGGCCGCAGCCGCAGCAGCTGACGTCTTCGTCCTCGTCATCATAATCATCGCCGTCCTCGGGAAAGTCGAGATCGCAGGTGAGCTCTTCGAGATAATTCAGCTCGTCACAGACCTCGTCGAGAGCCTCGTCATGCTCGTCATAGCATGCATGAAGGTCTTCTATTTCATGCGCCATGTCGGAGAGAAGCTCATTGAGCGCGTTCCACAGCTTGCCTTCCTTGGAATCCGGAGCGATGCCCAGACCCTCGGTCAGACCCTTCAGATATGCCGCCTTTTCCACTACTGTCATTTTGAAAACCTCCTTAGAAAAAATACGGGGAAAGACCGCTGATCTTCCCCCGCTTATAGACTTGAATTACGCTCTGGACAGATACTCGCCCGTGCGGGTGTCGATCTTGATCTTCTCGCCCGGCTCGATGAACAGAGGAACCTTGATCTCCGCGCCGGTCTCGACGGTAGCGGGCTTGGTCGCGTTGGTCGCGGTGTTGCCTGCAAAGCCCGGATCGGTCTCGGTGACCTCAAGCTCCACGAAGAAGGGAGGCTCAACATTGAAGACCTTGCCCTTGTAGGAGTAGATGGTGCACTCCATGTTCTCTTTGACGAACTTAAAGTTGTCGCTCAGGACGCTTGAGTCAACAGGCTCGAGCTCATAGGTCTCGGGGTTCATGAAGTAGTACAGGTTGCCGTCATTGTAGCTGTACTCCATGGTCATGCGGTCGACAGTTGCGGCCTCGAACTTTGCGGTGGGGTTGAAGGATTCTTCACGGATAGCGCCGGTCATGATCTTCTTGTACTTGGTGCGGACAAAGGCAGCGCCCTTGCCGGGCTTGACGTGCTGGAACTCAATGACCTGGCATACATCGTTATCATACTCAAAGGTAACGCCGTTTCTGAAATCGCCTGCGGTAATAGTTGCCATATATGGGAACCTCCCAAAATAAAATTTATTATTTATCTTTGATATTTTACAGTATCTCCGCGAATTTTGCAAGCATTATTTGATGTTGGGCAAATTTTCTGTGCCTCTCACAGCACCAACAGCTCCTTGGGGGCCTTGGTGATGATCTCGGCGCCGCCCTCGCGGATGACCATGACGTCCTCGATGCGCACACCGAAGCGGCCGGGAATATATATCCCCGGCTCCGCCGAGCACACCGCACCCGCGGGCATCGGAGCTTCGCCGGAGGGGTTTGCGTTCGGCAATTCGTGGATGTCAAGGCCGAGGCTGTGGCCGAAGCCGTGGCCGAAATATTTCCCGTAGCCCGCGTCTGAGATGACCTTGCGCGCCGCGGCGTCTATTTCCTTGCCGGGCACTCCCGCTTTCGCCGCTGCGATGCCCGCGAGCTGCGCGCGCAGGACAGTGTCATAGACATTGCGCATCTCCTCGCTCGCGCTCCCGACGGCGACAGTGCGCGTCATGTCGGAGCAGTAGCCGTGCTTTATGCTGCCGAAGTCCATAGTGACAAAGTCCCCGGACTGTATCACCTTGTCCCCGGGCACGCCGTGCGGCAGGCTCGTCTTGCTGCCGGTGATGACGATGGGGTCAAAGGAATTGCCCTCGGAGCCGTTTTTGAGCATATTATAGACCAGCTCCGCGGCGACCTGTCTTTCGGTCATGCCGGGCTTGATTATGTGCAGCACAGTCTCCAGCGCCTTTTCGCTTATGCGCTGCGCCTCGATCATGCAGGCGATCTCTTCCTCAGTCTTTGACGCGCGCAGCGTCTCGAACAGGTCGCCCGCCGGGAGCAGCTCGCGGCCGAGGGCCTTTTCATAGCCGAGATAGCCGACGTGACTGAGCTTCTTATCCTCAGCGGCAAGGCGCGCCATACCGGCGCACACGCTGCGGATGATACCGGTGAGCGGGTGCTCCCGGTCATAGAGGACGACCTCGGTGAGACTGCCGTCAACAGCGGCTTCGGCGGCCTCGATATAGCGCGAGTCCGTTATGAGCCATGACTTTTCCAAGCCCACGACGACTGCACCGTCCGTTATCGGGAAGCCCGAAGCGTAGCGCTGGTTCTTCTCGTCGGTGACGAGCATGCCGTCAAGCCCGCGGCGGCGCAGCTCCTGCTGTATTCTCTTCACGTTATTCATATGCCTGTCTCCTCCGATGTGGGCCGCGGGAAAGTCACGATGAAGCGTGAGCCCTGCGGCTTATTCTGCCCGACGGCAATAGAGCCGCCGTGCGCCTTGACAGCGTCATGCACGATGCTCAGCCCGAGCCCGCTGCCGCCGGCTTCGCGCGAGCGCGCCTTATCGACCCGGTAGAAGCGGGAGAAGATGTTGTACGTCTCCTCCTCGGGGATGCCGATGCCGGTATCCGCAACGGTGAACTGGACGCTGTCATCCGTGCCCTTCAGGATCAGCGTGACGCTGCCGTTCGGGACGTTATATTTTATCGCGTTTTCGACGAGGTTAAAGATGATGTGGAACATATCGTCCACCGTCGCCATGACGACGCAGCCGTCCTCAAGCTCGCAGCGCAGCTTCACGTCATGCTCCTTTGCCAGCGGGCGCAGCAGCACCATCGCGTCGACTGCCACCTGCTTTACATCGACCGGCTCCGGGACGACCTGGATATCGTCGTCGAGACGCGAGAGGTCAAGCAGCTTCTCGGTCGTGCGCTGGAGGCGCTCGGCCTCGTTGCCGATGTCGGTGACGAACTCGCGCACGGTCTCGGCGTCCATGTTCTCGTTCTGCACGATGCTGTCCGAGAGCAGACGTATCGATGCAAGCGGCGTCTTGAGCTCGTGCGACGCGTCGGAGACGAAGCGGCGGCGCTGGTGCTCGGTGTCGTAAAGACGTTCGGTAAGCGTGTTGAACTCGCGCCCGAGCTCGCTGAGCTCGTCCGTGCCGGATATCGCGAGCCGGTGCTTATAGTCCCCGCCGGCGACGATGCGCATGGAATTGGCAAGGTCGTTCAGTCTCTGGAGGACGACCGAGGAATATACCACGGCCATCACGAGCGCCGCGAGGGCGATTATGAGGGAGACGGTGCGTATCTGCACCTGGAGGTCGTTTATGATGCGGCCGCGCTCGGCGTCCGTTTCATGCAGGTACACCGCCCCCGTGATGGTGCTCTGACTGCTGATGGGGATGGCGTAGCTGCTGGAGAAGGCCTCGTCCTCCTGCGAGGAGCGGAACACCGTCTTGCTGCCGAGAGCGGAGAGCAGATCGCCCGCGGCGGTCTGGGGTCTTGCGTGCGTCTGCGTATCGTATACTATGTCCCCGGTCTTCCCGGCAACTATTATCCTGTCATAGCCCTGAATGTCGAGAAAGCGCAGCACCTCGGCAATGCTCTCCTGATCGGGATTGTCAAGGCTCGCAAGAGCGGAAGCGAGCGTCGCGGCCTGGCTCTCCATGGCCTTTTCCTTCTCCTGAAACACGGCGTCGCGCGCGGAGATGAGCGGATAGACATTCAGCAGCAGGAGCAGGATCAGCAGCAGCATCGCCAGAAAAGAGAAAAACTGAAAGCGGATGCTGCCGGATCTGAATGTCCAGCGTTTAATCTGCAAAGTAATACCCCACTCCCCACTTGGTGATGATGTATTCCGGCTGGGCGGGATTGAGTTCAAGCTTCTCGCGCAGGCGGCGGATGTGCACGTCCACCGTGCGTGTATCGCCCTGATAGTCATAGCCCCACACGAGGTCAAGCAGCGCCTCGCGGCTGTACACCTTGCCGGGGTTCTTCATCAGAAACAGGATCAGGTCAAACTCCTTCATCGTGAGCTCGACCTCCTCGCCGCTCTTCATCGCGCAGCGCTTGGCCTCGTCCACGGTGATGTGCCCGCGGCTTATCGTGCCGCTCTTTTCCTCGGCAGCGGCGGGCGCGGCGGCTATCGACGCTCTCCTCAGGAGCGCCCGGATGCGCGCCTTGAGGGCAAGGATGTTGAAGGGCTTTGTGACATAATCATCCGCGCCGGACTCAAAGCCCATGAGCAGGTCTGCGTCCTCGCTGCGCGCGGTGAGCATGATTATCGGCACGGTGGAGAAGCTGCGGATTTCCTGACAGGCTTCGAGCCCGTCTTTCTTCGGCATCATCAGGTCGAGGATTATGAGGTCATAGTTCCCCTCGCGCGCCATCGTGACGGCGGTCTCGCCGTCATAGCAGGAATCGACCGTATAGCCCTCATTCTCAAGATTGAACTTGATGCCCTTGACAAGCAGCTTTTCATCATCAACTACAAGAATTTTCATTAAGCTCTCCGTTTTTTGCCATCCGCCCATTCGCTTGACGGGGCAGGAATAATTAGATATAATACACTTTACGGGCTTTGCCTATCGGCGTAACACCCTATTTATATTACTATAACATATTCCTGAAAAAACGGGAGAACAAAATGAAAAAAATAAAAATTTTTCCGCTCCTTCTTCTCATGTGCGTTATGATGACAGCCTTGGCGCCGTCGGCATGGGCCATGGAAGCGCCGCAGCTCAACGGCAAGGCCGCCGTCGTGATCGACCTCGACAGCGGCAAAATGCTCTACGGCTATAACGAGAACGAGCAGCGCGCCCCCGCCAGCCTTACGAAGGTTATGACGGCGCTGCTCGCACTCGAAGCGCTCGACTCCGGCCGCTGTGAGCTGACGACCATGGTCACCGCACAGAACGACTGCCGCGACGGCATGAGCGACGACAGCAGCACCTCCGGCCTGCTGCCGGGCATGGAGCTTTCCATGCGCGACCTGCTCTACTGTGCGCTGCTTCAGTCGGCAAACGAGGCCTGCAACATCATCGGCCGCTATCTCGGCGGCAGCATCAGCGGCTTTGTGGAGCAGATGAACCAGAAGGCGACTGACCTCGGCTGCACGAACACGCACTTTGTGAACACCAACGGCCTCCCCGCCGAGGGGCACTACAGCTCCGCCTACGACCAGTCGCTTATTTTCCGCGCAGCGCTCGATCACCCGCTCTTCAGCGAGATCATCGACAGCACGAGCTATCAGCCGGAGAACAGCGCGATAAACGAGGGCAAGCCTATCGGCAACTCTAACGCCCTTATAAACATAACCTCCATCTATTCCTACAACGGCCGCTATCTCTATGACGGCGCCAAGGGCGGCAAGACCGGCTACACCCGCGCCGCGGGCTACTGCCTCGTCTCCAGCGCCGAGCGCAACGGCGTGCGTATACTCGCCGTGGCGATGGGCTGCGACGGCCCGCTCAACGCGGAGATAGAGGAATGCTACAACTTTGTCGACAGCCGTACACTGTATGACTGGGCTTTCGATAACTTCTCCTACCGCAGCATCCTCAGTTCCACCGAGCCTATCACAAAGGTGAACGTCGAAATGGCCGAGGGCGACGGGACGGTCATGCTTTATCCCGCAGGGAACCTGAGCGTGCTTATGCCGAATGAAATTTCTGACGATGCGATAGAGCGCGAGGTCACAATATACGACCAGCGCCTTGTCGCCCCGCTGCCCGCGGGCACGGTGCTCGGCGAGATACGCCTGTCCGCCGGCGGTGAGAGCTACGGCACGGTCAAGCTGATAACCGGTGCGGATGTCGAGCTTTCGAGAAGCGCCTACATCAGCCAGCGCTTGGGCGAGATATTCAGCAAGGGCTGGGTCATCGCGCTGCTGATAATCGTCATTGCCTTTGCAGTAATATACACGGTGCTCGTTGCGCGCTACAGGAAGCTGCGCAGAAAGCACCTTGAGGAGCGCCGCCGCGCTGAGCAGCGCAGGCGAGCGCGTCAGGAGCGGGAGGAAAACAGCGCCCGCGGCTACACGACCATCGATCCCGATGAACGCTTCGATGCGAACATCGACATGAGCGATTTCTTCGACGACGATAACAACTACAGATAAGCAAATTTGCAGTTCGAAATTAACGAGAAGGATTTCCCCTCTCGTTAATTTCTTTGCACCGTCTTAACGGGCGAACATGTTATAATGGAGACAAAGAAATAATATGGAAAATGAAGCAATGAAAAAAGCCGACACATTCTTTTCAAAAGTCAGATCTCTGTGCAGGGAATACATAAAAACAAGCCTCAAGGGCTGGCTGATATTCTTCTCGACGCTGGGCGTCGCATCCGCGATATGCGCCATGCTCATGCGCACGACGACCTCGGATGTGCATGTCCCGCTGATATTCGTGCTGGCCGTGCTTATCATCTCCCTGTCGACCGACGGTTATTTTTACGGCTTCCTCGCGGCTTTCGTCAGCGTCGTGTTCGTCAACTTTGCCTTTACCTTCCCGTACCTGAAGCTGGACTTCACTATCTACGGCTACCCGCTCACGTTTATGACGATGCTCGCTGTGGGCTTTGCCACTTCGACGCTCACCGCCCGCCTCAAGGCGCAGGAGCGGCTGCACATGGAGTCGGAGCGAGAGAAGATGCGGGCAAACCTCCTGCGCGCGATATCGCACGACCTGCGCACACCGCTGACGGCCATAAGCGGCTCGATATCGACAGTACTTGAGGGCGAAGATGTGCTGACCAAGCAGCAGAAGAACGAGCTTCTGTTCGATGCCAAGCAGGACGCCGAGTGGCTCTGCCGCATGGTTGAGAACCTCCTGTCCATAACGCGCATGAACGGCGCAGATATGGGCGGCATCACGAAGAACGATGAGATCCTTGAAGAAGTCCTGAGCGAAGCGGTCATGGCTTTCAAAAAGCGCCATGACGACGTCCCCGTCTCCGTCTCCGTTCCGGATACAATGATCTTCCTGCCGATGGACGCAATGCTCATCGAGCAGGTGCTTATAAACCTCATGGACAACGCCGTTGTTCACGGGGGACATGTCAGCCAGATAAAGATCAACGCGCGCGAGGAGAACGGCATGGCGATAGTCAGCGTCGCCGACAACGGGCGCGGCATAGATGCTGAGACTCTGCCCCATCTCTTTGACGGCAGTCTTCAGCTCTCCGGCAACAAATCCGCCGATACCACGCGCAGCATGGGCATCGGCCTGAGCGTATGCAAGACCATAGTTGCGGCTCACGGGGGAGATATATATGCGGAAAATCTCCCGGAGGGCGGCGCGATGTTTACCTTTACTTTACCGTTAGGAGGCACAAGCTATGACAATCAAGGATAGAGTTCTCGTTGTGGAGGACGAAAAAAGCATCTCCGGCCTTATAAAAGCGATACTCACCGCAAACGGTTACGACGTCATAACAGCCAGCACCGGGAACGAGGCTTTCTCGATGATAAGCTCGCACTGTCCGGATCTCGTGGTGCTCGACCTCGGCCTGCCGGATATGGACGGCATGGAGATAATAAAGGCCGTGCGCTCCTGGACGAGCCTGCCCATCATCGTCGTCTCCGCGCGCAGCTATGAGCGCGATAAGGTACAGGCACTCGACATGGGCGCGGACGACTATGTCACCAAGCCTTTCAGCGCGGCGGAGCTTCTCGCCAGAGTGCGCGTCGCGATACGCCATACCCGCTCCGGGCTTTCAAACGAGGCTCTTGTCAACACCGGCAAGTTCGTCGCGGGCGACCTGACCATAGATTACGACAAGCATCAGGTGCTCATCGCGGGCGAGAACTGCCATCTCACGCAGAATGAGTACAGGATCGTCGCGCTGCTGGGCAAGTGCGCGGGCAAGGTGCTCACCTATGACTTCATTATGAAGGAGCTGTGGGGGCCGCAGAGCAAGGGCAGCAACCAGATCCTGCGCGTCAACATGGCAAACATCCGCCGCAAGATCGAGAAGAACCCCGCCGAGCCGCATTACATCTTCACCGAGGTCGGCGTAGGCTACCGCATGATAGAAGGAGATTGACGTCAGAATAACACCGTAAGGTCATACCGCGCCGCAAGCGGCACGGCATCGACCGACGGCATTATTCTTCCTTTTCCTCGCAAACCCACTTCGTTGGGCTTTGCTCGGAGTTATGGGAGACCAGTCCCAATAAATTTGATTTGATTCTTTTCCTTCCTCTTTTTTTCCGCCGCTGACGGCGGTACGGAGTTCCTCGGCAGATCATGCCGCGCGGAGCCGTGCCGTCCGCCGGCGGCGGTTTTTATTGCCGTGGGGACAGACCCGGTTTGCAAAAATTTAACGCGGGCTGTTTAGTTCTTTGCACTGATTTAATCTAAAATTTGCTATTATATAATCAGTAAAAGGAGGGCGTAAACGTCCCCGAATACGCAAAAAATTATAGTAAAATTGTGGAGGATCTGTATGGAAGATATGCTGAGCTCGGTTCTGGAGACCGGAGAAGAAGTCCTTTGGAGAGGCAAGCCCGAGACCTTTGAGACCCTGGACAAAACCAATAAGCCCGCGATAGTCAAAAGCGAAATAATCAAGCTCGTTATTTCCGTTGCTCTCATCATTGCCTACATAGTAGCTGCCGGCAGCAACGGCGCGGGTATCAAGCCGGGCATCATCATTATAATCCTTGCAGTCATGGCTTATGCGCTTGCCAGCCCCTTCCTGCATGCCAATACTCTCCGCCGCAAGGTCGAGTATGTCATCACGAATCAGCGCCTCATCACCATCAAGGACGAGGCCAAGGGCGTAGAGTTCGACAAGATCAAGACCGCCGAGATCAAGACAGATGCCGACGGCCACACCACTCTGCTCTGCGGCCCCGCCTCCGTGAAGACCGAATCCGACAAGTGGCGCACCAACGCGACCCTCGGCCTGAGACTCGATAACGACACTCTCGACTGCGATGGTCTCACCTGGTACGCTATCCCCAACGCAAAGGAAGCAGAAGCTCTTCTCAAGAAGTACCTGCCCCTCTAAGTAAATACGTAGAATACCGCCGCTGCCGGGTATAACCCCGCAGCGGCGGCTTTCTTTCTATTTCCCCGCATGATCCGACAATTTATTTCCGCCTGCGCTGTTATACTTGGCAGCGGGAGGTGGAAGCATGAAAAGGATCATTGCCTCTGTTATCGTGTTGTTTATCGCTCTAACTGCGGGCGGGTCGGCTCTCGACCGCGCGCCGGAACCTGCGCCCGAGCTGCCACAGCAAACTGCTCCCGCTGAGGAAAGCATAGAGGTCACTGCGCCAACAGAGTCTGTGGAAGCCGAAGAACCCGCACCCGAAGAAGCACCCGTCGGCATCGTTGAGACGCAGCCGCAGGAAAGTCCTGATGCCGCGCCGAAACCGGAAGCGCAGAGCGCAGAGCCCAAGAGCATCTTTGACCTGATGACCGGCGGCAGCATCAGCTATGAAGCAGACCTCGCGGCATATTATCTGAACGAAATGACCGCGGCCGCGGCGGAAGGGGACGTCGAAGCGGGGAGGAGCGCCGAGGAAAAGCGCAATGCCGTCATAGACGCATCTGCTGCGGAGCCCGACCCAGGCAAAATAAGCTTTGATGATCTGTATCTGCTCTCAAAAGTCATCTGCTACGAGGCCGGAAGCGATTGGCTCACGGACGAATTCCGCATATGCGTGGGCGAGGTCATTATGAACCGCGTCGCTTCACCCGAGTACCCGGACAGCATACATGACGTCATTTACCAGAAAGGGCAGTACTCCTGCGTGAACACCGCGCGCTTCGCCGGACTCGTGCCGACGGAGGAGTGCGTCGACGCGGCGCTGCGTCTGCTGTGTGGCGAGCGCAGAATGGTGCCGAGCGTGGTCTTCCAGTCAAATGACCTTCAGGGAGAACCGTTCACGATGTACACCGACAGGCGTCTCGGTACTACATATTTCTGCCTGAGCGAAAATCAGGAGCTGTACCCGATAGATTGATCACTCAAAATCAAATATCGCCTTGGCCGCGAGATAAGAGCCGAAGCCGCTTTTCCACTCGCGGTGCAGCTCCGACGCATCCCATGCGGGGAGCGCAGCCTTGTCCATGTCAATGATGATGGCGAGGTCATAGCGGTTCTCACGGTCGATGCAGTTTCTCAGCACGGTGCAGCCGTGTATGCCGTCCATCGCCGGTGCCGGCGCAAACAGCTTATCTATCCGCGTGATCATGGCCGCCTTATCGTCCACGCTGTCATTGAACTTTGCGATTATGCAGTGCTTCATGTGTGTCTCCTTTAGTCTGTGAGTATCTGTTTCCATTGCTCGTACAGCCTGTCCATCGTCCATGCGGCGTTCGCGGGACTGGTCGACGGCAGCTTCACCGGCGTCATGCCGCAGACGGGCGCGAGATGCTTCATGAACAGCTCATACGCCGCCGTGCCGTTGCAGTAGATGCGCCGTATATCCGCCGCGCGCAGGATAAGCGCGATGTCGACCGGCACGGCGTTCCTGATGCTGCTGTCGCTGGAACCCGCGATATCGCAGGAATCGAGCACATCCCACAGCGCAACGCCGTTTGCGAGCAGCATGGCTTTCTTTTCCTCAATGCTCTGCGGCACGGCGCAGCCGAGCACGCGCGCCATGAGCGGCCAGAAGCGGTTCTGCGGATGGCCGTAGAAGAAATTGACCTCCCGGGACTTGACCGAGGGGAAGCTGCCGAGGATAAGTATTTTCGAGTTTTCGTCATACACCGGTCCGAACTGCCGCTGTATGTGTCTGTATTCCGGCATAAGCGCGCACCTCACAAAAATAAGCTGCCGCTATAATACCACAAAAACCCGACGCTGACCACTCAGCGCCGGGTTTTTAAGCTTGTTGAGTAAATTTATATTACGCTGCCTTTTCTTCCTCGCGCAGCAGCTCCGCACACAGGTCGCCCTCGAAGGCCTCCGGGTCCTCCTGCGGCATGGTGTCGATGCCCGCAAGCTCGCCGGTGACGCGGTCAATGTAGCAGTCATAGTTGAGCCACTCAGTGCTGATAACGACCTCGCAGTACGCGCCGCGGTATTCGAGCGAGCGCGCGCGGCTGGTCTCCGCGTCGAGTCCAAGCTCCTCCAGAGCTGCCTTGAGTGCTTCGTATTTATTAAGAATGTTCTTCATGTTTGATCTCCTTTCGAACCTGACCGGCCTTGCGCCGATCCGCCTGCGGGACACATGGGGCATATGCTCCGTCCCTCTTACCTGCCGCGGGAGCCTCTCGCCCCTTGCGGTATGGTCATATATTATCAGGCATTTTTAAGGAAATTATGAGAGTCAAGTTGACTTTTTTTGAAGTTTTGAAGAACATTCCGTGAAGTTCGTCAATTAAAAGACCTGCTTCCAGACTTATCCAAGAAGAGCTCTAAGCCCCTCGACCGTCTCGATCTGCGCGCCGATGCGCTCCATATCGCCGAGGTTTGCGCGTTGCACCTCCTCGGTCACGGACGAGGTGCAGTCCGACAGGACGATGGCGTCATAATCCAGCGAAAGCGCGTCATAGCAGCTGGTGCGGATGCAGTTCGGCGTCGTCGTGCCCGCGAGGATGACGGTGTCCACGCCGAGCCTGCGCAGTATCAGGTCAAGGGGTGTGCCGAAAAAGCCGGAGAAGCGCGGCTTTACGATGCGGTAGTCGCTCTCCATGACCTCAAACTCCTCGGGATACGCGTCCGACATGCACTCATCACATTCCTCGGACAGCGGCTTGCCGCCCGCAAGCCACACAGCGCGGCGGCATTTCTCAACGTCGCTGCCGTCGGCTCTGTAGTGGCGCGTCGTGTAAAACACCGGGACGTTCTTTTCATGGCAGAGCCTTATGACCTCGGCGCAGGCCGGGACGGTCGCCGCCGCGGCAGGGATGCACAGCGGCGAGGACGGGTCGATGAACCCGCGCTGCATATCTATCATTACCAAAGCATATTTCTTCATAGTTTTCCTCCCGCGCCGGCCGGCGCTTTCAATTATCGTATGACTATCATTACATAATCCACGGCGTTTTTCAAGCCGTCGGAGAAATTTTGTTGTGGTATTCGGCGGCAGAATCAATTATACTAATAGAAAAAAACGAAACGGAGGAACTGACAATGAAAGCAGTTGTTCTTGACGGATACACCGAAAACCCCGGCGACCTGAGCTGGGACTGGCTCAAGGCGTTCGGCGAATATACGGTCTATGACCGCTGCCCTGACGATGAGGCGGAGATCATCCGCCGCATAGGCGAGGCAGAGATCGTCATCACAAACAAGGTCCCGATAAGCGACGCGGTCATCGACGCCTGCCCCGGCCTTAAATATATCGCCGTCACTGCGACGGGCTATAACGTCGTCGACTATGAATACGCAAAGCGACGCGGCATACCGGTCAGCAACGTCCCGGCCTACGGCACCGCCGCCGTCGCGCAGTTTGCCATAGCGATGCTGCTCGAGATATGCCATCACATTGCGCACCACTCTCAGGCCGTGCATGAGGGGCGCTGGGAGCACGCGGAGGACTGGTGTTTCTGGGACTATCCGCTCATCGAGCTTGACGGCAAGACGCTCGGCATAATCGGCTTCGGGCGCATAGGCCAGCAGACCGGCCGCATCGCAAAGGCGCTGGGCATGACGGTGCTCGCTTCCGGCAGCCGCCCGACGGAATCCGGCCGCGCGATCGCCGAGTACGTGGAACAGGCCGAACTGTTCGCGCGCGCCGATGTCATCGCGCTGCACTGCCCGCTCTTCCCAGAGACGCAGGGCATAATAAATAAGGACAGCATCGCGAAAATGAAAGACGGCGTTATTATAATCAACAACAGCCGCGGCGGGCTCATCGTCGAGCAGGATCTTGCCGACGCGCTCAACAGCGGTAAGGTCGCCGCCGCAGGTCTGGACGTCGTGTCCACCGAACCGATAAAGGGCGACAACCCTCTGCTGACGGCGAAAAACTGCATCATCACCCCGCATATAAGCTGGGCGTCCAAGGAGGCGCGTGAGCGCATCATGGCCTGCACGGAGCAGAACGTGCGCGCATATGTTGTCGGCAGTCCCGTCAACGTTATAAACAGGGCAGGGGAGTAAAATGAAAAAATGCGTAGTTGTGTCCGACTCGTTCAAGGGTACCGTCTCGAGCCGAGAGATATGCGCCATCGCGCAGCAGGTGATACCGCGGCACTTTCCCGCATGCGAGGTTGTCTGCATCCCTGTGGCCGACGGCGGCGAGGGCACCGTGGACTGCTTCATCCAGGCCGTGGATGCGCAGCGCGTTGAGGTCACGGTCACAAACGCGCTGGGTGAAAAGTCCGCCGCCGCATACGCGCGGCTCGGCGAGCTTGCGATAATTGAAATGGCCGCCGCGGCAGGTCTGCCGCAGGTCGGCGCTCTCCGCTGCCCCGGCACCGCGACGACCTACGGCGTCGGCGAGCTTATCGCCCATGCTGTGGACTCCGAATGCAGAAAGATACTCCTCGGCCTCGGCGGCAGCGCCACGAACGACGGAGGCTGCGGCTGCGCCGCAGCGCTTGGGGTCAGGTTCTATGACGCAGACGGGCAGAGCTTCGTCCCCGTCGGCGATACGCTCGGGCGCATAACGCGCATCGATACTGCCGAAGCCGAAGCGCTTCTACGGAGCGTGGAGATAACGGTCATGTGCGACGTCACAAACCCGCTTTACGGCCCGACCGGCGCGGCCTACGTTTTCGCCCCGCAGAAGGGCGCGGACGCGGAAAAGGTGAAGAGCCTTGACGCGGGGCTGCGTCACTTCGGCGATGTGATACGTTCACAGTACGGCCTCGATGTGAGCGCGATGCCCGGCGCTGGCGCGGCGGGCGGCATGGGCGCGGGCTGCGTCGCCCTGCTCGGCGGGACGATACAGTCCGGTATCGACGCGGTGCTCGATGTAACAGGCTTTGACCGGCAGCTTGAGGGCGCTGACCTCGTCATCACCGGAGAGGGGCGCATAGACTCCCAGAGCGCGGACGGCAAGGTCGTCTCCGGTGTCGCGCGGCGCACCAGGGCAAAGGGCGTGCCGCTCATCGCTATAGCCGGCGGCATTGCGGATTCTGCCGGGGCGGTATATGATATCGGCGTGAGCGCCATGTTCTCTACGGACAGGGCGGCGCTCCCGGTCGATATGCTGGGCGCGCGAAGCCCCGGCGACTATGAGGCGACGCTCAGCGACATTATGAGCCTGATCGCCATCGCCGAGCGCTTTGCCTGATATGTTTTACTTTTATGAAACATCTTCCCGCTTAAACCTGAAACATCTTTCTGGTATATTATACTTGCAAGTGCAGAGCGATCTTTTTCATTTTTGTTCTCTTTTTATAAACAGCGCCGCCCAACTCGGGCGGCGCCGTTTTTTTGTTTGCCTGCAAAAGATTTCGTGTTGACTGAGTATACGTATGAGGATATACTTTAGCCAATACATAAAAGAGGATCATAGCACATGAAAATAAAAAATTTCGTTACCGGTCTTCTCGCGGCGCTGTGCCTGACGGCGGTGCTGTGTCCTGCCGCGCTTGCCGCCCCGGTGGAGGACGACGGGAGCTGGGACAAGATCATCGCGAACTTCCTCGATAAATATGAGGACCGCAACAAGTCCTGCTCTATAACCCTCGGCTACCGCAACCTTGTCACCGGCGAGGAGCATTTCTACAAGGGCGGGGAGTACATGGTGACATGCAGCATGTATAAGGTGCCGCTGAACATGTATTTTACCGAGAAGGTATATAACGGCGAAATGGACTGGGACACGGAGATCGGCGGCGTGAAGTATTCCGATATCCTTGAGGGCAGCATCGTCCGCTCCAGCAACAGCAAGTCGGAGCTGCTCATCAATGAGATCGGCACTTACAACGACTACCGCCGCGCCATATGCCAGTACATGGGCGAAGACCCCGACACTGTCGACGCGAAATATTATGAGAACAACTTCTTCACTGCCGAACAGATGATCTTCTGCCTGCGCACGCTGTATGAAAATCAGGAGCGGTTCCCCGGCCTTATCGACCGGATGCTCGAAGCGGAGCCGGAGCGCTTTTTCAATTACCATGAGCAGAAATATGCCGTTGCCCATAAGTACGGCTATCTGTCAGACCCGAGCTACGGCAAGCGGTATCAGAACGACTGCGCCATCGTCTACACCGATGAGCCTATCGCCATCGTTATGTTTACCGACAACTCACCCGACAGTGATAATGCCCTTGCGGATTACTGCACGCTCATGGCGGACTATGCCCAGAGCCATCTCAAGTCCGCAGCATCCGCGTCCCCGAAGCCTGCGGCCGCGCCCAGCCCCTCCGCTTCACCGGCGGCAGGAGCAAGCCCTGCTCCGTCTCCCGCAGCCGCGTCCTCACCGACGCCAAGCCCCGTGCCGACAAAAAGCCCGACCTACGCAATGGGCAAAAAGGTGGCGGAGTTTGCGCTGAAGTATGTCGGCTATGACTACCTCTACGGCGGCAAAGAACCCGAAACAGGCTTTGACTGCTCCGGGCTCGTGTATTATACCTATGGCTGCTTCGGCTACCGGCTCGACCGCACCGCCGCGGCGCAGGCCAAGAACGGTGAGCACGTTGAGCCTGATGCCCTTGAACCGGGCGACATCCTGTGCTTTTATAACGGCGGCTCATGGATCGGCCATGTCGGCATCTACATCGGCGACGGCGAATATGTCCATGCGCAGAACGAGGCGACCGGCGTTATCGTCTCCGCCCTGAGTGACGTTACCTGCAAGATCGAAGCACGCCGGATACTGATCCCCGGCGCGGAATTATAAACGCGGCGGATACCGCCAGCCATTTATCCGGCGTTCACTCAAGCAGCGGCGAGAGAAACCCGACCACAAACTCGTCTTTCCCGGCGTCCCACTGAAATGCGGTGAGGTACTCGATGCTCATGCGTTGTGTATCGACCGCGGCAACGTCCATGCAGTACGGCTTTCCGTCGAGTATCTCATCGTCGCAATAGCTGGAGAAGCCGTAAAAGCCGCCGGTCTCACCGTTCACGAGGTAATAGGTCTTTCCGCCGGCCTCAATGCAGTCCGGGAGCGAGGAATCCAGCCCCGGGGTCTCCTCGATGCGGGCGGCCTCTGCTGCGAAGCTGTCGGCATCGTATTGAAACACCGCATATATGTAGAAGCTGTTGTCTCCCAGAAAAGCATATTTAAAGTCGTATATGTACTCGGTGCAGTATCGGGCGGCAAGCTCCTTGTCAGGCAGAAAGCTCTTCCAATTGTACTTGTTGAATATGCTCACCGTCTGGGCATTGATTTTGCCGTAGTTTTTCACCGACTCTGTCCTGAATGACCGCCCGCAGCCCGTACCGACGAGCAGGAAGGCAAGGCACAGCAGGAGAACCGTACATCTTTTTGCAAAAGCTTTCATAAACAGCCTCCTCAGGTCAATATGTAAGCAGCGGGAAAAGCTCAAGCGTGCGGTCAAAACGGTATTTTCTGAAAAAGTCGCAGGCCTTTTTGGACACGATGTAGAAAGGCGACGGAAATGAAGGGCCGTTAAAAGTTTGGATCATATCTGTCACATAAAAATCCTGCTCGCCTAAAACGGACTTGTCAACAGAGGGACGGGAAAGACTATTTACCACATATCTTGACTTACCGCAGACGGGGCACGTCCATATCCCGCTTGCGCCAACAACATGGAAAGAAGAATCCGGGATCATAGTTGTGACGTTGAACTGATAGATGTCGGGCATAGGCTCGTTTGTTTTCTTGCTGAGGACAGGCTGAAACTCCATTCCCTTAAGGCCGTGCTGAAGCATGAGTTTGGAAGCAGTTTCACTACAAAAAAGGGTTTTCTGCCCCCTGTCATTACAAGAATAGAAAAAGTTCCGCCCCCATTTCACGGGTTTTGAAAAATAAAACGGCGCGACCTGCGTCTGGTGAGAATATAGATCAAATTTCAGCGGCGGATCATAATAATTGCTCGCGTAACAGCTGTGAGAGAAAGTTTTCTCTGGGCAGGAATCCTCCAGCTTTTCGTTTGTTGACCGCATGGTGAACCATTCTGCTTCCTGCATTTCCTCTTCTGAGAACACATACCACTTGACCGGATTCGATATGTTGGGGAATTTTTCTTTCAGGCGCAAATGCTGCTCACTGTTCTGAAATATATCAAAACATACAAGGTCAGAGAGCCCGTCAGCGTCTACATCTATTCCTATGCTCCTCAATTCCATGATCTGTTTTTCGTCAAACCGACTCGCATAGTGCAGGTTTATTTCCATGGCTTCTCCTTATGAAACGGCTTGCAGCCGTATGATAATTCACTCGTCCATGTGCTTCGCGCAGAACCATGCTTTCAGCAGAAACGAACCCGTCATGCCCATCACAAGTGACAGTATTAGCAGACCCACGGTGATAACCGCAAAGACCGTCTGTTGGGATCGGCCCTGCAGGAAGACTCTGGCAAGCCCCATGCCGACAACTCCGCACAGACCCGGCAGCCAGAAATTTAGCTTTGATGGGTTCGTGTTTGAGAATTTTCCGGCTCTGATCCATGAAACGGTGATTGCCGCAAATGCCGCGGCCCATATAAGCAGCAGACCCATCATCGCAATGAGCCTCAGAACGCTTGATCCGGCCTGCAATACGGTGCATCGGTACGCGCCCAAATTCATAACTACCGCAATGTAAAGCCCGAAAGTCCCGTCGCACAGATACCGCGATATGCGCAAGCTGCCAAACCGCACCATCAGCACGATAAACGCCGCTGTTATAAGCAGGCACAAGAGCCCGACCGGCACAGCCCACAGCAGGCTCCGCTCCCTGATCAGGCACAGCCCGGTGCCTGACAGCAGAACTATAAAGATGCGTCCGACGCATTGCGCCTTTCTGAACGGTACGTAACCGTAATCAAGAAAAGCGGCAACATCCTTGGCGCTCAATGCTTTTGGAGCCGCGGAAGTCGTGTTTCGTTTTGAAGTCCCCATCGGCAGTACCCTCCGTCACGCAAGGCCAAAATGCGCAAGCGCCGTGTCGTAATAGTAGTTCACCAGCAGATCAACACACGCGCCGTAGCTCCGCATGCCGAGCTTCTGGTCATAGCTTTGCAGGAAGCCCTCGTACACTGTGTTTGAAACGCTCTGCACTGGCGTCTCGAACTGCGCCCAGTATTCGCGGCTCGCTGCGAGGTCTGCAAGCACGCCGTCGCTCAGCCCGCGGTAGACCTCCTGCCACGCTCCGGGATCGGCACTGTAAAGGGCGTTGCCGAGGTGCGTGTAGGCAAGCAGGCAGGCCGAGTAGCAATAGTCGGCGTCGCCGTATTCAAGGCAGGCCAGCACCGCTGTGAAGTTTGCCTCCTGCTCGCGCGCAACGCCGCGCTGGTGCGACAGCTCGTGCGCGATAGTTGAGGCGAAGAGCGCGCCGGGGAAGTCCGTGTTGACGTTTGCCTCCGCCGTAAACGGGAAGAAAAAGCCCGTGAAATCCAGATAGCTCATTACGCGCGAGAAGTGTACGCCTTTTGCGCGTATATCCGGCCCCTCAAGGCAGGGGAACTCCTCCTCGGCGGCCCTGAAGACCTCGTCCGAGCGCGCCAGCAGCGCCGCGCGGTCGGCGGCGTATTGCCCGTTTTCGCCGCGCTCCACCTCGCGCCCGTACTGGTTGAGCAGGTCGGCAAAGTATACCGTCACTGTTTCAAGCTGCTCAGCAGATACCTCTCCGCTCTCAAGCCCGCTTGCGTCGAGGAAGCTGTCGCCGTAGTAGTACGTGCCCCACAGCAGGCAGAACAGCGCGTAAACCGCGAGCCCCGCTGCGAGCAGACGCAGCACCAGCGTGTATAGCCTGCGCAGCCGCCCCGGCCGCACGATGAGCAGCACTAATGTGACGAGTATGTACCCCGCTATGCACGCGGCAAATATGCCTGTCAGCAGCTCCGCCAGCGAGAACTCAAAGTGCGCCGCAAAGACCGCCATGAGCCGGTGCAGCGGGCGTATGACCCTCTGCGACATTGCCTGCATCAGCGCGTAGTTCCCACGCAGCAGCAGGTGCAGCGCGATGATGAGCGCACTTATCAGGGCGATGATATGCGCCGCCGGACAGAGCCTGTATAACGCGGCAAGCCCGCGTCTTTTTCTTATTTCGGCATTCATAATACCATAATACTACAAACCCTGCTCCTCGGCAAGGAGGAATAGCTGGAAAAGCACTGCGCCGCTGCCGGGGGCAGAGAAAGGCGCGGTGCTTTTCCGCAGCCGCAGGCTTTGCGGGGCCAGGCGAACGCGGACCCGCAAAGGCTAAACGCGGCAAGGCGGCAGGTACCGCGCCGCTGCTTGCCGGAACAGCATCATATTTATGCTTGAAAATGTATTGCAAACTGCTGCAATATACTGTAAAATAACTTTGATATTAAACGGAGGCAAGGGTATGCACGACTGGAACAGCAGCGGTCAGATCGACCCCACGGATCAGTTCATCGACTATATGGCCTTTCGGGAAGTCATGGGATGCGGCATCGATGATGACGAGGAAGACGATGACTGAACCGGCTCCTGCTTAACATGATGAAGAAAAGTAAGCTCCTGCGGGGCATTGCCGCGATCGCGCTCCCCGCTGCGGTCGTTGCCGCCGCTGTGTATCTGGGCGTTCGTTTCAGACCCGCTCTCCGCTGCCCGTTCTATGCCCTCACGGGGCTGTACTGTCCGGGCTGCGGCACGTGCAGGGCGTTGGCGGATGTCTTTCATGGCCGCTTTGCGGAAGCGTTTTCTCATAATATGCTGCTGTTCATATTGGGCACTCCCGCTCTCATAGTGTTTATACACGAATATGTCCGTGTGTTCATTTTCACACGGCTGCGCCCGGTGTACCTGTCCCGGCCTGCGTGGCTGGTGTGCGTGGTTCTGGTCTTTTCTTTCTGGGTGCTGAGGAACATCCCTGCGTTCAGTGTTCTCGCACCGTAAAATGTCCATTATTCAATACGGAGATATAAAGGAGAAAAAATGAGCTATTGTGTCAATTGTGGAGCGCAGCTGCCCGACGGCACGCGCTACTGCACCAACTGCGGAACCCAGCAGGGCGCTGCCTCGCCATATTATCAGCCGCCTGTCCCGCAGTATTCTACCGGCGGGCTTGTAGCGTGGGGGATAATCACGCTGCTTCTGTGCACGATCCCCGGCGTCGTTGCGCTAGTCAAGGTCGCCAATATCAACAATGCCAGGACTGTTGAGGAACAGCAGCGGGCAGTGTCCGATGTCAAGACCTGGTGCACAGTCGGCACCGTTCTCGGTGTACTCTTCTACATCATCGGTATCCTGGGCGGAGTTGCCGCCGCGCTGTAACATTGCCGCCCGTTATAAATAATAAGAGCGCCCCTGCCGGATGGTAGGGGCGCTCTTATTATAACTTATAACAAACTATAGCTCTGATTACTTTGCGTTCTTTGCGAGCTCGCAGAGAGCGGTGAAGGCAGCGGGATCGTGGATAGCGGTCTCGGAGAGCATCTTGCGGTTCATGTCGATACCGGCGAGCTTCAGGCCGTGCATGAAGGTGGAGTAGTTCATGCCGTTCATCTTGCAGCCTGCGCTGATACGGGTGATCCACAGCTTGCGGAAGTCTCTCTTCTTCTGCTTACGGCCAACGTAAGCATAGCGGCCGGACTTCATCAGCTGCTCGTTTGCCATCTTATAGTGACGGGACTTGTTGCCCCAGTAACCCTTAGCAAGACCAAGAATCTTACTTCTGTGCTTGCGGGTCATCATTGCGCCTTTAACTCTTGCCATTTGATTATCCTCCTATATAGCGTCTGCCCTTATTTGTAAGGGATCATTTTCTTGATGGTTGCTTCGTTGGTTGCGTCGGCATAAGCCTCGGAACGCAGACGACGGCAGCGCTTGGTGTCCTTCTTGGTGAGGATATGGCTCTTGAATGCATGAGCGCGCTTGACCTTGCCGCTCTTGGTGAGATTGAATCTCTTCTTTGCACCGCTATGGGTCTTAAGTTTGGGCATGATATTTTCTCCTTCCGTGACTGGGTTGAAATACAGGGAGCTTCCCTCTGTATACTGATGAATTATTCCTCCGCTGCGGGAGCGTCGGCGGTCTCTTCCTTGGGCTGCTTGGGCTTTGCCGGCTTTTTCGGCGGGGTCTGCGGCTTCGGCGAAAGGAACATGGACATGTTCCTGCCCTCAAGCTTGGGCGCCTTGTCAAGGTTTGCTATCTCCGCGCACTTTTCCGCAAAGTCCTTGAGCAGCGTTTCGCCAATCTCGGTGTGCGCCATCTCTCTGCCTCTGAAACGCACAGAGACCTTGAGGCGGTTGCCCTCGTTGAGGAACTTCTGGCCGTTTTTCAGCTTGGTGTTGAAGTCGTTCGTGTCGATGCCGGGGGACATGCGTATCTCCTTGACCTCGATAACGCGCTGATTCTTCTTGGCTTCCTTCTCCTTCTTGGTCTGCTCGAAGCGGAACTTGCCGTAGTCCATAACCTTGCAGACAGGGGGATTGGAGCCCGGAGCGATCTTGACCAGATCGAGGTCATGCTCGGCGGCGACCTTCAGAGCTTCCTCTGCGGACATGATACCGAGCTGTTCGCCCTGAGCACCTATCAGGCGCACTTCCTTGTCAAGTATCTCTTCGTTGATCTGATGAGCAGCGTTTGCGATTGTTAACACCTCCGGAAAAATAAAAAGCGCGGAGCATCGGCATCCGCGCGTAAAAACACATTCATGGCTCCGAAGAGCCGTGCTTTTATTGACCTCGGCCAGCCTTTTGCTGCCGGGTGAGGACGGCGGACACCGCGCCTACTTTGTTTTAGCTTAGATAATATAACAGCTTTTGCCCATAATGTCAAGGCTTTTTTTCGTTATCCGGCGCATTTTGCGCGGGGTTTCAGCCTGCCCGTCAGGGCAAGGACTCTGTCAGTCAGTATATGCAGCAGCCATGCGGATAATGTGACCGCGGCGAGCTGTACAAGGTTTACCGCCAGGCTCCCGCAGCCGAGAGCACGCGCCGCATCCGCCGCGATCGGGCCTAAAAATTCCTGAACGCAGTATATCTCAAGGCTGATGCGCCCGTAAAAGCCGAAGAATCCGTTGACGCCGCGCGCCGCTCTGCCGCCCCGGTCAAGCAGCCCGCCAAGCTCTGAGAGCAGAACGGTGAAGCCGAAAGCGATAAGCACGCCGGGAAAGGTGCTGTTGTAAGGCGGCTGGAAAAACGCGGTCTCGCCGAAGGTACACAGCGCGCCGAGGATAAGCCCCGCTGCAGCGGAAACGGCCGCGGCGGTATTGACAGCGCGGCGGCTCAGCTTCAGCCCGCCGTTCTGCTGCTGCCAGCCGAGGAGAACGCCGAGCACAAATGACGGCACCCGGTTTATGAATAGGAAGACGATGGGCTTGAGCACTCCGGCCAGCGGTATAGAGCACAGATACCACACCGCAGCGAACAGCGCCGTGAAGCGAGGCTTCGCGCGGCTGCGTGAGAAGAAGCGCCAGTAGAGCGGAAAGAGCAGATATGTTGCGGTGATGGCCGAGATGAACCACAGAAAATAGTGCCGCTTTATAAAGAAGCCGATGCCTGACAGGCCGAACAGATAGTACAGCACAGTCCAGCCCTCTTTGGCCCACTGTATCAGCGAAACGACCAGCACGGGCACGACGAGCCTCCTGAACCTGCGCAGCCAGAACTCTTTCAGGCTGTGCTTGCCTATGGCGTAGCTCAGCCCGATGCCCGACAGCAGAAAGAAGATATCCACTCCGAAATAGCCCATCCCGCTGATGCAGTGCTCCAGCCAGTACAGCAGCCTGAGCGGAGAACTGGGGCTGAGCTGGCACTCCCAGAGATGGAAAAAGACGATGCATATTGCGGAAAAGCCCATTATCTGCCCGCGGTATTTATTTATCAGCGCGATCGATTTAGTGTTATCCATAAAAACTCCATCGGGACAATATTAAATCGGGATGATCCGGAGAAACTATAAGCAGAAACGGAGGCGTGCTTATGCAATACGTGCTCATCTATGCCGCGGGTGGGCTGCTCTACGGCCTTATAGAGATACTCTGGCGCGGCTGGACGCACTGGAGCATGGTGCTCTGCGGCGGTCTGTGCTTTCTCGTGATGTACCTGATCTCCGGTCTGCCGCTGTGCCTTATGAAAAAGTGCGTGCTGAGCTCCGCCGCGATATGCACGGCGGAGTTCTATACCGGCTGCCTTGTGAACCTGCGCCTCGGCTGGAACGTGTGGGATTATTCAGCCGAAAGGCTGAACCTCCTCGGCCAGATATGCCCGCGCTTTGCGCTGCTGTGGCTGCTGCTGTCCGTGCCCGGACTGTGGCTGTGCAGCCGCATCAGGCGGGTGTTGTCTCAGTAGTTCTCGTTCGGTGCGCCGACCTCGTTCTCAAGCTCCATCGCGAGCTTTACTATGCGGCTCGTCCCGAGACGCTCCGCGCCGAGCTCGATGAAGTCCTCCGCGTCCTTGAGGGAGGAGATGCCGCCGGCTGCCTTGACCTTGACGGAGGCAGGGCAGTTGGCGCGCATGAGCTTCACGTCCTCGCGCGTCGCGCCGCCCTTGGAGAAGCCGGTGGAGGTCTTGATGAAGTCCGCGCCGCAGTCGGCGACTATGCGGCACATGTGTATCTTCTCCTCGTCCGTCAGCAGGCAGCACTCGATTATGACCTTGAGGATCTTTCCGCGCGTCGCCTCGCGCACGGCGCGTATGTCGTTTGCAACATCTACCCAGCAGCCGTCCTTGACCATGGAGAGGTTTATCACCATGTCTATCTCGTCCGCGCCGTTCTTTATCGCGTCAGCGGCCTCGAAAGCCTTGACGGCGCTCGTCATGTAGCCGTTCGGGAAGCCGATGACCGTGCATATTTTAAGCTTATCGCCGACGTAACGCTTCGCGCCCGCCACGTGACAGGGCGGGATGCATACGCTTGCGCAGTTATACTTTATCGCCTGGTCGCAGAGCTTTCTGATCTCCTCGCCCGTGCAGTCGACGCGCAGGAGGGTGTGGTCGCATTTTTCCAGTATATCCTTGATGTCCATAATATGGCTCCTTTTCATATATAGTACTAACATTATATACGTTTCGCGGGACATAATCAAGTGCGCGTCCGGAATATGATTGACTATCTCAAAGAAAAGGACGGCTCCGACCATGGACATGATATACGAAAACAATTACACCCGACTCTGCGGCACGCTTGCCGGTGCCCCGGCCTATTCCCACACCGGGCGCGGGCAGGTATTCTATTCCTTCCCTCTTGAAGTTCGCCGGCTCTCCGGCAATACCGATACCGTCAACATCGTCGTCAGCCGCGAGCTGCTCGAGCAGACGGAGCTGTGCGAAGCGGAGCATATCGCCGTCACCGGCCAGCTGCGCACCTTCAATAACCGCCGCGGCGAGGGGGCAAAGCTCGTCATAACCGTGCTCGCGAAGGAAATAGAGCTGTGCGATGAACCGGATGAAAACACCGTGCGCCTGACCGGCGCGCTGTGCAAGGAGCCGAACCTGCGCATAACCCCGATGGGGCGTGATATCTGCGACCTGATGCTCGCCGTGAACCGCCGCTACGGGCGCTCGGATTACCTGCCCTGCATCTGTTGGGGACTCAAGGCGCGGGAAGCAGCGACGTGGATGGTCGGCACGCAGGTGAAGCTCGAGGGGCGCATACAGAGCCGCCGCTACATAAAGATGACTGAGGACGGCCCCGTCGAGCGCACGGCGTTTGAGGTGTCCGTCATTCAGGCCGAAGCTGTGACCGCCGCGCTGAAAACAGAAGCTTTGCAGTGATCTGCACTGCTTTTGTCGAAGCCCTTGACCGGAGCCAAATAAAGAGTTATGTTAACTCTGGAGGTGGTTTCGTGTATAAAAAACTTGTGCTTCTCGTGCTTGCGCTGATGTTCATGGCGTTCTCAAATCTGCGTGTCTGCTGCCGCCTGACCGTGGACGGCGAGGCCGTGCCCGGCAGCTTTTCCCCGGTCTCGGCGGATATTGCCGTGACGGCGGCGGAGCGCGCCGCGGAAGAGATACTGCCCGGCTCTGCCGATATGCCGGAGACGCAGCGGCATTACATGCTTAGCCTGTCGCGCCCCGACGGCAGCCGCGCGGAGCTTGCCGACGCTCTCCTGCGCTCGACGCCCGGCGTGACAGTCAACAGCGCTGTATACGTCGGCGGCGTGCGTCTCGGCAGCGTCCCCGACAGCGCGGAATTTCAGACCGGCCTTGACAGCTACATCCGCAACACCATGCCCACATGGGCGGTGAACGGTTATCTCAGCCGCGGCGTGGAGTTCAGGACGCAGTATAGCCGCACCGGCAGCGAGACGAACGAGGACGACATGATCCTCCTCGTCACCGGCATGGCTCCCGTCTTGTATTCCGACGGCAGCGGCTATGTCTCCATGGCGTAATCTAGCTTGTCAAAGAACCAACGGTTCTTTGACAAAAAAGATTGCGCTCCGTTCTGTGCCTCGCAAGCTCGGCACTCACTACGCGAGAAGTATTTTTCGCCGTGCGCGGTGAAAAACTCTGCGAGGCTTTTTGACAGTCTGAGTAATTAGGAACCATGCCAAAAACTCTCCTTGTTTTTCCAAGGAGAGTTTTTAATATACGTCCCACAGGGACACCATATCCGCCGCCATCAGGCGGCGATTTCATCCTTGCTCCGGCAAGGATTTCATTGTAGTTGCGTAGAGCTTCCTTAGCTCACCGAGAAATCCTGGATGGCTGAAGTCCTTCCTGTAGCATATATGTATCCGCCGCACCATGTTCAAATCGGAAATGGGCAGCACGCGAAAGCGCCCCTCCTCGACCGCTCCCATGCACGCCCGTGCCGAGAGAACCGAGATACCGTAGTTGCTCTCCACGAGCCTTTTGATCGTGGAGACGCTGTCGGCCTCCATCATCACATTGAACTGCTCAAGGCTCATCCCGCGCTTCTTCAGGCTCGCCTCGAACAGCGTCCGCGTTCCGGAGCCTGCCGGGCGCAGTATCAGCTTTTCCTTCTTCAGCTGTGCGAGAGATATGTGCCCCGCGTCCGCAAGCGGACTGCCGTTCGGGACTGCGGCGGTGAGATAGTCGGTGTCGAGCAGCAGGGAGTTGAACTCATTGCCCGGAAACGGGGAATCGACTATCGCAAGGTCGAGCATCCGCCCGCGTAGCAGCGCGATGAGCGTCCGGCTGTTTTCGGAGATTATCCTCAGCTGCGCCTTCGGGTGCAGCTGCATATACCGCGCCAGCATTTCCGATACCGCGCTGTCCTCAAGGCTCGGCGATACACCCACGACGAGACTGCTCACCTCGCGGCGCGATGCGTCTATCTCAAGCTCCATGCGCCGCCGCAGTGACGCTGCCTGCGCCGCGTAATCAGCGGTTATTTCGCACACCTCGGTCGGCAGCAGCCGATTCCCGTCCCTTATGAACAGGAGCGCGTCAAGCTCCCTTTCAAGCGCATGTATCTGCTGCGCGATGGCTGAGGGACTGAGATTCAGCTCCTGTGCCGCGGCGGAATAGCTCCCCAGCTCGCGGACGAGCCGCAGCGAATCAAAGCGCTGGTCAAAGCCTGTCGGTAAATTCAAAGCGGAGCCTCCCTCCCGTTCGTTTTCTCGCGGCGCTCATATCACCGTCTCGCCCTCGGCCGAGACGATGTGTCCGCACCGCTCCATGAATCCGTTTATGTCCTCGAGGGTGATCTCCCTCTGCATTTTCAGCGACAGATCGCAGCACAGCCGCCCCTCGCTGTCGCGGCTGATCTCGCTGCGTATGATGTGCGCGTCCCACTGCCGCAGCTGCTCCTCAAGCTCCTGCTTGAGGTCGGCCGTGTACTCAGCGGTGAAGCGGAAGCGGTTTGTCGTGAACGAATCCGCACCGACCGTGAAGCGGTGCATCGTTATCTGGAACACCGCCACCAGCACCGTCACCGCTATGCCGATGAAGTACATCCCCGCGCCGAGGGCGAGGCCAATCCCCGCCGTCGCCCATATCCCGGCCGCGGTCGTGAGCCCTTTCACGGTACTGCCGTTTTTGAATATCACGCCCGCACCGAGGAAGCTTATGCCGCTCACTACCTGCGCCGCGATACGCGCCGGATCTGCTCCGCGCGTTCCGTTGAATACGCTGCCATCGGCATATGTAAGGTCTGCAAAGCCGTATTTGGACACTATCATTATCAGCGCCGCCGCGCAGCACACTATGATGTGCGTGCGTATCCCGGCCTCCTTGAAGCGCTTCGTGCGCTCAAAGCCTATGCACGCACCGCAGAAGCAGGCCGCCAGTATCCTGACCAGAAAGTCCAGGTTCTGCATTATTGAAAACTGACTGTTGAAATATTCGCACAGCGTCATTCCGTATCGTCTCCCTCCGAAAGCTGTTGTAATTCCGAAAGCTGTTGTAATAAAATACGGCGGCTGCAATCGGTCAGACCGCAGCCGCCGGCAGGTATCTCAGGCGGACTTTCCGCGCATCCGTGCCGGCTGTATATGCCGAGGGCGGCCTGCATCGCAGGCGCGTTGTAGATATCGCCGTCATACTGCTTATGCATAGCCCCACCGCCTTTCCTTGACTTTTTCCCTGCCTGATGCTACCATATTATTCAGAAAAGCAATAAAGTCAAATTATGTTTCTGATTGGAATCATAAAATCTTCTTATGGCGGTGCACAATGATAGATAATAAGCTGTACACATTGCTGAAAGTATACGAGTGCCGGAACTATACCCGCGCGGCGCAGCAGCTGTCTATAACGCAGCCGGCTGTCAGCCAGCATATCAAGGCGCTCGAGAGTGAGCTGGGAGTGAAGCTCTTTGAGCACGCAAACGGCGAGCTTCTGGTCACCCGGCAGTGCGAGGAGGCCGTGAAATTCGCCAAAAAGATAGTCGGGCTTTATAACAACTTCTATCAGAGCATGCGGGACGACAAGAGCCGGGCAACGCATCTGACTATCGGCATCACGCATACCGCCGAGAGCAACGCTATCGCCGAGGCTCTGGCGAAATACTGTGCCGAAAACGAGGGCACAAGCATTAAAATGATTACGGACTCCATAAATAATCTTTATACAATGCTCAAGACCTATGAGCTGGATCTCGCCATCGTCGAGGGGCGTGTGCCCGACCCAAGCATTCACTATCTCCTGCTCGATACGGACTATCTTGTCCTCGCCGTCTCGACGAACCACCCCTTTGCCAGCCGCAGCATGGTCACTCTCAACGAGCTCAAGAAGGAGCGCATGATCCTCCGCCTGCCGGACTCGAACACCCGCAACCTCTTCGTCGCCCACCTTGAGAGCAACAACATGAGCATCAACGATTTTAACGTCGTCCTCGAGGTCGACAATATGGCGACGATCAAAGACCTGATCCGCCGCGATTTCGGCGTGTCGATCCTTGCCCGCAGCGTCTGCCTTGACGAGCTGCGCAAGGGGAAGATCACCGTCCTGCCGGTCGAGAACCTGAGCATGATGCGCGAGATAAACCTCGCCTATTACGGGGACTTCAACCAGTTCGACGTCATTCACGGCATAATGAAGATATATAACGAGATGATCAGGATATATAACTGACCCCGCCGCATATATAAAAAGTCAGCGCCCCTGCCGTCTGGCAGGGGCGCCTTGATAAAGGAAAAAGAAGAAATGAGAAAAGACTGAAATTACAGGCGGCGGAAGGTCTCGGTGTACACGCGCAGGCGCTTTGCGAGACGCTTGTTGTCAGCGCCGGGGAGCATGCGCCACTGCCAGTTCGTACCGAGTGTGCCGGGAGTGTTCATCCTTGCGCTGCCGGGCAGCTCAAGGATATCCTGCATCTGCACGACGAAGAGGTCGGACACTGTCGACATGCCTGCACGTATCATGCCCCAGCACCAGCCCTCGTCAGGGGTGATGTGCATATAGCGCTCGGCAAACTTCCGGTCGGCGGCGGAGACGGTCTCGAGCCAGCCCTTCACGGTGTCATTATCGTGAGTGCCGATATAGCAGACGCTGTTATGCGTACATTTGTGCGGCAGAAAATCCGACTCACCGTGCGCGTCGAACGCGAACTGCAGCACCTTCATGCCGGGCAGACCCGAATCTGCAAGCAGTGCCCTGACGCCGGGGGTGGTGTACCCGAGATCCTCGGCGATGAAGCTCAGATCATGGAACCATGAGGTCAGCACGCCGACAAGATCCATGCCGGGGCCGGGCTTCCAGTGCCCGTTCTTCGCGGTCGTCTCATCGCTCGGGACTGCCCAGTAGCTCTCGAAGCCGCGGAAATGGTCTATGCGTATCACGTCATAGAGCTTCTTTGCACCGTCGATGCGGCGTATCCACCAGCCGTAGCCGTCGGCTTTCATGGCGTCCCAGTCGTACAGGGGATTGCCCCAGAGCTGGCCGTCCTCAGTGAAGTCATCGGGCGGAACGCCGGCGACCTCGGTGGGGACATTGTCCTTGTCGAGCTGGAAGAAGCGCGGCTCGCTCCACACGTCGGCGGAGTCCAGCGGGACATATATGGGGATATCGCCGATGAAGCTCACTCCCGCCTCGCGCGCGTAGCTGCGCAGGGCGTCCCACTGCTTGAAGAAGAGATACTGGATGAACACGTGGAAAGCTATCTCATCACGCAGCAGCTCCGAGTATTTCGCGACGGCCTCAGGCTTGTGCAGACGGATATCCTCCTCCGGCCACTCGGTCCAGCTGAGCATGCCGAAGTGAGACTTGAGGGACATATAGAGCGCGTAGTTTTCGAGCCAGCCGTTTTCACGGCGGAAGCTCTCAAGCTCCGCGGAGAGCTTTTCCGCGCCGCGCTCATAGGCAAGGCGCAGGACGCGGTAGCGGTTTTCGAAGATGCGGCCATAGTCCACATGCTCCGGGTCGCTGCCCCAGTCGATGCCCTCAAGCTCGCTGCGCTTGAGGAGCCCGTCCTTTATGAGAAGGTCGAGGTCGATATAATAGGGGTTTCCGGCGAAGGAGGAGAAGGACTGATAGGGACTGTCCCCGTAGCTTGTGGTGCCGAGCGGGAGGAACTGCCAGTACTTCTGACCGGCGGCCTTAAGAAAATCAACGAATTTATAAGCGCACTTGCCCATCGTGCCGATGCCGTAATTGGACGGCAGAGAGCTCATGGCCATGAGAACACCGCTTGAACGGTTCATGTAGATCACCTGCTTTTCGGAATGTGAAGAAATATGTAATGTATCAGCCCTTGACCGCACCGGCGGCGACGCCCTTGATGATGTGCTTCTGGCAGCTGAGATAGAACACGATAACGGGGATTATGCTCAGCATTATCATTGCCATCGTCGCACCCATGTCAACGGAGCCGTAGCTGCCCTTGAGGTACTGGATGTGGATAGGTATGGTCATGTACTGCTTTCTGTCGAGGACGAGATAGGGGAGGAGGTAGTCGTTCCAGATCCACATTATCTCAAGCACGCCGACAGAAATGAGCGTGGGCTTGAGCATAGGGAGAACGACGAAGAAGAACGTGCGGATAGGCCCGCAGCCGTCTATCGCCGCGGCTTCCTCGATTTCGAGCGGAATGCTCTTTATAAAGCCTGAGAACATGAACACCGCAAGCCCCGCGCCGAAGCCGAGGTAGATTGTCGGGATCGTCCACGGCGCATTCAGCTTCAGGGTGTCCGCCGTCTTTGCGAGATTGAACATGACCATCTGGAACGGGACGACCATGGAGAACACGCAGAGATAGTACACTATCTTGCTGAAAAGCGTGCCGACACGGGAGATGTACCACGCGGCCATCGAAGTGCAGATGAGTATCAGCGCCGAGGAAATGACCGTTATGAGCAGGCTGTAGAACACGGACTTGAGGAAAGGGTAGCTGCCGAAGGTCATGCCCTTTTCGTAGTTTGCAAAGCCGACAAAGGATTCGCTGTTCGGCAGGGCGAAGGTCTCGGTGTTTACATGGGCGTTATCCTTGAAGGAGTTTATCAGAACAAGGATAATGGGCATGAGGTAAAACAGCGCGACGGCGGCAAAGAGCACGGTCAGCGCGGTCTTGCCGCGGTTGGATTTGCTGTTGAGTGTATTTGTCCTTGCCATTACTGCTGAACCTCCTTGCCTCTGCTGGATTTGAGCTGGAGAATGCTTATGACGCTCACGAGTATGAAGAACACGACGGCCTTGGCCTGACCCATGCCGCGGTTCGTGGAGCTGGCATAGAATGCGTTATAGATATTGAGCGCGAGCATTTCTGTTGTTTTGAGCGTCTCGCCCCCGGCCTGTACGAATGGACGGCCCGCTGTGAGCGCGAGGTTCTGGTCGAAGAGCTTGAAGGAATTGGTGAGCGTGAGGAAGGTGCATATAGTGATGGACGGCATGACGTTCGGGATCGTGACCTTCCACAGCGTCTGCCATGAGCTTGCGCCGTCGATGCGCGCGGCTTCGAGGATATCCTCCGGCACGGCCTGGAGACCTGCAATGTAGATTATCATCATGTAGCCTATCTGCTGCCACGCCATCAGTATCTGCAAGCCCCAGAAGCCGTACTCCGTCTTGAGGAGTATCGAGGTGCCGTAGCGCAGAAGGATGCCGTCAAAGATCATCGCCCAGATATAGCCGAGCACGATGCCGCCGATGAGGTTCGGCATGAAGAACACAGTACGGAAGATGTTCGTGCCCTTGATTCCGCGCGTCAACGCGTAGGCGACGGCGAAGGAGAGCACGTTTATCAGCAGCAGCGACACGAGCGCGAAGAGCGCCGTGTACCAGAAGGCGTGGACAAAGGTGCTGTCCTGAAAGGCGTTTATGTAGTTGTCAAAGCCCACCCATGTCCATTTGCTGGTGGTCTTGAACCGGCAGAAGGACAGGAAGATGCCCTTGACAAAAGGATAGAGAAAGCCGATGCAGAAGGCCGCGAAGGTCGGCGCGAGGAACAGCAGGAACATCCTCTGCACCGGGCGGCGGATGAGCTTGGAGTTGAGCGCGGAATGGTTGCGCCCGCGGGACTCAACGCCGTTCAGTATCCCGCCGATAAGCAGCAGGCCTGCCAGTGCCAGCGCCGTGTTATACCATGGCGGGAGCTTATCAAGCGTCTTTGCAAAGCTTACAAAGCCGCCCTCCGCTCCGGCAAGCTTCAATATTGTAACAAGATCGCCCGACGCGCTTGTCATGCCTATGATCGTCAGGCACGCGCCGAGAACGATCGCAGCGGCCTTGAGCACGACCGAGCCGCTGTTTGTTTTGGTTCTCATGAGATGTTTCCTCCTCTTATATGTCTATATCGTTATATTTCTCAAAGAAAGCTGCGGCTGTTTCCTCCAGCAGAGGGAATACCCGCAGAGCACTTTGACGGAGGCTCTGTGATAACCAAGGGGCGAGCGGTAAAGCTCGCCCCCTTTAAGATTTGTATTAGCTTATGCGGTGGTCACGCAGAATCATGCGTGCTCGTTTGCGTACAGGGTCGCCCAGCCGTCAACGAAAGCGGAGACGACAGCGTCCCAATCACCGGTGCCTGCGGTGTACTGGCCGAGAGCGTCAACGACGCCGGCACGCCAGTCATCAACAGCGGGAGTGAAGTTGAATGCCCAAGTCACAACGTACTTGCCCTCGTTGGTGAGGTTTGTAGCATCAGCAAAGAAGACGTTCTCAGGAGTCTTTGCGGACTTGAAGGGGCAGGGGCCGAACTCCTCGGCGAGCATGGTGGTGCCTTCATCGGAGGTGACGACCCACTTCATGAAGTCGAGAGTAGCCTGGATGTCCTCTTCGTCTGCTTCGCAGTTGACTGCCCAGCAGTTCTCGGTGCCGGAGCAGAGACCTGCGTCGGTCTCGCCCTCAACGCCGCAGTAGATGGGGATCATCTGCAGGTTTGCGGGATCCATGTTGAACTTCTCGCCGATGAGGCTTGCATACTCCCAGGAACCGTTCTGGAAGAAGACGGCCTTGCCCTCGCCGAACTCAGCTTCGGAAGCGTCGCCGGTGGAGGTGAGCAGGTCAGCACCGGTGGTAGCGGAATCGGTGGTGTACAGATCCCAGATCATCTTGAAGTTGTCAAGATAGGTGCCCTTGATGGTCTCGGGCTGAGCGGTGATGCCGTCATCGCGGAACTCGTAGTAGAGAGGCATATTGGCAAGGTGGCCGGAGAATCTCCAGCTGGAGGAGCTGTCAAGACCTGCGGAGGAGAAGGCGTCGAAGCCGAGCTCGCCTGCGCGGGCGTGGATGTCGTCAGCAACAGCCTTGAGGGACTCGAAGTCCTTGATCTCGTCGATGCTGTGGCCGGCCTGCTCAAGCAGAGCCTTGTTGACGATGATGCCGTAGCACTCGTAGCAGTAGCCGATGGAGTAGGTGAAGCCATCGTCGCCGACCTGGTCGAAGGCGTGGGTGGTCATCTCGTTGTAAACATCGGTGCCGGTGAGGTCAAGGCAGTACTCGCCCCAGGTTGCGACAGCGCCGGGGTTGCCGACCTGGAACATGGTGGGAGCTTCGCTCTTGTCCATTTCGCTGGTGAGAGTCTGATCGTAGGTGCCGGAGGCGGCGGTGACGACGGTCACGGGAACGCCGGTCTGCTTGGTGTAGGTCTCTGCGAGAGCCTGCCAGGCTTTATCGGATTCGGGCTTGAAGTTGAGGTAGTAGACGGAACCGGCTGCTGCGGGCTCTTCGGCGGGCGCCTCGGTAGCGGTATCAGCAGCGGGTGCGGTTGTGGCGGTATTGCTTTCGCCGCATGCACACAGGGCGAAAACCATGACCAGACACAGAACCAGAGCTATGATCTTTTTCATTGTTGCTTACTCCTTTTTAAGATTTTTGAAATTGTCCTCATAAGAGGTTGTATCTTCGGCTCCGTTGGGAGCGGAAAATCAAAGCTGTTTTACGGAAGCGCCGGGGCGCACCTTCGCCTCAAGGCGCACATGCCGGTTCGCACCGCCGTTATCGAGGATATCCAGCAGGATGCGCACACTCTCGCGCCCCATCTCCTCGGCAGGCTGCACGAGGGTCGTCAGCGTCGGGCTCACGTATTCCGAAACGGTCAGGCCGTCTATCGCGATGACGGAGCAATCCTCCGGAACACGGCGGCCGCGGTCCTCAAGTGCCTTCATTGCGGAGATCGCCATCGTATCCGACAGCGTGAACACAGCGGAGAAGTCCACGCCGCTGTCGATAAGGCGGCACATGCCGGTGTAGCTCTCCGGCATTTCAAAGCAGCCGCCGGTCTCGGCGACGAGCGCAGGGTCAAAGGCAATGCCGTTATCGCGCAGCGCGGCGCAATACCCATTATAGCGCAGCTCGCTGACGGAGCGGTCATTGCAGCTCGGCAGCAGGACGGCGATGCGGCGGTGCCCGAGCTTGATGAGCGATTCGACCGCCTGATAGGCCGTCTTATGGTCATCCACCGTGACGGAGGAAAAGTCCTCCTCGCGGAGAGTTCCGAAGCAATTGGAGTAGGAGCAGCAGACGTAGGGCACACCGATGAGCGAAAGCTCCGCCGGGGTGTAATCATAGCGCCCGCCGAGGAAGAGCAGGGCGCGCAGCTTCTTCTCACGCTCTAAGATCGCGCCGGCCTTTATCTCGTCCGCGTCCGAATCGATGAAGCGCAGCACCATGTTATAGCCGCTCCTGTCGATCTCGCTGCTGACGGTCTTGAGCATGTCCGAAAAGAAGAGGTTGCCCATGCCGCGCACGACGACGCCTATCGCGTCCGACTGGCGGCTGACAAGGTCACGCGCGCTGTTGTTGGGAATGTAGCTCTCGGCCTCGACGACCGTGAGCACCCTGCGGCGCACGGCCTCGCTCACATCAGGCCGGTTGTTGAGCACGCGCGAGACGGTGCTCACGCTGACCCCGCACTGCTTGGCAATGTCCTTGATCGTCATGGTACGACAGCTCCTGACCCTCTTTGCTAAAACGTTCCCGGTAACGTTACCAATCCTCTTTGATCTCATAATAGCAAGCATTACCGGCAAAGTCAACCGAACAAATGCGGATAGAAAAAACTTTGGAGCATTAAACAATTTGTGATTAAATTTTTGGCGATTTTAACAACAACCGAAAGCGGTTCCAAAGCTTCGGGAAACGGCGAATAGGCAAAATCTATAAAATCCCGGACGGTTTTCACCGTCCGGGATTTATCAGCAAAACTTTATTTCAGATCCTTGTTTCTGAACAGATAGCCGATGAACATTATCACCGCGAAGACTATCAGGTACCAGAGGTTTGCAAGCCCGTGGCCGACGATGCAGGCGTACACCATGAACAGTGAGCCGATTATCGCGAGCGCTGGGATGACGAAGCGGCGCATGACCGTCTCATCGGTGGCCTTGTGCATCCACTGGATGAAGATGGGCAGATACATCGCGTAAATGGTGATGATCGGCAGCTCAGAAGAGTCGAACAGGAAGGGGACGCTCTCAAGCGCGGTGCCCTCGAAGGCGACGGCTCCGCTCCACGTCCCGGCGAGGTTCGACAGGTAGAAGTACGTGCCCCATACCGCGCAGAACAGCAGGCCGATAACGGCGGAGTTCGTCGGCATGTTGGAGACTTTATCTATCTGCCGGAAGAGCTCGGGCTTCGGCCCCTCATTGCGCGCGGCGAGCGAGTACATGCCGCGGCAACAGCCGAGCATCAGGCCGTTCATCGTGCCGATGCAGGAGATGGCGATGAAGAGGTTGAGGATATTGCCGAGCACTCCGCCGAAGATGTTCGTGAACGCGGTGGTCGCGCCGTCGTTCATCAGCACGTCGACAGTCGCGCCGCCGGCAACGCCGACATAGTAAGAGATATAGGTGACGATGATGATTATCCCGCCGATGATAAGAGCCTTGGGCAGGTTGCGCTTTGCGTCCTTGAGCTCTGCATTGATGGAGGTCGCGATTATCCAGCCCTCATAGGCAAAGGACGTCGCGCAGACGGCGGCCAGCAGCGGCGCGCCGACGTTCCCGGAGACTGCGCCGGTCGCAAAGTTGCTCTGGAGCATATGCGCCGGGCTTACAAGACCGACGATAACGCCGACCACTGCCATCAGGAACAGCGGGATGAGCTTTATAACGGTGGTGGAGGTCTGGAGCTTACCGGCAAGCTTTGGGGAGAGCGCGTTCACGACATACGCGCAGACGAGATAGAACAGCATCAGCGCGAGGCACTCGGGCCCGATGATGCAGCCGCCCTCAGAGGCCGGGATTATCAGCGGGAAATCCGGCCAGCAGGAGGTGATGAACACGAGGGTATAGCGCGCGGAGAGCCACGAGAGCACAGACGTGAGCGTGGGGTAATAGGTCGTCGTCAGGAACCAGCCGATATAATACCCGTACTTCTTGCCGACCGTGGCCTCGGCATAGTCGACGATGCCGTTGACCTTTTCGTAGCGCTGCGCCATGGCGGCAAAGGCCAGGATGCAGATTATCATTATCGTGCCGCCGATGATCCATGCGAGGATGCCGAGCGGCATGTTGCCCTCGGTCTTCTGGAGAACGGTCTGCGCCTTGAAGAACACGCCGGAGCCGATGACTATACCGACGACCATGCATATTGCGGTGAACAGGCCAAATTTTTTCTCAAGCTTAGTTTCCATATGCTTGCTCCTTCTCATTCCATATCAGGGCATAATATGAAACTACTATACCATCTATGGCCTAAAAGTCAAGTTCACCTAACAAATATCAAGTATTAAATATAGTAATGGGTCACATATCGAAGCAGCATATCACACATCAAGGAACTCCGCAAGCTCCGGGACGGACTTGAAGTACCAGCGGCAGTTGGCGCGCATGAAGTCCTCGATGGACTTTATATCGTTTGCCCAGCCGACGGCGGCGAAATCCACCCCGCAGCTCAGCGCCATGTCATAGCCGGGCTTGAGGTCGTCTATCATCAGCAGGTCGCCCGCGGAAAGGCCGAAGCGCTCCATTATATCCTCGAGCGGGAACGGCGCGGGCTTGCGCTGTTCGGGCGGATAGTCCCAGCCGTAGACGGCGTCGGGCTCGGGCAGAGAGTTTGCCTTATAGTCGCGCCGGATGTTGTGCTCAAGCGAATGGGACACGACGCATATAAGCCCGCCCTCGGCCTTCTGGCGCTCCATTATCCCGCGTATGCCGGGGTAAGCGAGCGGGATGTGGTTCTCCACGTAGGCGCGCCAGTATTCAAGCTCGTCCTGCAGCGCGGCGTCGTCCATGCCGTATTCCTCGCGGCACATCTCGACAAAGCCGGGGGCAAAGTTCTTCTTGAAGTAATCCTCGAGTGAGCAGGTGCGCCCGGGGTAGCGCGAGTTGAGGTATTCCTGAAAGCAGGGGTGGTGTATCGTCGCGGTGCTGTTCACGACAGTGTCGTCGTGGTCGAAGACAAGGCATTTGTATTTCATATGTGACCTCTCGTTTTTGAGTTTTGCCCTATTCTACCATGACCGCGCCGGTTTGAATAGTGCGAAAATAAAGCCTGCCTTGCGCCGTGCGTACTTTTGATGTAATATACATTATAAGAAACCACATCAGGAGCGGCCTATGCTTATAATGAAGCCCTGCCCGGGAATACGGGTGCAGAAAATTTACATTCCCTCAGGAGCCCGGCGCATCCCTGCACTGGTGCTGTCACCGGAGGAGCTTTCTGCCCCGGCGACGGGAGTGCTGTGGATCCACGGCGGCGGGTACATTTCCGGCATGAAGGAGATGGTGTACATCTCCCGCGCCGTTGAGTTAGTGAAGAGCTTTGGCGCTGTCGTCGTCTCCCCCGGCTACCGGCTCGCGCCGTTTTCGCCGTACCCCGCAGCTATAGACGACTGCTACGCTGCGCTGCTTTACATGAAGGAGCACGCGGCGGAGCTCTGGGTGCGTGAGGATCAGCTCATGGTCGGCGGCGAGAGCGCGGGCGGCGGCCTGTGCGCCGCGGTCTGCATCAAGGCGCGGGACACTGGAGAGGTGAACGTCGCCTTTCAGATGCCGCTCTACCCGATGCTTGACGACCGGGACACCGAAACCTCGCGCGATAACCACGGGCGCGTGTGGAACACGTGGAAGAACCACTTCGGATGGCGCTGCTATCTGCGCGGCACCGACCGGGAGACGCTGCCGCCATACGCCGCGCCCGCCCGCGTTGAGAACATGGAGGGGCTGCCCCCGGCGTACACCTTCGTCAGCACCGGCGAGCCGTTCTACGCCGAGACGCTGGAGTATATCCGTCGGCTCAAGGACTGCGGTATACCCGCGAGCGCGGATGTTTATGAGACGGACATGCACGCCTTTGACATGATGCGCCCAAAGGACGCGCTCAGCATCGAGGCCGCGCGCCGCTTCAACGAAAGCTTTGCCTACGCCCAAGCGCACTACTTTGCTCCGCAGAAATGAAAAATCACAGGCGGCACGGAAATTCGTGCAGCCTGTGATTTTTCAATATTCACCTTACTTATCCAGCCATGCGCAGGCTGCGAGCGCCGCGACGGAGCCGTCGGACATGGCGGTCGTGAGCTGGCGGACGGACTTTGCGCGGCAGTCGCCCGCGACGAAAACGCCGGGGCAGACGGTCAGACAGTCCTCGCCCGAGGCGGCGTAGCCGCCCTTGTCGAGAGAGATGAGCCCGCTGAAAACTTCGGTATCGGGCGCGCGGCCGATGGAGACGAAAAGCCCGGACACCGGCAGCACACGGCGCTCGCCGCCCTGCTCGACCTCGACACCAGAAAGCTCGTCCCCGCCGATCAGCGCGCTTATCTTCGCATCGAGCACGAACTCCACATTGGCCTTGCCGCGCAGCGCCTCGACGAGCATTGCCTCGCCGCGGAAGCTGCCGCGCCGGTGGATGAGATACACCTTGCGGCAAATTTCGCTCAGCAGCATCGCGTCGGAGAGCGCACTGTTGCCGCCGCCCGAGACGGCGACATCCTGCCCGGCGAAGAATGCGCCATCGCACACGCTGCAGTAGCACACGCCGCTGCCGGTGAGCCGCTCCTCGTTCTCAAGGCCGAGGGTGCGCGGCTTCGCGCCGGTCGCAATTATGAGCGCGCGGCAAGTATATTCCGCACCGGACGCGCAGACTACGGTCTTTCCCTCGCCCTCGGCGGACACGGACACGACCTCCTCAAGCTCGACCTCCGCGCCCTGGTTCATCGCCTGCTCCAGCAGCATGTCGCCTATCTGCGCGCCGCTGACGGAGATATATCCGGGGAAGTTCTCAACATTGCTGCTGCGCGTGATCTGCCCGCCGAAGGCGGCCTTCTCGATGACCAGCACACTCTTGCCCGCGCGCCTTATATATGTCGCTGCGGTGAGCCCCGCGGGGCCGCCGCCGATAACTATTACATCATAGATCATATTCATACATCCTCAATAACAAAGCCCGGTTTTATCCGGGCTTTGATTTTTTATTATAGGTGATCGCTTACGCCTGCGCGTTCAGAAATTCCTTGATCGCGCCCGCGCCAGCGAACTTCTCGAAGCTATCGCCGTCGGTGATGACAAGGGTCGGAGCCTGCTTGACGCCGTAGTTGAGCGCAAGCTCAACATTGTCCCCGGCCATCAGCTTCTCATACTTGAAGCCGGCCTTATCAAGATAGGAGCAGGCGATGCGGCAGTTGGGGCAGGTCGGCGTTGCGAAAAGCATCGCTCTCGCGCCGGCGTGGACTTCGCCCTCATGCTCGCCGTTCTTCGCGGTGTGCGCCTCGGCCTTGGGAGCGGTCTCCTCGATCGGCCCGTTGTGCTTGAGCACGGAGTGATCGATGACGTATTCCTTGCGCTCCTTGTACTCCTGGGTCTTACCGGCGTTCCAGTTCTGCACAGGGCGGTAGTAGCCGGTGATGCGGCTGTAGACCTCTGCTGGCTCGCCGCACTCGGGGCAGGTGAAATGCTCGCCGCTGATGTAGCCGTGGTGCTTGCAGACGGAGTAGGTGGGAGAGAGGGTGTAGTAGGGCAGCTTGTAGTTCTCGGCGATCTTGCGCACGAGGTTTGCCGCGGCCTCCCAGCTCGGCAGCTTCTCGCCGAGGAAGGCGTGGAAGACGGTGCCGGAGGTGTAGCGCGTCTGGAGATCGTCCTGAATGTCGAGCGCGGCGAAGATATCGTCGGTGTAGCCGACAGGCAGGTGCGAGCTGTTGGTGTAGTACGGGGTGCCGCCCGGCTCCGCCGCGGTGATGATGTCGGGATAGAGCTCAACATCATGCTTCGCGAGACGGTAGGAGGTGGACTCTGCGGGAGTGGCTTCGAGGTTATACAGGTCGCCGTACTGCTCCTGATAATCGCTCAGACGCTCGCGCATATGGTCGAGCACTTCCTTGGTGAACTGCTGGCACTTGGGGCTTGTCATATCGGCGCGGATCCACTTCGCGTTGAGACCGGCTTCGTTCATGCCGACAAGGCCGATGGTTGAGAAGTGGTTATCGAAGGTGCCGAGGTAATACTTGGTGTAGGGGTAGAGCCCCGCGTCAAGGAGCTTCGTGATGACCGTGCGCTTAATTTTGAGCGAGCGTGCGGAGAGATCCATGAGCTTGTCAAGACGGGCGTAGAAGTCCTTCTCGTCCTTGGCGAGGTATGCAAGGCGCGGCATGTTCAGCGTCACGACGCCGACCGAGCCCGTGGACTCTCCGGAGCCGAAGTAACCGCCGGACTTCTTGCGCAGCTCTCTGAGGTCGAGACGCAGGCGGCAGCACATCGAGCGAACATCGCTCGGCTCCATGTCGGAGTTGATGTAGTTGGAGAAGTAAGGAGTGCCGTACTTTGCGGTCATTTCGAAGAGGAGCTTGTTGTTCTCGGTGGGAGACCAGTCAAAGTCGCGGGTGATGGAGTAGGTCGGGATCGGGTACTGGAAGCCGCGGCCGTTCGCGTCGCCTTCGATCATAATGTCGATGAAGGCCTTGTTGACCATGTCCATTTCCTTCTTGCAGTCGCCGTAGGTAAAGTCCATCTCCTTGCCGCCGACTATCGCGGGCTGATCCTTGAGGTCAGCGGGGACGGTCCAGTCGAGCGTGATGTTGGAGAACGGAGCCTGAGTGCCCCAGCGGGACGGGGTGTTCACGCCGAAGATGAAAGACTGGATGCACTGCTTGACTTCCTTGTAGGTGAGGTTATCGACTCTCACGAACGGAGCCAGATACGTGTCGAACGAGGAGAAGGCCTGAGCACCGGCCCACTCGTTCTGCATGATGCCGAGGAAGTTCACCATTTGGTTGCAGAGGGTGGACAGGTGGCTTGCGGGAGAGGAGTTGATCTTGCCCGGGATGCCTAGACCCTGCTTGATGAGCTGGCGCAGGCTCCAGCCGGCGCAGTAGCCGGTGAGCATGCTCAGGTCATGCAGGTGGATATCGCAGTTGCGGTGCGCGTCAGCGATCTCCTGATCGTATACTTCGCTGAGCCAGTAGTTCGCGGTGATGGCGCCGGAGTTCGAGAGGATAAGTCCGCCGACGGAATAGGTGACGGTGGAGTTTTCTTTGACGCGCCAGTCCTCGATGTTGAGGTATTTGTCGACAGTCTCCTTATAATCGAGGTAAGAGGACTTGGTGTTGCGCAGCTTCTCGCGCTGCTTGCGGTAGAGGATGTAGGACTTTGCGACCGCCTCGTAGCCGCCGCGGGAGAGCACCGCCTCGACGCTGTCCTGAATATCCTCGACGGCGACCTTGCCGTCCTTTATCTTCGGCAGGAAGTCTGCCGAGACCTTCAGCGCCAGAAAGTCAATGACGCTGTCGTTATAATCCGTGCCGGTGGCGTCAAACGCCTTCTTGATTGCGGCGGCAATCTTGTTTATGTCGAACTCCACTATTTTACCGTCGCGCTTTACTACCTGATACAATTCTTTATCCCCCTGTCTTTGGTATATCAGACACCCCTGACCTGCACCGACGGAACGTATTCCGCCGCCGCGTCGGCCAGCGAGTGCATTTCTGCTTCGTCATAGGCGCCGAGCCCGCGGATATCCAGCACATGGCCGGAATCCTTGAACTGCTGAAGGTAATACTCCTTCGCGCCGCTTATCCATTTTGCCGCGCCCGCGACGCTCTCGCGCGTGTGCAGCCCCTTTACAACGGTCGTCCTGAACTCATAGTCCACGCTGCCGCTCAGAAGAAAATCCTTCGAGCGCTCTATCGCGTCAAGGTCGAGCCTGCCGATCCCCGCGGTCTTCGCGTAAAGCTCAGGCGAGTTCTTTATATCCATCGCGACCCTGTCCACAAGCCCCGCGCGGACGATGTCCATGAGCCTGTCGGGAAAGGAACCGTTAGTGTCGAGCTTTATCCTGAAGCCGAGCGCGCGCACCTTTTCGAGAAACGCGCCGATGTCGCTGTGCAGCAGCGGCTCGCCCCCGGTTATCGCGACGCCGTCGAGCACGCCCACGCGCTTTTTAAGAAAGCTCAGCACCTGCTCCTCGTCCGTGTCGTGCGCCAGTTCCTCCGGCAGCACCAGAGGGGCGTTGTGGCAGAACGGGCAGCGGAAGTTGCAGCCGCCGGTGAACACCGTGCAGGCGACAAGGCCGGGATAATCCAGCAGAGTCAGCTTCTGCAGACCGGATATAAGCATGCTGCATCCTCCTTCGCGTTAGCATCGCGCCGTCATCGCGCTTGTATCATCGCGCTTGTATATAATAAGGCCACATGCCGCGCTTGTCAATAGCAAAATCGCTATATATTGATTACAAAATCGAAAAACTTGGTTTCTGACACAAAATATAGTGCCATCCCGCGCGGCACGCGCAGAAGACACCGACGGCTATTCTAATGCAAGCCTAACAATTTTTCAAGGGCAAAACGGGTAAATCGTGCAAAGTTGTAATAACTGACTATTTACGGCGGCCGAAACTGTGCACTATATAGAATTTCGGACACTTGCGGGAAAACCGCACCGGTGATATAATTTATCCTCGTGTGCTATTACTATAGTAAGAAATAACGGAAGATCGTATAGTGAAGAAATGAAAGGACGTGAAACCATGTGCGGCATAGTAGGTTACGTTGGAAAAGAGCAGGCCGCTCCCATTCTGCTGGACGGGCTTGAAAGGCTCGAATACCGCGGGTATGACTCTGCCGGTCTCGCCGTTCTCGGCGGCAGGCGCGGCTTACAGGTAAAGAAATCCAAGGGGCGTCTGAGCGTCCTCAAGGCGCTGACGGATAACGGACGCAGCCTCACCGGCACGCTCGGCATCGGCCATACGCGCTGGGCGACGCATGGCGAACCGAACGACATAAACTCCCACCCGCACCTGAGTGAGGGCAGGAACATCGCCGTCGTGCATAACGGCATCATCGAGAACTATGTTGAGATAAAGGAATTTCTTATCTCTCAGGGCATGCACTTCAGCTCCGAGACCGATACCGAGGTCGTCGCGCAGCTGCTCGAGTATTTCTACGACAGCTGCGGGGACTTCATGGCCTCTGTCTACCGCGTGCTCGACCGCATCGAGGGCGCATACGCCCTGGGTATCATGTGCAAGGACACGCCCGACAGCTTCGTCGCCGCACGCAAGGATGCGCCTCTGCTCCTCGGCTACGGTGACGGCTGCAATTTCATCGCCTCTGACGTTACTGCGCTCATCAAGCATACGCGCGATGTGGCATATATGAACGACGGCGAGGTCGCCCTCGTCTCCGCCGACGGCATCCAGGTCTTTGATGAATACGGCCAGCCCGTCGAGAAAGAGCACAGCTATGTCGACTGGGACGTCAGCGCTGCCGAAAAGGGCGGCTATCCGCACTTCATGTTCAAGGAGATCATGGAGCAGCCCGAGGCCGTGCGCAAGACCATCTCCCCAAGAATAAAGGAAGGCCAGATCGTTTTCGATGAGCTGAGCCTTAGTGAGGACTTCATCCGCAGCCTTGACAGGATATTCATCGTAGCCTGCGGCTCGTCCTACCATGTCGGCATGGTCGGCAAGTATAATCTTGAGCGGCTTCTGAGAAAGCCCGTGGATGTGCAGCTCGCCTCGGAGTTTCGCTATGCCGATCCTCTCGTCGGGCCGAACAGCCTTGTCATCGTCATCAGCCAGTCGGGCGAGACGCTCGATACCATGGCCGCGCTCCGCGAGGCGCGCCGCCTCGGCGCGAAGATCCTCTCCATCGTGAACGTCGTCGGCAGCTCCATCGCCCGCGAGTCGGACAATGTCCTCTACACCTGGGCAGGCCCCGAGATCGCCGTCGCTACCACCAAGGCTTACAGCACGCAGCTTGTGCTGCTGGATATGCTCGGCGTTTATTTTGCCAAGGTCTGCGGCAGCATCAGCGACGCGGAGTATGAGGAGATCGTCGAGGAGCTTCTTGCCCTGCCTGTCAAGATGGAGGCCGTGCTCGAGGATATCGACGAGATAAAGTACCTCGCCTCCCGCTACTTCAATCATAATTCCATCTTCTTCATCGGGCGCAACCTTGATTACGCCCTCGGCCTTGAGGGCAGCCTCAAGCTCAAGGAGATCTCCTATATCCACTCCGAGGCCTACGCATCGGGCGAACTCAAGCACGGCACCATATCCCTTATCGAGGACGGTACCCTCGTCGTTGCGCTCGGTACCTATAAGCCGCTGTTTGAAAAGACGCTCTCGAACATCATCGAGGTCAAAGCGCGCGGGGCGGATATCGTCGCCCTGACGGCGGAGAGCAAAGCCGCCGATATGCGCAAGACGGCGGAGAACGTGCTCTCCGTGCCGGATACCCATGTCATCCTCCAGCCCTCCCTCGGCGTCATACCGCTCCAGCTTTTCGCGTATTATGTGGCGCTGCACAAGGGCTGTGACATAGACAAACCGCGCAATTTGGCCAAGTCTGTCACCGTTGAGTGAGAAAAAGGCCGGTATTCCTGTAAAATACTGCACAAAAGCGGCGAATACTTCAAATATTTCTTGTACTTTTCCGGTGCCTGTATTATAATAAATCTCTGGTTCAGGCGGAGCTGCCGCGCATTGGGGCGCAGCGCGTCCGCCTGCCGGGAAACCGAAGGAAGGGAGCTGTTACTTAATGGTCAATATCAGCAGCAGCAAGGGAAACATCAGCATTACCGATGAGGTTCTGACCTACCTTGCGGGCGACGCGGCTACCAGCTGCTTCGGCGTCAAGGGTATGGCAGGGCGCAGCAAGGACGGCGGTCCGCTCCAGCTTCTGCGCAGGGAATCGATGTCCAAGGGCGTTGAGGTGCACTATAACGGCGACGGCAGCGTATCTCTCGAACTGCATATTGGCGTCGACCACGGCGTCAATATCGCGGCAGTTTCACGCAGCATTATGAATACAGTCAGCTATAAGCTCACGAAGGCCGCCGGAGTCCCGGTCAAGAGCGTTGACGTTTATATTGACACGATCATCGGATAAAAATTCCGGCATGGGAGGGCCCATGCCATGCGGAGGTACATTCAATTGAGAAATTATATAGACGCCGCTGCCTTCAAAGAGATGATACTCTGCGCCAACGCAGCGCTCCATGCCAATGTTCAGGCGATAAACGACCTCAACGTTTTCCCCGTGCCCGACGGGGATACCGGCACCAATATGGCGCTGACTATGGATAAGGCCGCGACGGAGCTTAAGAAGAAAGAATTCGATACGATAGCCGCGGCGGCGGACTGCGTGGCTTCCGCGCTGCTCCGCGGCGCGCGCGGCAACTCCGGCGTTATCCTCTCCCTGCTCTTCAGGGGCATCTCCAAGCGCCTCAAAGGGCTCGATACCGCCGGCGCACAGGAGTTCGCCGGTGCGATGCAGGACGGCGTCGACGCAGCCTATAAGGCCGTTATGAAGCCCGCCGAGGGCACCATCCTTACCGTCTCGCGCATGGCGGCAGATGCCGCCGTCGAAGCGGCGAACGCCGGCGCGGGCCTTGAAAGCTGCCTTGACTGCGCCATCAAGGCAGGCAGCGACGCTCTGGCCGAGACCGTGAACCAGAACCCTGTGCTCAAGAAAGCCGGAGTCATCGACGCCGGCGGTCAGGGCTATATGTACATCCTCGGCGCGATGCTCGCCTCCTACCGCGGTGAGATCACCGCTCCCGAGAACGTGGACGAGATCGTCGAGACCGAGAAGGAGAGCAGTGCTTTCGATGTGTTCGACACGGAGGATATCACCTTCGCGTTCGATACGGTCTTCATCGTGCGCAAGCATGATCCCGACGTTGACCTTGAGCCGCTGCGCAAGTATCTCACGAGCATAGGCGACAGCCTTGTTATCGGCGAGGACGACGAGGCCTTCAAGGTCCATGTCCACACCAACATCCCCGGCAACGCCCTCAATGAGGCGCAGAATTTCGGCACGCTGGAGCTTGCGAAGATCGAGAACATGCGCACCCAGCATGACGATATCCTTGCCGGCAAGCATGTCCAGACGACGGACGACCTCGATGCCATCGAGCGCGAGCTTGAGGAGGGCGAGGAGCAGTACTGCAAGAGCGTGAAGGACTACGGCGTCGTCACAGTGTGTGCAGGCAAGGGTCTTGAGGGTCTGTTCAGGGAGCTCGGCGCGGACGGTATCGTCACCGGCGGCCAGACCATGAACCCTTCGACCGACGATATCCTCAAAGAGATAAACCGCACCCCGGCAAACACCGTTTTCGTGCTGCCGAACAATAAGAACATCATCATGGCGGCGGAGCAGTGCGTCCGCCTGAGCGATAAGAAAGTTATCATCATCCCGACGAGGACCGTGCCGCAGGGCATTTCCGCGATGCTGAACTTTAACCCCGAGGAGACCGAGGAGAACCTTATCGCCGCGATGAACGAGGCCGCCGGCAATGTCCACACCGCTATGGTCACCTATGCCGCGCGCGACTCGGACTTTGACGGCCATGAGATCCACGCGGGCGAATATCTTGCCCTGCTCGACGGCGCTCTGCTCGGCAGCTACAGCAGCGAAAAGACCCTCTTCAAGGAGCTGAGCTGGGCGTTCGATGAGCTGAGCCCCGAGTTCATTACCGTCTATTATGGCAGCGATGTTGCCGAGGACAAGGCGAATGAGGCCGCGGAGACGATAATCGGCTGCTTCCCGGACGCTGAGGTCAGCGTCGTCAACGGCGGCCAGCCCGTGTATTACTACATGATTTCTGTGGAGTGATAAATATGTCTGATATTTTTGATAAGATCGAGCTGCACGACTGCCCGTTCTGCGGCGGCGCGGGATTGCTCGAGGAAGAGCAGGGCTGGTGCTGGTACGCCATGTGCGTCGACTGCGGCTCCCAGACCGCGGCTTTCAGCTATAAGACCCCTGAGGAGCGCGAGCAGGCAGCACGCGAAGCCGCGCTTGTGTGGAACCTCGGCAAGATAGTCCGCGCGAACCCGAACGAGTAAAACATATAATATAACAAACATCCACGGCAGTAAGAACAACCTGCCGTGGATGTTTGTTAATTTCTGCTCAGCCGCTTCATCCTGCCCGGCGCTACAGTGGCGATGAGCGTTACGACCTCGGTCACGAGCGGCGCGAGCCATATGGACTCTGCACCGAATATGAGCGGGAGACAGAATATCATCAGCGCCTTGAGCACAATGCCGCGCCCCATGCGTATGGCGACGATGGCAGCGCCGCCCATCGGGAACATTGCCGCGACCGCGACCACCGTCGTGATAAACGGCACCGCGATATTGACTGCGTCGAGCGCCGCGGAGCCGATGCCCTGCCCGACAAATATGCCGTCGACTACGTTATATAGATACGTTACGAACAGCCCGCCCAGCACGGGGAAAATGTAGCCTATCAAAGCTTTCAATCGTGCATTCATGCAGATGACCTCCGAAAAAAGAAAATGGGGCAAAGCCTTGCCCCATGAAAAAAGTGGGACAAGACCCGATTGGTCTTATCCCACTTAAACGGTCACCGTGACCGCAAGTCCTCTGATAAGCAGAGGCATAGTACCATATTCCGCCGCGATAGTCAACCGCGTCTTTTACCGCAGCCCCTCCAGCACCGCGCCGATATCTCCGTCTATGCATATGCTGCGCGCGGCGATATCATCGGGCGCGTCCGCCTTGCCGAGGTTTATGCAGGCGTAGACCGCCTTGGGGTTCTTCGCCGTCATGTGCCAGAACGGGTATTTTATAATGACCGGGGTGTTGTACCCGACCCCGAGCTCCAGAAACAGTATCTTCAGCCCGGCACAAGTACGCACAAATCTATTACTCAGTCACCTTTTGGTAACTCTTGGAGCGTGTTCGGAAGTCCCTTGCAACATTGAGCATGCTGCATTATAATATGAGTGTAACATTCAAAAAGGAGTGCATATATGCTTACAAAGGAAGAAATGCCCGCCTGCCCGGTGGCGACCACCGTGGCTCTGATCGGCAGCAAGTGGAAGCTGCTCATCATGCGCAACCTGCTCTCGCGCCCGTGGCGCTTCAACGAGCTGAAAAAGGATCTGGAGGGCATCAGCCAGAAAGTGCTGACCGATAGTCTGCGCTCAATGAAGGCTGACGGCCTGCTCACCCGCACCGCCTATCCCGAAGTCCCGCCGCGCGTGGAATATACACTGACGGAGCTCGGTTACAGTCTCCGCCCGATACTGGAAGCGATGCGCGTCTGGGGCGAGGACTACAAGGCCGCGCACGAATAAAAAATAAAACGGCGGCAGCGAAAAGGAAAAATCGCTGCCGCTCTTATCACAGATTTATTTCTCTTCTGAAATCATCTGCCATATTCTCGGTGTTTATTATCCCGTAGATGCCCATAGTTGCAACCTCGTTCATTTTGCACATGAGCTCTACGGGAGTTTTCATGCCCTTTTTTGCCCAGTCGATTATCATGTTTCCAATCACCTAAGATACAAACTGCGTCAGGAATCTGAGCGTATCCGCGTCGTAGCTCTGGTGTGTCTCGGAAAGGTGTTTGTCGATCAGCAGGTCCCAGCTCTCCTGATTCTTCTGCAGCATATAGTCCTGAAGGCTGTTCTGCACCTCGAGCCGCACTCAAGGAAATGAGCGTCGACGTGATGTACGTGCAGCAGGACGTGACGGTCGAGGCTGATTGGGATAATCTCCTCAAGACCGTTATCGGCACCTACGGCCGCATTGGTCAAGCGCCTTGCCGATCCGCAGACCGATGAGGATAAAGCGCTGTCTTTCGCAATGGGTGTTGTCTCCGTTGATCAGGCAGTCGCCACCATCATGGAGGGTCTTGAAAAGGGCTTCTTCTATATCTATACGCATCCGGGCCGAACCGCCGCCATCATCCGTCAGGAGATGGATCTGCGTCTGGCAGGCTACAAGCAGCCCCTCGCACAGTCCAACGCGACCATGGAATACACCAAGCTTTCCAAGAGCCCTATCCGAGATAATTCGTTCTTCAGCCACGCTGACGATTCCGTCAGCGTGGCTGTGTTTACAGCGTGCTTTCCCACACGTTGTTTGTTATCCAGGCGTTATCGCTCTTCACCTCATAGGTCAGTTCGCCGTCAATGGTGTAATTTGTGCAGTAGTCGCCGAAGCCTATGCGGTCGTTGAACCATATATAGCCGACATTGTAAGACACGGAGTAGCGTCCGGCGGGGAGATATATGATCCCCGTTTCACCCTCGCGAACATAGAAGCGGACGTACTGCTTGGAGTTGTCAAGATCGGTCACGGTTACTTCCACGGGGCCGCTCTCAGCGGTGACGTGGTATTCGCCGCCGCCCTGATATTGGAAGGTGCGTTCCAGCTCTGTGCCGGTCGCGGGCTCGCCGGACTTGAGAGTCGATTTGATCTGCACAAGCATGTCTTCGCACTCTGAGATGATGCTGTCATCATTTGTTGCGTTCTCGCAGTCAATGAGCTCGCCTACCGCGCTGTGGTAATCTCCGGAGGCCATATAGTTTTTTGCGTTGTCAATATACTGCTCGCACTGTGATGCGGACGAGGAGACGGCCGTCTGCGACGGGCTTTCGCTCGGTGTTGTTTTCCAGATGAACCGCCCGGCCACCAGCCCCGCCGCGGCGGCAGCCACGATTATCCAGACAGCTGCTGAGCCTGATTTCTTCCGATTGCTGCCTGGCGCCGGAGCGATCTGTATTTTGGCTCCGCAGTTAGAACAGAAGCTATGCCCATCGGCAACAAAATTCCCGCAGTTTTTGCATACCATTGATATATCCTCCTATAGTTTATTGAACGGTATTATATATTTATATTCTACATGATGTGATACCATAGCGCAAGACATAACATAAAATAAATAATTTCCTCTTGACCAAACGACTTCCGCGGAGTATACTACGATTAGTTCAAAATTTTGAAGCATTGCAGTTTCCGCACGGAGGTATTTATGGATAAGAAAGAGCTTATGCGTGCGGTCAAGTTCACGTTGTTTTCAATCAGCGCAGGGATCATCCAGCTGCTGAGCTTTACCCTGATGAACGAAGTCTTCCACTGGAGCTACTGGGTGTGCTATCTGACGGCGCTTATATTGTCGGTCCTCTGGAATTTCACGCTCAACCGCAAGGTGACGTTCCGCTCGGCTAATAATGTCCCAATCGCGATGCTTAAGGTCGCGGCCTATTATCTTGTGTTCACGCCGCTGTCCACCTGGGGAGGGGACTGGCTCACCGGTATAGGCTGGAACGAGTATGTTGTGCTTGTTGTTTCCATGCTGCTGAACTTTGCAACGGAGTTCCTGTATGACCGTTTTGTTGTGTTCGGCGGGAGCATCGATACCGCGATGTCAAAAAAATGTGCGGGATCCTGAAATTTGCTCTTGACAAATCTGTAAAAAAAGGTATAATAATTCTTGCTTTTAGCGGGATTGTGTAGTGGTAGCACAGCGGACTCTGACTCCGTATGCGAGGGTTCAAATCCTTCTCCCGCTGCCAATAAGAAAGCCTGTAGTTTCAATGACTACAGGCTTTTTGTTATGCCTATTTGGCGGCGTTTTCCCTTAAGTTTTCCCTTTACAGATTTTTTCGCGCATATTTGGGGCTTATTTCAGCGCTATGTCTACTGCTTTAACCGTGCATATCCTCAATGTATTTCTCCATTCGTGCGGCGCTGTCGTCTCTCATGCGTTCCGATACATGGCCATATACGTCGAGCGTAAAAGCGGCTGTTGCATGGCCTAAATTTCCTTGAACAGTTTTCACATCGTCCCCATTCTGGAGTGATAGAACGGCGTATGTATGACGAAGATCGTGCACGCAGCGATCACCCGCGCCAATACGCTCAAGAACCTTTTTGCAGTGATTATAGACCGTCTGCGGGCTTAGGTTGCCACCTGTCGCAGTGGTAAATACAAGCGCCGTCGTGCGCTCTTTTTCGTTATTCCAGCCTGTCCACAGCTCCCCGGCTTTTATGCGCTGCTCTATTTGCTGTCGCTGCCGTTGCTTCAGAAGCTGCATAACTGCCGGAGCGGGTTTGATTATGCGTACTTTGCTGTTTTTTGTTTCGGCAAGTGTAAAGCCTCCGGCGGAATTCGGACGCTTAACAAGCTGCTTATTGATTTTCAACGTTCCGGTGGCGAAGTCTACGCAATCCCATGTAAGCCCCATCGCTTCCGCCTCTCGGAGGCCTGTAAACGGTATTATCCGCAGAAGATAGCAATACTCGTCCTGCCCTGCGGCTTTGTAAAATGCAGCAATTTGCTTGTCATCGAGCGGGTGTATTTCTTTCTTCTCAACTCGCGGGAGCGTCACTCTATCGGCTGGATTGAGCCGGAGATAGCCCACATCAACGGCAGTATTCAGAGCCTTTGTAAGGACACCGTGTATATTGCGAATGCTCTTTGTTGCCAACGGTTCATAAGTCACAGTAACTTTATCGGTTTTCTTGTCTTTCTTTGCAATCTTTCGACCGGTGCGCCCCAACTCGTTATAGAAGTTCTGTATTTGCGGCGTGGTTAATTCTGACAACTTTACCGCGCCAAGAGAGGATTTTATATGCGTCTCAACCTGAGCGGTGTAATGCTTCACGGTTAGGTACTTTTTGTCGCCGGTGTAATCCTTTAGCCATATATCCAGCCAACGCGCAACAGTCATTTTAGATGGCTCGAAATAATCTCCCTGATTCAGCGCTACGGCGACCGCCTGCATCTTTTCCCTGACTTCTTTCTGAGTTTTGCCGGTAAAGCTTTTTTGTATCTGCTTCCCCGTGCCAGGATCGCGCCCGGTGGTAATACGTGCCTCCCAATATGTGTACGGCTGCCCGTTACGGGTGACCGTCTTTTTTCGTATAGTGCCGGAGCCTTGCGCGGCTCTGGTGCTTTTTCTATTCGGCATTATTCTGACTCCTTTCAAATAGCCGTTGCAATTTGAACTGTACAAACTCTAAAACTTCATCCGCAATTTCTCGTTCTTCGTCCCTGCTGCACGCTATAAATGCTCCTTGACCTTGCCAAACTTCAATTGTGTCTCCAGTTTCTTCTGCCTCGGAAAACCTATACCCAGCCAAACGCGCCATATCTTCAAATAAGCGTATACGTCCCGCCTGCCCCGCAATGCTTTGTTCTCGCGCTTCTTCAACGTCATCTGCCGAGAAATAGTCATCTTCACCAAGAATCCATTCAACGCGCACCGGCGGGTATATTTCCGCAATTTTTTTAGCATCCTCATAGCGCAGTTTTCTACTACCTCTGACGATATTGTACATGTGTGATGATGAAATATTGATCGCGCTTGCGATGTCTTTAAGTTTGACATGGTACAAAGTAGCCAGCGTTGAAATTCTCGCGCCGGTGAGTCCTGCGGCTCCATTTTTGCCTTTCATTTTGAATGATCTCCTGAGTGAATTTTTGGCATTTTACGATGTTACCATCGCAAAACTGATACAGATTAACTCAAATTTACCAAGTGAGTGTACAAATGCTTTCCAAAAGAGTAAAATACATAGTGTAGAATACCACACAAAGGCAGCGCTGTCTATAAGAAAAAAATATCAGGAGGAAAAAACAACGAAAAATTTTGATTCAACACCGCGTGTGACTTACTCGGTAAAAGAGGCCGCGCAAGCTCTCGGAATGAGCCATCAGACTATTTACACACTCATCCACAGTGCTGATTTTCCAGCCGTCAAGATTGGCGGGCGGACGCTGGTTCCGGTCGCTGCGCTCAATGAATGGCTTGAGCAGAAGATGCAAAGCGGCCAAAGACCCGGAGGCCGTACATAATGGCACGTTCCAAAGGTCAACCCGGTGTATTGATTTTCTGGGAACTTTTTGATGTGTTGGAGGCGTTACCCGGAGACGACGCTAAAAATATGCTGTCAGCAATTCGCGGGTATATTCAACACGGCGCAATACCGGATTTCGGAGACCGTCAAGCGCTTACCTATCTGTGGTTGATGATTCAGCCGAAACTTGACGCAGATACAGAACGCTATGAAAAAACCAAAGAAGCAAGAAGCATAGCAGGGCGCAAAGGTGGGTTAGCAAGGTCAAGCAACGCTAAGCAAATGCAAGCAAGTGTAGCAAATGCTACTTTTGCTAAGCAAATCAAGCCAACTACAACCCCAACTACAACCCCAACTACAACCCCAACTACAACCCCAACTACAACCCCATCTACATCTACAACGAAAAAAGATTGTATAAGCGACAAGCCGCAACGTGCAAAACGCACCTCAACCACAAAACACAAATACGGCGAGTATAAAAATGTGCTTCTTACCGATGAAGAGTTTGAAAAGCTCAAGGTGGAATTCGCGGATTACACCGAGCGGATAGAACGGCTTTCTGCTTATGTTGCAAGCACCGGAAAAAGCTACAAGAGCCATTATGCGACGATTCGCAGTTGGGCACAAAAGGAAGCTCCAGCGGCTGCACGTCGGCAGCGGGACGGCTTTATTTACGATTATTCCGATACGGAGGGCAGTTTATGACAGACGCTTTTGATTTAATAGCACCAGTCGTCGAAGCAGCAAAACAAAATATATCTCAGGAACCCGGCGACTATGTAGAGGATGGCCGTTTGTTCTGCGGCAAATGTCACACTGCAAAGCAGACTTTGTCTTTTGGTAGGCTTGTTATGTGTGTATGTTCATGCGCAGCAAAAGCCGCCGCCGAAGCAGAGAGTCAACAGAGAGAGCGAGAAAAATTTGAACGCATTGCCAGACTAAGGATAAGCGGCTTGCGGGATGAAAAAAACCGCAGCGCACGTTTTGAAACGGCTGAACTTTCACCACAGATGGAGGCTTGCCGCCGTTACGCAGAACGCTTTGGGGAGTTCTGCGAAGAGAATATGGGGCTGTTGCTTTGGGGAGCACCTGGAACCGGTAAAACATTCGCGGCCTCATGCATTGCAAACAGCTTGATAGATTCTCTCGTACCAGTCATGCAAACAAGCTTCTCGAAAATCATTGCAGAACTTCAAGCAGACAGCAAAAGCACGAGACAAATTCTTGATGGCCTAGGGCAGTACGACGTTTTGATTCTCGATGATCTCGGCACAGAGCGACAAAGCCCCTATGCGTTGCAGCTCATGTATGACGTTGTCGACGCGCGCTATAATGACCGCAAGCCGCTAATTGTAACGACAAATCTAAGTTTGTCCGACTTAAAGAATCCGCCGGATATGGCACATCAACGCATATTTGGGCGTATTCAAGAAATGTGTACACCGATTAGATTTGACGGAGAAAACCGCCGTGCTGTGGCAGCGGAAGCAAAATTGAAAGCTGCCCGGTCTATTCTTGGCGTAGCCAAATAATCAAAAAGGGCAAAGAAAAGCCCACGTTATAGGAGGAAAAATCAAATGACAGAAAGAATTATTCAGATTATCCCGGCACCGGAAGCCATGACTTGGCTTGATTCTGGCGATACACTGCACCGTGTAGCTTGCCTTGCACTGGTTGACTGCTCAAACGCAGATGGTGAGACATGGCAGGAAGTCCGGGCAATGTCGACGATCAACAGCGGCCCCATAGAGGAAGTATACCCCGTGTTTATGGCGGAGGTATAAAACAGCGGGAGCGGGATTTACCTGCTCCCGTTTCTTCGCCCAAGTTCGCTTAATCTCACTTTTGCGCGAGAAGCGGCGCAGAATCGCGTCTGACACCATGGGGGATATAACTACACCCCCCACGCTCTCAAACGGCGCTGTGGCGCGCCCTGAGACGTTAAACGCCGCCGCGAAAAAGAAAACCCAAGCGCAAAATGCAAAGAACATGAAAATACCGCCCCAGGAGCGGGACGGAGAACATAGCAAAGCCCCTCACAGCTCCGGAATTACCGCAAACAAAGAGCGGGTTTACCGGAAACCGTAGGGGGCTTTTCTCTGTCTGAGCGGTACGCCGCCGGAATGGCGGTTTCTCACAGACTGACAGAGGCTATTTTGTCCGCGTTACGCAAGCTTCCAGTGCACGCAGCCCGGAAATGCGCTTCTGCGCTTCTTGCTTCTCCGCTGACGCTACCACTTCGGGGGTGAATGCCGGTGCACCAGCCTACACCTTTACGCCCATAACGACCGAACCCGTAGCACATAACAAGCCCGGTACTTACACCAGACGGCACTTCTGCCCTTTCGGGTGACCTCGAAACCGTAGTAAATACCGGGAGCGGGCGCAGCGCCAATCTAACCAGCCTTGCAGCTCGTCAACTGCGCCGGGACGCTTAACCCGCATTATATGAGACCGTCGTCTCTGGTACTGAGTATATGCGACTGTCAGCGCAATGTCAAGAGAGCGGGAACAACTCCCGCCCTCTGTTTTATGTACCGGTCTTTAGTTTGTGCAATTGCTCTTCGAGGTCTGCCAAGCTGCGCCGCGTATCGGCTATTGCACTTTCGAGGTCTGCGGCCTGCTGTGCTGTCGGCAGCATATCCAGCATGAGGCGAACGCCGCCAATCTCCCAAAGCTGGGAAATCTGGTCTTTGCCCTTGACTGCGTCAATTGCTGGGTGGTGCTGATAGATGTACTCGATTGTTCGGTACTGCTCGACAGACACCGGCGAGGAAACCCGGCTGTTAAATTCCTCTCTGGTCATTCTCTGCCTCCTGCATGGCCTCAAGAATCTTTATGATCCTGTCAAGTTCCTGTTCATCGGCTGAAAGCACGATCTGTTTCAGTTCATCGCGTTTACTTTCTGTATTCACAAAATCCCTCTTTTCTTGACGTGGCGGAGCGGGTGCGGTATAATCTATTTGCACCCGCTCCGGGTGGGTTATAAGCTCTTTGCCTGTGGCTTTGGTCGGCGTTCAGGCAAGGGGCTTTTCTTATGCAATGCAAAAGCGGCGTGTGGTCGTGGTCTTGGTAAATGCTTCGGCAATCTGAGGCATTGCCTTTTTCAAAGCCACTGTGTCGACTCTGGCGCTTTCTACGCGCTTCCATGTGATTTTATATTCCCCTGCCGTCAGCTCCTCAGAATCGCCCATGATGGTCTTTATTTCATCCTTGAGGGCTTCTGCCTCTGCCTGTGCTTCCTCCGCCATGCGCTGCATTTCACGCAGCAGCTTGATTTTCCTTTCGATGTCCTGTGTGCTCATGTTGAATTCTCCTTTTCTTTTTGCCCCGCTCCTGAGTTTGTTTCAAGGCCGGTTCCTGTGCGTTTCCAGCAGTTCACGGGGCTTTATTTGAGAGATTCCAGAGTCTGTTTCGGGGCCGTTTCCCGTTCGTTTCCGGCTGTTTATCTCTCCTGTTGTGCCTTTATTATACTGCCGTCAGTATAGAAACGCAAGATGGAATGTTGTACATAATGACGTCAGTATATTTGTGAAACCTGCACTATTGCTGTCAGTATGCGCACGATGTATAATGTCTTTAGGACTGGGGGTGTTATTATGCCAATAAGCGAAGCGCAACGAAAAGCAGTTGCAAAGTACAACGCGGCAAATTATGACAGAGTTGAGTTAAGACTAAAAAAAGGCCAAAAGGATATAATAAAAGCTCACGCCGAAAGCCGCGGCGAGAGCCTGAATAATTTTGTAAGTCGGGCTATATCTGAGACTATGGAGCGGGACGAAAAATAAAACTCCCGCCTTGACACAATGCAAAGCGAGAGATATAATAAGCATGAAAAGAGCGCTGCGACAAGCGGTTAACTCTTCAAATGGAATTTCTTAAGTAAAGAAACCGTCACTTGCCGGAGTGGCGGTTTCTGCTTTTTATGATAAACTGAAACATCAGCTTTCGCAGTGTCAGAGTTATCGTAAGCCGCATACGCTTCACCCCCTTTCGGGTGGTGTAGCTAACCGCCTGCCGTTGTGCAGCGCTCCCGGTGCATAAGCACCAACGACAAAATAGCACATAGTCCGGCAAAATGCAAGAACAAATGACTTGTCATTCTTGAATGTGTAGCATATAATTATTACAAGGCAGCTTCGTTAATAACGCCCGGCAGCTTATTCAACTGGGGGTTAACTTGCGAAGTAGCCTTTCCCCGACTGATGAGACATCGGGAGACAGGGAGCTTTGCTCCGGGCTTCCTCCGTCCAAGGTCGGGGATTCTATTATTCGTCTCCGCCCCTGCTGGGGTGCAATTATCCCCGGCGCGGGCTGCGCGGGTACGGCTCCTTGCGTAGCCGTTCCGGGGTTGTACTTTCTTCAATGGGGGTAGCGGAAAAAGAGACGGTCACTTGATAATATATATAATTACAATTTCCAGACGTTTAAGACATCCTCCCGAATTTAAGCGGGGTAGGGGTGGCGGAAAAATAGGCGGGTAGGTGTTTTAATGCAGGCTCAAAAAAATAGTTGGGTCATTCACACGGCTTTGGTCGAGGGCGGTATGATCCGCTGTCCGAAGTGCAGAGCCTTATTAGGCAAAGCATATCTTGGGGCTACGGCGCAGCAGATAGAACTATGGTGCAAGAGCAAGGAATGTCATTTCCCCGTGATGGTCAAGATTTAATATTGGCTTGGTTTTCCCAACAAGTTGGGATTTTCCCCAGAAGTGGGGAAAGATGATTTCATCCCTGAAAACATCTTCTACCGCCTCGCCATGAAAGCCCCAGTCTATCTATGAGGTGGTGCTTTACCACCCAGCTTGTAGGTATACGCCGTTTCAGCGTACCCTTGCAGTGCTTTGACCAGCTCTATTGTCGCTCAGTTCTGATTCAAGGCCAATGAGACCCCTGAACGTTTCGTTATCCTCTTGCAGTACTTCTATGGGGGTTCTATAGGCAATAAGCCCTATATATTACTCAGATACTTAGAGAGATATATAATATTTAGGCGGATTTCTCGCGCGCGCACGCGACCCCACCAGTTCACAACGCCCAGAATATTAAGCAAAAGTTTTCCCTTATTTTTTCCCTTTAGAGCTTTGACAACATAGGACGGCATTTGACGGGCTATTTCAAAAAATCTTGATTTTACAATGGTTTCCTGACATGGATTTATAGCATTTTACACCGCTTTTATAATTCAAATCCTTCTCCCGCTGCCACATCGCTGCGAACGATAGCTCGCAGCGATTTTTTTGTTCAAGGCTTAAGATATAGATCGTCAAAAAGGCTCTCCCTATATGCAAGGAGAGCCTTTGCGGTATCTTAGTCTGCCTTATTCTGCATCGAGGCAAATTCCATAGCCATTTTCATGCTGCGCTCGAAGCGCTCCGCCGGGACGAGCGCGATGCCCGCCTCGTCGCTGAGGACGATAAGGCGTGTACCGCCGGTGAGGCCGAATTTATCGCGCGCGTCCTTGGGGATGACGATCTGCCCGCGGTCGCTGACCGTGACGGAGCCCCAGATGTTCTTGCCCTTCGGCGCGGGCGGGATCATGCCGATGCCGTCGGCGGTCTCGGTCTTGATGAGGCTGTCGATCGTCACGCCGTAGACGGCGGCAAGCAGACTGCACTTTTCAATATCTGGCACGGTCGCGCCCGTCTCCCTTAATTAAAGATATTGTTGGGTAAAAAAGAAAGGTCAGTCGATTTTGCCGATGAAGCGGTAGTAGATTTCTACTTCC
>OIWM01000022.1_pt1 | contig 160929 bp, 162 predicted proteins | sample 1587451 | NCBI WGS metagenome assembly OIWM01 (sample SAMEA3888907, study PRJEB22519) | human gut metagenome | biome: human gut; feature: human-associated habitat; material: faeces | place: Denmark | collected 2011 | reverse complement strand
GAGGACGCATTGAAAAATAAAAAAATATATATTGCAATTATAGCGGCACTTATTGTTGCAATCGGAGCGCTAATCGCAGTATTAATCTACAATAACATAAACTCTCAACCTGCCGCACCCACACAGGGTGTGGTAGGGGAGATACGCACTGATTGGGATACAGGCATAGACGAAAACTCAAAAGGCAGTGACAATACCAAAAAAACAGGCGTGCAGATACCCGGCTACAGCACTGCTGAAATGAATGCGGGCGATACCTCTCTGCACATCAGTATCGGCAATCCAAAGTCAAACACCTGCGGCTTATACGCAACGCTAAGGCTTTCCGACGGAACTGTGCTTTATAAATCGGATTTGCTTGAACCCGGCAGCGGTCTTACAGATGTACCGCTTTCAAAGTCGCTTGAGAAAGGCGAGTATCAAGCAATGGTTTTGTATGAATGTGTAACTCTTGACGATTCGCATCAAAAACTCAATTCGGCGGAATCGGAGTTCACACTCAAAGTTAAGTAAAATACCGATAAATTCGGTAAAAATAAAGAAAGAAGTGTTTATATGAAAAAAGTTAAATTTATATCGGCAATTATGGCGGCTATGCTCGCCGCAACAGGCGTGGTTTCCGTATCGGCGGCAACCCTTACAAACGAAAATCCCGATTCTTCCACAGAAGTTACCGCAAGAATTGAGGGTACACAACCGGGAGATGTAAGCTATGTTATTACAATCCCCGATATGGTTGATTTCGGTACTCTTGCACAGCCGCAGACAGATACACAGAGCAACAAGTATCTCAACTTTGATGTGACTGCAACAGAGCTTAAACTTAACGATAACAACTTTGTATCTGTTTATATTAACGGTCAGGACATTGACGATAAGTTCTATATTACACAGAAAGACGCAACCAACCCGTTCAAAATCAAGTATGATATTTATTCGGAAAAAGTAAATGACGATAATCTTGCCGAGAAAGTCGCTATCAATGACGCAGGTGCTCCGGGTGCAAACGGTTTCCACTTTACAACCTTCAGCGCCGATTCACAGGGTCAGGTTCAGGAGGGTACACTTGTACTTAATCAGCAGGCACTCTACGGACAAGACCTAGACGCTATTGCAGGCAATTACAGCGGTACAATGACATTCCACAGCTCAATTGTAACAATATGATTATGAAATGACTGATTTTAAAAAATTGCTTAGCACAATTGCGGTTTGTACGGTGATTGCCGCAGTCTTTATAACGGCTACCGTTTCGGTAACGGCAAGGGATGAGGGCAGTACTCAGATTACGGCTAACATTTTATCACCGACAACTCAACCGTATTCCACAGTCCCGACCGTACCCGTACAGGATAACACGAGTATGGTAACAGGAACACAAACATATTTGCTGATAGCCTTGCTGTTGTGCATTGCATTGCTTGCATTTGTTATATTATTATTTTTTATTCACAATAAACATATGAGGTGACTATGAAAGTATTTAATTGTATTTTGGGTATTTTGACTGTTCTTGCGTCAATTTATTGCATATTTTATCCCGGACTTACATTTCTTAACATTGGTTGGATTGTAACGATAATTCTCGGATTATGGGGAATTTCCTCAATTGTTTCGTATGCAGCTTCACGCAACGACGGTAATAATAAAGAAAAAGCTTTAATGGGAACTTTAGGTCTTATAGCAGGCATAGCTGCGGCGGTTGTGTCTGCGCTCGCAATGTTTATGCCCGGCATAAGAGTGATGTTTGATATATTAATCCTTGCGATTTTTGCGGTATGGCTTATTGTAGACGGAATCTCCTCTATAGCAACATCATTCAAGGTTAAAAAATCAGGTTCAAGTGTATGGGTACTTCCGCTTATATGCGGAGTGCTCGTACTGCTTGCAGGCTTATACGGAATATTTAATCTTATATTCACAGCGCAAACACTCGGACTGTTTATGGGCATTTTGCTTATGACATACGGTATAAGACTGATTCTTTCGGCATTTAAAAATTAATTTGCTATCCACTCATTTCCCTTATATAACACAACAGCCTCTCGGTGTTTTTACATCAAGAGGCTGTTGTGCTTTTTATATTTGGTTCTGTTGTAAATGTTGGAGTAATATCGGTAAATTATATTTTAGCAGATTGCTTTATCAATCAATTACGCTTTTTCTTTACCCTTATTTGCAAATCTTTTTGACGGTCTGTAAATAATCAACGCTATAAATATCAGCACTGCCGTTGTAGATAAGCTGACAGGGTAAGCGGTCATTATCGTTACAAAAGTTCTGTTTGCGGGGAATACGGTATTTATCCATATTATTCGCAACACGCATACGCCTACGGTAGTGAGAATTGCAGGAACAAGCGAAAATCCGAATCCTCTTAAGTATCCCGACATTACCTCATACAGCATTGAGAATATGTAAGCTATAAAAATAATTACAAGTCTTGTATAGCCTATTTCTATTACTTCGGGGTTGTTGTTGAATATTGACAGCAAAAATTTTCCTGTTATAAGCACTATAAGTATTGCCGTGCCCGATGCAATTGCGTCTTCAATAAGGCAAAGAAAAAGAGTTTTTTTACAACGGTCAATCTTATTTGCGCCAAAGTTTTGTCCGACAAATGTTGTGCAAGCCTGACTAAACGAGTTCATTACATTGTAAGCGATAATCTCTATGTTGAATGCCGCACTTGACGCCGCAATTACAACAGTGCCGAGGCTGTTAATCGCACCTTGAATTACAATATTCGCAACCGCAAACACCGCACTCTGTATTCCTGCGGGAAGTCCTATCTGCATAATTTTCGCAAAGACTTTTCCGTCAATTCTTAGCTTTTTAAATTCAACTTTTATGTATTTGTCGCTTTTTACGAGCTTTATATAAAGAATACCTGCGCTCACAACATTTGCAAGCACTGTTGCGGTTGCTACTCCGTTTACCGACATTTTAAGTACGATTACGAAGAACAGATTAAGCAGTACATTCAAAATTCCCGACAGCGTAAGCGCAATAAGCGGCATTTTGGTTTCACCTATACTTCTGAAAATCGCCGCCTCAAAGTTGTACAGCAGTATGACAGGCATTCCGAGAAAATATATTCGCAAGTACAACAGTGCAAGCTCAAGCACATCATTTGGCACATTAAGCGCCGTAAGAAGTGGCTCGGCTATAAGTTCGCCGATTATCGCAACCAATACACCGCCGATTACCGACACCACCATTGAGGTATGCACCGCCTTTTGTACGGTCTGCCTGTCATCTCGTCCTATGGCATTTGCTATTACAACATTTGCGCCGAGCGCTATGCCGATAAATAAGTTCAGTATCAGACCGATAATCGGGCTGTTTGCTCCTACTGCCGCTACCGCTGCGGTTTTATCGGTTTGTGCAAAGTTGCCTACTATTGCTATATCGGACGCATTAAAAAGCTGTTCGAGTATTCCCGTTGCCGCAATCGGCAGGGCAAAAACGGGCAGCTTGTTCCATATACTGCCGTTGAGCATATCAAGTTTTTGCTTTTTTAATTCTTTTTCCATTCAATCCACCTTTTCGTATTCACACATAACATATATATTTCATATATAATAAATTATATTCCTTATTTTTACATTTTTCAACACCTAAGTTGTTGCATATTGCATTTTAAAATAATAGTGATTATAATAAAAATATAAGGATATTTATTACTTTAAAATGCCTTGACAGATAAACGAAAACAAATAAAAACGGAGGAATTAAAAATGAAAAAGTTAATAGCATATTTTTCGCCAAGCGGAAACACCAAGACAATGGCAGAAAAGCTCGCTAAGGCAACAGGCGCAGATTTATTTGAAATAAAGCCGCAGACACCTTACACAAGAGCAGACCTTGACTGGACAAACAAGAACAGCCGTTCTTCGGTTGAAATGAATGACAAGAGCTTTCGTCCGCAGATTGCTCAGCTTCCTAACAGTCTTGCAAATTACGATACTATTTTTATCGGTTTCCCAATCTGGTGGTATGTTGCTCCAACAATTATCAACACATTTGTAGAAAATGTTGACTTAGACGGTAAAAAGGTTATTCCGTTTGCAACTTCCGGCGGCAGCGGAATGGGTAAGACTTTGGCAAATCTAAAGCCGAGCTGCCCGGGCGCAAATTGGATTGAGGGTAAAGTAATCAACGGTATGAGTGAAAAAGCCCTTGCCGATTGGGCAGAAAAGCTCTAAGGAGATACTATGCAGGCACTCGACAGCCTTGTTAAGTCGGGCAAGGTTCGTGCTTTGGGTGCGTCTGCCATGTACGGATACCAATTCTATAATATGCAGATGTGCGCTAAGGACAACGGATTTACTCCTTTTGTATCAATGAAAAATCATTACAGCCTGTTATATAGGGAAGACGAGCGAGAGCTTATTTCTATTTGTGACCAAATGAATGTTGCACGCACTCCGTACAGTCCGCTTGCGGCAGGCAAATATGATTCTACCGAAAGCCCAGATTATAAAATAGTTCTGCGAGTAAATGAGCTTGCCGAAAAATACGGCAAATATTCCGAAAGATGTAGACAAGGGATGGTTTATGTTTTTTGTAACCATTTTAAATCATATGTATTGGGTACTCGGCGGAGTTTTCGGCTCGCTTATCACAATAAAACTCGAGGGACTTGGCTTTGTCACTATAATATGATAACTGCGTAAGCAATAGTGATTGTTTATCATTGAGCTTTGATAAATCAGACATTCTTAATCTCCTTTACAAGTTCATCAGATGAAGTGATACCAAAATTTTCAACTTTCAAATAAGATTTAACGCAGTTATAAGACGACCAATCGTCATTATAAGTTCCTATTATGCATTTTAAAGTTTGGTCAATATCAGCAGTATCTCCAACTGTCTGTATAACTTCTAAATTAATGTGTTCCGGTGAATACGAGCATATTAAGTTATATATCTCAAAAATCGAATCTTTTATTTCGGTGATTTTCTTGTCTGTTTTGACAATAATTGTTGCGTCAAAAATCTTATTGCTTTTCAGTAAATTATCGGCATCAGTATTAACAGCGTAATCATAGCTTAAAGATTTATCGCCATAAATTAAAATACCGGCATATACATCAATGTTATAACTTGATGTATTAAATTTACTTTTTATAAAATCAACTACTCTATCACTAATAATCGCCCTACTGTAATCATCGTATATTTTATCACTGTTCTTTCTATTGGCACTGTTATACACATAAAAATCAATTTTTCCGTCCGTAAGTCTTAAAATATTTCTGTAAGTTTCATCTTTTGCAAATGTAAAGTCCACTACATCAAAATTCATATTATATTTATTTTCAGCATAACTTTTCATTTCTTCAAGTTTAGCTTGCCTTTCGGAAAAGTTTAAATTCATACACCCGCACACTCCGGTCATCAATAAAATTGCAGTTAATAAAAGGCATATCAGCTTTGTTTTTTTCATATCTGCCTCCGAGAATATTTTTATCTCTTGTAAATCAAAAGTATTTTATCATTTTAAAAGACAATAGTCAACAAAGTAAAATTAAGTATCAACAATTACATAGATTATAGTTTTACAAAAATAAATAATTATTAAACATTATACTTGACAAGATATATTGAATTTTTGTATAATGGCAACAGTTTGTTTTAGGAGAGCTTCTATGGAAAGAGAAAGTTTTAAGTCACGGCTTGGATTTATTCTTGTAAGTGCGGGCTGTGCAATCGGTATCGGCAATGTATGGCGATTTCCTTATGTTGCAGGCGAAAACGGAGGCGGTCTGTTCGTTTTGCTTTACCTCGTTTTCCTTGTTCTTATGGGTATTCCCGTATTGACAATGGAGCTTGCAGTGGGCAGAGCAAGCCGAAAAAGCGCCGTGCTCGGCTACAAAAAACTTGAAAAGCCAAAAAGCAAATGGCATATTCACGGTTGGTTCTGTATGCTTGGCTGTTATCTGCTGATGATGTACTACACAACCGTTTCGGGGTGGATGACAAGCTATTTTTACAAATTTGCAACAGGCACTTTTGAAAGCGGAATGACCTCTGAGCAAGTCAGCGGTGTATTCTCTCAGTTGCAGTCAAACCCGATTGAAATGGTTATATGGATGGCTATTATTACCATACTCGGCTTTTTGGTGTGCAGCAGAGGTATTCAAAAGGGAATAGAAAAGGTGAGCAAGGTTATGATGATTGCTTTGCTTGTGCTCATTCTCGCACTTGCCGTAAACAGCATTTTGCTTAGCGGTGCAGGCGAGGGACTTAAGTTTTACCTTGTTCCCGATTTTGAAAAAGTATCCGAAATAGGTATCGGCAACATTGTTTCCGCCGCTATGAATCAGAGTTTCTTTACTTTGAGCCTCGGTATTGCGGCTATGGAAATTTTCGGAAGTTATATGTCAAAGGACGATACTCTTCCGGGCGAGTCCGTGAAAATCTGCGCACTCGATACTTTTGTAGCAATTATGGCGGGACTTATTATTTTCCCTGCGTGTTTCTCATACGGAGTTGAGCCCGACCAAGGCCCTGCACTCATATTCATTACCTTGCCAAATGTATTTGTAAATATGGCAGGCGGTAGAATTTGGGGCACGCTGTTCTTCCTCTTTATGACATTTGCCTGTTTCTCAACTATCATTGCCGTTTTTGAGAATATCATTTCGTTCTGCATTGATATGTTCAAAATCAGCCGCACAAAATCAGTGATTATCAACGCCGTTATAATTCTGATTGCAAGCCTGCCTTGCGTTTTCGGATTTAACATTTGGAGCGGTTTTGAGCTGTTTGGTCAGAATGTTCTCGGTATGGAGGACTTCCTTGTAAGCAATATTTTGTTGCCTGTCGGCTCGCTTATTTATCTGCTGTTCTGCGTTACAAAATTCGGTTGGGGATTTGACAATTACCTTACTGAATGTAATACAGGCAAGGGTATGAAATTTGCAAGATTTTTAAAGCCTTATTTCCAATTTGTACTCCCGATTCTTGTGCTTATTGTACTTGTACAGGGCTTTATAAAATAATTTAAAATCAAATCTCCCGATATTGCATTAATCTTGCGTATCGGGAGATTTTTTTGTCTAAGCAGTGAGTTAAACCGTAATTCTAAAATTTTCAAAAATATTTTCAGAAAAATTATTGCAATTAGTGCAACTTTTACCTTTTTTGCAATGTAATTGAGGTGATAATTTTGAAAAACATTAAAAACTTTTTTACATTACCAAACGAGGTGTTTTGCCTTATGCTCACTCCGTCCGAGCTTGCCGTTCTAAGCTATCTTGTGCGTTGCAGTGACGATACAGGCATTTGCTATCCGTCTATTCATACAATTGCAACAGCTTGCGCAATGTCAGACAATACAGTACGCAAGTGTGTGCGAAAACTTGAGGACAGAGAGATTATCTCAAAGTCCGGCGGCTTTCGTGCGAGCAAATTCGGCAAGGAGCAGAACACTTCTTTTATATATGAACTCAACCCGAGTTTTTACAACGAAGGTTTTGCAAGAGCAAATCTTGTGGATTATTTTACAAAGAGAAACGCTCAACCTTAAAAAATCAATGCAGTAGGGTGCTTAAAATATTGAGGATAACCGCTTTATTTTTTGCACCTGCCTGCTTCATAATCTGAACCCTAATAAAACTAAATAAAGAAAACTTATTAAAAAATACTAACTGAACATTCGCAGTCGGTCGCCGATTGTGAGTGCTTTTTGTATTTTCTCCGTTTAAGTATTTTTACTGCAATATAACAGTGAATTTTATATGCTGAAAAGCATTATTTTTGAAAAAATTGAGTAAACTTTTTTGTTTTTGGGAGGATAATTTAGCGTTAGCTAAATTTCAATGCCCGACCGACACTCCGCTAAATCATAATTTACTAATGCTAACATTCAGAACAGAACGCAAAAAGCAAAAAAAATAAAAACCACTGCAAAAATGCAGCAGTCTTTAAAAAATATGACTGTATCTGTAAGCCGGGTTCTGTCGTGAACAGCTATCTATCTTGGCAGCCCGTTGCCGGTACTGCTCAATGCCACCTCCTAAGGACACGCCGAGCAAGCGTATAATGTCCTACCACGGTGTTGCTTCAAATAGGGTTTACACGGCAGATAACTCTCGCTATCTCCGGTGAGCTCTTACCTCGCCTTTCCATCCTTACCACAAAAGTGGCGGTAATTTTCTGTTGCACTATCCCTGGAGTCGCCTCCGGCGGCCGTTAGCCGTTATTTTTGCTCTGTGAAGCCCGGACTTTCCTCGCAAAACGCCTTTCGGCAATTTCCCGCAGCTGTTCAATACACTCATATCTATAATACTATATGATTTTTTGCAAAATGTCAACTTAAATTTTCATAAAATAGCTTGATATATCCGATTTTTCAGTTTATAATAAATAAAGATTTGTAACAAAGGAGAGTTTATAATGGACATAAGACAGAAATCACTCGAAAAGCATTACGAATGGAACGGTAAAATCGAGGTAGTATCACGAGTTCCTATTTCTAATGCCGAGGATTTATCTCTTGCATATACACCGGGCGTTGCCGAGCCTTGCCTTGAAATTCAGAAAGATTACGACAAGTCTTTTGAGCTTACAAGAAGAAACAATCTTGTTGCAGTAGTAACAGACGGTACAGCGGTTCTCGGTCTTGGCGACATCGGCCCAGAGGCAGGTATGCCTGTTATGGAGGGCAAATGCGCTCTCTTTAAAGAGTTCGGCGATGTTGACGCATTTCCTATCTGCGTAAGAAGTAAAGATGTTGACGAAATCGTAAATGCAATTTACCTTATCAGCGGTTCATTCGGCGGTATTAACCTTGAGGATATTGCCGCTCCCCGTTGCTTTGAAATTGAGAAAAAGCTTAAGGAAAAGTGCGATATTCCGATTTTCCACGATGACCAGCACGGTACAGCCGTAATCGTTGCCGCAGGACTTATCAATTCTTTGAAGCTTGTAGGCAAAAAGTTTGAGGACATAAAGGTTGTTATGAACGGCGCAGGCGCAGCAGGTATTGCTATTGCCAAGCACCTCCTCAATATGGGCGTTAAGAACATTACTCTTTGCGACAGTAAGGGTATCATCTGCAAGGGTGACGAAAGACTTAATGCCGTTAAGCGTGAAATGGCAGAGATTACTAACCTTGAGCATATGACAGGCACACTCGCAGACGCTATGAAGGGTGCAGATGTATTTCTCGGTATTTCAGCCGCAGGCTGTGTAAGCGAAGAAATGGTTGCTTCTATGGCAAAAGACCCAATCCTCTTTGCTATGGCTAATCCTACTCCTGAAATTATGCCTGACCTTGCCAAGAAAGCAGGCGCTGCCGTTGTAGGTACAGGCAGAAGTGACTTCCCAAACCAGATTAACAATGTTCTCGCTTTCCCGGGTATTTTCAGAGGTGCTCTTGATTGCCGTGCAAGCGACATCAACGAAGAGATGAAAGTTGCCGCTTCATTTGCAATCGCTTCACTCGTAAGCGACAGTGAGCTTAATGCCGACTACATTCTTCCCGAGGCTTTCGATAAGAGAATCGGTAAGACTGTTGCCGAGGCTGTTAAAAAAGCCGCTATCGAAACAGGCGTTGCAAGAATTTGATAAATGTATAAATTTACGGGGCTGTCGAAAGGCAGTCCCTTTTGTATTTGAATTTTTTGTAATTATATAGTATAATAGATGTATTAAGACAAAAAGTTGGTGCATAGCTTGATAATTCACGATATTTCAAGGGATATTCTCACAAGCAAGGTCTACGAGGGCGACCCGCAGACAGAGGTAAACAGAATAAAAAGTATTGAAAACGGCGATGATTACAATCTTTCTGCCATTAGTATGAGCACCCACACAGGCACTCATATTGACGCTCCTCTGCATTTTTCGAGCGACGGCAGTTCTATATCCAAAATGCGCCTTAATACCTTTACGGGCAAATGTACGGTAGTCACGGTCAACGGTATTCTTACGGGCGAAGATATGGACAAAATTCTTGCGCACAGCCGTAAGAAACTGCTTTTGCACGGCAACTGCAAGGCTTTTGTGTCTGCTTTTGCCGCCAGAGTGCTCGCTGACAGCGATGTGGTTATGATTGGCACGGACGCACAGTCAATCGCACCCGAATATGACGAGAACGAAACGCACAAAATCCTTGCAAATGCAGGCATTGCGATTTTGGAAAACCTTGATTTATCGGATATAGCAGACGGCGACTATGAGCTTTTTGCATTTCCTATTAAGCTTGGCGGTCTGGAGGCGGCACCTTGCCGTGCAATTTTGTTTGAACAGGAAAGAGGTCTTTGATATGGTAAAAATGGTAGTATTTGATTTGGACGGCACACTTGTAAATTCTCTTGTTGACCTTGGTATTGCCACCAATGAGGGACTTAAGCAGGCAGGCTTGCCTGTACATCCTATGGAGAAATACAATCATTTTGTAGGCAACGGCAGAGAAATGCTCGTAAAGCGTGCAATGGGCGAGAAAAGCGAAGATAAGGCACTTTTTGATACGGTTATGAACGGATTTAACACTTACTACGGCGCTCACAGCAACGACCATACAAGCGAGTACAAGGGCTGTACCGAACTTTTGGAGCAGCTCGACAAAAACGGTATTATGACGGCTGTACTTTCAAACAAACCCGATGAATTTGTAGGCGCTATCCTTGCAAAAGTGTTCCCGAACCATAAGTTTACCGAGGCTTGGGGCAACAAAAAGGAATATAAGTGCAAACCCGACGGCGAGGCTTTAAACGCAATTTTGAGCAAGCACAATGTAAAGCAGAGCGAGTGTATTTATATCGGCGACAGCGATGTTGATGTGTTCACCGCAAAGAATGCAGGCGTAAGTATGCTTGGCGTTGAATGGGGATTCAGAGGCAGGAAAGAGCTTACGGAGGCAGGCGCTCCGCAGGTTGCCGCAACCGCCGACGAACTTTTGAATATGATTTTGGCACAGAAATAAGGACGAACGATGAACAAGGTAAATTATCAGAAAATTCTTGACGGAATAATCTCAAATCTTCAAAAGACAAATACTGTTCCGACACTGCTTTTGCATGTCTGTTGTGCGCCTTGTTCAAGCTATTGTCTTGAGTATTTGTCGCAGTATTTTAAAATCACGGTTTTCTTTTATAATCCCAATATTTCCGAAAGGGCTGAATATCAGCACAGATTAAACGAAGAAAAACGCTTTATTTCCGAAATGAATTTTAAGTATCCCGTAAATATTATTGAGGGCGAATATTCTCCTTTAGAATATTTTTCTGCCGTAAAAGGTCTTGAAAACGAACCCGAGGGAGGGGAAAGGTGTAAAAAATGCTTTGAACTGCGCCTTGAAAAGACCGCCCGCATTGCCCGGGAAATGAATTTCGATTATTTTACAACCACTTTGACGATAAGTCCGCTGAAAAACGCACCTTTACTGAATCAAATAGGCGAGCGTTTCGCTGATGTTTACGATGTAAAGTGGTTAAACAGTGATTTTAAGAAAAAAGAGGGTTACAAACGCTCAATCGTACTTTCTGCCGAGCATAATTTGTACAGACAAAATTACTGCGGCTGTGTTTTTTCAAAGCGTGAGGCGGCGGAAAAAGAATAAATTTACAGAATTTTGAAAAAGTTTGAAAAAAATTCAAAAAAATCTTGACAAACGGCTGAAAAAATGGTATAAAATATATCGTTGCGTAAGATAATCGGCAATACGGAGAGATGTCCGAGTGGTTTAAGGAGCTAGTCTTGAAAACTAGTGATCCCGCAAGGGACCAAGGGTTCGAATCCCTTTCTCTCCGCCACTTGATTGCCGATTTTCTTATCGCTTTATATATACGGTTTAAAATATTTTATATAAAAATTTATTTTAACTGTTGACAAATATATCACAAAGTGATATAATTAATATCGTTGAGTTGTGATAACATTCAATACGGAGAGATGTCCGAGTGGTTTAAGGAGCTAGTCTTGAAAACTAGTGATCCCGCAAGGGACCAAGGGTTCGAATCCCTTTCTCTCCGCCATTTATTCAATATTTTTTGTAGTTTAACTACACGGAGGATTACTCAAGTGGTTAAGAGGCTCCCCTGCTAAGGGAGTAGGTCGCTAACGCGGCGCGAGGGTTCAAATCCCTTGTCCTCCGCCAAAGGATAGTCTGAGGTTTTATACTTCAGACTATCCTTTTTATTAACTAATAAAAGTTTTTTGGCGTTCAGGAAAAACTTTCCTCGATAATGAACAGGTGTAGGTAATAACGCTTTCATACTCTACAGTCTATGTCACACTATCTCCCAACAGGGTGATTGTTCTATTGGCGGTTTATGCGAACTTTCACAAGTTGGCTCGAATAGAGTCTTTTTATCTCTATTCCTTCACACTTTTGTCAGGCTCACATTATTTTGTATTGTATCACACTTTTAGACATTATCTAGAAAAGTCGGGTTTTAATTATTATCATAGTATTAAAGGCTGCTACAAATTTTGTAACAGCCTTTTCTTAGTTGAATTTTTGATTTTAAGTTGTAATTTTTGCTAATTAATTGGAATTTGCTTTAAACTATATTCCTTATACCAACTATTATCCGCTGATATTAATCTACTGTTCTATGACTTATAAGCTTCCAAAACTTGCAAATGAAATTAGGAAATAATACGGTGCAGTTGTAATAGTTAAAATAAAAACCGAATAGAATTTTTTTGGCTTGCTTAATTCGGATTTTCTGAACACGAAAAAGTAATACATAATACAGCTTGCTATGAGAGAAACCGCAATCAAGGCAAGAATAATGTAAAAGCTCTCAGCAAATGCTTGATTGTCATCGCCCAAGTATGAATATTCAGGATAAATGGCATAGATGAACAGACAGAAGTAATACTGCAGAAATGTTATACCATCAATTTGAATTACAGAGATATTTGTAGTATTGCTTAAAATTATTAAAACTAAAGAAACAATGCCAATCGCTGCTAAGTCAGCCACAATGCCAAATATATAGATATCTCTCTTCATCTGAGAAGTTATGTATTCATCGCCAAACTTAACCGAAAGGAGGTATGTAACATAGCCGGAAATTATAAGCTTGCCTAAAAATATTAATCCAAAGAAAAATAAAAATGTTGTTACTACCATAAATGTAATATTCATTAAATCACCTACTTAATTTGATTTTAGCTTTTTGTAAACATAATTAGGAATAAATCCATTTTTATTTTCATTAAGTATATTTCTTCGATATTCATAGTAGCTATAAAATTTTCCCTTCAATAAAGTTTGCATTGATACTTGTACGCAATTATAATCAAAAAGATTATAATCAAGACATTATTGAATCGGTATCTGAGTAAGTTCATAGCCTACAGTTAAATCTTTTACATACAGAATAGACTTAGGAATAAAATAATTAATCTTATAACAATAAACATAATTATCAGTCACTAAAATATCATCAAACTCGCATTTTTCTGATAATTTTTTTGTTTCACCCGTTTCTAAATTTTCAATATACAAACCATTATCCTGACTTCTTATTGTCTTGTCATAAATAACAGTTGTTTTTCTCTCTCTCAAGCTGTAAGTAACATATTTTCCTTGAAAACAGCTATGGTCTACACTCCAAATGGTATTATTAAAATAATAATTAAAATATTCATTCTGATATTTTTCACCATTAAAAGTATAAAAAAGCACTTCAGTATTCTCTCCCCGACCCGGATAAACAATTATTTGCTCTTTGATTAAATCTATATAAACATCATCAAAATCATGAAAATCTAAAGAGTCGGAATGTAGTTTAAAATCTGATATTAATTTATTATTTTCATCATAAATATTTATTTTCCGAAAATGATTATCATTATAATACACTAATAAATATTTATCGGCAAAAACTAATGAATTTATATCTTCATACGGAACATCATTTATTATACAAGTATCTTCATTTAAAATATTATAGCAATAAATCTGATTATTCTTAGTATAATAAACGCAATTATTTCCTAATTCTGATATATCATAATTATTAGCTATCAGATGTTCACTTTTCTTTCCATTATCATATATTGTTAGTCCTTGATCATCATAAATAACATAATTACCTTTTGCTTCAGCTGCATATTTAGAAATATCAGAAAGTTCTTTGCATTTATAACTCTGCTTGCTCTCACCTAATTTATATATATCAAATTCGTAATAGTTTGGATTTTTTATAGTGATCATTCCGTCAGAATAAACCATATATTCGGATTTATAAAAGCTATGATCTGAATCCGGTTTAAAATTATCACCTGAATTATAAAAAGTTAGCAATAAAATTACTATTATAAGAGATAATATAACCGAAATCAACAATAATTTCTTTTTGTACTTTTTCATAAAATCACCCACCTATATTTATCACCACAAATGATTTCTAAAGCTTTATCTATCTTGCACTGAATTTGTTTTCCGGTTTTTATATATACTGCTAATTCACTAAAGATTATATTTGGCACCATTCCCAAAGTTTCAACCTTTCATCAATACCATTTTTTGGAAGCATAAACCATCATTAGTGTAAATATATCTTCTTCATCATAACCTTGTTTTCCTCTGCTCTTAGTAAGATAATTATGTTCAACTATTCGTGAAAAACCTCGGTTATCAAATTGTATTTATAAAAAGGATTTTATTATATATATCAATTATAAAATAAAGTAGGAGAAATCAGGAAATAGTATGGAGCAGTCATTAACACAAAAATCAGCAAAGTACAGATTTTTTGCTTTTTTGTAAGATCCGGATTTCTGAAAATTGTAAAATAATCAAAAAACAGACTGATTAGAGCTGATATTATAATTGTCACTAAAATAAAAAGAAAAGAACCTTTAAACATACTTTGGCTGGAGTAAAAAGGTGCGTTAAAAAATGAAAAAACATTAAGATTAAAACACTCAAAATAGTCTTCTAAATCTGTAAAGTAATAGCTTGGGGACTCAATTATGTTCTGAATAAAGCCAATCACAATCATACTAAAAGATGCTATTAGATCAGCAAACACTCCATTGCGGTAAAGTTTTCTCCTGATTTCTTTATCAATTATTTTTTCTCTAAACAAAGCGTTATCCACGCATTTCGCCAACAGTACCATAAAATATTTTGGCAAAAGCAAAACTACGAGAAAAACCGGTAATATATATAAAATTATATCCATAGTAAAATCACCTTTCGTTATTTGATTTTTTTTAATTCACAGAAGTTATAAAACAAGTTACACATTTAATAGCAATAGAAATGGCTAAAAATAAAAAGCAAATCATAACAAACATAAAAACATAATTCATTAAAAACACCTCTTAAAATTAGCTTGTTTTTTTAATTCGTTGTAGATATAATTAGGTACACAAGCCTTTTTTAGTTAAATTTTTGATTTTAAGTTGTAATTTTTGCTAATTAATTGGAATTTGCTTTAAACTATATCCCTTATACCAATCGTTAGCCATTCCTCGTGGCAGTAAATAGTCTATTCTGTAGCAATAAAGATAATTTTCTGTTGCAAGCAAATCGTCAAATACACATTCATCAGAAAGCTTCTTTTTAGTTCCGGTTTCTATATCGACCTCCCACAAACCGTTATTTTCATCCTCAACGGTTGTTCTTACTATATTCCACTCTGACTTTTCAGCCGAAAAATAAATTTTATTATTATTGTAAGTAACTGATTGAACATAATTATGTAAGGCTGCTCGTGATATTTCTCCGGTTTTTAAATTGTATTTTAAGAAAGTACATTCTTCAGAAGTGTTTATCAGATCTTTGCAGCAATATAAAAAGTAATCATTAATAATAGCCGGCTCGTCCAAGTTACTCAATGTACTATGTTCGAAGTGTGATTTCTGCAAATATGTATCCACATCATATTGAAAAATTTCATATTTGTATTCATTTTTTGTAATAACATTAAGTGTATTGCTGTTTATAGAAATATAGAATATTTCACCGATATAATCTATTTCTTTCCTGTCGTTTATATTCTTAGCATCAACAATTACAAGTTTCTTTTTGTCAACTGAATATAAAACCCTGTCGCCATCAAAGAAAAGGATTTGGCTTTGTTCATCTAATTTTTGCTTTTCTTGTGTTGCGTGATTTTCCATATACAAACTGCCGTCATCGCAATAAACTTCAATATTCTCTATTCTTTGCGAAGTAATTGAAGTTGAAACATTTTCTTTTCTGTCAGAATAATAAATATCAGCCCTAAAATACATAGGGTCTTTTACATATAAATTGCCGTCCTTATATACCATATAATCATCTGACATAGGAAACCTTTTACCGTTATAAATACGCATACTGTTACAACCGTATTCATAGCTGTTATAGTACGAAGTATCGCTATCCGGTTTAAGGTCAACTTTTTCTTTGCTCAAAACAAAAAATGCAATAACCAAAAGCAAAGCAGATAATATAATTAAACATATGAGTAACGGCGACAATTTCTTTTTTACTTTCATAATATCACTTACTCCTTAGAAATTTACCGGTAACATTTCCATATTTAACTTCAGCTTAATTCTACCATACAAAAGATAAATAAGCAACAATAATTAATTATTTTGCATAAATTCATCTTATTACACTATGTATTATTGTTTTAATTGTGCAATATTTTAGGCTGCTGCAAATTTTGTAACAGCCTTTTAAAATCTTATTTTATCTTTCACAATTTCATTTATTTTTTTACTGTTTTCTTATCTTGAAACTGCAAAAACAGATGATCATAGCTTACATCTAATTTTTTCACAAGCCTTTTTATGTTATCAATGCTATGCAAACTCTTTTAAATTTCATATTAATCCGTCCTTTCATTTATATATATCAAATAGTTATTAGCTTACTGTAATCTCGGCTTTGTGGGTTTTACCATCTATTTCTGCTCTGCACTTCGTTTGAAAATGTACGGAGAGTAAAATAAGAATACAAACAGACAAGAAATAACTACCACGAGAAACTTGCGGCGTGAGCCGAATTTTTTGCCCGATTCAAATAAAAATAAATTTATTTACTATGCTTGTTTCTTGCGTATATTATAAAGCGTTTCTTTGTTATAATAACTAAAAATACTGCGGTTAATTTGTTAAAATAAAACATATATTTTTGTGGAGTATTTTGGTATAATTAAAAGGAAATCAAATACTTGGAAAGGACGGATTTCGTTTATGAGTAAACTTAAAAAGCTGACAAGCATTGTGCTTGCGGCAACTATCGTTTCTTCTGCATCTGCAATGGCATTGACCGCATCCGCAGTTGAAAATGATAATGCGGTTTCCGCAGCGAACAATAATCTGCAAAGAAATGTTCAGGACGGCGTAATTTTACACGCTTTTAACTGGTCATACAAAACAATTAAGGAAAACCTGCCTGCAATTGCAGCAGCCGGTTATTCTACAGTTCAGACTTCACCTGTTCAGCAGCCGAAAGACTACTCAACATCAAGAGATGTTACAGGTCAGTGGTGGAAACTTTATCAGCCTGTAAGCCTTTCTGTAGCTAAAAACGCATGGTTCGGTACAAAAGACGAACTCAAAGACCTTTGTACAGAGGCTGAAAAGTACGGTGTAAAAATTATTTGCGACATTGTTTCTAACCATATGGGCAATGAAAGCGAAGATACACCTAATGTTGTAAGCTCACAGGTTAAAACATATGATCCTGAAATTTACGACAATGCAAGTGCTTTCTTCCGTAACAACGATATTGTTGCATCAGACAGCAGTGTAAAAAATGTAGTTCAGGGACATGTTACTTCCTGTCCTGACCTCAAAACAAACAGCAAAGTTGTTCAGGATAAGGTTATCTCACTCCTTAAGGAATGTATCGACTGCGGTGTTGACGGTTTCCGTTTTGATGCGGCAAAACACATTGAAACTCCCGATGACGGTGACTATGCTTCTGATTATTGGAAGAACATTACAGAGTCTGCAGGCTCATATTACAAAGCAAAAACAGGCGACAATCTTTATATTTACGGTGAGATTCTTAACAACTGCGGTTCCGGCAGAAGTTACAGTTCTTACACAAAGTATATTAATGTAACAGATAACAAAACAGGTGACTCTGTACTCGCAAATGTGGTAAAAGGCAAGGCATCAAATGCCGCAAACTCAAGCTACAAGTCAGGCGTTGCCGCTTCCGATGTAGTTCTTTGGGCAGAGTCGCACGATACATACGAGGGCGAGTCGGGTGCAGGCGGTATCAGCAATACCGCTAAAGTATCTGACGAAAACATCACTAAAGCATGGGCTATCATAGCCGCAAGAAAAGACGCTACTTCTCTTTACTTTGCCCGTCCTGGTGCATCGTTAATGGGTGAGGCAGCAGGCGATATAACTTATAAGAGCACAGCTGTTTCTGAAATTAATAAGTTCCATAACCTCTTTGTTGGTCAGAGTGAAAAACTCGGTGCCGTTGACAATGTAGCTTATGTTGCAAGAGGCACAAGTGGTGTAGTTCTTGCTAACTGCGACGGCAACGAAAAGTCTGTAAGTATTTCAGGCACAGGCCTTGCAAACGGTACTTACACAGATACAGTTTCAGGCGCTAAATTCACTGTAGCTAACGGTGTTCTTACAGGTAATATCGGTTCAACAGGTGTAGCTGTTGTTTACAACGGCACAACAACTCCGAGAAATACTTGTTCTGTAGAGAGCGGTGATTTCAAGGGTGACACAATTACACTCAACCTCGGTCTTGACAACGCAGCATCAGGTACATACTGCATTGACAATTCTAAGCCTGTAACTTACACAGGTGACATTGCAATCAGAGTAGGTTCAGACTACGCTTACGGCGAAACAATCAACCTTACTCTTACAGCAACAGACGGCAAAAATACAACAACCACTACTTACAAATATACCAAGCAGAAATCTGCAAGTTCAGGTGTGTATGTATTCTTTGCTTCTGAAAAAAGAGAAACAAGCTCAAAGTGGAAAGCTCCTTACTATGTTTACATCTATGACGAAGAATCTTCAAAGGAAGAAACTTATAAGGCATCAAACTGGCCGGGTACAAAGATGAACTATGATAAGGCAACAGGTTATTACTATGCAGAAGTTCCTACAACCTGTATTGCAACAGATGCAGATGAAAACGAGTCTGAGTCAAATTTTGACCTTGCACACTCTCCAAACACAAGAGTTATCTTCTGCGACAGCTCAAATGTAAACTCTGCTCCTCGTCAGTATCCGTCGGAAAAAGGCCTTAAATTAAAAGGAACTTCTAGAATTTTCGGTCTTACAAAGACAACTTCATGGGAAGAAACAACACTTGTTCCTACTGTTGAATCACAGCCTGCAACTGAGGTTGTAAGAGGTGATAAGGCTTATAAGTACGGCGATATTAACACAGACGGTAAGTTTGATGTTCAGGATGTAACAGCACTTCAGCTTATTGTAGCCGAGACAACTAAACCATCTCAGCTTATCTATGCTTTAGCTGATCTCAATCAGGACGCAATCGTTGATGTAAGAGATGTAACAATTCTTCAGGTATATGTTTCAGGCGATACAGAGGGTACAGGCGTTACAGGTCAGGTTTATAATGACCCTGTTAAGCCTACAAAGCCTACACAGCCTGCAAAACCTACAGAGGCAACCAAGCCTTCTACACAGCCGACAACTGCTCCCGCACCTTCTACTTACACACTTTACTTAAAGACACAGCTTCCTTGGATGACATCAATGGGTACAAATCTCTATGCTTTTGATAACGATACAAAGAAGTCTTATCTGCTTGAGCAGGATACCGACGATTATCCGAATGTATTTAAGGCAGAGGTAGCAAACACACTTACAAGTGTTACTTTCTACAGAGCATTAGATATGGTTGACGAAATGACAAAGGCGTCAAGTTCAGGCCCTGTATACAACGCTTGGACAGCAACTGTAAGCAGCACAAACAATTGCTACAACCTTGAAAGCGTTGATGAAGCAACAGACAAAGCAACTGCAACAGTCGGTCCGTATGTAAAAGAAGAGGCTCCCGAATGGACACTTGATGTAGTATATTTTGATAATTCAAAAACAAAGTGGGGAGAAGTTTATATTTACGGTTGGGGCAACGGTCTTTACGAAGAGGCATATAAAATGACTCAAATTGAGGGCACAGACATCTGGAAATACGAACTTCCCGAACCTATTTATCCGGGTACAGAAAGTTTCCTTTTTAAGAATACAGAAAGCACTTGGGTTAAAAAGACTAAGAATGTAAAGGTTGTAGAAGGTAAAAATCTTTATGACGGAAAAGCACAGGCTTGGTCAGGCACTTACGAAGAGTGATTTTAAAGTTTAAATTCTAATTTTGCGGGCATACCAAAAGTATGCTCGCATTTTTATGTAAAAATTTTGGTTTTTTATCAAAAGTTGTGGTAAATTATTGTTTGGCTGATTGCTTTATCAAGTAATTAAAACCGTTTTACTAAAGAACCTAAAAAACCGATAAGCTGAAAATTGCTTATCGGTTTTGCTTTTGTTATTATATTTTCCAAATAAAATTATCTCAACCGCTTGAAAAAACTTTTTAGAAGTTCGGCGCACTCTTCCTGCATAATACCGCCTTTACAATTCGGCTTGAAATTATACGGCATTTCAAAAAGATTTGTTATAGTACCGCAAGAACCGTTTTTGAAATCGTACGCACCGAAATACACATTCGGAATATGAGCGTTTATAATTGCGCCTGCGCACATCGGACAAGGCTCAAGGGTTACATATATATCGCAGTTCCAAAGCCGCCAACCGCCGAGCACCTTACAGGCATTGTTAATTGCGTCGGTTTCCGCGTGTAAAAGTGCGTTCTTTTCTTTTTCTCGTCTGTTCCTGCCTGTAGCAACTATTTCGCCATTACGCACAATCACCGCACCGACAGGCACTTCGTCATCCTGAAAAGCCTCTCTTGCAAGCTCAAGCGCCTTTTCCATATACTTTATATTAAATTCACTCATAGTGCTACAGATGCAATGATAGTTTCAAGAATGAAGATAACAACTATTGTAGCTGTACCTGCACTTGTAAAGAAACATTTTATCTTTTCTTTAAGTGAGAGAGAAACAACATTCGAGGTATCGCTTATGCTAAGGAAATTTTTATCCTTTTTCATTATATAAAGGAAAGCCAAAACTCCGAACACAAGCATTGCGGTAAATATTGAAAAGTATATTATATAGAAAGAACGGGTGGTAACAATGTTCTGACTTTGCAAAATATCCATAATTACCGAGTAGAGGTTATTTATAAAGTGAATAATTATTGACGGAATAATTGAGTTTGCCTTGCAGTCAATATAAGCAAAAATAAGTCCAAGTATAAACGCAAACGGAATCTGAATAATATTTCCGTGCATTGCGCCAAACATAACGGCAGATACAATTATTGCAAATGAATTTCCGTATTTTCTAAGCGAGCCCATTAAAATACCTCGAAAAGCAAATTCCTCGGCAAATGCAGGGGTAACGGCTATGGCAACAACATATAAAATATTTTCAAATACAGACCTTGATGACATATCCATATTCAGACTGTATTCAATGCCGATTAGCGAAAAGTTGGAACTTACAAGGTCGGCGGCAACATTTGAAACCATTGAAACGCCCATACCCATAAGTACGAGGGCGATAAGCATAGTGGGTTTTACGGATTTAACCGACAGGCAGTCTGAAATATGCGTTTTGCTTAGTTTTAAATATATCAGTCCGGTGATTGTCGCCGAGGCGGCTGCTGCGAAAATCTGCATATAATAAAAAACAGGACCACAAGTCAATTTACTAATTATATACTGCGTTAAAGTTTCGGTATCGAAATTAGAAATATCCGTATTCAGCATCGTAGACACGGTTAATAAAAATGTTATACCGACTACAATGACATTCATTGATAAAAAATAAGTAAGAATATAAAAGCCCAATCCGCTTGATTTTTTTTGCAAAGTCTTTAAATCGTGCGCTTTTTTGATTTCCTGCGGACTTTGCATATGATTTTGATAATAAGGATAGGGCTGATAATTTGCGTATTGCATTTTCATCACTCCAATGGTATAATTTTAGCATAGTAACACATATATTTCAAGAAATATTTTCCGATAATGAAAAAATAATGAAAAATCCCTTGACTTTTCAGGCAATCGGTTATATAATGTGTAGGTACAATAAAGCAAAGCAGAAATGCTTTCACCTGTGGGGTGTCGTCTGCACGGGTCAATACCTTAAACATAATAGTTTATTTGTATTGCAATGCGGACGGTGTATTTCTGTCCGCATTATTTTTTTGAAAAGGTACTTTGGAGGTGCTTAACCATCAGCAAGAAAGATATTCAGATTAACGAGGAAATCCGTGATAAAGAGCTTAGAGTAATCAGCTCGGACGGAAAGCAGCTCGGTATTATGTCATCAAAGGAAGCTCTCGCACTTGCAGAACAAAAAAATCTTGACCTTGTTAAGATTGCTCCGCAGAGCGTTCCGCCTGTATGTAAAATTATGGACTACGGCAAATACCGTTTTGAGCAGGCTAAAAGGGAAAAGGAAGCAAGAAAAAATCAGCATGTTGTTGATATTAAGGAAGTTAGACTCTCTTTAAACATTGATACACACGACTTCAACACCAAGCTTAACAACGCTATTAAGTTTATTAAGCACGGCGATAAAGTTAAGGTATCTATCCGTTTTAGAGGAAGAGAAATGGGACATCCTGAAATCGGTCTTGAAACTATGAACCGTTTTGCTGAAGCTTGTGCAGAGTTTGCCTCGGTAGAAAAGCCTGCAAAGCTTGAAGGTCGCAATATGCTTATGTTTCTTGCACCAAAGTCCAATAAGTAATCACAGCTAAGGAGGATATTTATTATGCCTAAAATTAAAACTCACAGTGGTGCTAAAAAGCGTTTTAAACTTTCTAAGAACGGTAATGTAATCCGTGCACACGCAAACAAGAGCCACATTCTTAACAAGAAAACAACAAAGCGTAAGAGAGGTTTACGCCAGACTGCTGTTACAGATAAGACAAATGTAGCTCAGATCAAGCGTTTAATTCCTTATAAATAATTTATCGCTTGTACTGCTTTTTATTTAAATAATAATCGGAGGTAATATATAATGGCACGTGTAAAAGGTGCGATGATGACTCGCAAAAGAAGAAAAAAGGTATTAAAGCTTGCCAAGGGCTACTGGGGTTCTAAATCAAGACATTTCAAAATGGCTAAACAGGCTGTTATGAAGTCTGGCAACTATGCATATATCGGCCGTAAGCAGAGAAAGAGAGATTTCCGTCGTCTTTGGATTACTCGTATTTCTGCAGCTTGCAAGGCAAACGGCACAAACTATTCAACATTTATGAATGGTCTTAAAAAGGCCGGCATTACATTGAACCGTAAGATGCTTTCAGAGATTGCTATTGCTGATTCTAAGGCTTTTACAGCTCTTGTTGAGCAGGCTAAAAACGCTTAATTTAAACTGTAATTGCGTTTGGGTAACACCAAACGCAATTGGCATTTTAGGAGAAAAAAGATGCTGTTTGTTACAAGCAAAGACAATTCTAATGTAAAAAAAGCCGTAAAACTCAAGTCAAGTGCAAAAGAACGCCGCAAGAGCGGTCTTTTTTTAGCGGAGGGGCTAAGAATCTGTATGGACGCAGTTTTCAGCGGTGCGGAAATTCAGACATTATTTGTAACCGAAAAAGCTATGCAAAAGCACGGTGAGGACTTTGCTTTACTTGAAGAAAAAGCAAAGAATGTAATCTGTGTAAATGAAAACATTTTTGCCCTTATGAGTGATACTCAATCGCCACAGGGCTTTCTTTCGGTTATAAAAACACTTGACAAAACCAATGAGTTTGATACAATAAAGGGTGACAGTAAATATTTGGCGCTTGATAATGTGCAGGATCCAAGCAATCTCGGCACTGTTTTGCGCTCGGCAGAGGCATTTAATGTCAGCGGAGTTATACTTTCCTGTGACTGTTGCGATATTTACAATCCAAAGGTTGTAAGAGGCAGTATGGGCGCTGTGTTCAGAATACCTTTTATAATCAAAAGTTCAATTAAGGATTTCCTTAACGAAAATCCGCAGATTAATTCGTATGCTGCCGTTGTAAACAGCGACGCTGTCAGTCTTACGGATGTAAAATTTCAAACTCCGTGCGCAATCGTTGTAGGCAACGAGGGCAACGGAATAAAAGCAGAAACAGAAAAAGCCTGCCAAAACAAAATCACCATACATATGGAGGGCAAGGCAGAATCACTCAACGCATCTGTGGCTGCTGCAATACTGATGTGGGAAATGATGAAATGATTTCTGAAAATGCTCGTTACTGGATATGGATTTCAAAAGCACTCGGTTATAACAATATAAAGGTAAAGAGAATTTTTAAACTTTACAATGACATTGCCGAGTTTGTTCACGGCGGAGAAAAAGAGTGGAAACACTGCGGTATCTTTACGCCGAACGAAATGCGAAAACTTAACAACACTAAGGTTTCGGTTGCGGATGAGATATTAAGCAAATGCAACGAACTGAAATATTCTGTAATTGCGATTGACGACGAGCATTACCCGCAAAAATTAATTAATATTGATACTCCGCCTGCCGTTCTTTATGTAAACGGACAACTTCCGGAGCTTGACAACCGCCTAAGCGTTTCAATTGTTGGCACAAGGCGGGCAACAAGATACGGTACGGATAATTCATACAAATTTGCATATGCTCTTGCTAAGTACAGCGTTGTTATTATAAGCGGAGGTGCGCTCGGTGTTGACTGTGCGTCGCACCGAGGAGCACTTTCTGCAAACGGAATTACCGTATGCGTGCTTGGTTGCGGTATCAACTATAAATATCTTACCGAAAACGAGGGTATGAGAAATGCAATTGCGCAAAACGGTGCGGTTATATCCGAATATCCGCCCGATGAACCGCCGCTAAGATATAATTTTCCCGCTCGCAACAGAATCATATCCGCTCTTTCGGACGGTCTTGTTGTAATGGAGGCGGGAATAAAAAGCGGTTCGCTGATTACCGCAAGAATGGCAATCGACCAGGGCAAAGAAGTTTTTGCTCTGCTCGGAAACAACAGTCCGCAGAACGAAGGCTCGAATACTCTTATAAAAAACGGGCTTGCCTGCCCTGTAACTGATTTTATGGATGTTTTGAGCGAGTTTAACTCAAACAGAGGGTTATATGTTGAGGACGAAACACTTGATTTTGATAATATAAGCTTTACCGACCTTGAGGCAGTGCCTGTAAAAGGCAAAAAGACTGCAAAATCAAAAAACAGCACAAATAAAAAAGATAAGGCAAAGTCTGAAAAGATTAATGCAAGCGTATCTTCCGATAAAACCTTAAAGCCCGAAAAGGCTGTAAAAGAAACTAAAAATGTCGCACGCAAAAGCAGCAGCGTTTCCGCTGATGTTAATAATAAAGAAAACGCAGATGTGCGGAAAAGTATTTCAGATTTGAAAGCATTGGGTTTGTCCGATGCAGCCGTAACAGTTTACGGTACTATCGGCAACAAGCCTGTTCATATAGATAAAATAGTAAGCGAACTCGGTATCCCTGTATTTAAAGTGCTTACGGTCCTTACTCAACTTGAAATGAAAGGTTTGGTAACGGCGATGCAGGGCAGAATGTATGTATTAAAATAAACGGAGGCAGTAAATGTCAGATTTAGTAATTGTTGAGTCACCTGCTAAGGCTAAAACAATCAAAAAATACCTCGGCGGAAATTACGAAGTAATTGCGTCTATGGGACATGTAAGAGATTTGCCTAAAACCAGACTCAGCGTTGATATAAAGAAAAAATTTGCACCAAAATACGAAATCATCAAAGGTAAAGAAAAGCTTGTAGAAGAACTTAAAGAGCTCGCAGAAAAAAGCGACAAGATTTACCTCGCAACCGACCCTGATAGAGAGGGAGAGGCAATTTCTTGGCACCTTGCGTATATTCTCGGCTTGCCGCTTGATGACAACAACAGAGTTGAATTTAACGAGATTACCAAAAACGGCGTAACAAACGGTATGGCTCATCCCCGTTCTATAAATATCGACCTTGTAAACGCTCAACAGGCAAGGCGTATTCTCGACAGACTTGTAGGTTATAAGTTAAGTCCTTTCATTTCTCAAAAAATCAGAAGAGGACTTTCAGCCGGCAGAGTACAGTCTGTTGCGGTAAGAATTATTGTTGACAGAGAAGAAGAAATCAGAAAATTCAAGCCCGAAGAATATTGGACTATTGACGCTAAGTTTATTCCTAAGGGCAGCAGAAAGTCGTTTTCGGCTTCTCTTTATTCCGATGCTAACGGAAAGATAAAAATTGAAAATCAAGAACAGGCAGAAAAGATTGAACAGGATCTTGCAGATGCCGAATATATGATTACAAAAGTAAAGCACGGCACAAGAAGAAAAACCCCCGCACCGCCTTTCATCACATCAACATTGCAGCAGGAGGCGTCAAGAAAACTCGGCTTCCAGTCAAGAAGAACAATGAAAGTTGCCCAGGAGCTGTACGAAGGTGTTGACATTGAGGGAATGGGTGCAACGGGTCTTATCACATATATGAGAACCGACTCTTTAAGAATTTCAGATGTGGCAAAGGAAGAGGCGGCACAGTATATTTTAAACAGATTCGGTGAAAAATTCCTGCCGGCAAAACCGAGAGTATTTAAAACCAAGAGCAATGCACAGGACGGTCACGAGGCTATAAGACCTTCAATGCCGAGCCTTTCTCCGGAAGATGTAAAGGCAAGCCTTACATCCGACCAGTTTAAACTGTACAATCTTATTTGGAACAGATTTATGGCATCACAGATGTCTGATTGTATTCAGAAAACCACACAGGCTGAAATTTCGGCTAAAGAATACATTTTCAAGGCGTCGGGATACTATGTTGACTTTGAGGGCTTTACAACCTTGTATGTAGAAAGCAAAGATACGGAAGAAGAAAAATCCACACAGCTCCCTCCGCTTGAAAAAGATATGCCTGTAAAGTGCAAGGAGCTTAAAAAGAATCAGCACTTCACACAGCCGCCCGCAAGATACACCGAGGCATCGTTAATTAAGGCGCTTGAGGAATACGGTATCGGCAGACCGTCAACTTATGCGGCAACAATTACAACAATTACAAGTCGTGAGTATGTAAAGCGTGAGGCAAAAACTTTGTATCCGACAGAGCTTGGCGAGGTTATGACAAACCTTTTAAAAGAGCGCTTTCCGAAGATTGTAAACTATAAATTCACCGCACAAATGGAAGAAAACCTTGACGAGGTTGAGCACGGTCAGGAAGAATGGGTGGAATTGCTTGACGAATTCTACTCCGATTTTGACAAAACTCTCAAGAAAGCCAAAGAAGAGATGGAGGGTGTGAAACTCCAGCTTAAAGAAGATCAGACAGACATTATCTGCGACAAATGCGGCAGACAGATGGTTGTTAAGGTTGGCAGATACGGCAAATTTATTGCCTGCCCGGGTTACCCCGAATGTAAGAATGTTCTTAAGTTTGTTGAAAAGACAGGCGTTAAATGCCCTAAATGCAACGGTGATGTTATTGTTAAGCATACAAAGAAAAAGCGTGTGTTCTACGGCTGTTCAAATTATCCGGAATGTGATTTTGTAAGCTGGAACGAACCCGTAAATGAAAGATGTCCGCAGTGCGGCGGCATACTCTTTAAGAAAAAGGGCAAAAAGCCGAAACTTTATTGTGCAACAGAGGGCTGCGGATTTGAAAAGGAATTCGTTGAGAAAGACGGAGAATAATTAGTACGACTGAAAAGGAAAGGTGAACTTTTTGGAAAAAGGTTATATCAATGTAATAGGTGCGGGTCTTGCAGGCTGTGAAGCCGCTAAACAGATCTCATCTCACGGAATAAAGGTTCACCTTTATGAAATGAAACCAAAGAAAAAAACGCCTGCTCATCATTCCGATTTATTTGGCGAACTTGTGTGTTCAAATTCATTAAAGGCTATGCGAACAGAAAGCGCCGCAGGACTTTTAAAGGAAGAAATGCGCAGACTTGATTCTTTTCTTATGAAATGCGCAGACAAATGCCAAGTGCCTGCCGGCGGTGCTCTTGCGGTTGACAGAGATATTTTTTCAAGACTTGTAACCGACGGAATAAGAGCCGATGAAAACATAACCGTTTTTGAAGAAGAAATCACAGAAATTCCCGATGATGCAATTACAATTATTGCTACGGGTCCGCTTACTTCGGACGCTCTTGCCGAAAAAATAATAGAGCGATTCGGTACTTCGCTTTCTTTCTTTGATGCCGCCGCTCCGATTGTGAGTGCCGAAAGCATTGATATGGATTATGCTTTCTATGCATCAAGATACGATAAAGGCAGTGGTGACGATTATATAAATTGCCCGATGAATAAAGAAGAGTACGAAACTTTTTATCAGGCACTTGTAACCGCCGAAAGAGCACCTTTGCACAGCTTTGATGTAAACAATCCTAAGGTGTACGAGGGCTGTATGCCTGTTGAAGTTATGGCACAGCGTGGTGAAAACACCTTGCGATTCGGGCCGATGAAACCTGTCGGTCTTGTAAATCCAAAAACGGGACATAGACCGTGGGCTGTACTGCAGTTAAGGAAAGAAAATTGCGGGGGCACAATGTATAACCTCGTCGGATTTCAGACAAATCTAAAATTCGGTGAACAGAAAAGGGTGTTTTCACTGATTCCTGCATTGCACAAAGCGGAATTTTACCGCTACGGTGTAATGCACAGGAACACATTTATTAATTCACCTAAACTGCTCAATGCCGATTTTTCTTTGAGAGAAAATGAAAACTTGTTCTTTGCAGGTCAGCTTACAGGTGTTGAGGGCTATATGGAATCGGCGGCTTCGGGAATACTTGCGGGCATAAACGCAGTGCGAAGATTAAACAGTCAAGAACCTGTGATTTTGCCGACTGACACAATGCTCGGCGCTCTTGCGGGCTATATATCCGACAAATATGTGGAGAAATTCCAGCCAATGGGCGCAAATTTCGGTGTACTTCCTGCTCTCGAAAATCGTCCCCGTGACAAGCAGGAGCGAGGAAAAGCATATTCGGACAGAGCGCTGAAAAGCCTTGAGGCTTATCTTACACATATGAATTTAGAGGTGTAAAAATGAAAATTATAGTAGATGCCTTCGGCGGAGATAACGCACCGCTTGAAATAATCAAGGGTTGTGCGGAGGCTGTTGCGGAATTTGACGATTTATCAATTATTCTCACAGGCGACGAGGGTAAAATTCTTAAGGTTGCAAATGACAATAATATATCTCTTGACAGAATAGAAATTCATCACTGCACAGAAGTTATTACTATGGACGACCATGCCGACGCTGTTTTGAAAACCAAGAAAGACAGTTCTATGGCAGTCGGATTTAATTTGCTTAAAAACGGCGAGGGTGACGCTTTTGTTTCCGCAGGCAACAGCGGTGCTCTTTGTATGGGTGCAACTCTTGCGGTTAAGAGAATTAAAGGCATTAAACGACCTGCATTCTCTCCCGTTATGCCGTCCGCAAACGGTTTCTTTATGCTTGTTGACGGCGGTGCAAATGTAGATTGCCGTCCCGAAATGCTCGTTCAATTTGCGGTAATGGGCTCAATTTATATGAACAGAGTTATGAAGATTGATAACCCAAGGGTAGGCCTTGCAAATGTCGGCACCGAAGATCACAAAGGAACAGAGCTTTATCAAACTACATATCAGCTTTTGAAAGAAAGCAACTTAAACTTTGTCGGCAATGTTGAGGGCAGAGATATTCCGCAGGGAATTTGCGATGTTGTGGTATGCGACGGCTTTACAGGCAATCTTATTTTAAAAACCTATGAGGGTGTTGCAATGGTTGTTATGAACGAGATCAAGAGCTTGTTTACAGGCAGTCTTAAAGGCAAACTTTCGGCTTCGCTCGTGCTCGGCGATATAAAAAAACTTAAGAAAAAACTTGACCACAACACATACGGCGGTGCGCCTGTTTTGGGTGCATCAAAACCTGTGTTCAAGGCGCACGGCAGTGCAAAAGCCGTCACCGTTAAAAACGCAATCAGACTTTCAAGAGATTATGTGCTTGCTGATGCGATCGGTGAAATTTCAAAGGTTATTAATTCGGAGGACTGATTTAAGTGCAGGAACTTGAAAATAAAATCGGCTATAAATTTAAAGATATAAGTTTGCTCGAAGAGGCACTCACACATTCTTCTTATGCAAACGAACACAAATCAAAACATATCAAATATAACGAAAGACTTGAATTCTTAGGTGATGCGGTTCTTTCAATTGTAGTTTCTGACTACATTTTCAAAAACTGCCCCGAGCTTCCGGAGGGCGAGCTTACCAAACTAAGAGCCTCACTGGTATGTGAAAAGAGCCTTTTTGTATTTGCAAAACAACTCGGACTGGGTAAGTATCTTATTTTGAGCAAAGGCGAGCGCCACAACGGCGGCGCAGAACGCCCGTCAATACTTTCAGATGCATTTGAGGCGCTGATTGCGGCTATTTATATTGACGGCGGAATCGAGCCTGCCTCTAAGCATATTCTTAACTTTGTAATTCCTGCGATTAAAGCGTCAAAGAAAAGACCAGTAAACGATTACAAAACAACTTTGCAGGAGATTATTCAGAAAAATCCCGGGGAATTGCTCGAATATGTACTCGTTGACGAATCGGGTCCCGACCACAACAAGCACTTTGTCGTAGAGGTTCACCTTAACAGCAATGTTATAGGCAAAGGCGGCGGAAAAAGCAAAAAAGAGGCTGAACAGCAGGCGGCAAGAGAAGCACTGGAGTTGATGGGTTATTAAACATTCTAATGTGGCGCTTTTTATACCGCACAACGGATGCCCTCACAAATGCACTTTCTGTAATCAAAGAAACATTGTGGGGCAAGCGTATCAGCCAAATGCCGATGATGTGACAAATGCCGTAAAAATCGCCGTAGATTCTTTAAAAGAAAATACCAAAGAGGCGGAGATTGCATTTTTCGGCGGCAGTTTTACAGCAATTGACAGAGAATATATGCTCGAACTTTTAGATGCGACCAAACCGTTTATCAACAGCTTTAAAGGTATTCGGTTATCTACCCGTCCCGACTGCATTGACGATGAAATTGTAAGTCTTTTGAAAAGCTATAAAGTAACTTCAATTGAACTCGGCGCCCAATCTATGGATGATGAAGTGCTTAAACTCAATGAAAGAGGACATACGGCGGATGATGTAAGAAATGCCTGCCGCATTATAAAAAATTACGGCATATCACTTGGACTGCAGATGATGACGGGACTGTACGGTTCTGATTTTTATAAAGACATTTATACTGCCGATGAATTTATAAAGCTCAGACCGGATACTGTAAGGATATATCCGACTGTTATTATGCAGGATACCGAACTTGCAAATCTTTATAACAGTAAAAAGTTTATTCCTTACACACTTGAGCAATCGGTTGAACTTTGCTCAAAGCTCATTTTAAAATTTAAAAGCGAAAACATCCGTATTATAAGGCTCGGACTTCATTATTCCGAAAGTCTTGAAAATAACAGTCTCGGCAATAATTATCACCCTGCATTTAAAGAACTTTGCGAAAACAAAATCTTTTTTGATAAAATAACTAAACTGATTAAAAATTATCCCGACAAAGAGGTTGATTTTTTTGAGGCATATGTAAATCCTCATTCGGTTTCAAAACTTGCGGGACAGAATAAATCAAACATATTCAGACTTAACAATATGGGTTACAAGCTGAAAATCAAGACAGACCAAAGTCTTGACGAATACGAAATCTACATAAAACAGAGGTAATAAATGCGATTAAAATCACTTGAAATTCAAGGCTTCAAAACCTTTCCTGATAAAACTAAATTATCTTTTGAGCAGGGCATTACCGCTGTTGTAGGTCCGAACGGCTCAGGCAAAAGCAACATCAGTGACGCTATCCGTTGGGTGCTCGGCGAGCAATCTCCAAAGAGCTTGCGCTGTTCAAAGATGGAAGATGTTGTTTTTAACGGAACCGACAAAAGAAAAAAACTCGGCTATGCCGAAGTTTCGCTTAACATAGAAAACAAAGACAGAGTGCTGGCATTCGACGGCGACGAAGTTTCAATTACTCGCCGTTATTATAGAAGCGGTGAGAGCGAATATCTCATTAACAAAGCACAGGTCAGACTAAAAGACATTAACGAGCTTTTTATGGATACAGGTCTTGGCCGTGACGGTTACTCTATGATAGGACAGGGTAAAATCGACAGCATTGTATCTTCAAAAGGCGAGGACAGACGAGAAATTTTTGAAGAGGCGGCAGGTATCTCACGCTATCGTTACAGAAAAACAGATGCGGAGCGAAAGCTGAAAAGCACGGAGGAAAACCTTTTAAGACTGCGTGACATCGTGACAGAACTCGAAGAGCGTGTCGGTCCTCTTAAAAGGCAATCGGAAAAAGCACAGGAATTTTTAAAATACTCCGAAGAAAAGCGTGGACTTGAAATAGCACTTTGGCTGCTTACCCTTGACAAAAGTCAGGCGGCGCTAAAAACTCAGGACGAGAAAATCGCCATTGCTCACGCACAGTATGATGATGCAGAAAAAATGCTCGAGCAGATTCAAAAAGAGTCGGAAGAAATATATCTGAAAAACGGACAGCTTGCCGTAAAATCTGACGAAGTAAGACATCTTATTTCAGAACTTGATGCACTCATTTCCGATATGCGTTCACAGCTTTCGGTTTCAAAGAACGATATTCTTCATAACGAAGAAAACATAAAGCGTGTTGAAAACGAAATCCAAAACGCACAGCAAAATTCACAGCTTATTTCTACTCAAATTGCAGAAAAGAACGAGAAAATTGCTGAACTTGACACAAGAATAATTGAAAAGCAGAAAGAATACACCGCACTTTCCGAAAAGCTGAATGTTATCAACCTTGATACGGGCAAGAGCGGCGACAAACTGCAACAGCTTACTTCCGAGCTTTCTATGCTTACAACGAAGTCTGCCGATGCAAGGGTAATTGATATGACGGCGGAAAGCTCGATTTCCGACCTTGAAGAAAGAATCGAAAGCCTTACAACCGCAAACAAAGACGGAATTGCAAGAGTACACGAGCTTGAAGAAATTTCCGAAGAATACACAACAAATCTTACAAATCTGCGGGAAGAAATTACATCAATTACAAATTCAATTCAGGGACTTGAACTTAAATTGCAGTCAAAAGCACACAAGCGTGACAGCTACAAGGCTGAAAGCGACAGACTTTTGCTTGACAGCAAGGAACATATAAGAAAAATCAACTTCCTTGAAAATCTCGAACGCAACCTCGAAGGCTTTTCAAAGAGCGTTAAAGTTGTGGTAAACGCATCTAAAAGCGGAAGATTAAAAGGTGTGTGCGGCCCTGTTTCCCGAGTAATTTCCGTACCGCAAAAGTACGGTGTAGCAATTGAAACCGCACTCGGAGCGGCAATGCAAAACATTGTTACGGAAACCGAAAGCGACGCTAAATCGGCTATTGCTTATCTTAAATCATCGGACGGCGGACGAGCAACTTTTCTGCCGCTTAATACAATCAAGGCAAGAGAACTTAGAGAAAACGGACTTGAAGCAAACTATGGCTTTATCGGTGTTGCAAGCGACCTTTGCAGCTGCGATAACAAATTCAAAAATATTTTATCATCTTTGCTCGGCAAAATTGTAATTGCGGACAATCTTAATTCCGCAGTCGAGATTGCAAAAAAATATTCGTACCGTTTTAAAATCGTTACACTTGACGGACAGGTTGTAAATGCGGGCGGTTCGCTCACAGGCGGTTCACTCAACAGAAATACAGGTTTGCTAAGCCGTGCAAGTGAAATTAAAGATTTAAAAGAACAGACAAAAGCCATTGAAGAAAAGTCTGCGCAGGCACAGAGATTGTGCAGTGAGGCGGCGCAGGATTATGCCGCCGTTGAGGCTGAATTGCTCGGTACAAGAGCAGACCTTTCAAACAAGAAACAAAGCCTTGCAAGAATAGAAGCCGAAAGCAGAGCGTGCGAAAACGAGCTTTCAAACTCAAAACTTGCTTTGCAAAATTTTGATAAACAGATTGAAGAATATACAAATAAAGTAAATATCCTATCAGAGGACAGAAAAAATGCAGGCGAACAGCTGGCACAGCTTAACCGCAGAATTTCCGAGGCAGAAGAAAAGGTAAACAGCATTACGGGCAGTCGTGCCAAAATGATTGAGGAGCGAGAAGAAATTGCATCTCAATTACAGAATGTGCGACTTGAAATTGTAACCGCTCAAAAGGATATTGACGCACTCAATTCCGAAATCCTTTTTGCGGAAAATTCATCAAATAACTTCGGAGAAAAACAGAGAGAACTCAATGCACAAATTGAGGACTATAAAAACAAAAATGCTTTGATTCAGAAAAACATCGACGAACTTGAGGCTCAAATAAAAGACAAGTCAGAGAGAATTGCAGAGCACAACGCAAGGATTTCAAGTATTAATTCTGAAAAAGATACTTACGAAAAGAGAAGTGTTGAATTAAGAGCGCTTGAGCGTGACAAAACCTCCGAAAGAGAAGTGTCGGGCAGAGAGCTTTCAAGACTTGAGGAAAGAAAAATCAACTTGCAAAATCAGTACGATAATATTATTTCCAAACTTTGGGAAGAATATGAGCTTACAAAGCGTGAAGCGGAAGAACAGGCGATAGAAATTCCCGATTCCAATGCGGCTCAAAAACGACTTAACGAGCTAAAGCAAAAAATTAAAAATCTCGGAAATGTAAATGTATCCGCAATTGAAGAATACAAAGAGGTTTCCGAACGCTTTGAATTTATGAGCACACAGGTAAACGATGTTGAAAAGTCAAAGCGAGAGATTGAGCGACTTATCACCGACCTTACCAAACAGATGAAAGAAGTGTTTGTAGAGAGTTTTGAAGAAATCAATAAAAACTTCACTTTCACATTCAAAGAACTGTTCGGCGGCGGTACCGCATCGCTCTCGCTTTCAGAGCCGGAGGATATTCTCAACAGCGGCATCGACATTATTGTACATCCGCCCGGAAAAATCGTTGTTCATCTTGACGCACTGTCGGGCGGTGAAAAAGCACTTGTAGCCATAGCGCTTTACTTTGCGATTATGAAAGTCAGACCCGCACCTTTCTGCGTTATGGACGAAATTGAGGCGGCGCTTGATGATGTAAATGTTGACCGCTTTGCAAACTATATGAGAAATTTAACCCATACAACGCAGTTTATCTGTATTACTCACAGACGAGGCACAATGGAAGAAGCAGATGTACTGTACGGTGTTACTATGCAGGACGAGGGTGTATCCAAACTGCTTGAACTGCGTTCTACCGAGATTGCCGAAAAACTCGGCATTAAGGCTAACTAATGAAGGGATGATTTTATGGGCTTTTTTAATAAAATTAAAGAAGGTTTAAAAAAGACAAGAGATGCGGTTATCGGTCAGATTGACTCAATGCTCAAATCTTTTACCAAGATTGACGATGAACTTTTTGAAGAACTCGAAGAGTTGCTTGTAATGGGCGATGTAGGCGTACCGACTGCCGAAAAAATATGTGAAGAGCTTAAAAAGAGAGTTAAAAAAGAGGGTATTAAAAATCCTAATGAAATTCACAGACTTCTTGAAGAAACGGTTTCCGATATGTTGAGAGGCGGAGAAGAACTCGACCTTTCAACCACACCGTCTATTATCCTTGTCATAGGTGTAAACGGTGTAGGTAAAACAACCACAATCGGAAAACTTGCAAATCACCTTACAAAACAGGGCAAAAAAGTTATCCTTGCCGCAGGCGATACATTCAGAGCCGCAGCTATCGAGCAGCTTGAAATTTGGGCAGACAGAAGCCACTGTGAAATAATAAAGCAGAACGAGGGCAGCGACCCTGCCGCTGTAATTTATGACGCCATTTCAGCCGCTAAGGCAAGACACGCAGATGTTATTATCTGCGATACGGCGGGCAGACTTCACAATAAAAAACCCCTTATGGACGAGCTTGCAAAAATCAACAGAATTATAGACAGAGAACTGCCGGACGCATCGAAAGAAAAGTTACTTGTACTTGATGCAACCACAGGACAGAATGCCGTTAATCAGGCTGAACAGTTCAGCCTTGCAACAGGCATTACGGGTATTGTTCTTACAAAACTTGACGGTACAGCCAAGGGCGGCGTTGTACTTGCAATCAAAGAGGGACTCGGTATTCCTGTTAAATACATCGGCGTAGGTGAGCAGATAGACGATTTACAGCCGTTTGATGCAGAGGACTTTGCAAGGGCTCTCTTTGCGCAGAATTAAGAGGTGCGGTATGAAATTTATCATTGCAACCAATAACGCAAAAAAATTAAAAGAACTTGAAAGAATTTTAAAACCCCTCGGCATAGATGCGGTTTCCGCAAAAGAGGCAGGTGTAAACCTCGGCGAAGTTGAGGAAACAGGTACAACCTTTGCCGAAAACGCTTTTATAAAAGCAAATGCCGCTTTTAAAGCAACGGGTATGCCTGCCATAGCCGACGATTCAGGATTATCGGTTGACGCACTTGACGGCAGACCGGGTGTGTATTCCGCAAGATACTGCGGAGAAAATGCCACTGACGAAGAAAAGTACACTAAATTGTTAGAAGAAATGCAGGGTGTACCCGATGAAAAGAGAACAGCGCATTTTACATCAGCAATCTGCTGTATTTTATCCGACAAAGAAAAAATTGAAGTTGACGGCATATGCAACGGTACAATTTCTCATACTCCGAACGGCAACGGCGGTTTTGGATATGACCCGATTTTTTACTGCAACGGAAAAAGTTTTGCCGAACTTACAGCCGAAGAAAAAGACAAAATCAGCCACAGAGGAATTGCTTTACGCAAGTTACAGGCTGAACTGAAAAACAGATTTGATAAATAATTTATATAAATTTCAGAAAGGAGCAGTTAAATGCTCACAAGTAAACAGCGTGCATACCTTCGTGGTCTTGCAAATCCTATTGAAACTATCCTTATGATCGGTAAGGGTGAAATCACAGATAACATTGTAAAGCAGGCAGACGATGCACTCAAGGCAAGAGAGCTTATAAAGGGCAAAGTGCTTGAGAACAGCGGTTATTCTTCAAGAGAAGCTGCCGAACTTATCGCCGAAAAATGCGGTGCGGAAGTTGTACAGGTTATCGGTTCAAAATTTGTTCTCTATAAAAAGAATGAGGACGAGCCTAAAATTGTTCTCCCTAAGAACAGAAGAAAATGAGCAGAATAGGAATACTCGGCGGTACTTTTAACCCAATACACAACGGTCACATTCAAATGGCAAAGTACAGCCACGATGCCGCAAAACTCGATAAGGTTATTCTTATGCCTACTTTTGTGCCGCCGCATAAAGAAAGTGCAAACCTTGTTTCGTGCGAGCACAGATTAAATATGTGCCGCCTTGCAAGTGCCGAACTTCCGTATGCGGAAGTATCAGATTTTGAAATAAAATTAGAGGGCAAAAGTTACACTTACCGTACATTGCAGCTTTTAAAAAGTCAAAACGAAAACGATGATTTTTATTTTATCGTCGGCGCAGATATGTTTTTATCTATGCAAAATTGGAAAAATCCTGAAATAATTTTCAGGCTTGCTACCGTAATCGCCATTCCGAGAGATGATGACAGCGTATCCGAACTTAAAGAACATTACGATAAGGTTCTCAAAAAAATGGGTGCAAAGGCGATTATACTTAATCACTCGGTTTTAACGGTTTCGTCAACCTATGTGCGTGACAACATCGACAACGGTGCGGCATTGGAAAATCTGATTGACAGCAGGGTTTTTAATTATATTAAGGAAAATAATTTATACAGGGTGTGATTTTATGAATTCAGACGAATATAAGAAACTTATAAAATCAAGAATGAGCGATTACCGCTATACGCACAGCGTAAATGTTTCTAAAGAGGCTGTAAGACTTGCAAAAAAATACGGTGCGGATACCGAAAAAGCAGCCGTTGCAGGCATACTGCACGACATTACCAAAGAAACACCTAAAGAAGAACAGTTGCAAATTATGACAGATGGTGGTATAATTTTAGATAATGTGCAGGAAAAATCGACAAAGCTGTGGCATGGTATAAGCGGAAGTGTGTATATTCGTGATATTCTTAAAATTACAGACGAAGATATTTTAAACGCAGTAAGATACCACACCACAGGCAGAGCAGGTATGTCTTTGCTTGAAAAAATAATTTTTATAGCGGATTTTACTTCTGCCGAAAGAGATTATAACGGCATAAAAACAATGCGCAAAAAGGCAGGCAAATCTCTTGAAAACGCAATGCTGTACGGATTGCAGTTCACTTTAAAAGACTTGTCTAAAAGGGCAATGATAATTCACCCCGACGCCCTTGCCTGTTACAACGAAATTGTAATAAATAATTCAACGAAAGGAACAGCCAAATGAATTCTTACGAGCAATCAATTCTGACAGCTAAGGCTATAAGCAGTAAAAAAGGTCTTAACATCAAGTTAATCGAAATTGGCGATATTTCTTCGCTTGCAGACTATATGGTAATTGCGACAGGTACAAGCTCAACCCATGTAAAAGCTATTGCGGACGAGGTTGAGTATCAGCTTGACGAGGCAGGCATTTCTGTAAGTCATATCGAGGGCTACCGTTCAAATTCATGGATATTACTTGACTATGTCGATGTTATCGTTCATATTTTTTCAGACGAGGCAAGAGAGTTTTACGACCTTGAAAGACTCTGGCAGGACGGTAAGGAAATTGACATTTCCGATATTGTTGACTAATAAATCTTGAGGAGGACTCAATTTTGAAATATAATCATAAGCCCATTGAGGGCAAATGGCAAAAAATTTGGGAAGATAAGGGTGTTTTCCACGCAGAGGACAACTCTGAAAAAGAAAAATTCTATGCTCTTATTGAGTTTCCTTATCCGTCGGGACAGGGACTTCATGTAGGTCATCCAAGACCTTATACGGCACTTGACACCGTAGCAAGAAAGCGCAGACTTCAGGGCTACAATGTACTTTATCCGATCGGCTGGGACGCATTCGGTCTTCCTACCGAAAACTACGCAATCAAAAACCATATTCATCCCGAAATCGTTACAAAGCAAAATATTGCCCGCTTTAAAAAGCAGATTCAATCACTCGGTATCTCTTTTGACTGGAGCCGTGAGATTAACACAACCGACCCTGACTACTACAAGTGGACACAGTGGATTTTTATTCAGCTTTTCAAGCATGGTCTTGCATACAAAAAAGAAATGAATGTAAACTGGTGTACTTCATGTAAGTGCGTCCTTGCAAACGAAGAGGTTGTAAACGGCGTTTGTGAGCGCTGCGGCAGTGAGGTTGTTCATAAGGTAAAGTCACAGTGGATGCTTAAGATTACAGCTTATGCAGACAGACTTATCAATGACCTTGACCTTGTAAATTATCCTGAAAGAGTTAAAGCACAGCAGAAAAACTGGATTGGCAGAAGTACGGGCGCAGAGGTTGATTTCAAGACAACCACAGGCGACACACTTACAATTTACACCACAAGAGCAGATACTCTTTACGGTGCAACATATATGGTAATTTCTCCGGAACACCCTCTCATTGAAAAGTGGGCAGACAAGCTATCTAATATTGACGCTATCCGTGAATATCAGGCAGCTGCGGCAAGAAAGTCCGACTTTGAAAGAACAGAGGTTGCCAAGGACAAAACAGGTGTTCTTGTTGAGGGCGTTAAGGCTATTAACCCTGTAAACAACAAGGAAATTCCTATCTTTATTTCCGACTATGTACTTGTATCTTACGGTACGGGCGCTATTATGGCTGTTCCTGCTCACGATACCCGTGACTGGGAATTTGCAAAGAAATTCGACCTTCCTATCATTGAGGTTGTTAAGGGCGGCAATGTGCAGGAAGAGGCTTATACAGACTGTGCAACAGGTATTATGGTTAATTCGGGTATGCTTGACGGTCTTACTGTTGACGAAGCTAAGAAAAAGATTATCTCCTGGCTTGAATCAGAGGGCAAAGGTCACTCAAAGGTAAACTACAAACTTCGTGACTGGGTATTCTCCCGTCAGCGTTATTGGGGCGAGCCAATCCCGATTGTTCACTGCGACAAGTGCGGTTATGTTCCGATTGACGAAAGTGAACTTCCACTCAGACTTCCGATGGTAGAGTCTTATGAGCCTACAGACAACGGCGAATCACCTCTTGCTAAGATGACAGACTGGCTTGAAACAACTTGCCCGTGCTGCGGCGGCAAGGCAATGCGTGAAACCGATACAATGCCACAGTGGGCAGGTTCGTCATGGTATTTCTTAAGATATATGGACCCGCACAATGACAAAGCACTTGCGTCAAAAGAGGCTATCAAGTATTGGTCACCTGTTGACTGGTACAACGGCGGTATGGAGCACACTACACTCCACTTGCTTTACAGCCGTTTCTGGCATAAATTCCTCTACGACATCGGCGTTGTAAATACTCCGGAGCCATATGCAAAGAGAACATCACACGGTATGATTCTCGGCGAAAACGGCGAGAAGATGAGTAAGTCAAGAGGCAATGTAGTAAATCCTGACGAAATCGTAGACGAATACGGTGCAGATACACTCCGTCTTTACGAAATGTTTATTGGCGACTTTGAAAAGGCCGCTCCTTGGAGCCAGTCAAGCATCAGAGGCTGCCGCAGATTTATTGAGCGTTACTACAACCTCCAGACAATTCTTAACAATGCAGACGGCATCCGTCCGGAACTTGAATCATCATTCCACAAGGCTATCAAAAAAGTCGGCGATGACATTGAAAACATTAAGTTCAACACCGCAATCGCAACACTTATGGCTCTTATCAATGATATTACTGCTACAGGCGCAATCACTAAGGAAGAACTTAGAATCTTCACAATTCTCCTTAACCCGTTTGCACCGCATGTTACAGAAGAAGTATTTGAAATGTGCAAACTCGGCGACGGTATAGTAGCAGAGCAGAAATGGCCTGAGTACGATGAGGCTAAGTGCAAAGACGAAACAATAGAAATCGTTGTACAGGTAAACGGTAAAATTAAGACAAAGCTTAACATTCCTGTTGAGTCAGAAAAGAACGCAGTTCTTGATATGGCAAAGGCAGACGCAAATGTGGCTAAAGCTATAGAGAATATGAATATCATCAAAGAAATTTATGTTCCTAATAAGCTTGTAAACCTTGTAGTTAAGCCATAATTTTTATTTTATTTATAAATTTACTTAATTTTCCCTAAATTTCTACATTTCTATTGACAATAAGAATTGTTTATTGTATAATATCAAATGCAACATATGCAAATTACCCATGCCAAATGGCAGATGGGAGGGAAGATAGATGGCAGAAATCAGACTTAAGGATAACGAATCTCTTGAGAGTGCTTTAAGAAGATTCAAAAAGCAGTGTGCAAGAGCTGGCGTTATTGCTGAGGTGCGCAAGAGAGAAGCTTATGAAAAGCCTTCTGTAAAGCGTAAAAAGAAGTCCGAAGCAGCTCGTAAGAGAAAATTCAGGTAATCAAAATAAGCGGACAGTTTTTACTGTCCGCTTTTTGTCATTTTATCAGGAAATTTGGTGAATAAAAATGAAAAAAATTCTTGTTATTTTAGGACCTAACCTTAATATGGTAGGAGTAAGAGAAAAAGGCATTTACGGAGAGGAAACCGCTCAAAGCATTTCCGAACAGATTAAGGCATTTGCAAATGAGCAGGGCTTTTCTGTTGAGATTTATCAGTCAAATCACGAGGGCGACCTTATTGATAAAATTCATGCCGCAAGAGAAAACTTTGACGGTGCGGTAATAAATGCGGGCGCTCTTACACATTATAGCTATGCATTAAGAGATGCTATTGCTTGTGTAAAGATTCCGTTTGTCGAGGTGCATATGTCAAATATCCACGCAAGGGAAGAATTCAGACACACATCTGTAATTGCACCTGTATGCGCAGGACAGATTGCAGGCTTTGGCAAAAGCAGCTACTTCCTTGCAATTACAGCTTTAAAGGACTTGATGAAGTAATGAACAGCTTGAGAACAGAAAAGTTAAGAGCTTTTATAAAATCACCCGACACCGCAGTTTTAATAAAAAATGAAATCAATGTCGGATATTTCAGCGGCTTTCATCACAGCGAGGGTGTATTTTTACTGACAAGCGACAAAGCATATTTGCTTGTGGATTTCAGATACTTTGAGGCGGCACAGAAATTCGCAGTCGGCTGTGAAGTAATCTGCTTTAAAAAGCTGATTGCGGATATAAGCGAAATTCTTAAAAAAGAATGTGTCACAAAAATTGTTGCAGAGGCAGATACATTTACCGTTGCGGAAAATGATTTGTACAAAGAGCATTTTGCCGAAAAGGGAATTGAATTTTACTGTGACAGTGCGCTTGATAAGGCTGTTTCAAACATCAGAATTATTAAAGATAAATCGGAGTTTGACAAAATTTTAAAGGCTCAACAGATTGCCGAAAAGGCATATAATGAAATTTTAAATTACATCAAACCCGGTGTCAGCGAGCGAAAAATCGCAGTTGAATTTGAATATCTGATGAAGCAGTACGGTGCGGAAAGAGTTTCTTTTGATTTAATAACAATCACAGGCAGTAAAACTTCGTTGCCACACGGCGTACCGAGTGACGATGTTGTTAAATCGGGAGATTTGTTTACTATGGATTTCGGGGCTGTTTATGACGGCTATCACTCCGACACGACAAGAACCGTTGCGGTTAATTTTGCCACAGATGAGCAAAGAGAGATTTACAATATTGTATTAAAGGCTCAACTTGCCGTGTTAGATGAAGTAAAGGCAGGCAAAACTTGCTCTGAAATTGATAAAATTGCAAGAGATATTATAACAGAGGCAGGCTACGGAGAGTGCTTCGGTCATTCAACGGGTCACGGCGTAGGACTTGAAATTCACGAGCTGCCAAATGTTTCTCCGAGGGGAGAAATAATCCTTGAAGAGGGTATGGTAATTACCGACGAACCCGGAATTTACCTGCCAAAGAAGTTCGGCGTAAGAATTGAAGATATGCTTTATGTCACCGAAAAAGGATATAATAACTTTGTATCTTTGCCAAAAGAACTAATAATTCTTTAAAATGCTTGCAATTTGTTTATTTTTTATGTATAATAGCATATGACACATAATGGCAAGGATTATTTTGCTGTAATTATGTATATTTTAGGAGGTATTACTTATGATATCAGCAGGTGATTTCAGAAACGGCGTTACATTTGAAATGGATGGTCAGGTTGTATCAATCATCGAATTCCAGCATGTAAAGCCAGGTAAGGGTGCCGCTTTCGTAAGAACAAAGATCAGAAATGTTATTACAGGTGCGGTTGTTGAAAAGACTTTTAACCCGAACGATAAATATCCTACTGCATTTATTGACAGAAAGGATATGGAGTACAGCTATTCAGACGGTGATCTTTATTACTTTATGGATACAGAAACATGGGAGCAGATCCCGATTAACAAGAGCGTTCTCGGCGACAACTTCAAGTTCGTTAAAGAGAATATGGTTTGTAAGGTTCTTTCTTACAAGGGCAGCGTATTCGGTATAGAGCCGCCTAACTTTGTAGAGCTTAAGGTTACAAAGACCGATCCCGGCTTTAAGGGTGATACAGCTACCAACGCTACAAAGCCTGCTACTCTTGAAACAGGTGCTGAGATTAAGGTTCCTCTCTTTATTGACGAGGGCGAAACAATCCAGATCGACACAAGAACCGGTGAGTATATGGGCAGAGCTTAATCGCTTTGCGGAGGAATTATTATGAATTTAACAGAAAAAATTGCTTATATTCGCGGACTTTGCGAAGGTTTAAACCTTGATGAATCAAAACCGGAAATTAAGGTTATGAACGCAATTATCGATCTTCTTGACGATATGTCATATTCTGTAACAGATATGGAAGACCTCTATGACGAGCTTTCGGCTCAGGTTGATGAGATTGACCAGGATCTTGCAGAGGCTGAAACTGAGCTTTACGGCGAAGATGATGACTTTGACTATGATGACGATGAAGATGACGAAGAAAACGAAGACGATGTTTTTTATGAAGTGACTTGCGATGCATGCGGTCAGAAGCTTAATGTATCCGAGGATGTTCTCCTTGAGGGCGAAATTGAGTGCCCTAACTGCGGTGAACTTCTTGAGTTTGACTTCTCTGACATCTTTGACGGCGAAGAGTGTGACCCGGCTGACTGCGAGGGTTGCGGCAGCAATTGTAATTCTTCGGAAGAATAATATTAACAAAATTTACACCTCTCGTATAGAATATCGAGGGGTGTTTTTTTTGCTTTTTTACAAGAGAAAGAAGATAAAATTTAAAAGGCTTAAATGTGTTCTTTTGTCGATAGTTTTAGTGCTCGTTTTAATTATAGTTTTCTGTGAACAACAGCTTGCGGAATTTAAATGCGAATACATCAGAATACAGGCGGAAATTATCTCCGTAAACTCTGTTTGCGAGGCTGTAAACAGCAGTATAAGAAGTTTTAATTATAACTATGACGATTTAGCAAAAATACAATATTCCAAAGACGGCAAAGTGCAGGCAATAACAACCGATTCGTTTAAAATCAATGAGCTTAAGGCGGATATAATGCTAAGCGTACAGCAGGAAATTGCAAAAATATACGATGTGGAAATCGACATACCGCTCGGTTCTTTCACTGATATTACCGTGCTTTCAAACTACGGGCCGATGGTAAATGTATCGTTTAACCTTACGGGCAGTTTTTCCTCTGAAATCGTAAGCACCTTTGAATCGGCGGGAATTAATCAGACAATTCACCATATCCGTCTTATTCTTACATCAAAAATTATGACAACATCTCTTGACTACTCGGGAAATATGACTTTTTCCACCGATTTTGAAATAGCACAAAACATAATCGTCGGCACCACTCCCGAATACAACGGCAATTGGTACAAATCTGTATAATACTTGTATAAATATTAAAAACTTAAGAAAAATATTGAAAATTGCCGTAATTTGTGATACAATATTTTAGTTAATAAAATGGATTAGGAGTGCATTGTTTTGCCTGAAAACACAATACTTGGTAATGTTACCTCTGATGTTATTTCAGACCAACAGTTTGAATATATGAGATTGATTTCTCAGATTATGCAGGATAGAAAGCGTGGCGATAAGCCTGTGGCTTATATACGCACCTACGGCTGTCAGCAGAATGTTGCTGACAGTGAGAGAATTAAAGGTATGCTTGAAATAGCGGGCTTTGAATTTTCCGAAACCGTGGACGACGCCGATTTTATTCTTTTTAATACCTGCGCAATCAGAGAACACGCCGAGGACAGAGTTTTTGGAAATGTCGGTGCGTTAAAGTCTTTAAAGAGAAAACATCCGCAGATTGTCATTGCTTTGTGCGGCTGTATGATGGAGCAGGAGCATATCGCAAACAAGATGTATAAGAGCTTTCCGTTTGTAAGTCTTGTTTTCGGTACTCATTCTCTGCACCGTTTCCCACAGCTTTTGTATCATACACTTGCAGACGGCAAGCGTGTATATGAGCGTGACAATGATGACAAAAAGGTTTATGAGGGTATACCTGTCAAGCGTGACGGCACTTTCAAGGGCTGGCTTTCAATTATGTACGGCTGCAACAATTTCTGCACATACTGCATTGTGCCTTATGTAAGAGGCAGAGAACGCAGTCGTGAAAAGTCGCTTATCCTTGATGAAGCAAGGCAGATGATTTCAGCAGGCTACAAAGACATTACTTTGCTTGGTCAGAATGTAAACTCTTACGGCAAAACTCTTGCCGATAAGCCTACTTTCGCTCAGCTTTTGCACGAAATTGATTCTATTGACGGCGACTATTGGCTTAGATTTATGACATCGCATCCAAAGGATTGTTCAAAAGAACTTATTGATACAATTGCTAACGGCACACATATCAGTAAACATCTGCATTTGCCTTTCCAGAGCGGTTCGGACAGAATTTTAAAAGCGATGAACAGGCATTATGACAGAAAAAAATACCTTGATATTGTAAATTATGCCAAAGAAAAAATTGACGGAGTATCGCTCACAAGCGATATTATAGTAGGTTTCCCGGGTGAAACCTATGAGGATTTCAAAGAAACACTTTCACTTATTCGTGAAGTGGAATTTACATCTTTGTTCACTTTCATTTATTCACCGAGAGTGGGCACACCTGCCGCTAAGATGGATGACCCGATTTCAGCAGAGGAAAAATCAAAATGGTTCAGAGAACTGCTTGATGTTCAGGAAGAAATCGCAGCAAAAAGGTGTGCGTCTATGGTTAATAACACCGAAAAGGTACTTATTGAATCGGAAACAGGCAAAAACGGTGAATTAAGCGGCAGAACAAGTGGCAATATAATAGTGGAGCTTAAAGGCGATAAGAGCCTTATAGGCACATTTCAGAATGTTAAGATTACACAGGCGAGAAATTGGATACTCAAGGGCGAGCTTGTGTAAGGAAAGGATAAAATTATGGATATTATTGAAAAGGCAAGAGAGCTTGGCAAACTTATTCAGCAGGAAGAGTCGTATATCGCTCTCCAAAAAGCACAGGCAGACGCTGACGCAGATATGGATCTTCAGAACCTTATCGGCGATTTTAATATGAAGAGAATGTCTATCAACAACGAGGCATCTAAAAAAGATAAAGACAGCGACAAGCTCGCACTCCTTAACAGCCAGATGAGAGAGGACTACTCTAAGATTATGTCAAACAAGAATATGATTGCTTACAACGAGGCAAAAGACGCTTTTGATATGGTTGCAAACAGAGTTCTTGCCATTGTTCAGCAGTCGGCAGAGGGCGCAGACCCTGAAACAGCCGATTACTCGACATCATCATGCTCCGGCAGCTGCAGCACTTGCGGCGGTTGCGGCTGATAGATTTTCCTTGAAAGGGTGTGAAAACATTGGCAGAGTTATCTCCTATGATGAAACAGTATTTTAAAATTAAAGAGCAGAATAAAGACAGTATTCTTTTCTTCCGTCTGGGAGATTTCTACGAGATGTTTTACGATGACGCCAAAATTGCGTCAAAGGAGCTTGAGCTTACACTCACAGGCAGAGATTGCGGTCAGGCTGAACGGGCACCGATGTGCGGTGTACCCTTTCATAGCTGTGAGGGATATATTGCAAGACTTGTCGCCAAAGGCTACAAGGTTGCAATCTGCGAACAGACCGAAGACCCTGCCACGGCAAAAGGACTTGTAAAGCGTGATATTATAAGAGTTATCACACCCGGTACGGTAATGGAGTCGAGTATGCTTGACGAGGGCAGAAACAACTACATTTGCTGTATGTTTTCCGAAAATAAAAAAATCGGACTTTGCTTTTGCGATATTTCAACAGGCGAGCTTTACGCAACCGAAATATCGGGCAGTGATTCGGTAAATTCTCTTACAAGTCAGCTTGCAAGCTATAATCCGAGAGAAATTTTAATAGGCGGAGATATTGTTAAAATCAAGTCTTTGCCTGCATTTATAAAATTGAAACTTTCAGCCGGAGTTGAAATGCTCCGGGATGAGAGTTTTGACAATAAACTTTGCACCGATACGGTAAATATGCAGTTTGGGGAAGAAATGCAGTGTATTGCCGATTCGCAGGTGCTTATAAACGCTATCGGCGCACTTATAAATTATTTGAAAGAAACCCAGAAAAACGGACTTGAACGCATAAATAAAATTGAGCTTTACAGCGACAAGCAGTATATGAACCTTGATTACAACACACAGCGTAATCTTGAGCTTACCGCAACAATGCTCAATAAAGAAAAACGAGGTTCGCTTTTGTGGGTGCTTGACAAAACCAAAACCGCAATGGGAAAGCGACTTATTCGTTCGTGGCTTGAGCATCCTCTGCTCAATGTATCGGCTATCAACAATCGACAGTCAGCGGTTGAAGAACTTGTAAACAACAATATGCTAAGGCTTGATATTATGGACGCATTGAGCGGTATTTTTGATATTGAGCGACTTATGACAAGAATTGTTTACGGCTCGGCAAACGGCAGGGAGCTCCGTTCGCTTGCGGTAGCTCTGCAAAAATTACCGCAGCTTTCGGAATTGGTTGCTGACTGCAGTGCCAAATATCTTAAAAAGGTATATAAAGAAATTGACCTGCTTGAAGATATTTATAATCTGATAGATTCCGCCATAGTAGAAGAACCGCCATTCTCTGTGCGTGAGGGTGGAATGATTAAAAAAGGATACAACCCTGACCTTGATATTTTGCTTACCGATATGAACGATTCTAAAGGCATACTTGCAAGAATTGAAGCGGAGCAAAGGGAAAAGACAGGTATTCCGAAACTAAGAGTCGGCTACAATAAAGTGTTCGGTTATTATATTGAGGTAACCAATTCATACAAAGACCTTGTACCCGAAACCTACATAAGAAAGCAGACTTTAACAAACTGCGAACGCTATATCACACAGGATTTAAAGGATATTGAGGGCAGAATTTTAGGCGCAAAAGACCGTTCGGTAGCAATGGAATACACTCTGTTCGACAATGTAAGAAAAACGGTCGCCGATAACCTTGAGAGAATACAGAAAACCGCAAAGGCAATTGCCGTGCTTGATGTGCTTGTTTCTCTTGCAAATGTTGCGGCAGACAACAGATATGTTCGCCCCGAGGTGAACCTTTCGACTGTTATAAGACTTAAAGACAGCCGACACCCTGTTGTAGAGGCTCTGCTTAATGACACTCCGTTTGTTCCGAATGATGTTTACCTTGACAGTGCAGGCGAGAGAGTGGCAATAATCACAGGCCCGAATATGGCAGGTAAATCTACCTATATGCGACAGGTTGCACTCATTGTACTTATGGCGCAAATGGGCAGTTTTGTGCCTGCGTCAAGCGCAACAATCGGTGTGGTTGACAGTATTTTTACAAGAGTAGGCGCTTCCGATGACCTTGCTTCGGGTCAATCGACTTTTATGGTTGAGATGAGCGAAGTAGCCAATATAGTTAAATCTGCCACATCAAAAAGTCTTTTGATACTTGATGAAATCGGCAGAGGCACATCAACCTTTGACGGTATGAGCATTGCAAGAGCGGTGCTCGAATACTGTGCCGATCATAAAAAGCTCGGTGCAAAAACATTGTTTGCTACTCACTACCACGAACTTACCGTTATGCAGGATTTGCTTGACGGTGTAAAAAACTACAGCATTGCCGTTAAAAAGCGTGGTGACGATATTACATTTTTGCGCAGAATTATACCGGGCGGCGCAGATGACAGCTTCGGTATTGAAGTTGCAAAACTTGCGGGACTTCCTAACTCTATAATTAGCAGAGCAAAGGAAATCTTAAAAGAGCTTGAGTCGGGTTCTAATGCACCGACTGTTATAAAAGAAAAGAACGATGATATGCAGATGTCGCTTATATCAAATGACAATGCCGTTGTTGAGCGGCTTTCTGAAGTTGATTTAAATACCTTAACTCCTATAGAAGCTATTAATCTGCTTTACGAACTCAAAGGTATGATATAGTGATATAAAGACATAAAGGCAGGTGAAAAAATGGGTGTAATTAATGTACTTGACAAACATATAGCGGAACTTATTGCGGCAGGCGAAGTAGTTGAAAGACCGTCGTCCGTTATAAAAGAACTTGTAGAAAATTCCATTGACGCAGGTGCGAAGAACATAACTGTAGAAATCAAAAACGGCGGTACAACCTTTATGCGTGTTGCCGACGACGGTTGCGGAATTTACAGAGATGACATTAAAAAAGCGTTTCTGCGCCATGCAACAAGCAAGGTTAAAACAGCAAATGACCTTGATTCCATTGCAACTCTCGGCTTTAGAGGAGAGGCGCTTGCATCTATCAGCGCAGTTTCGAGGTTACAGGTTATTACCAAGAACGAGAATGAAGAAATCGGCAGCTGCTATGAGATAGAGGGCGGAGATGAAATCTCGCTTGAGGAAGCGGGTTGCCCGACAGGCACAACCTTTGTAATCAGAGATTTGTTCTACAACATTCCCGCACGCTCAAAGTTCCTTAAAAAAGATGTTGCGGAGGGCAATGCGGTTTCTGCTCTTATGGATAAAATCGTACTCTCGCACCCCGAAGTTGCCTTTACTTTTATCAGGGACGGCAAGCAGGTTTTGCGCACTTTCGGCGACGGCAAACTTTTGTCCGCAATCTATTCCGTATTCGGCAAAGACTTTGCAAATGGACTTATTCCCGTCGATTACACACTCGATTCCGTTACCGTAAAGGGTTATATTTCAAAGCCGATTAATTCAAGACCGAACCGAAATATGCAGAACTTCTTTATAAACGGAAGATTTGTAAAAACACGAACAGGTATGGCGGCACTTGAAGAGGCTTACAAAGGTTCGATAATGGTCGGTAAATTTCCGTCCGCTGTATTACAGCTTACCGTACCGTATGAAATTATAGATGTCAATGTTCATCCTGCAAAAATCGAAGTCCGTTTTATAAACGAAAGACCTGTTTTTGATGCAATTTACCATGCGGTAAAAACAGCCTTACAGCAAGGCGATGAAAGAAAACAGATTCATTTTAAAGAAAACACCGCTTTTAATGAAATTAAAAAGGTAAATCCGTTTAACAATGCGCAGGCAGTTTTTGCAAAAGCCGAAAATACACCTGCGGAAAAGCCCATAAAACCGATTGAACGGATTGAGCCTGTATTAAAAAAGTCCGAACCTAAACCGTACAATCCGTTTGACGAACTTGATTTAAAAGACGAAAAATCAAAGCCTGTATCTATTGACAACTTAAAAATGTCCGATTCGTCAAACCCGTTTGATATTTATTCAAAGCAGGCAATTAAAAGAAATTCAGAACTTGAAAACAAGAAAGCTGAATTTTCCAAGCAAAAACTTGAAAAAGCCGAGCAGTTAATTTTAAAAGCTACTCAACAGGAAGAAAGTTCAACGAAACAAGAAATCACTGTTGACGATTTAACTGCCGAAAGCACGGAAACTCCTATAGAAACAGAAGTTTCAAAAGAAGAAGTTAAGCCTTTAAAAGAAATTTCTGAAAATAAAACAGATAATAACGATGCACTTACTGAACTGCCAAAGGAGCAGACAAAACTCAGATTTTTGGGTGAGGCATTTAATACATATATAATCGTTGAAAAGAACGATAACGAAGTTTTAATAATCGACAAACATGCGGCGCACGAAAGAATAATTTACGAAAAGTTGAAAGCGGATTCTGGTTCAGCAAATGTTCAATATCTGCTCACACCGATTACAGTTACGCTTGATAAAATCGACTATGATGCTGCTGTAAGCAATCTTGATATGTTTGCAAAGTGTTCGTTTGATGTAGAGGACTTCGGCAACGGCACACTGCTTGTGCGTTCTGCTCCGCAGTACCTTGCCGCAACCGAAATTGCCGACTGCATAACAAAAATGAGCGGATACATTGCAAGCGGAAAGAAAGATATTTACACCGAAAAAATGGATTGGTTCTATCACAATGTTTCGTGTCGTTCCGCAATAAAAGCAGGCAATAAAAGTACAGTTCAGGAGCTGATGGATATTGCTTGGACTTTAGAAAAAAATCCGCAGATAAAGTATTGCCCTCATGGCAGACCGATCTGCATAGTTATGACAAAGTACGAAATTGAAAAACAATTTGGCAGGTTGTGATTTTTTGAATTATCCTATCAAACTTATTTCTGTTGTAGGCCCTACGGCATCAGGCAAAACGGCGCTTGCAGTTGAGCTTGCAAAGAAATATAACGGAGAGATTATTTCCGCCGATTCAATGCAGATATACAAAGGAATGAACATAGCTACCGCTAAGCCCGATGAACAAGAAAAACAGGGCATACCGCATTGGTTAACAGACTTTCTTCCAAGCGACAAGACTTATTCCGTTGCCGATTTTGTAAGTGACGCAGCTTCTTGTATAGAAGATATTGTGTCACGGGGGAAAATGCCGATTATAGCAGGCGGAACGGGACTTTATGTTGACTCGCTTTTAAACGGTATTTCTTTTGAAAAGCAGGAAAGAAACGAAGAGATTTCTAACGAGCTTTTAGCTCTTTACGAGCAAAACGGAGTTGATTATCTGCTTGATATGCTTGCTGAATTTGACAGCGAATCAGCAGAAAATCTCAAAGAACAGCGCAATGTAAAGCGAATTATAAGAGCGATTGAGTTCTATAAAACCTCCGGCATAACAATCAGCGAGCACAACAGAAATTCAAAACTGAAAGGCTCACCGTACAATCCGATAAAAATCGGTCTTAAATTTGAGGACAGGCAAAAACTTTACGACAGAATCAATCTAAGAGTTGACATAATGCTTGAAAAAGGTCTTGTCGACGAAGCAAAGCAGGTGCTCTCAAACGATTTAAGCTCCACTTCAAAAATGGCGATAGGATACAAAGAGCTTATTCCGTATTTTTCGGGTGAACGCTCGCTTGACGAATGTACGGAAATTTTAAAAAGAGAAACAAGACGATACGCCAAGCGCCAACTTACTTGGTTTAATCGTGATAAAGATATAAATTGGATATTGGTTGATAAATTCAACGAATTTGAAGATATTTTAAAATATGCCGAAACAATAATTGACAAAGGACTGTGATATATGGACAAGCTGTTGTTCAGAAGAATTTTGGTTGCAGGTCTTACCGCACTTGCAATTATTTATGTTGTTTACCTCTTATTGAGTGCTAATTTCAATGTAATTCCTACCGAAAACGCAGAGCAGGTAACGGTAACAGACAAAATTTATTCAAACGGTTACATTATTCGTGATGAAACCTACGTCAAAAACACTTCGGGCGGAGTTGTTTCTTACAATGTAGACGACGGCGACGAGGTTAAAAAGGGCGGCAGTGTAGCAAGCGTTTTTTCTTCGGAAGAAGACGCAGTTGCCCGCACAAAAGCCGCATCTCTCGAAGACAGTATGAAGGCGCTTACAAAACTTGAGCAGACAAGGCGCTCAAATACAGAGGGAATTGAAACCGTAAACAATGACATCACAACAAATATCGAAACATTTTTGTATAACATAAATAATGCAAACATCGGCAAACTTGATTCAAATATCAATTCAATAATCAATTCTGTAAATCACTACCAGTCATTTACAGGAAAGACCTCAAGTTTTAAACCCGAAATTGCATCTTTGCAGTCACAAATAAATGAACTCAAAAAATCATCGGGTGACAGCATTGCGGACATTAAAGCTCCGAAAGCGGGTTATTTTGTTGCTAACTGCGACGGCTATGAAAACTGCTTTGATTATTCTAAAATCGGTAATCTCACACTTGACAATCTTAAAAATATGAAAAAATCAAGTGTGCCTGATAATACAATCGGCAAGGTTATCAGCAGTCTTAACTGGTACATTGCTTGCGAAATTACCGCTGACGAGGCAACAGACCTTACATTGTGGGGCGACGATGTTACGGTGGATTTTTCCGACGCATCATCAAATACGGTACCTGCCTCAATTTATAAAATTGTTCAGTACAATAACTCAGATAAAGCACTTGTGATTTTACAGTGTACATATATGGACACTACACTTTCCGAAATCCGTCAGGAGCCTGTGGAAATCGGTATGGGAAGTTACTCAGGACTTCGTGTCAGCAAGAAAGCAATTCACGATGACTATGTAGAAAAGTCCACATACGACGATAAAGGCAATGAACATAAGGAAAGCAAAAAGGTTCAGGGTGTTTATGTTCTTTACGGCAGTGAAGTGCAATTTAAAGAAATTTCTATCGTTTATGCGGGTAACGATTTTGTTTTATGCGATTCGTCACCTACAGACGGTACATTGTTCAGCGGCGAAACCATTTCGCTGTATGATCAGATTATAACGGAAGGGGACGATTTGTATGACGGAAAGGTCATTAAGTGATGTAGAATACAACTACAAACTTATTAACGAAAGAATTGCAGAGGCAGCTGAAAAATCGGGCAGAAAAAGAGAAGACATTACTTTTCTTGCGGCAACAAAAACAGTTGACGCCGATGTAATCAATTACGCAATCTCTTTGGGACTTGACCACATCGGTGAAAACAAGGTTCAGGAATTGCTTTCAAAATACGAAAAGTATGACCTTGCACACGCATCCTTGCAGTTTATAGGTCATTTACAGACAAACAAGGTGCGTCAGATTGTTGACAAAGTAGATTTGATACAGTCGGTTGATTCTTTAAAGCTTGCGTCGGAAATTTCCAAACAGTCTTTAAAAATCGGCAAAAAAACAGACGTTCTTGTTGAAGTAAATATAGGCAGAGAAGAAAATAAATCGGGTGTTGTTCCCGAACAGCTTGATGAATTGTTGTGTCAGATAGCTGATTTGGAGGGAATTTCGGTCAAAGGACTTATGTCTATACCGCCAATTTGTGATAATACACATAAAATTTCAAAATATTTTGATAATATGCGTAATATCTTTATTGACATATCGTCAAAAAAATTAGATAATATAAGTATGACTATACTGTCAATGGGTATGTCTGCTGATTATTATGAGGCAATACTCGAAGGTGCGACTATGGTAAGAGTAGGTTCGTCACTTTTCGGTGCCAGAGATTACAGTAAATAATTCAAGGAGGAAATAATATAATGGCAGGTTTTGTGGATAAATTCAAGCGTATGTGGGATGCTCCGGATGACGAGTATCAGCAGGAGTATGACGAGTACGGTTATGCCGACGAAAACGAGGAAGAAGAGGTTGAGGAACAGCAGCCTGTAAGAGAGAGAGCAGCAGCTCCTACTTCAAAAAATAAAGTTGTTAATATTAACGCTAAGGCTAAGATTCAGGTCGGTATTTATAAGCCTGAAAGATTTGGCGAGGAAACACGCACAATCGCTGACGACCTTATCAAATCACACACAGTTGTGCTTAACCTTGAGGACACCAACAAGGATATGGCAAGAAGAATTCTTGACTTCTTAAGCGGTGTTGCTTATGCAAACGACGGTAAGATTAAGAAGGTTGCTTCAAATACATACATTATCATTCCTAATAATGTAGACCTTACCGGCGACGATTTACTTGACGAATTAGAAAACAGCGGTGTTTACTTCTGATAACGATGAGCTTTTCTGCTCCAAAATCGAGGATATGACTTCGCTTTGCTTTACCCGTCAAAAACCTGTTTTCTCACAGTTTTTAACCGAGAGTCAGCAGGCACTTGCACAAAAGGTATTGCAGAGTATATACTTTGAAAATTATGTTTTCTTCGGCGGCAGTGAGAGCAGTGAAAGAAAGGTGCTCGGGGTGTTTTACGATGAACCCGAGCGGTCAGCCTTTCCTGTTTCTGCCATAGAATTCAAATACCGACCTTGCGATAAACTTACACACAGAGATTTTCTCGGCACGCTTATGTCACTCGGCATTGAGCGTGACACGGTAGGAGATATTCTGGTAGATAACGGAAGAACCGTTGTATTTGTAAAAAGCGAGCTTAAAGATTACATCGAATCGCAGATTTTTAAAGTAGGCGGAGCAGGAGTAAAAATTGTCCAACCAAATCTTAATTCTCTTCCGCAAGGAAGAGGCACAGAGGAAATGAGTCTTACGGTTTCATCTCTCCGATACGACAACATTGTCGCCGCAGTGAGCGGACTTTCGAGGGATAAAACGGCAAAACTGATTTTATCGGGAGAAACAACTCTTAACTTTGCGGTAACTCAAAATGTAAGCTGTACGGTTAAAGAGGGAGATACCTTTACAATACGGGGTAAAGGGAAATTTAAGTTAGATAAAATTTTGGGTGTAACCAAAAAAGGGCGCCATAAAATTTCAGTAATACATTTCAGATAGGAGTGCTTTAAATGATTACTATTGATGAAATTAAGAATGTTAGTTTCAGAAAAGCCGGCCGCCAGGGCTATATGGCAGAAGATGTTGATGCATTTATTGATGAAGTCATTGTAGCTTTTGAACAGTTAAAGAAAGAGAAAACTAACCTTGTACATAAAATTGATGTTCTCGCAACAAGAGTAGAACAGTATCGTGCAGATGAAGAAACAGTCAGAAACGCTCTTCTCGCATCACAGAAAGTATCTGACGCTTGCATCAGAGAGGCTAAAGAAAAGGCATCTAAGATTGTAAGAGAGGCTGAAACAAAGGCACAGCAGCTTTTGGTTGATACAAACAGAATGACTGCAACAGAGAAGGAAAACTACCTTCTTCTTCAGTCAGACGCTGTAAAACTTAAGGGTGAGCTTATTGAGCTTTACAAAAAGCACATTCAGATGATTAACGACCTTCCTACAGCTGCCGAATTAGAGGTAGCTAAGCAGGAACTCAACGAAAAGTATCCGACAGCACCTGTTATAGAGGAAAAGCCGCAGGAAACAGTAAAGCCTGCCGAGCCGGCTGCAGTTGAAGTAAAAAAGGCTGATGCAGAAACCGCTGCCGTGTCTGACAAAACTGTAGACGAAATTCTTTCTTCGACAAACGCTGCTGCAAACGAAAAAAATACAGAAAAAAAAGCACCAAAGTTCGGTCACTTAAAGTTTGGCGACAACTATGATGTTTCTGCCGAATAATTTTATAATCGGAAATTAATCGGAAATCGAAATTTAAATTATGGAGAGTGTAACCAATGTCTCAGGATTATAATTCTACACTTAATCTTCCAAAAACCGACTTTCCTATGAGAGCTGGTCTTCCTAAGAGCGAGCCTGTAACTCTTAAGGCATGGGAAGATAATAAGGTATATGAAAAGCTTATGGAGGTAAACGAGGGCAAACCGTTATTTGTACTTCACGACGGTCCTCCATATGCAAACGGCGATATTCACCTCGGCCACGCATTAAACAAAATCTTAAAGGACTTTATCGTTCGCTATAAAAATATGGCAGGCTTTAAAGCTCCTTATGTTCCGGGTTGGGATACTCACGGTCTTCCGACAGAACTTAAAGCAAGAAAAAAAGCAGGTATCGGTAACTCTGCGGAAATTTCTATCGTTGAGCTTCGTAAAATGTGCGAAGAATTTGTTACAGGATACATTAACGATCAACGTACACAGTTCAAAAGACTCGGTGTAATCGGTGAGTGGGACAACCCTTATATCACACTTAAGCACGAATTTGAGGCAGAGCAGATCAGAGTGTTTGCAAAAATGGCTACAAAGGGTTATATTTACAAGGGATTAAAGCCTGTTTATTGGTGCCCTGAATGTAAAACAGCTCTTGCCGAGGCTGAAATTGAGTATGCGGAAGATCCGTGCCATTCAATTTATGTAAAATTTACAGTAACAGATGACAAGGGTGTGTTCTCAAATCTCGGTCTTGACCCGTCAAAAGTTAAGTTCGTAATTTGGACAACAACAACTTGGACATTGCCTGCAAATGTAGCTATCTGCGTTGGCCCGAGATATGAGTATTCAATCATCAAAACAGGTGACGAATACCTTGTTATGGCTACAGAGCTTTATAAATCAGCTTTTGAGGCTGCCGAAATTACAGATTACGAAGTAGTTGCCACAGTTAAGGGCAGCGACCTTGAGTATATCAAGACAGCACATCCGTTCCTTGACAGAGAATCACTTGTTATTGTCGGTGATCATGTAACACTCGAAAGCGGTACAGGCTGCGTTCACACAGCTCCCGGTCACGGTGTTGACGACTTTAATGTTTGCCAGAATTATCCTGAAATTCCTACTATCTGCCCTGTTGACTCAAACGGCGTACTTACCGAAGAGGCAGGTCAGTTTGCGGGTCTTACAACTGATGAGGCAAACAAAAAGATTGCCGTTTATCTTGATGAAAACGGTTACCTCTTTGCATTAAAGAAGATTATTCACCAGTATCCGCACTGTTGGAGATGTAAAACTCCTATCCTTTTCAGAGCTACCGACCAGTGGTTCTGTTCTGTTGAGGACTTCAAGGATAAGGCTTGCGAGGCAATCGACAGCGTTAAGTGGATTCCTGCTTGGGGTCATGACAGAATTACAAATATGGTTAAGGAGAGAAAGGATTGGTGTATTTCTCGTCAGAGAAAATGGGGCGTACCTATTCCGATCTTCTTCTGTAAAGAATGTGGCGAGGCTCACATTGACAATGACGCAATGATGGCTGTTGCAGATTTGTTTGAAAAAGAGGGCTCAAACGCATGGTACAGCCATACAGCTGCTGAAATTTTACCTGAGGGTACAAAGTGTAAGAAGTGCGGTTGTACTGAGTTTGAAAAAGAAAAAGACATTATGGATGTTTGGTTTGACAGCGGTTCATCACACGCAGCCGTTGTAAGCAAGCGTGATAATCTTAAGTTCCCTGCCGACCTTTACCTTGAGGGTAACGACCAGTACAGAGGTTGGTTCCAGTCATCACTCCTTACATCAGTTGCTACAGAGGGTGTAGCTCCGTATAAGGCAGTTCTTACTCACGGTATGATTCTTGACGAAGAGAAGAGAAAGATGAGTAAGTCACTCGGCAACGGTATCAGTCCACAGGATGTTACCGAAAAATACGGTGCTGATGTATTAAGACTTTGGGTTTCATCAACCGACTATCAGTCAGATGTTCATATTTCTAACGAAATTTTAAAGCAGATTTCAGAGTCATACAGAAAAATCAGAAACACTGCCCGTTATATTCTCGGTAATGTTTATGACTTTAACCCTGATACAGATTCTGTTCCTGTAAATGAGCTTATGCCTATGGACAAGTGGGCAATCGTAAAACTTAACGAGCTTATTGCAAAGGTTAAGCAGGCTTATGATAACTACGAATTCCACCAGGTATATCATTCAATCAGAAACTTCTGCGTAATTGATATGTCTAACTTCTATCTTGATGTACTCAAGGACAGATTATATACAGAAAAAAGCGACAGCAAGTCAAGAAAGGCTGCACAGACTGCAATCTATATCATTCTTAACGCTATGACAAGAATGATCAGCCCAATTCTTGCATATACATCTGATGAAATTTGGAAATATATGCCTCATTCATCAAATGAGAATGCCGAAAATGTTATTTTCAATGAGATGCCAAATCAGGTTGAAATTGAAACCGATGCCGACTTTATGTCATTCTGGGACGAAATTCATCAGCTTCGTGACGATGTAAAGAAGTCACTTGAAGGTCTTATTAAAGATAAAACTATCAAGAGCTCACTTGAGGCTAAGGTTACTCTTAAGGCAAGCGGCGAAAAGCTTGAATTCCTTAAGAAAGCAGAACCCGAACTTGCGGCTGCATTCATCGTATCTGCCGTAGAAATCGCAGAAAATGACGGTGAGCTTGAGATTGCCGTTGATAAAGCAATAGGCGAAAAGTGCGAGCGTTGTTGGATTATCAGCGAAACTGTAGGTACAGACAGCGAACATCCGCATCTTTGCAAGCGTTGCTGCAACATTTTAAAATAATCAATTAAATTTAATACTAAATCGGTGTAACAGTATTGCTGCACCGATTTAGCTTTATGGGGGAATTTTATGCCTTATATAGCCGTTGCGGTCGGAATAGTTTTGGCAATAGCAGACCAAATTATAAAGTTCTTTGTCAGCACAAATCTCAAAGAAATAGGAAGTGTGTCTGTTATTGACAATCTGCTTTCTTTTACCTATGTGGAAAACAACGGTGTGGCTTTCGGCAGTTTTGCAGGCAACAGATGGATTTTTGTAGTGCTTACAACTGCACTTATTGCCGCAATCTTAATTTATATGTTTAAAAAGAAACCAAAGAGCAAACTTTTTTATGCCTCTGTTGCGCTTGTTATAGGCGGCGGAATAGGCAATCTTATAGACAGAATTTTTTACGGCTATGTTATTGACTACATCAGTCTTTCATTCTTTCCGCCCGTATGCAATTTTGCGGATTACTGCATAACGGTCGGTACGGTCTTGCTTATGGTTTATGTACTCTTTTTTTCAGAAGTCGGTAAAAAGGAATTGAAAAATGACAAAACTTGAATTTGTTGCCGAAAACGGCAACATAAGAATAGACAAATACATTGCCGACAATGAACCGTCACTCACAAGAACTGCGGCTGCCAAACTTATTGAGCAGGGCAAAGTTTTTGTAAATGAAAATTTTGTCGGTAAAAACTATAAGCTCAAAGGCGGCGACAGAATTACTCTCGAAATTCCCGATCCCGTACCTTATGAGGCAAAACCCGAGAACATTCCTTTGGAAATTATTTACGAGGATAACGATTTGCTTGTTGTAAACAAGCCGAAAGGAATGGTCGTTCATCCGGCGGCAGGTAATTATGACGGCACACTTGTAAACGCATTGCTTTATCATTGCGGAGATTCGTTATCAGGCATAAACGGTGTTATGCGTCCCGGAATTGTTCACAGAATAGATAAAGATACAAGCGGACTTCTGATAGTTGCGAAAAATGATTTTGCACATTTTTCGCTTGCCGAGCAGATTAAGGAACATTCTTTTACAAGGGAATACGAGGCAATTGTTTACGGCAATTTAAAAGACGATGAGGGCACGGTGAATGCTCCGATAGGAAGAAGTCAGTATGACCGTAAAAAAATGTGCGTTACCGAAAAAAACAGCAAACACGCTGTCACACATTACCGTGTGATTGCAAGATACAAGGGCTACACTCATATAAAATGTATTCTTGAAACGGGACGAACACATCAGATAAGAGTGCATATGGCGTACATCGGTCACCCTGTATCGGGAGATTTGGTTTACGGGGTTAAAAACGAAAAAGTTGATTTTACAGGTCAGTGCCTGCACGCAAGAAAAATCGGCTTTGTTCATCCAAGGAGCGGCGAATACCTTGAATTTACATCGCAACTGCCCGAATATTTCAGAAATTATCTTGAAAAGCTCGATAAAATAACAAAATAATTTGCGATAAACTTAAAAAAGTCTTGCAATTTATTTTCTTTTGTGGTAATATATATAAGCATTTGAAACCGTCATACCTATGACGAGGTTCAGATGGCGGTAAAACCGTTATTTTGAAGCAGACATTCCTCTGCACTAAAAAGGTACGAATGTCAGAAAAAACAGGAGGAATTATAATGGACGCATTAAAAGCTATTGCTGCCGGTTCAGTTAAGGAAACCACACCAAAATTTAATGTCGGTGACACAGTTAAGGTTTCTGTAAACATCCGTGAGGGCGAAAGAGAAAGAATTCAGATGTTTGAGGGCACAGTTATTGCTAAAAAGGGCAGTGGCGTTGCTGAAACATTTACTGTAAGACGCGTTGCTTACGGCGTAGGTGTTGAGAGAGTGTTCCCGCTCCATTCACCGAACGTTAAGGACGTGCAGGTAATTCGTTATGGTAAAGTTCGCAGAAGCAAGCTCTACTATCTCCGTGACAGAGTTGGTAAGGCTGCTAAGGTTAAAGAGCAGATCCGTAAGTAATTTCAAATGTAAGGAAAGGGACTTTTACAGTCCCTTTTTTACTTTACTTATTGTTAGCAGGTGGATAAATTGAGCGAAAATAAAACAAATACTAACGAAACAGAAAACAATGTTGTAGAAAACACAACAGCCGAAACAAAGAATCAGAATATCGAGGTCGAGGACAGCGGAGATTACATTGCTTTCAGCAATCCCGAAAAAGACAAGCAGAAGAGCAACAAATTTGTTGCGGCAAAGGCAGACGGCGGCGCATCAAACTTTTACGATTGGGTAAAATCAATTGTATTTGCACTTGTAATAGTTATTTTCTGTCTTAACTTCTTTTTCAGGTTGGTTGATGTAAAAGGTACATCAATGGTAGAAACCCTGCAAAACGGTGATAAATTGATTGTAACCAACTTTAATTACACTCCAAAGCCGAATGACATCATAGTAATTTCTCACGGTAAGGAGTACGCCGAACCGATTGTAAAGCGTGTTATTGCTACCGCAGGTCAGACTCTCAAACTTGATTATGAAAACGACAGAATCCTTGTTGACGGTGTTGTAATTGACGAACCGTATCTTGATGTGTCAACATTCTGTAATGTTGAGGCAGATTACGAAATTCCCGAGGTTATTCCGGAGGGTATGATTTTTGTAATGGGCGACAACAGAGGAGTTTCTATGGACAGCCGTGACTCAAGAATCGGTCTTATCAGCGTAGACAATGTTATAGGAAAAGCTCAATTTGTAGTTTATCCGTTTTCAGACTTTAAATATCTTTACTAAAAATTTTATTTGACCTATTGATAAAAGCTTATTTCTGTTTTATAATTGAAATAAGCTTTTATTTTTTTGGAGGATATATGAAATCTGAAAACAAAACCTCGAAAACAAAAATACAGATAAACAAAGAAAAATTACCTAACTGTATATTTGATATTTTCAAAACGGTTATTTTCCTTTTTGCAATTATAAGCGTTGTATTTACATTTTTTATAAAAGATGTCACAATCGACGGCGAATCTATGAAAGACACGCTTTTTGACGGCGACAGGGCGATACTTACAAACTTTCTTTACTCACCGCAGGTGGGAGATATTGTGGCTGTTGACGCAGACCAGCAAATCGGAAAAATCATTATAAAACGAGTTATCGCAACCGAAGGACAGACAATAAAAATTGACTATGACAATAATAAAGTTATAGTTGACGGAATTGTACTTGACGAAGAATATGTTGCCTCCGATACAATAAGACCGACTGTCGGTTGGAATATTCCCGACACCATACCCGAAGGCTATGTGTTCGTAATGGGTGATAACCGTTCCGTATCACTCGACAGCAGAAGCGGCAGTATTCAGCTTATTCCAAAAACGATGATACTCGGCAAGGCACAATTTGTGATTTATCCGTTTGACCATTTCAAATATCTTTACTGATTTATAAACAACTATAAGGATTGATAAAATAAAATGAGCGAAATGCAAAATATACAGTGGTTCCCGGGTCATATGACCAAAACCAAAAGACAGATTCAGGCAAGTTTAAAACTTGTAGACGCAGTGGCAGAAATTCTTGACGCAAGAATACCCTTAAGCAGTAAAAATCCGGATTTACAAAAGCTTATTCAGAACAAACCAAAGGTTGTGCTTTTGAATAAATGCGATATGGCTAATCAGACCGCAACAAGCAGATGGATAGACTACTATGCATCACAGGGAATTACAGCGATTGCGGTTGACTGCAAAAGCGGTAAGGGACTTAATAAATTTGCTCCTGCTGTAAACAATGTGCTATCCGAGCGCAGAGAAAGACTTAAGGCAAAGGGTATGGTAAACCCGATGCTTAGAATTATGATTGTAGGTATCCCGAATGTCGGTAAATCTTCATTCATTAACAGAGTAGCAAAACAAAACAGAGCAAAAGTAGAGGACAGACCGGGTGTTACAAGAGGCAATCAGTGGTATTCAATCGCTAAAAATATAGAAATGCTCGATACTCCGGGTGTGCTTTGGCCTAAATTTGACGATAAGATTGTCGGCGAAAGACTTGCTTTTACAGGTGCTGTAAAAGACCAAATTCTCGATACGGAGCTTCTCGCCGTACGACTTCTTGACTTTTTGCGCAGCTTGAAACCCGCTGATTTTATTGCAAGATTTAAACTTGAGGATATTGACCTTGACGCAATCGATTCATACGAATTGCTTAATGTAATCGGCAAAAAAAGAGGTATGCTCATTTCAGGAGGAGAAATAAATACAGAGAGAGCCGCAATTATGCTGCTTGATGAATTCAGAAGCGGAAAACTCGGCAGAATCACTCTTGAAATGCCCGAAAGATAAAAGGTGAAACAATGGATTGGCTTGAATTTGAAAAAGAGGCGCTTGCAAAAGGTTATAAATCGGTTTGCGGAGTTGATGAGGCAGGCAGAGGTCCTCTCGCAGGTCCCGTCTGCGCCGCCGCCGTTATATTGCCCGAGGGCGTAATTATTGACGGTGTAAACGACTCAAAAAAATTAAGCGAGAAAAAGCGTGAGTCCTTGTTTGATGTTATAAGAGAACAGGCGCTGTCATACTCAATAGCTTACGCTACGGTTGACGAAATTGAAGAAATCAATATACTGAATGCAACAATGCTTGCGATGCGCAGAGCAATTGACGGTCTTGACATAAAGGCAGACTACGCAATGATTGACGGAAATAAAATTCCGCCGCTTGACATTGACGCCGAGTGCATTGTAAAAGGTGACGCAAAATCTATGTCGATTGCTTGTGCATCTATCCTTGCAAAAGTGTCAAGGGACAGACTTTTATATAAGTATGCCGAAGAATATCCCATGTACGGTTTCGATAAACACAAAGGATACGGAACCAAGGTACACAGAGAGGCTATTCTTAAATACGGCCCGTGCCCGTACCACCGCAAAAGTTTTCTTAAAAAGCTGTATAAATAATTATGAAGTTATTTACGACAAAACAAAAGGGTGACATCGGCGAAAAATTTACCGAGCGTTACCTAAAGAAAAACGGTTATAAAATTCTTGAACGCAATTACAGACAAAAATGCGGTGAGATTGATATAATTGCTCAAAAAGGTGAATATATTATATTTACGGAAGTAAAAACAAGGGCGGCTAATTTTATTGCCCGTCCGTATGAGGCTGTTGACCGCAGGAAAATCTCAAGAATAAGAAAAACCGCCGCAATGTATATTGCCGAAAAACAGCTTGACGCTTATTTCCGCTTTGATGTCAGCGAAGTATTTACCGAGCCTGAAAGCGGCAAAGTAATTGACATCAACTATATTGAAAATGCTTTTGAAGGAGCTTCTTATGAAAGTATTTGATTTACATTGTGATACACTTTACAAAGCCGTGACTATGAGCCACGGCTTTTCCTGTTTTGACTATGAAGTTCAGACAGATGTGGATTTTGAAAAATATTTGCAGTGCTTTGCGGTATGGATTCCCGATGATTTAAGCATAAAACAGGGCAGAGCACTGTTTGAAAAAGCCAAAATTACACTTCCGAAAGAATGTAAAATCAACAATATAAATCTTGTTGATTCTTTTAAAGAAATTAATAATTCAACAAAAAACAAACTTGCAATGTTTACACTTGAAAACTGCAAAATAATCGACAATGATATTTCATATATAAAATACCTTGCCGACAGCAACATAAAAACAGCAACCCTTACTTGGAACGATACAAACTGTATCGGCGACGGCGCAATGGCAGAGCACCCGACAGGCATAACGGAGTTTGGCAAAAAAGCGGTATGTGAACTTGAAAATCAAGGGATTGTCATTGATGTATCACACGCAAGCGATAAACTTTTTTATGATGTGTGCGAAATCGCAGAAAAACCGTTTATAGCCACCCATTCAAACGCAAGAGCGGTTACTGCGCACAAAAGAAATCTTACAGACGAACAGGCAAAAATCATATTTAAAAACGGCGGAATTATTGGACTTAATTTTCATAATGCGTTTCTCAATAACGAACCCGAAAAAGCCTGCATTGATGATATTCTAAAGCACGCAGAGCATTTTTTGTCGCTCGGCGGAGAAGATTATGTATGCCTCGGAAGTGATTTTGACGGCGGAATCTTGCCGTATGACATCAGAAATAACAGAAATCTATATGAAATTTATAATCTTTTTCTGCAAAAAAACTATCAAGAAGCCATAATTGATAAAATTTTTTATGAAAATGCAGTTAATTTCTTTGAAAACTTTGACATTTGATAAATTATGTAGTAAAATGTACTTTGTGTAAAGCAACTCTGAAAGGAAGATTTATATGTTGTATAACAGTACTCAAAATGCAGCCGAAGTTGTATCGGCCGCTCAGGCAATTGCCCAGGGTATTTCTAAGGATGGCGGACTTTTTGTGCCACAGGAATTTCCTAAATATTCCGCAGAAACATTTAATGAGCTTTTAAAGCTTGATTACAAGGGCAGAGCAAAAAAAGTTTTCGCTGATTTTCTTTCTGATTTTACAGAAGAAGAAATCAACGATTGTGTTGAAAATGCCTACACAAAAGAGAAGTTCGGCAGTGACAATCCTGCTCCTTTGGCTTACGCAAAGCTCAACGGCAAGGAACTTAATATTCTTGAACTTTGGCACGGTCCGACTTGTGCTTTTAAGGATATGGCACTCCAGATTCTTCCTCATTTTCTTACAAAATCACTTAAAAAGACATACGACGGCAAAGACGCAGTAATTCTTGTTGCCACATCGGGCGACACAGGTAAGGCTGCTCTTGAAGGCTTTAAAGATGTTGACCATACAAAAATTATCGTTTTCTATCCTGTTGACGGTGTAAGTCCAATGCAGAAGCACCAGATGAACACTCAGGAAGGCAACAATGTTACAGTTTGCGCTATTAAGGGTAACTTTGACGACGCACAGACAGGCGTTAAGAAAATCTTTACTACTCCTGAAATTTCCGCAAAGCTTGAGGCTAACAATATGCTTTTCAGCTCTGCAAACTCAATTAACTGGGGCAGACTTCTTCCACAGATTGTTTACTATATTTCTGCTTACTGCGACCTCGTAAATGCAGGCAAAATCGCTATGGGCGACAAGATTAATGTTGTAGTTCCGACAGGTAACTTCGGCAATATTCTTGCATCATACTACGCAAGCATTATGGGACTTCCAATCAACAAGTTCATCTGTGCGTCAAACTCAAACAATGTTCTTTCTGACTTCATTAAGACAGGTGTTTATGACAAAAACAGACATTTCTATACAACAATTTCACCTTCAATGGACATTCTCGTATCAAGCAACCTCGAAAGACTTCTTTATAAGCTCGCAGGCAACAATGCTGACACAACAAAGGAACTTATGACTGCTCTCAAGACTGTAGGCAAGTACGAGGTTTCTGACGAAATCAAGGCTGAAATCACATCTAAATTCTTCGGCGGTTTCTGCGATGATGAGCAGACAAAGGCTACAATCAAGGCTTTGTTTGATACAGATAACTACCTTTGCGATACTCATACAGCAGTTGCTGTTAATGTATATGAGCAGTATGTTGAGCAGACAGGCGACACAACTCCGTCTGTTATCGCATCGACAGCAAGCCCATACAAGTTCTCTAAGGCTGTTCTTGAGGCTGTTTCAGACGGCACAGACCTTCCTGAAAATGAATTTGATATGGTTGAAAAGCTATTCGAGGTTTCAAATGCTCCTGTGCCTGCACCTCTTGCAGCACTTAAGGACAAAAAGGCTCGTTTTTCAGATGTTACAGAGGTAAATTCAATGCCTCAGTATGTTCTTGATGCACTTAACATCAAATAATGAGTTTATTTGCGATAGCTGACCTTCATTTGTCACTCGGCGAAGATAAGCCGATGGATATTTTTACGGGCTGGGACAACTATGTCGAAAGGCTTACAAAAAATTGGAATACACTTGTTACCGATGATGATACGGTTATGATTGCGGGTGATATTTCCTGGGCAATGAAGCTTGAACAAACATATACCGATTTTAAATATATTGATGATTTGCCCGGCAAGAAAATTTTTCTCAAGGGCAATCACGATTATTGGTGGGGAACCAAAAGTAAAATTGAAAAGTTCCTCGACAATAACAAACTTAATTCGATAAATATCCTTTTTAACAACACTTATGTTTGCGACAATAAAGCAATTTGCGGTACAAGAGGATGGTTTCTCGAAAATGAATCTGACGCTGATGTAAAGGTACTTAACCGTGAAGTAGGCAGACTTGAAATGTCGATTTCAGAGGCGGAAAAAACAGGGCTTGAGCCTGTGGTTTTTCTGCACTATCCGCCTGTCTACTGCAGCACCGAATGCAGCGAAATTATGAATGTATTATTAAAACACAATATAAAAAGATGCTATTACGGACACATTCACGGCAAATCAAATATGCGGTATGCCGTTGAGGGTGATTATAAAGGTATAAATTTTAAGCTGATCTCTTGCGACCGACTCGCATTTATGCCGATTTTGGTACGATAATAAGCATAAATTTGCTTTTGAGTATTGGCAAAACTGAATTTTTGTGTTATAATGAACTGATACTGATTATATTTGTATAAAAAATCAAATTTGGAGGATTTCAAAAAATGGCATTAAAAGAAAGCAAAAAACTTGAGCAGGCTAATTCATACGAGTTAGTTGTTACAGTTGACGGAGAAACTTTTGAAAAAGCACTTAACACAGTTTACAAGAAGGAAGTTAAGAAAATTAACATTCCAGGTTTTAGAAAGGGCAAAGCTCCACGCCACATTATTGAGAAAATGTACGGCAAAGAAGTATTCTATGATGACGCTATGCAGGATTGCTATCCTGAGGCTCTTTACAACGCAGCAGAAGAGGCAGGCGTAAAGATTGTTGCTGTTGAATCAATCGAAGTTACAGAGGTTGAGAACGGCTTTACTTTCAAGGCAAACATCGTTGTTGAGCCTGATATGGAAATCAACAACTACCTTGGCTTTGAAGTAACAAAGAAGTCAACAGAAGTTACAGACGAGCTTATTGACGAAGAAATCGAGAAGGTTCGTGACCGTAACTCAAGAATGGTAACAGTTGAGGACAGACCTGTTGCTAACGGCGACATCGCAGTTATCGACTTTGAAGGCTTTGTTGACGGCGTTGCATTTGACGGCGGTAAGGCTGAAAACTACAACCTTACAATCGGTTCAGGCAACTTTATCCCGGGCTTTGAGGAGCAGATTATCGGTCACAGCACTGATGAAGAGTTCTCTATCAATGTTAAGTTCCCTGAAGAGTATCAGGCTGAAGAGCTCGCAGGTAAGGACGCAGAGTTCAAGATTAAGCTTCACGAGATTAAGGCTAAGGAACTCCCTGAAGTTGACGATGAGTTTGTAAAGGATGTTTCAGAGAAAGAAACTGTAGCAGAATACAGAGATGAGCTTAAAGAAACAATCGCTGCCCGTCTTGAGGATGAAGCTGAAAAGGATAAGGACAATCAGATTGCCGAAAAACTTATCGAACTTCTTGAGGGCGAAATCCCACAGGCTATGTATGACAACCAGGTAAACGAAATGGTTAGAGATTTCGAGATGAGAATCCGTTCACAGGGTATTGATATGAACACATACCTCCAGTATATGGGTATTGACCTTGACGGCTTAAAGAAGATGTATGCCGACGAGGCTAAAAAGAGAGTTCAGTTAAGACTTGCTCTTGAAACAATCGCTAAGAAAGAGAATATTGAAGTAACAGACGCTGACCTTGACGAGGCTTACAACAAGATGGCAGAAGCTTACAAGGTTGATGTTGAAACAGTTAAGGGTGCAGTTCCTGCCGAAACACTTACACTTGATGTTAAGGCTGAAAAGGCTCTTAATATGGTAAAGGACAGTGTAGTTATTAAATAATTTGAATAATTAACCTGTTTTTGTTAATTACTATTTACTATAATGAAAGGTTTTGATCAAATGGCATTAGTACCATATGTACTTGAACAGACAAGCCGTGGCGAACGCTCATACGACATCTATTCAAGACTTCTTAATGACAGAATCGTTATGCTCACAGAAGAAGTGAACAGTGCAAGTGCAAGTGTAGTAGTAGCACAGCTACTCTACCTTGAGAGCCAGGATCCTACAAAGGATATTTGCCTTTATATCAACAGCCCCGGCGGCAGTGTTACAGATGGATTTGCAATATTTGATACAATGAATTACATCAAATGTGATGTTTCCACTATTTGTATGGGTATGGCAGCAAGTATGGGTGCATTCCTCCTTGCAGCCGGCGCAAAGGGCAAGCGTCTTGCTCTTCCAAACAGTGACATTATGATTCACCAACCGTCAGGCGGTGCACAAGGTCAGGCTACAGATATGGAAATTCATACAAGACACATTCTTGATATGAAACAGCGTCTTAATCAGATTCTTGCTGATAATACAGGACAGCCGATTGATGTAATCGCAAGAGATACTAACAGAGATAACTTTATGACTGCTCAGCAGGCTCTTGAATACGGTCTTATCGATAAGGTTATTGAAAAAAGATAAGGTGAGGAAATCTTAATGGCAAACAAAAACAACGAAAAAGAAATATACTGCTCTTTTTGCGGAAAGCCACAGGAATTGGTTGGCCGTCTGATTGCAGGCAACGGCGTGTATATTTGCGACCAGTGCGTTGATTTATGTATGAATATTCTTGAGCAGACAGAAGAACTCGAGAACACAGCGGTTGACGCAGAGCTTGCTAAAAAAGATGATACCGTTTCTATTCCAAAGCTCCTTAAGCCTAAGGAAATCAAGGAAATTCTTGATGAATATGTAATCGGTCAGGATGCCGCAAAAGTTACGCTCAGTGTTGCTGTTTATAACCACTACAAGAGAGTGTTTTCAAACGAAACCGATGTTGATTTTTCAAAAAGTAATGTTCTTTTGCTCGGCCCGACAGGCGTAGGTAAAACTTTGCTTGCTCAAACTCTTGCAAAAGCACTTGATGTTCCGTTTGCCATTGCAGATGCCACCACACTTACGGAGGCTGGCTATGTCGGCGAAGATGTAGAGAACATCTTATTAAAGCTTATTCAGGCTGCTGATTTCGACATTGAAAAAGCAGAGCGAGGCATTATTTACATTGATGAAATAGACAAAATTGCCCGTAAATCGGAAAATCCGTCTATCACCCGTGATGTAAGCGGTGAGGGTGTTCAGCAGGCATTGCTCAAAATTATTGAGGGTACTGTTTCCAATGTGCCTCCGCAGGGCGGCAGAAAACATCCGCAGCAGGAATTTTTACAGATAAACACAAAGAATATTCTGTTTATCTGCGGCGGTGCTTTTGACGGTCTTGAAAAGATTGTTACAAAGCGCAAAGGCTCTTCCGTAATCGGCTTCGAGTCATTTATTCAGGATAAAAAAGAGCTTGACGAAACCTATTGGATGAAAGATGTTACTGCACACGATCTTGTTAAGTACGGCATAATTCCGGAGCTTATCGGCAGACTTCCCGTTATTACGGCTCTAAGCGGTCTTGATACCGATGCTCTTGTGCAAATCCTTACAGTTCCTAAAAATTCAATTGTTCAGCAGTATAAAAAACTCTTTGAGCTTGACAATGTTGAACTTGTATTTGAAGATGAGGCTTTAAAGGCAGTTGCCAAAAAAGCGCAGGAACAGAGAACAGGTGCAAGAGGACTAAGAGGAATTATGGAGGGAATACTAACTAACCTTATGTTTGAGATTCCGTCCGATCCGACTATTGAAAGGGTAACAATCACAGAAAAGGTTGTAACCGAGGGCAGTGAACCCGAACTTCTCAGAAATGAAGACAAGGCGGCTGTTTCAATCAACTTAAAACAAGATGCAAAGAAGCGTCAAAAACGAAGCACAGCTTCTTAAAGTATTGTAAATAATTAAAGCTGTATTGCCGAAAAAACAATACAGCTTTTTTTGATTAGATTTAATTGTGAAATAAATTGTGATGGGAGGATAGAAAATGGACGATAGAAACGATAATTTAATACTTTTGCCCGTTCTGCCGCTCAGAGGACTTGTAGTTTTTCCGAAAGCGCTCATTCATTTTGATGTGGGAAGAAAGAAGAGCATCAGTGCTATAAATGCCGCTATGAAAAACGATCAGCTTATTTTTCTTGTTACACAGAAAGACGCTGCCGAAAACGACCCGGATATTACAAAATGCTACACAACAGGCGTAGTTGCAAAAATAGTTCAGGTAATCAAACAGCCCGACAACTCAACAAGAGTTGTTATTGAGGGCAAATTCAGAGCCGGAATTGTAACTCCTGTATTCGATAAAAATTGTCTTATGGCCGAAGTTGAGCCGTATCCGGATAAAAAGTTTAAGCACACCTCAGAACAACTCGGTTTGATGCGTGCTGTCAGATTGGAATTTGAAAACTATGTCAAGGTAGCTCCTCGAGTTCCGAATGATATTATATTTAAAGTTGCCTCTTGTAAGTCTTGCGGCGAGCTTGCAGACTACATAGCTGACAACATTGTGCTTGATTATCAGGCAAAGCAGACCATTCTTGAAGAACTTGACCAAACCGAGCGACTGGATATGTTGCTTGACATTCTTATAAATGAAACTTATATTCTTTCAATCGAAAAAGATATTGTTCAAAAAGCAAGAGACAGAATTGAAGAAAATCAGCGTGATTATTTTCTAAGAGAGCAGAAAAAGATTATTGAAGAAGAACTCGGCGAGGACGATAATCCGTCCGCAGAGGCAGAGGCTTACGCCGAAAGAATTTATGCTTTAGGTCTTGCCGAGGAATCAGAAAATGCGCTTATCAAGGAGTGCAAAAAGCTGATGCGTATGCCGTACGGAAGTCAGGAGGCATCTGTTATCAGAACTTATCTTGACACAGTGCTTGACCTTCCGTGGAACACAGCTACCAAAGATAAAATTTCCGTTACCAAGTTAAGAAAAGAACTTGATAAATCTCACTTCGGACTTGCTAAAATCAAGGAAAGAATCATTGAGCAGCTTGCCGTTACAAAATTGAGAGGCTCGCAGGACGGTCAGATTATCTGTTTTGCAGGCCCTCCGGGTGTCGGCAAAACCTCGATTGCACAGTCAATTGCAAAGGCTATCGGCAGAAAGAGCCAAAGAATTGCCCTCGGCGGCGTGCGTGACGAGGCAGAAATCAGAGGTCACAGAAGAACTTACATCGGCTCTATTCCTGGCAGAATTATGACTGCCATTCAGAATGCAGGTTCAAACAATCCTGTTCTTATTCTTGACGAAATCGACAAACTTGCCAGCGATTACAAAGGTGACCCTACATCCGCTTTGCTTGAAGTCCTCGATTCGGAACAGAACAACAAGTTTGTTGACCATTATATTGATATTCCTTTTGATTTGTCTAATGTAATGTTCATTACAACAGCCAATGATGTATCACAAATTCCCGCACCATTGCGTGACAGAATGGAAATCATTGAGCTTGACAGCTATACAAGAGAAGAAAAATTTAATATCGCTAAAAAGCATCTTGTTCCAAAGCAGCTTGAAAAGTGCGGATTTACCGCTAAAGAAGTTAAATTTACTCAATCGGCGCTGTATTTCCTAATTGATTTTTATACAAGAGAGGCGGGCGTTCGTACTCTTGAAAGATTAATCGGAAATGTGCTCCGTAAATGCGCAGTTAAAAAACTTGAAGACGAACAGGAAACTTTTAAAATTACAGACAAAGAAATTCTTGAAATGCTCGGACACAAGAAATTTACAACCGATAAGTTGCCGTCAAAGGACGAAATCGGCACTGTAAACGGACTTGCTTGGACAAGCGTCGGCGGTGAACTTTTACCGATTGAAGTTGCTGTTATGGAGGGCATGGGCAAACTTGAGCTTACGGGTTCTCTCGGCGATGTTATGCAGGAGTCGGCAAAGGCTGCCGTTACTTGCATAAGAAGTCACGCAAATTCACTCGGAATTAATCCGCAGTTCTATAAAAATAAAGATATTCACATTCACGCTCCCGAGGGCGCTGTACCAAAGGACGGTCCTTCGGCGGGTATTACAATGGCAACCGCTATTTATTCAGCTTTAACAGGAAAGCCCGTAAAGCGTGATGTTGCAATGACAGGTGAAATTACCCTACGAGGCAATGTAATGCCGATAGGCGGCTTAAAAGAAAAGAGTATGGCTGCATATAAATCGGGCATTAAAACCGTTATCATTCCAAAGGAAAATGAAGCAGACCTTGAGGAAATAGACCCTGTTGTAAAGGAAAAAGTAAGTTTTATTCCTGTTACAAGTTTCTCGCAGGTAGTCCCGATTGCAATAGTCGATGTACCTGTAATTTCAGAAAAGCAATGGAACGCAGTTGCCGATAATACGGTAACTACCAAATCGGAAAACATCAGACAGTAGGGGTGAGGTAAATGAATTTTAACGAAGTACAATTTGAATTTGCCGCCGGCACAAAAGAACAGCTGCCAAAATCTGATATGCCCGAAATTGTTTTTTCAGGACATTCAAATGTCGGAAAGTCCTCTCTTATAAACAAACTTGTGCAGAGAAAAGCACTCGCAAGAGTCAGCGCCCAACCCGGTAAAACAGCGACCATAAACTTCTATAAATTAAGAGAATTTCGTATGGTTGACCTGCCCGGTTACGGCTACGCAAAGGTTTCCAAAAACGAAAAGAAACGCTGGGCTGAACTTGTAGAGGGATATTTTGCACAGGAAAGAAATATAAAATTGATTATCCAAATTCTCGATATGCGCCATCCTCCTACAGATGACGACCTTGAGATGGTGGACTTTCTTTACAAAAGTAATTACCCATTTGCTGTAGTGCTTACAAAGCGTGACAAGCTGAACAAAACAAACCAGAAACTACAGCTTGAATACTATCAGGATATTTTCAGCACAATCGAAGATTTACCTATGATAGAGTTTTCGGCACAGGACGGATATGGCAAAGAGGAAATAAAGGCTCTTATAGAGTCACATATTTTGCAGACCGAATAAAAGGTTGCGCAAGTAAATATCAGGAGGTATGAGAGAATGTTTGTAAATGATTGCTTAAACATTAACGAAAAAGGACATCTTACAATCGGCGGTTGCGACACAGTTGAGCTTGCAAAGGAGTACGGCACTCCGCTTTATGTACTTGACGAAAACACAATCAGAACAACCTGCCGTTCATATGTTGAGTCTTTCAAAAAGTTCTACAACGGCAACGGTATGCCGCTTTATGCCAGCAAGGCGCTTAGCTGTAAGGAGCTTTGCAGAATTGCAAACGAAGAGCATCTCGGACTTGATGTAGTATCGGGTGGCGAGATTTATACAGCACAGCAGGCAGGTTTTCCTATGGAGAAAACCCATTTTCACGGCAACAATAAAACAGCCGCTGAAATTGAATTTGCACTTAACGCAGGCGTCGGCACATTTGTAGTTGACAACCTTTACGAGCTTGAGCTTTTAAATGAAATTGCAGGCAAACTCGGTAAAAAGGCAAAGATTTCATTCAGAATCAAGCCCGGTGTTGACGCACACACTCATAATTTCATCAGAACAGGTCAGATTGATTCAAAGTTTGGCTTTGCACTTGAAACAGGTGAGGCTTTTGAGGCTGTTAAAAAGGCTCTCAAGTATGAAAATGTAAACCTTGCAGAACTTCACTGCCACATCGGTTCACAGATTTTTGATATTGACCCATTCGTTACAGCTGCAGAAATTATGATGGACTTCATCGGTAAAATTAAGGACGAGCTTGGTGTTACAATCAGCAACTTAAACCTCGGCGGAGGCTTTGGCATTATGTATGTAAACAGCGACGAGCCTGTTCCTTATGAGAATTATATGGAAAAAGTATCTGTTGCCGTAAAAGCAAAGGCTGCCGAGCACAATGTGCCTGTTCCTTATATTTTCATTGAGCCGGGTCGTTCAATCGTCGGTGAGGCAGGTATTACGCTTTACACCGTCGGCGGTATCAAAGAAATCCCTGATATCAGAACCTATGTATCTGTTGACGGCGGTATGACCGACAACATCAGATATGCACTTTATCAGTCTGATTATACAGTTGTAAACGCAAGCCACGCAGACAAAGAGGCTACACAGACCGTTACCGTTGCAGGTAAGTGCTGCGAAAGCGGCGACCTTGTACAGGAACACACACAGGTAGCTCCTGTTACAGTAGGCGATACACTTGCTGTTCTTTCAACAGGTGCATATAACTACTCAATGGCATCTAACTACAACAGAATCCCTCGTCCTGCTATTGTTATGGTAAACAACGGCAAGTCAAGAGTTGTTGTAAAGAGAGAAAGCTACGAAGATATCGTAAGAAACGATATTTGATAAAAAATTAAAGGTCACTTTTGAGAAATTCAGAAGTGACCTGTTTTATTGTGCAACGAACCGTCGACAATAGTCGGCGGTAATTTTTTGCCTTAAAAGGGGATAGGTTATTCCTTGAAATTTTAAAATAAAATTATCATTTTAAAATCCGAACAATGAGTTAATTCTTAATCTATAAAATTTACATAACCGTTATTTATTGAATTTATCAAGACCGAGAATGTAATCACTTGACACTCTGTAAATCATACAAAGTGAAATCAAATGCTTTATAGGCAACTCACGCTTTCCGCTTTCATATTTGCTGTACTGTTCCTGCCTTGTATGCAGGAGAAAGGCAATCTCCGCTTGTGTATATCCGTTTGCAATTCTCAGTTCCTTTAGCTTTTTAGTGTAGTCCATAAAATCACCGATTTTCAAAATATTACTATTTGTATTATATCACACTTTATGTGCAAATGCAACTAAAAGCTGATATTGAAGCTTCAACTGAAAAACTATACTAAGCGGATTATTCAATGCAAAACCTCACTTTTAAGCAACTCTGGCACAAGCAACTTTCATAACTTAGGTAAAATATTTTTATTTTTAACAAAATAATAGCTAAATATTAACAAGTTTATAAACTTTATTTAAAAAACTTGCAAAACAGTTAAAAAAGTAGTATTATAAGTATGTCGAAAGCCACAAACAATATTTAATTGTGGTAATGATAAATTGTTTTGAATTAATAAGGAGGAACATACAATGTCGTATGTAAGTGAACAGCTCGAAAAGCTTAAAGCAAAAAATCCAAATGAACCTGAGTTTATTCAGGCAGCTACAGAAGTTTTAACATCACTTGAGCCTGTATTTGAGGCTAATCCTAAGTATCAGGAGAACGCAATTCTCGAAAGAATCACAGAGCCTGAGCGTGTTATTATGTTTAGAGTTCCTTGGGTTGACGATAACGGCAAGGTACAGGTAAACCGTGGTTTCCGTGTACAGTTCAACAGCGCTATCGGACCTTACAAGGGCGGTTTAAGATTACATCCGTCTGTAAACCTTGGTGTAATTAAGTTCCTCGGTTTTGAGCAGATTTTCAAGAACTCATTAACAGGTCTTCCTATCGGCGGCGGTAAGGGCGGCTCTGACTTTGACCCTAAGGGCAAGAGCGACAACGAAGTTATGGCTTTCTGCCAGAGCTTTATGACAGAGCTTTGCAAGCACATCGGTGCTGACACAGACGTTCCTGCAGGCGACATCGGTACAGGCGCTCGTGAGATCGGTTATATGTTCGGTCAGTATAAGAGAATCAGAAATTTATATGAGGGTGTTCTTACAGGTAAGGGCCTCAACTGGGGCGGTTCTTTAGCAAGAACAGAGGCTACAGGTTACGGTCTTCTTTACCTCACAGAGGAAATGCTCAAGTGCAACGGTAAAGACATCAATGGTGCTACAGTTTGTATTTCAGGTGCAGGTAATGTTGCTATTTACGCTACACAGAAAGCTACAGAGCTTGGTGCAAAGGTAGTTACACTTTCTGACTCAACAGGTTGGGTTTACGATGCAGAGGGTATCGACCTTGACGCTGTTAAGGAAATCAAGGAAGTTAAGAGAGGCAGACTTTCAGAGTACAAGAACTACCGTCCAAATGCAGAGTACCATGAGGGTAAATTCGATTGGTCAGTTAAGTGTGATGTTGCTCTTCCATGCGCTACACAGAACGAGCTTAACGCTGATGATGCTAAGAGACTTATCGCTAACGGTTGCTATGCAGTAGCAGAGGGCGCTAATATGCCTACAACTCTTGAGGCTACAAAGCTCATCCAGGAGGCAGGTTTACTCTTCGCTCCTGGTAAGGCAGCTAACGCAGGCGGTGTTGCTACTTCTGCTCTTGAGATGTCACAGAACTCACAGCGCCTTTCATGGACATTTGAGGAAGTTGACGCTAAGCTCAAGAACATTATGGTTAATATTTTCCACAACATTGACAATGCTGCTAAGAAGTACGGCTATGAGGGCAACTATGTAGTAGGTGCTAACATCGCAGGCTTTGAGAAGGTTGCAGATTCAATGATTGCTCAGGGTGTTTGCTAATTAAATCCTTTAATAAATTCAAAATCCTGTCTGATTTTTCAGGCAGGATTTTTTATATGTTTATTTCGCTTTTATTGTAAGGCTCTTTATTTCATATGCTAATAATTCTGTTTTTACTGTGCAAAATACTTTTGAGGTGATTTTTATGGCTAAAAAAGGAATGCACAGAGCAGATAACATTTACGATAAAAATAAAAACAGAGCAGAGATTGTACCCGAATTGCAGGGCGGAGCTAAACTTAGCAACGAAAAAGCCAATCCGATTATTGCAGGCACACAGCCGCCGTCACAAAAGGTGTATCACAGTAAACCGCACAGCGAAAGACCTATTTCAAATTTTTATTCTTATATAGACAACGACTTATCAAGAGATAATCTTGAAAGCGATATTCCAAGCGCAGATTTGCAGGATTTGTAATCAGAAACGGCATACCATTTCAATGTTAAATTATAGAAATGGTATGCCGTATTTTAAAACTTTTCTTCCTTATATTCCTTAATAATCGGGATAAATTCTTTTGCGTATTTTTCCTGCTTTTTAATACCGACACCGGATATTCTCAAGAAATCATTTTCGTTTGTCGGAAGTTTTGCGCACATATCACGCAAAGATGCGTCGCTGAATATAACATACGGAGGAACGCTGGCTTTATCCGCAAGATATTTTCTGCGCTCCTTAAGTTTGTCAAATAACACCTTATCGACCTCTGTATGCTGAATTTCTCTGTGCAGCTCCTCTTTAACAGCGAGGCGCATTGTAAGGCTTTTTTGCCCTTTCAAAATCGGATATGATTTTTGCGTTACCTTTAAAACAGGGTATTTGTCCTCGGTTTGAGTTATATACTCTTCGTCAATAAGCCTTGTTATAAGCTCGTTTATAACCGTTCTGCGCTTGTCACTCATTATTCCGTATGTAGACTGATTATTTAACCTGTATTTGTAAATATTCTCGCTTTTTGAGCCTGCAAGCACGGCGGATATTGTAGAAGTGCCGAACCGCTGCCCTGTTCGTATAATGCAAGAAAGAATCTTCTGCGAATCTACCGTTACATCAGCAAGCTTGTATTCTTTAAGGCAAGCCGAGCAGTTTTTGCACTCGTTTGTGTGATACTCACCAAAGTAGTTTAGAATATAATTTCTAAGGCAGGTGGTAGATGTACAGTAACCTACCATTTCATTAAGTTTATAGTAATCATTTTTCTTGATTTTTTCACGCTGTTCTTCGGTAAGTTCGGCATTCTCGTCATTATTTTCAATAAAAAATTTTTGTGTATAAACATCACCGGGGCTGTACAGCAAAACGCAATCGGAGTTTTCGCCGTCACGACCTGCTCTGCCTGCCTCCTGATAGTAGTTTTCAAGATTTTTCGGCATATTATAATGCACCACAAAGCGCACATCGGGCTTATCAATTCCCATTCCGAAAGCATTGGTTGCAACAATCAGATTGCATCTGTCATTAATGAAATCGTCCTGATTTTTGTTTCGTATTTCATTGCTCAATCCTGCATGATAAATAAGCGAATCATAGCCGTTTTCATTGAGAAAATCGCTGACTTTTTCTACATTTTTACGGGTAGCACAGTAAATTATTCCGCTCTGATTTTTGTGTTCGCTCACAATGGCGAGTAATTCTTTTTGCTTGTTTTGCGGACGCTTTACGGCGAAGAACAAATTTTTTCTGTCAAAACCCGTTGTTATTTCAAAAGGATTTTTAAGACCGAGCAGATTTAGAATATCTCTTTTTACGGCGTCTGTTGCAGTTGCTGTAAATGCAGATATAACGGGCCTGTTGTCAAGTTTTGAAATAAAATCGGATATTTTCAAATAGCTTGTGCGAAAGTCGTGACCCCATTGCGACACACAGTGCGCTTCATCAACGGCTATCAGTGAAATTTTAATGCTGTTGCAAAGGTTTAAAAATGCAGGCACTTCAAGCCTTTCGGGCGCAACATAAATCAGTTTGTATTCGCCTCGCATAGCGTTATAAATTGCTCTCGACTGTTGGGCGGGAGTAAGCGTGCTGTTGATGTATGCCGCTCTGATTCCGTTTTGATTAAGCGAAGTAACCTGATCTTTCATCAGCGAAATAAGCGGAGAAATCACAATTGCAATTCCGTCCGACATAAGCGCAGGTATCTGATAGCAAATAGACTTTCCGCCGCCTGTCGGCATAATACAAAGCGCATCTCTGCCGCTCGAAATATTATCTATTATATTTTCCTGACCGTCACGAAACGAATCGTGGCCGAAGTATTGTTTTAGAAGTTCAAACTTATCCATAATAAATATTATATATAAAATCAAAATTATTTTCAAGCAAAGAGCCGAAAATGTTGATTATTAGCCGAAAATATTTTATACTATAGTTGTATTTTTTATTTGGAGTGATATTATGTTATTTTTAGAATATCCGAAATGTTCGACCTGCAAAAAGGCTAAGAATTTCTTAGACAGCAAAGGTGCCGATTACGAGGACAGACACATTGTTGAAAATAATCCGACAGCCGAGGAATTAAAGCAATGGCACGAAATGAGCGGACTTGACATTAAAAAGTTTTTCAACACAAGCGGTATGCTTTATAAGTTAATGAATTTAAAGGACAAGCTGCCGCAAATGTCGCTTGAAGAAAAATATCAACTGCTTGCAACCGACGGAATGTTAGTAAAACGCCCCATTCTCATTAACGGTGATAAGGTACTTACAGGATTTAAAGAGGCAGAATGGGAAGAAATAATAGGATAAGGAGCAATTATGAAGAAATTTATATCTTGGAATGTAAACGGTTTAAGAGCCTGCGTAACAAAGGGCTTTCTTGACTTTTTTAATGAAGTAAATGCAGATGTATTTTGCTTGCAGGAAACTAAGTTGCAGGCAGGACAGATCGACTTGCAGCTTGACGGCTATCATATGTATTGGAACTACGCCGAGAAAAAGGGTTATTCGGGCACTGCGCTTTTCACAAAAGAAGAGCCGATAAGCGTAACCTACGGACTTGGAATTGAAGAACACGATAAAGAGGGCAGAGTGATAACCGCCGAATTTGAGGACTATTACTTTGTGACCTGCTATACCCCAAATTCCAAAAACGAGTTATTAAGACTTGATTACAGAATGGTTTGGGAGGATGCTTTCAGAGAATATCTGAAAAATCTTGAAAAAACAAAACCCGTAATCGTGTGCGGCGACCTCAATGTTGCGCATAATGAAATTGACCTTAAAAATCCTAAGACAAATCGCAAAAACGCAGGCTTTACAGATGAGGAAAGAGGTAAAATGACTGCGCTTTTAGACAGCGGATTTACCGATACTTTCCGCTATTTTTATCCCGACAGAGAGGGAATATACTCGTGGTGGTCATACAGATTTAAAGCGAGAGAAAAGAATGCAGGCTGGCGTATTGACTATTTTCTCACATCAAAAGCCCTTGATTCAAGACTTGTCAGCGCCGATATTCACACCGAAGTTTTCGGCAGCGACCATTGCCCTGTTGAACTTGTGATTGAATAAATTAATCAGCCTATGAAATACGAAAAATCTTGCGGAGCTGTTGTATTTACAAAAGAAAACAACGAATATAAATTTTTAATTGTGCAAATGTAAAATTTCAAAAGTCTGAATTATCAGCCGTTAAACTTTTAGCGTTTGATGAGGCTTACAATACTTTTGAATATGAAAACTCAAAAAGAATACTGTCTGCGGCTTATGATCATTTATCTAAAGCAGTTTACTAAGCAAAAAACCTGCACTCTATAATTAAAGTGCAGGTTTTTGTTTTGAAAAAATCAACAGATTTTATACAGAATTAAACTTCGGCGATTACTTCAACTTCAACGAGTACATCCTTAGGGAGCTGTTTTACAGCTACGCAGGAACGGGCAGGCTTTTCTGTGAAATACTTGCCATATACGGCGTTGAATGCGGCAAAATCGTTCATATCCTTTAAGAAACAAACTGTCTTTACAGCCTTTTCAAGTGAGCTGCCTGATGCCTCGAGAACATTCTTAAGGTTTGTGCAAACCTGTTCTGTCTGTGCCTCAATTGTTGCAGCCTCAACATTGCCGCTTGCAGGATTAATAGCAATCTGACCTGATGTAAATACAAGACCGTTTACTACAACTGCCTGTGAATATGGGCCGATAGCATCGGGAGCATTTTTTGTATAGATTTTTTCCATAATAAATTCCTCCATATATTATACAAGCTTAAAGCCTGCGTTAATAAGTGCGTCTGTAATTTCTTTTACATGGTCAAAGTTTCTTGTTTCAAGTACAATTCTTAGGTAACAGCCGTTAATATCAGTACCCTCGCTTGCACGCTCGTGGTGGATAGAAATAACATTTCCGCCCTTGTCAGCGATAATATCGGCTACCTGCTTGAGCTGACCCGGTTTATCCTGAAGTTCAATGCAAAGTGTCTGTGATCTGCCCGATCTTAAAAGACCACGCTTAATTACTCTTGAAAGGATAGTAACATCAATATTGCCGCCCGAAATTACGCAAACAACTTTTTTGCCCTTTACAGGAAGTTTGTTGAACATTACAGCTGCGAGAGGTGCAGCGCCTGCGCCCTCGGCAATCATCTTCTGTGATTCAATAAGTTTTAAAATAGCAGATGAAATTTCATCATCGGTTACGGTTACAATGTCATCGACATACTTCTGAACATACTTAAATGTGTGCTCACCCGGTTCTTTAACCTGAATACCGTCAGCAACAGTTGATACCTTGTCAAGATGAACAGGCTTACCTTGTTTGATTGACTCGTACATTGACGGAGCACCCTCTGCCTGAACACCGTAAACCTTGATGTTAGGGTTAAGGCTCTTGATTGCGCAAGCAACACCCGAGATAAGTCCACCGCCGCCGATAGCACAAACTACAGCGTCTGCATCAGGCAATTCTTCAAGAATTTCAATACCGATTGTACCCTGACCTGCAATTACATTTTCATCGTCAAACGGATGAATAAAAGTATAGTTATGTTCGTCACGAAGCTCACAAGCCTTATTGTAGGCATCGTCATACACACCCGGTACCATACAAACCTCTGCGCCGTAGCCCTTTGTAGCCTCAACCTTAGAGATCGGAGCGCCGTCAGGCAAGCAGATAAGTGATTTAATACCGTATTTTGTTGCGGCAAGCGCAACACCTTGAGCGTGATTACCTGCCGAGCAAGCAATAACACCACGCTTCTTTTCTTCTTCGGTGAGCTGAGAAATCTTATATCCCGAGCCTCTTACCTTAAACGAACCTGTAATCTGCAAATTTTCAGGCTTAAGGTAAACTTCGCAATCATCGCTGATAGCGGTTGCCTTAACAAGCGGGGTAGGGATAACTACATCTTTAAGTACATAAGATGCGTGATAGATTTTATCAAGTGTAACCATATAAATCTCCTCTTTCACTCTTATTACTTTATAATTATAAATCAGAATTGAACCAAAAACAAGTTTTTTTGCAATATTCTTCAAAAAATATTGCATATTTCTGCCGCAATTATTGATTTGATTTACATAAAAGAAAGTTCGGCACATTATCATTGCTTTTTAATGTGCCGAACAGTAAAATTATGCTTATTCTGTTTTTATTTCTTCAAGTTCGTTTTCGTCGGAAAGTTCATTTTCCTTAATGGCGTCATCAATTCTTTTGCCCTTTGTAAGGTAAGAGAACGGAGCGGAAATTAATATTGCGCCGTAATATGTAATAAATCTCCACAACAGGATTGCAGGCTTAATTTTGTTTGCAAGTCCAACAACAAAGAACGGGCCAAAGTACATTGTAAACGCAAGCTCTGCACCGCCGGATGCGCCCGGCAGAGGCACAAGGTTTGAAGTAAAGAGTACAAACGACTGAATACAAATTGTATCAAGAAAATTAAGCGGAACCTGACCGTGCTCAACGGCAATGCTGTGCATATCAAAAGAAAGATATACAAAATACGGAACAGAGAGGATAGCAATTACTTGCAGTGCAACGAGAGCATAAAGCAAAATCATACGCTTTTTATTTTCATAAAGCAGTTTGTTGCCTGTATGGAAATGCTCAACCTGCTCTTTAAGCGATTTCACTTTTTTATCCGGATTTTTGATAAATTTGAATTTATGTAAAATTTTATCTATAAACTTAATAATTTTACCTGTAATTTTCGGACTGAACGATACAACCAAAAACAAAACGGTAACAACTGTTTGAGTCAAAAAGCCGAGTACGATAAACAGGGTAGACCATATATTGGTAAAAGCCGCTTTAAAATAATCAAACTTTATTATAATGGCAAGTACGCTGAATACTCCCGTAACAATCTGATAATAAACAAATTTTTGCGTCATACACGCCGAGCCAAACCCGACTCCGACTTTCATTTTTGAAAGAAGATACAACTGCATAGGTTGTCCGCCTGTGTTGGACGGAGTGACAGCACCGAAAAAAACACCGACCAGCGCAACTTTGAGAGCGTCAATAAATCTGAAATCGGGATATTGTATTCTAATAAGTATCTGCGTTACAATACTGTCTATAACTATATTCATATCAAATGCGACTATGCCTGCAATTATCCATCCCCAAGTAAAACCGTCGGGTGAAGAAAGCAAGTCAATCATTCCGTTTTCGGAAACGCAGAAAAAGACTATAAGATAAAAGGTAATGCCAAGAACTATTATATTAAAAATAAGCTTTCCGCTTATTCTAAAGCGTTTTCGCTTTTTCTCGGTGCTCAAGAAATCTCCTCCAAAATTTTCTATTCACAAAAATGTGTACTTTAATATAATACAATCTTTTTTCTGAAAAATCAATTTACAATTCTGTCACTTATGCACTTTTGTTGTAAAAAATATATATTTTGCGATAATTTGTAGAATAAAGCACTTGAGAATTATTAAAAACTGTGATAGAATTAATAAAAACAGATAATATATTTAGGATGATTTAATGCAATTTTTTAATTTTTACGGAATACCCGTTATTGCGGCTTTATTTATAATCTGGATGATTTTCAGATGTATTGACAAAAAGTACAAGCCGCCGAAAGACACGGTAAACAGAGGATTAAAAGCATTTGAACAAATCGGCGGTTTTGCGGTAATCTTCTGTATGGTATGCGGATTCGGAATACAGGGTAAAGGATTTCTGTCGGAAACAATGCGCAACTTTTGGATTGTTTCAATGGTATTTTTAATTTTACTGCACATTGTAAGTTGTATAATGTTTTATCGCAGCAGAAACCACACACTGCATATGATGACGGCAATTTTTCCGAGTATAATTTTTATTCTTACAGGCTTGCTTGAGCAAGACCCGCCGCTTTTGTTGTTTGCAATTATATTTGCAATAGGCAAAATATATATGACCGCCAAATCTGAAAGTTAATTCGGTGAAATAAAATGAACATTGTAATGCTATTAAAACCAAAAGAAACAGTGGCTTATATTTATGAAGACAGCACCATAAGACAGGCACTTGAAAAAATGAAAGCGCACAGCTACACCGCAGTACCTGTTATTGACGAATACGGCAAGTATGTCGGCACAGTCAGTGAGGGCGACTTTTTATGGTACATAGTCGAAAAGCAAACGCAGGGTATGAAATCGCAGGAAAAGTATTTTGTGCGTGACCTTATCCGCCCCGACTTCAACCCGTCTGTAAAAATAAGCGTTGATATGAAAGAGCTTTACGAGAGAGCCTTGAATCAGAACTTTATCCCTGTCACAGATGATTCGGGAGTATTCATAGGCATTGTAACCCGTAAAGATTTAATCAGCCACTTTGTTGACAAAAGTAAATTATAAAGTCAAATCCAACTTAAAATCCATACTGAACAACAAACCCTCTGTAAGTTTTTGCTTACAGAGGGTTGCTTATTTTATCGGTTCTGTTTTATGTCGGTACTTTAATGAATTGTGTTTTGGCAAATTTTTATAATTACTTGACAAAGCATTACGCTAAGCAACAATTCAACAAACCTTTAATAAAGAACTTATATTAAATTTTGCAATGTTTGGTACAAGTTTGCGTCGGCCTTTTTAATCGGCATCGGCTTATTTGAGCGGTTTACACAGCAATGTGATGTTTTGCCTACTGTTGCGAGAATATCGGAATCGGCAAATCTGATTTCGTATTCAAATTCCATTTTTGCTGCCGACGTCTTAGTAAGTTTTGTTGTGATGTAAACCTTATCATCAAATTTCAGAGGAATAATGTACTTTGCGTATGCGTCAACAACGGCAATAGAAACACCTTTATCCTCAAGTGCTCTTACATCGCAGCCGATTTGCTCCATAAAGTCACATCGTGCTTCCTCAAAGAACCTGATATAATTTGAATGATGGACTATGCTCATCATATCGGTTTCATAGTAATTGATTCTTCTTGAATATGGTTTTATCTGCAAAAAATCACCCTTTATTTTTTAATAAGCAAACCGTTTTTCAAATCTTCTTTAGCCTGCTGTCTTATTTTGAAGTGTTGCTTTTTACCTGTCGCCGTATGTGGCAATTCTGTCACAAAGCGGTAATATCTCGGAGCCTGATACTTTGAAATGTCAGGGGAATTTGCGCAAAATTCAAAAAGCTCCTTGGCAGTAAGGCTTTCGTCCTCGGGAATAACATAGGCTGCAACGCTTTCACCACGAACACTGTCAGGCACACCCGTTACTATACATTCCGAAACTTTAGGGTGCTTATTGATAGCCTCTTCGATTCTTGCAGGGTAGATATTTTCGCCCTTGCTGATAATCATATCATCTTTTCTGCCAGAAATTGTGATAAATTGATTTTCGTCCCAAGTGCCTACATCGCCTGTGTACATCCAGCCGTCGGCAAATTTATCCTTTGAGGCTTTTTCGTTGCCTACATAGCAATAGGTTGTCTTACTGGGGCACTTAATAATTATTTCGCCCTCTGTCTTGCCGTCACAAGGAACAGTATCATCGGGATTTGCTTTTCTCTCATCGTAAACATTTACGATTCTTACCTCATCATCGGTACATGAACGACCTGCAGAACCTGCCATTTCAGGTAAATCGTACGGGCGTAAAAATGTATTCCAAAATGTTTCTGTTGTGCCGTAGCCGTTAAAAATATTAGGTGTAAGCACATTCTGGAAACGAATACAAGCCTCTTTTTCAAGCGGACTGCCCATAGTTATTATACCCTTTAAAGAAGAAATATTCTTAGGGTGCTTTTCCTGTCGGCTTGCAAGCAGAGTGAGAATTGACGGTACACCTGTTATAAAAGTAATCTTATTGCTCTCTACATATTCAAGGCAGGTCTTAGGGTTAAAATTACGCATAATTACAATACATCCGCCTACATACAAAGTAGGGGTAGGACCGCCCGAATGTAAACCGCCACGGTGGAACCACGGCGTCATATTCATTGTAATGTCGGTAGGGTTGAGCGGGAAATGCATAATTACATCGTGTGCTGAAAGCACTTCGTTTACATTGTTGAGCGGAACACCCTTTGGTGTGCCTGTTGTGCCCGAAGTCTGCAAACGAACAACCTCATCATATATATGCGGTTCAAAATCAACAGGCGGATTTTCGCCTGAGGCATTCTTGATATAGTCCTCAAAAAGAATATGTCCCTGCGGAAGCTCGATTTCTTTACCGGAATTGTTTACGGCAATAATTACCTTTGGAGTATGAGAAGTGATTTCAAGAGCCTTTACAACGGTATCAAGGATTTCTGTGTCATACACATATACAGTAGGTTTGTTGTGACCGATGATTTCCGCCGTTTCGCCCGGAGAAAGATTAAAGTTTGCGGGATTACCGATAGCGCCGAGTTTTTGCGGTGATATATATCCAAGCAAAAATTGTGTAGAGTTAAAAAGCTGCATAAATACAACATCGCCCTTTTTAACACCGTCTGCTTTCATGGCATTTGCAAACTTATTTGCAGCTGTGTTTAATTCTGTATATGTCCACTTTATGTTACGGGCAGGGTCAATAACAGCTGTTCTATTGCCAAAACGGCGAACATTTCTCATAAAGCCGTTAAGCCATGTAAATTCGCTTTCAAATGTTTTTACAAACATATCTGTATCATAAGTAAACTGCATAAATTTCTCCTTTATATCGTTAGGGATTATCCCTTGTATCTGCCTACAATAATGCTTGAATTCTGTCCGCCGAAGCCAAATGCGTTCGACATAGCATAATCTATTTCGGCTTTCTTTGCTGTGTTAGCGACAAAGTCTATTCCGCTGCACTCGGGGTCAACTTCATTTAAGTTGATTGTCGGCGGAATTACTCCTGTTTCAATAGCCTTTACGCAGGTAATAACTTCTGTAATGCCGCCTGCGCCCATCATATGGCCTGTTGCGCCCTTTGTTGAGCTTACATATGGGAGCTTGTCACCAAATACATTTTTGATAGACGCTGTTTCAACTGTGTCGCCTTTGTTGGTAGCTGTGCCGTGAGCGTTTACATAACCTATCTGTGATGCGTCGATATTTGCCTGTGCAATAGCCTGTTTCATACAAGCAATAGCGCCTCTTCCTTCCGGATGCGGAGCTGTTACATGGTAAGCGTCATCTGTGTTGCCGCAGCCGAGAACTTCGCCGTAAATCTTTGCGCCTCTTGCAAGTGCGTGCTCCTCGGTTTCGAGAACAAGCGCACCGCCGCCCTCTCCGATTACAAAACCGTCACGGGTAACATCAAAAGGTCTGCTTGCGGTAGCGGGGGAGTCGTTTCTGCGTGAAAGTGCCTTTGCGTTTGCAAGCGAATAAATTACGAGCGGGCAGAGAACCGACTCCGCACCGACAGCGAGCATTACATCGGCTTTGCCTGTCTGTATACACATACAAGCTGTGTTGATTGCATCACCGCCCGATGAACAAGCTGTGCTTACGGTAAGGCTCGGGCCTTGAATATTGTGGTCGATTGCGATATTTGCAGCGGCAATGTTGCCGAGAATTTTAGGAATAAATCTCGGTCCTACCTTTTTATGTGCAGCACCCGAAAGTGCGTCTTGAGTGAACGCAATTGTAGCAATGCCGTTCATAGCTGTACCCATTACAATACCTGTGCGTTCAGGTTCAATTTCAAGGTTGCTCTGCTTTAAAGCCTCCTCTGCAGCAATATATGCATACTGCATAAACGGATCCGTTTTTCTGATTAAGTCTTTCGGCATATAATCCGACGGGTTAAAATTCTTTACTTCGCCCGCAATCTGAACCGCAAGTTCAGATGCGTCGAAACTTTTGATTGTGTCTATACCGGACACGCCTGCTGTGATATTTTCCCAGTAATTATCTACACCTATGCCGATAGGTGTAACTGCGCCCATACCTGTAATAACTATTTTTTTCATAACTGCTCCTTGCCGCATAATTATTTATAGTTTTATAGTATTTGATTATTATTTGATTTTTGCATACTATTATGCTATACTCAAATTATAGCAGAAAGGAAAGAATTGGTCAACTAAAGTTTTAATGTAATTATTTATCGATTTTGACTTATTTATTCACTTCCTGCATAACAAGATACAATTAGCGAAAGGAAAGTTAATTTATGTGGGATAAACCGGTTAAAATGCTTTTCACTTCCGGATTTATTCCTGCATTATTGTCTAAAACAATTATTACTGTAATATATAATTTCTGCGGATTCCGCTTTTCTTTTGCGTGAAAAGAAAAGCTCCAAAAGAAAGCACGCTTAAGAGAACAGGGCTTTCGAGGCCCTTTTCCCTTAAGTATCCTTTTTTCCCACACGACCAAAGGTCAGTGACCTTTGGAATCTTCTGACTTTTTTATTTATAGTTAGTTTTTATTAATATTTTGTTTTTCAAAAAACATTATTGACTTTTTATAATTCAATTGCTATTTATCTTATATCATAGAAAGGAAACTTTATTTATGGACATAAATCAGTTAAAGTGCTTTATCTCTGTGGCACGCACTCTGAATTTTTCGGAGGCGGCAAGGCGTAATTATGTTTCGCAGTCAACAGTAAGCCGATATATAATAGACCTTGAAAAAGAATTTGGGGTACAGCTTTTTATACGCTCGCACCGTGATGTTCTCCTTACAAACGAGGGCAAGACTTTGTTGCCGTACGCAATAGAAATTGTAGAAACCTTGAACAAAGCCACATCTATAATAAAGCAGATGCATGACGGAGGAAAGGGAAGAATTACGGTTGCGTGCGACCAAACCTCTTTTTCGTTTCCGACAAAATGCATAAAAGAATTTCGCAATCGTTATCCCGATATTACGGTTGATGTAAAAGAACTTGACGGTTCGGAAAACGGCAATGTACTCGGCGGCGATTATGACTTTTGCTTTATGCCGAGGGATATGCTCCCCGAAAGCTCATCTGTCGAGTCTATAGTAACCCACAGCGAACAGCTTTATGTAATTGCGGACAAAACAAATACTGCGGCAAAGCAGAAAAATATTTCTATGGCTGACCTTGCAAACGAAAACCTTGTACTTCTTTCTGAAAATGTTTCTCCCATACTGTATATGGAGGTTATGGATTTATACCGCACTTTTCATATTTCACCCAAAATCACAAATACATTTGACGATGTAAAAAGTATGTATATGGCAGTGGCGGCTGGTATGGGAATTTCTATTGTTCCGAGTTCACTGCTTAATTTTTCATCGGACAAAAGCTGTTCAAGCATACCGCTAAGCGATGCTGACACAAGCATTTCTTATGTTATGGCGTGGAGTAAATCCGCTACCAATCCCGTTGCAAAGCATTTTCTTGAGCTCGTAAAAGAGTACGCAAACGATGTTGATAACATTTACGGGTTATAATGTGACTATTCTGTGATTATATATAATAATATTTGTGATGTAATAAAAACTTTTCTATATTTTCACATAAATTTTACTTAAAAACCCTTTACTTTGGAAATAAAAGGTGTTATAATATCCTTAGTCAATGAAAAAGTGACTAATATTTCCTATTAGGGGGTCATAATAATGTACAGATTCACATTACCAAGAGATCTTTATCACGGAAAAGATGCTCTTTCAAGTTTAAAAACACTCGAAGGCAAAAAAGCAATTGTAGTAGTAGGCGGCGGCTCAATGAAGCGTAACGGTTTCCTTGACAAGGCTGTTGATTATTTAAAAGAAGCAGGAATGGAAGTTAAACTCTTTGAGGGTGTTGAGCCTGACCCATCTGTTGACACAGTTATGAAGGGCGCAGCCGTTATGAGAGAGTTTGAGCCTGACTGGATTGTAGCAATGGGCGGCGGTTCACCGATTGATGCGGCAAAGGCTATGTGGGCATTCTATGAGTATCCTGAAATCACATTTGAGGATCTTATCACACCGTTCAGCTTTCCTAAATTAAGACAGAAAGCAAAATTCTGCGCTATTCCGTCAACTTCCGGTACAGCTACAGAGGTTACGGCTTTCTCTGTAATTACCGACTACGACAAGGGTATCAAGTATCCGCTTGCCGACTTCAACATTACTCCTGATGTAGCTATTGTTGACCCGTCACTTGCTGAAACTATGCCTAAAAAGCTCACAGCACATACAGGTATGGATGCTATGACACACGCAATTGAGGCATATGTGTCTACTCTTAACTGTGATTATACAGATGCTCTTGCACTTCACGCAATTAAGATGATTCACAACGACCTTAAAAAGTCATATGACGGCGATATGGACGCTCGTGATGCTATGCACAATGCACAGTGCCTTGCAGGTATGGCATTCTCAAACGCTCTTCTCGGTATTGTTCACTCAATGGCTCATAAGACAGGTGCTGCATTCTCGGGCGGTCACATTATTCACGGCTGTGCAAATGCTATGTACCTTCCAAAGGTAATTAAATATAATTCCAAAGATGCTACAGCAGCCGAGCGTTATGCACAGATCGCTAAATTCATCGACCTTAAGGGCGAAACAACAGAAGAACTCGTTGACGCACTTATCGCAGAACTTCGCTCAATGAACGATCAGCTCGACATTCCGCAGGCTATTAAGAACTACGGTCCGGGCGGCGTTAAGGCTGATGTAAGCATTATCGACGAAAAAGAGTTTATGGATAAGCTCCCCGAAACAGCTAAGAATGCTATCGCAGACGCTTGCACAGGCTCTAACCCTCGTCAGCCAAGTCAGGAAGAAATGGAAAAACTCCTTAAGGCTTGCTACTATGACCTCGAAATTGATTTCTGATTAATTTCTGATTAATTAAGCAATAAATTTTTTCATTATAATCTCCTTTTCTTTATACTTAATCTATGAATTCTAATTATAATATTGTTTTCATTTGATAACCTCAAAGCCTGCCCTTGCATAATGTAAGGGCAGGCTTTCTGTTTGGATTTATTAAATTAAGTTGATTTACATAATATGAGAAATCAGATAGCAAAGCGCTATGCCAATCATTGTCGGCATAACTATCGAAAACATCGTCCAGCCCATACTACCCGTTTCTTTTTTAATTGTAAGGCAGGTTGTGGAGCAAGGGAAGTGGAAGATGCACATTACTATTGTACAGATTGCCGTTGTAAGCGTCCAGCCGTTTTGCGTAAGCAATGCAAAAAGTTCCTCATAACTTGCAAAATCAGTCAGCGTACCCGTGGAAAGGTACGACATAATTATTATCGGTATTACAGTTTCATTTGCAGGAAAGCCGAGTACAAAAGCCATTATAATTACACCGTCAAGACCTATGGCTCTGCCGAACGGGTCAAAAAAATCCGTACAATACGAAAGCAGTGAGCTGTCTGCAATATAGATATTTGCAAGCAACCATATCAGCGCTCCTGCCGGAATTGCTACTATAACCGCTCTGCCAAGCACAAACAAGGTACGGTCTAAAAACGAGCTGACTATAGTTTTTAGAATTCTCGGCTTGCGGTACGGCGGAAGTTCAAGCGCAAAAGCCGAACGCTCGCCGCTTAACAGCGTTACAGACAATATTTTAGACACAAACATTGTCATCATAACCGCAAAAAGTATCAGTAAAACAAGGATTAATGCTATGCTTATTGAACTTGCAAATACGCAGGCACTGCCCGAAAAGAATATTGTAATCAGCGCAATAAGCATCGGAAATCTTCCGTTGCAGGGCATAAAATTATTTGTAACTGTCGCAATCAGTCTTTCTTTAGGTGATTCTATTATGCGACAGCCCGTAACTCCGCAGGCATTACAGCCGATTCCCATAGCCATAGTCAAGCCTTGCTTGCCATGCGCTCCGCATTTAGAAAAGAATTTGTCAAGATTAAACGCTATCCTCGGTAAATAGCCAAAGTCCTCTATCAGCGCAAACAGCGGAAAAAATATCGCCATTGGCGGCAGCATTACCGCAACCACCCAAGTGAGTGTCGTGTATATTCCGTTTATAAAAAAGCCTTTTATAAAATCCGGTGCATTAAAAAAATCAAATACATATACCAAACCGACTTTTATATATTCAAACAGTTCGCTCAAAAGACGGCTCGGATAATTTGCGCCGACCGCAGTTATCCAGAAAAGCAAACCGAGCAAAAGTATCATAATAGGTATTCCCGTAATTTTGGAAGTAAGTATTTTATCAAGCTTTTTGGTTTTTTCGCTTATGTTTTCACCGCATTTTTTTATGCAGCGACTGCATATTTCCTTTGACCGAGCGGCAAGAAATTCAGTGTTTTCTTTGTGCTTTTCCTTATTAAAAATATCTATTCCGTCATACAGCCTTGTAACACGAAAGCATTTTGTTTTTTCGGTGCAGACATCGTAAATTTTCTCTCGTATTTTTTCAATATCGCTTTTCTTTGTCGCATTGGTGCTTATAACAGGTATGCCGAGATTAAGTGACAGCTCATCTTCATCAATAACAAAACCGTTTTTACTACATTCGTCGCTAAGATTGAGGCACAGCACCGCTTTTTTCGTTACCGAAAGAACCTGTAGGGTAAACGAAAGATTCCGTTCAAGCACGCTTGAATCAATTACAATAACCGTGCAGTCAATGTCATCTCTGACAAGAAACTGCCGTGAAACTTCTTCTTCGGGTGAAAAAGAAATCATAGAATATGTGCCGGGTAAATCGACGACGGAAAAACTTTTGTCTTTGATTTTTGTGCACCCTTTGGCATACTCAACGGTTTTGCCAGTCCAATTGCCCGTGTGCTGTTTCATACCTGTAAGCGCATTGAAAATCGTGCTTTTTCCGACATTAGGATTGCCGGCAAGTACCACATTGTAGTCTGTATTGTCGCAAATTTTTCCGTTTGCCTCTGTTTTACGGCTGTTTCTTGTCAGCAAATAAAAACCTCCCAACTTTTTAATTATTTATGCGTAATCCCGATTTAGGCGTACCGTAATTTTACTGCAATCGCTTTCTCTAAGCGCAATTACCGTTCCTTTTGACAAATACGCTGTCGGGTCGCCAAACGGACTTTTCATTATCGGCACAATTTTCTCACCCTCTGTTATGCCCATATCAAAAATTCTGTTTTTTATGCCGTTGCCGCACTCAATACTTTCTATATAAACCTCGCAATTCAGCGGAATTTTGTCAAGAGTTGTTTTTTCCATTAACTTCACCTGAATTTTCTGTACATCGCATATAGGTGTGCGCCGTACTTACATTTTGATTACTAACAGAGTATTCAGACAAAACTATATAGTTACAATTTTAGTTTTGCCTTTAAAATTTACATTGCCTATGTTATAATTGTTATAAGCAATGCACTCCGCACATAAAAATAAAACGGGGTGTTCGGCTTTATGAAAATTAAGAAAATCTTGTATTTTACAATATGTTTTATTCTTATAATCGCTTTTGTTTTCCTGATTACAACGGCTTATTTTCGCCTTAATATACTGACGAGTGAAAGTAATGTCAGCGAAAACACGCATACTGTAATAATCGACGCAGGTCACGGCGGTGAGGACGGCGGCGCTGTAAATGATAACAATGTGGTGGAAAAAGACCTTAATCTGCAAATATCCGTAAAACTTGCGGATATGCTTACACTGTTCGGCTATAAAACAGAGCAAATCAGAACAGAGGACAAATCCGTATATACGCAAGGCGAAAATGTGCGACAGCGCAAAGTTTCCGATATGAAAAACCGTCTTTCTGTATTTAATTCAAATCCCGAAAATGTGGTAATCAGTATTCATCAGAATAAGTTTACCGAGAGCAAATACAGCGGAACGCAAGTTTTTTATTCACCTAACAATCCGCAGAGCGCTGATCTTGCGGAGAGTATCAGACAATCTGTAAAAACTATGCTCCAGCCTGACAATGAAAGGGAATGTAAGAAAGCGGATAAAAGCATTTATCTTTTAAAAAATGCGACTGTGCCCGCCGTAATTTGTGAATGCGGATTTATCTCTAACGAAAACGAATGTGCAAAATTGCAGGACGATACCTATCAACAAAAAATGGCTTATGCGATAGCTGTCGGACTGATGAATGTTTATTAAAGGAAGTTTAATATGGCAAAAATTAAAAGTGTATATATATGCTCGCAGTGCGGCTACGAATCACCGAAATGGTACGGAAAATGTCCGACCTGCGGTGAATGGAACACAATGGAAGAAGAAATCAAAGAAAGCGTGAAAGCTACGCCTGCCGTAAAAAGAAAGGTAGCTTCTGCGGTTTCTTCTCCTTATTCAATTACGGAAATCACCACCGAAAACGAGCACCGCTACGATACGGGCTGCAGCGAACTTAACCGTGTGCTTGGCGGCGGCATTGTAAAGGGCAGTCTTATTTTGCTCGGAGGTGACCCGGGTATCGGCAAATCAACCGTGTTACTGCAAATATGTCAATATCTCGGCAACTCAATGAAAGTGCTTTATGTATCGGGCGAAGAATCACAAAGACAGCTTAAGTTAAGGGCAAACCGACTCGGTGTAAATTCTCCGAATATTTTTGTAATGACCGAAACCGATGTAGAAGTAGTGTGCGAACAAATCCGTTCTGAAAAGCCCGATATAGTAATGATCGACTCAATTCAGACAATGAATCTTACAGAATTAAGCTCCTCACCGGGCAGTGTAACGCAGGTCAGAGAATCGACAAACTGCCTTATGCGCACGGCAAAGTCGCTTGATATTCCAATGTTTGTGGTAGGTCATGTAAACAAAGAGGGTTCAATTGCGGGTCCGAAAGTGCTTGAGCACATTGTTGATACCGTACTGCACTTTGAAGGTGACAAGCAGATGTCATGCAGAATTTTAAGAGCAGTCAAAAACAGATACGGTTCTACAAACGAAATCGGCGTGTTTGAAATGACCGACACGGGACTTGTAGAAGTGCCCAATCCGTCTGTAATGTTGCTGTCGGGCAGACCGAAAGGCGTATCGGGTACTTGCGTAACCTGTACAATTGAGGGTTCTCGTCCTATTCTTGCGGAGGTTCAGGGACTTGCAACGCAAAGCGGGTACGGCAACGCTCGAAGAATGGCAACGGGCTTTGACTACAACCGACTTTCGCTTTTGCTTGCCGTGCTTGAAAAAAGAGCGGGATATTATTTTTCAAACAATGACGCTTATATAAACATTGTCGGCGGTCTTAGAATTGACGAACCTGCCATTGACCTTGCGGTCGCAATGGCGCTTATCAGCAGTCTGAAAGATGTTCCGATTGACGAGAATGTTGTAGTGTTCGGCGAAATCGGTCTTGCCGGCGAAATCAGGGCGGTTTCTCAAGCTCAATTAAGAGTAAACGAGGCTGTAAGGCTTGGATTTACAAAAATCATTCTTCCGTATCACAATCTGAAAGCCGTAAAATGTGACGGTGCAGAGCTTATCGGAGTTAAAAATATAAGACAGGCCTTTGAGGCAGTCAGCATATGAGCGCCTTTGTAATGTCCGACAAGTACCCGAAACTTTGCAAAGCAATTGAAAATTTTGGGTACGATATTATACCTTCGGATAAAATTTTACAATTTAATACACCCGAGCAGCGGCACATTGATATGCAAATGCTAAAAATCAAGAACGATATTTTTCTGCTTAAAGAATGTAATAATTTAAAAAGACTTCGTGAAAACAAAGATTATAATATAATTCTTTGCAAGAACAATATTGACGGTAAATATCCGCATTGCGTGGCACTTAATTGCCTGTATATCAGCGGAAAATTATACGGCAGGGAAGAGGCTATAGATGTTTCAGTCAAAAATTACTGCAAGGAAAACGGTATTGAGATAGTCGATGTAAAACAAGGTTACACACGCTGTTCAACTGCGGTTATCGGTAAAAACAGCGCCATAACCGCCGACAGCACAATCTATAATGCGCTTACCAAAAACGGAATTGATGTTCTGAAAATCGACAGCGGAAGCATAAGACTTGACGGATACGATTACGGATTTATCGGCGGTGCGTGCACAATGATTGATGACGGTACTGTAGCGTTTTTCGGTGATATAAAAACTCACCCGAACTTCCGAAAAATCGAAAGATTTTGTATAATTCATAATGTAAAAATAATTAATTTAGCAGAAAATAAACCGCTTACAGATGTAGGCGGCGCAGTAAAGATATGAGAAACCCCGACTTTGGAAAAATCAAAGTCGGGGCTGTTTTTTTATTAGTGCCTTTATCAAAAGTTGGGGTAAATTATGGTTTAGATTAAATAATTTTAAAATTTAGGTCAACATTATAACTCGTAATAAATTTTTATTATTTTTCATCGGATTTTTTATTGGATTTTTGCTTTACCTTAGACAAAGGATTTTTCTCGGCGGCATTTTTCATCTGCTCGGAACTTAAGTGGGTGTAAATCTCGGTTGTGCCGAGGTTTTCGTGACCGAGCACATCTTTTAGCACTCGTATGTCAACTCCGCCGTACTGATACATCAGTGTTGCCGCAGTGTGCCTTAGCTTATGACAGGAGTAGCCCTGTGCATTCAGACCGATTTTTTCAAGATATTTATACACCATAGCCTGTATGGTTTTTACGCTCATTCTGCGGTGATTTCGGCTGATAAACAGCGCATATTTGTCCTTAACGCCGTCAACGGGCCGCACCCGCATATAATTTTGGATTGCGGAAACGCAGGCGGAATTAAGGTAAATAATTCGTTCTTTGTTGCCCTTGCCGACAACACGCATAGTGTCATCCTGATGAATGTCCGTGTAATTCAAAGACGCCATTTCAGACACACGCAAGCCGCAATTTAAAAACAGCGTGAGAATACAGTAATCACGCTCCTTATAATCACCGTCGACTGCATTCAGCAATTCAAGACTTTGCTCAAGCGTAAGATACTTTGGCAACGATTTTTTCTTTTTGGGAACTTCAAGCTGTTCAACAGGATTGCTGTCGAGCACGCATTTTTTTGTTGCGAGATAGTTAAAATAACCCTTAAGGCTCGAACATTTACGGGCACGGGTAACATTTTGATTTTTGCGCTCACGCTGAATATAATTCATAAATTCATATGCGTCATTCAACGTGACGGTTTTCACAAGTTCAAGGTCAACATCAGAAATCGAAATGTTCTCAAATTCAGAATCATTCGGAACAAGTCCACGCTGTAATTTTATAAATCTGAAAAATGTACGCAAATCTATGTAGTACTCATCAACGGTTTTCTGTGATTTTCCTTTGACCGTCTGCATATAAAACAAGTAATCCTTGATTATCTGCGGCGCTTCATCTATGAAAGAAATACTCATTTAAATGCTTCACCTTTCCCCTCAATTATACAAAATATGCATTTTGTATAATTAAATATATTTTTATACAAGGGTAGAAAACCTGTAATTCGATTACAGATTGCAGGTCTTCTACCCACTTTACTTACCACATTATTATATCATATGACATGTAAAAAGCAAAGCGTTTTCTCAATTGCATTTTACATATCTTCTGCGTTGTAAATAGATGTGACCATCTGTACTTTTTCTCGGTACCGTCAGTTCCGAATATCTGCGAATTGCCTTCTTCTTACACTTGACAAACTATATCCGTGTTTTCTGCTTCTCTTTTTTTATTGGTTCACATCATTTTAACACACACAATAAAAGCGGTATTTGCAAAAATATAATAATTGACTTTTACTGCAAAAAAGACTATAATTTACTGGTATGCTTTTGTCTTTACAATATTGCTACAGTAAATTGTAGGGGCGGACAGTGTTCGCTTGGTCAAAGCTTTTGCCAATTGTCACTCTCCGTCCTTTAGTTATGCAATAAATACAGCATATTAGATTTTTTATGAACAGGGGTGCGTGAATGGAGCAGTCAGAAAAAAATACCATTATATCTTTAAGGGATATATTCGTCCGATTTGACGGAGAGGTAATATTAAACCATATAAATCTTGACTTTAAAGACAAGGAATTTATTACTATTCTCGGGCCGAGCGGCTGCGGAAAAACCACTACCCTAAGAATTATCGGCGGTTTTGTCGAACCTGAAAGCGGAGATGTTCTCTTTGACGGTAAAAGAATCAACGGCACACCGCCAAACAAAAGAAATGTTAATACGGTCTTTCAAAAATATTCGCTTTTCCCACATCTTAATGTGTTTGACAATGTCGCTTTCGGTTTAAAACTGAAAAAACTACCGAAAAACGAAATTAAAGAGCGTGTTTCAAAAATGCTTGCGGTTGTTGACCTTAAAGGATATGAAAAGCGAGCTATCACAAAACTTTCGGGCGGTCAGCAGCAGCGTGTTGCCATTGCAAGGGCTTTGGTGTGCGACCCGGAAGTTATTTTGCTTGACGAACCGCTCGGTGCGCTTGACCTTAAGCTAAGAAAGAGTATGCAGATTGAATTAAAAGAAATTCAGCAAAACTCTCAAAAAACTTTTATATATGTAACACACGATCAGGAAGAGGCTCTTACAATGAGCGATACCGTTATTGTAATGAACAACGGTGTTGTTGAGCAGGTTGGCTCACCTGAAGATATTTACAACGAACCCGTAAATGCGTTTGTTGCGGATTTTATCGGCGAGGCAAATATTCTTAACGGCACAATGCTCGGCGACTGCCGTGTAGAAATTCTCGGCAAACGACTTGAATGTGTTGACAAGGGCTTTGGCGAAAACACGCCTGTCGATGTTGTAATCCGTCCCGAGGATATTGAAATTACAACTCCCGAAAAAGGTCAGCTTGCAGGCACTGTAGTAAAATCGACATTTAAGGGCGTTCACTACGAAATGAGCGTAATGTGCGGCAAGTGCGAAATCCTTATACATTCCACTTCTTCCGCAGAAATCGGCAGTCAGATCGGTATGCAGGTAATTCCGTTTAATATTCAGATTATGAATAAACTCCTGCCGTTCTATAATAATGAAATCGAAGTAACGGTTTCTTCCGCAAACGAAGACGAAAATACATTCAGCTTTGAGTTTGAAGACGAAACCATTGAAGTGCCAAATCATTATTTTAAGGAAGGCACAAAGTTAAAAATCATTCTTCCGCCGGACGCACTTTCACTTGCGGGTGACGGCAACGGTGACCTTACGGATTTATATATTGAATCTGTTATTTATAAGGGTGAACATAATGAGATTATCCTTGAGTCGGACACACGAAAATGGCTTATGCTAAGCGACACTGACGAACAGGTTGCCACTTATGTACCGCTCTCGTTTGATTTTGATAAAGCGAAATTTGAAGTTTTATCCGATAAGGAGGGCTAAAGATGAAATCACGCAAGCCCTCTATTCCCTATATAATTTGGATGGCGGTATTTACAATGATACCGATGATAATGGTCGGTATTACAGCTTTTACAGGCAAGAACGGCGGATTTTCGTTGGAGGCTTTTGAAAAGGCTTTCTTTTATAAAGAAGTATTTTTAAGGTCGCTTTGGATTGCATTAATATCAACCGCAATCTGTTTGCTTATTGCTTATCCGCTTGCTTATATGCTTACAAAAATGAAACCGTCAACGCAGAATTTTGTAAATATGCTTTTGATGATTCCTATGTGGATGAACTTTTTGCTTAGAATATACGCATGGGTTACGATTTTACAGTCAAACGGTCCGCTCGATACAATTTTATCATTCTTCGGAATACACGGTACATACCTCGGAAATTCGGGTGCGGTTGTGCTCGGTATGGTTTATGAGTATCTTCCGTTTATGATTCTTCCGATTTACACTGTTATGAGTAAAATTGACAAGGGTCTTATTGAGGCGGCTCAAGACCTCGGTTCAAACGGATTTCATGTTTTCAGCAAAGTTGTGCTTCCGCTTAGTATCCCCGGTGTTATTTCGGGTATAACACTTGTTTTTGTTCCGTCGGCAAGTACATTCCTTGTAGCGCAGTACCTCGGCGGCACAAACGATATTATGATCGGTGACATTATAGACAAGGTGTTCTGGACAGACCAAAGTACGGGTTCGGCGATTTCGCTGATACTGATGGTATTTATCCTTGTGTTCCTTGTGCTTATGAATTTCTTTGGAGATGAGGAGGCGATTGCATAATGAAAAACAAGCATATTGCCTCAAAGATATATACAACGCTTGTGATGTTGTTTTTATATCTTCCGATTTTTGTACTCATTATATTTTCGTTCAACGAGGGTAAAACTACTGTATGGAAAGGCTTTTCGTTCAAATGGTATGAAGAACTTTTCAGAGATGATAAAATTATAAACGCTCTCGGCAATTCGCTTATAATTGCCGTACTCGCATCAATTTTCGCAACCGTACTCGGCACTGCCGCAGCTATAGGAATAAGCAATTTCAAAGGTAAAAAAAGACTGCTTATACAAAGTGCGTCTAACATTCCGATTATCAGCCCTGACATTGTAATGGGCGTATCGCTTATGCTTTTGTTTACATTTTTAGGTGTTTTATTTAACTTTGAAATGGGTTTTATTACCGTGCTTATTGCTCATATATGTTTTTGCGTTCCTTTTGTAGTGCTTAATGTTATGCCGAGAATACACAAGATGGACCAAAGTATTTATGATGCGGCGCTCGACCTCGGCTGTAATCAATGGCAGGCTTTTTACAAGGTGGTAATTCACGAGCTGATGCCGGGTATTTTCTCCGGACTTTTAATGAGCTTTACTTACTCTCTTGACGATTTTATAATCACATATTTTACAAGAGGCGCAAAGTTTCAAAACTTATCAATTGAGATCTACTCAATGACACACAGAAGAATATCGCCGAAAATCAATGCGCTTTCCGCACTTTTGTTTTTAGCGGTACTTATCGTTATGATACTTATAAATATTCGTGACAAACACGAGGAAAAGGTGAAAAAATAAACTGAATAAGGGAGATTGAAAATGAAAAAATTTGGCTGTGTTGTTCTTTCTTTACTCATCGGTACAGCGGCTTGCAGTGCAATGGCAGGCTGCGGCAAAAGCTATGACGGTGAAGTTAATGTATATAACTGGGGCGAATACATTGCAAACGGTGAGGACGGTACGCTTGATGTAATTGACGAATTTGAAAAAGAGTACAACATTAAGGTAAACTACACCACTTACGAAACCAACGAAGAACTTTACAATATGCTTAAAAACAGCAATGTAAGTTATGATGTTATTATTCCGTCAGATTATATGATAAGCAAGCTCATAAGCGAAAATATGCTGCAGGAACTTGATTACAGCAACATTCCTAACAAAGATAACCTTATGGAACGCTTTAAAAATCTATCCTGCGACCCTGAGGGTAAATACACTGTTTGCTACACCTGGGGCGTTACTTCAATGGTTTATGACAAAACAAAAGTGGCAACAAAGCCAACTTCATGGGAAGCACTGTGGGATAAATCGTTAAGCGGCGACATTCTTATGTTTAACAACAGCCGTGACGCTATGGCAATTGCAATGCAGCTTTGCGGTATTAATCCCGCCAATTGTACCAAAGAGGATGTTGACAAGGCGGCGACAAAGCTTTCCGAACAAAAGCCTTTGCTTAAGAAATATGTAATGGATCAGGTTTTCACAGAAATGGAAAACAGTCAGTCGGCAATCGCACCGTACTACGCAGGCGATATCGTTATGATGATGGAAAATAATGAAGATTTGGACTATGCAATGCCCGAAAACGGCTCTAACCTTTTCTATGACGCAATGTGTATTCCTACTTGCAGTAAAAACAAAGAGAATGCCGAAAAATTCATTAACTTTATGCAGTCACCTGAAATTGCGGCAGCTAACTTTGAATATCTCTACTACGCAACACCTAATCAAAAAGCATATGACGAGTATCTTGACGAGGATATAAAGAATAACGAACTTATCTTCCCGAGTGACGAATATCTCGACAAATGTTATGTATTTACGAATGTACCCGACGATGTTTACAGCTATATGCAGGAACAGTTCGTAAAAATTCAGGCGGATAAATAATCAAAATCAAAGCAAACAGAGCAGACTTAAAATTACAGTCTGCTCTGTTTTTATGTTTTTATGATTTTGTTATGTATCAGAAATTAAATCAGCATTTTACTTTTTAATATTCTGTCGCATATCAAGCACATATTTTTCTCCTAATCACTTTTCGGTTATTACTTTATAGCAATCGGGGCGTCTGTCACGAAAAATTCCCCAGCCGAGTCTGTTTTGAAAAATCTCGTCAAGGTCAAACTCTGCTGTAAGCACGGTTTCTTCATCTCTTGACGCAGATTTAATAATCTCTCCCGTTTCATTTGTAATGAAAGATGAGCCGTAAAAAACAAGTGAGGAGGTCTGATTGCCGTTTTCGTCACAAGGGGTTACATCTTCCATACCTATGCGGTTTGCCGCAATTACGGGAATTACATTTGCCGCAGAATGTCCCTGCATACATCTTCTCCAATGCGGCATACTGTCACACTCAAGTATAGGTTCTGAACCGATAGCAGTCGGATAGAAAATCAATTCGGCGCCGTTTAATGCGAGGGCTCTTGCGGTTTCGGGGAACCATTGATCCCAGCAAATGCCTACACCGATTGTACCGAACTTAGTTTTAAAAGTTTTGAACCCCGTATCACCAGGAATAAAGTAAAATTTTTCCTGATAATAATGGTCGTCGGGAATGTGAGTCTTACGGTATACTCCGAGAATTTCGCCGTCTGCATCAATTACCGCAGCACTGTTAAAAAGGCGGTTTCCGTCACGCTCGTAAAAGCTGACAGGAATAACAATCTCAAGTTCTTTCGCAAGTTTTGCAAAATGTTTTACAGCGTCGTTTTCAAGGGTAGGCTTAGCAAAATTGTAGTAGTCATATCGTCTTTCCTGACAAAAATACTGTCTTTCAAACAGTTCGGGGAGTAAAACAATATTTGCGCCGTCTTCTTTTGCCTGTCGCACAAATTTTTCGGCATTTGCTATATTTTCCTGCACATTGGTTGTGCATTTCATCTGAACAGCCGATACCTTAACTTTTCTCATATTTTACCTCCCTTATCGGCAAACGGAATTTGTTGTGTAATGCAATGAATATTGCCTCCGCCGACAATAATATCTCTTGCATAAATCGGAATAATTTTTCTGTCTTTGCAAACTCTTTCAAGAATTTCTGTGGCAACTCTGTCGCTTTCGGCATTTTCACCGCCGAATTGAGGTAAAATCACAGCGCCGTTGCAAAAATAAAAATTAACATAAGATGCCGCAAGCCTTTCTCCGACTTCTCTTGTGTCCTCTCCGTCCTCGAATATATATCCTTCTATATCGTTTTCGGTAACTGTCACGGGAATTTTCGGAACAGGCAGTTTATGAACCTTAATCTTTCTTCCTTTATTGTCGGTTGAATTTTCAAGAATATCAAGGCACGCTTTTGATATTGCATATTGCGGGTCGTTTTCATCATCACACCACGCAAGTACAACCTCGGCGGGAGCGACGAATGCGCATATGTTATCTATATGACCGTTGGTTTCGTCATTATAAATACCCTTTGGCAGCCAGATTGTTTTATTTATACCGAGGTATTTATTTAGCTTTTCTTCAATCTCGGCTTTTGTCAGCTGCGGATTTCTGCCTTTGCTTAACAGACATTCTTCTGTTGTAATGAGCGTGCCCTCTCCGTCAGTATGAATTGAGCCGCCCTCAAGCACAAACGGATGTGCGTCATACAACGGAACGCCAAGCGTTTTGCAAAGTTCATATGGAATTTTATCGTCATTCTCCCAATTTGCATACAGACCGTCATATTCGCCGCCCCATGCGTTGAATTGCCAGTCGATGGCACGAATTTCGCCGTTATTGTTTACAACAAAAGTCGGGGCGGTATCCCTTGCCCATGCATCATCGGAATTTATATTCGAAACTTCCGCATTTTTAACACCTTCAAGGCAAGCCTTTGCGTGAGCAAATTTTTTGTCGCTTGCAAGCACAAATACCTTTTCAAACTCCGCAATTTTTCCTATAATTTCCGCAAAAACCTTTTCGGCAAATTTTGCCTCATAGCACCAACTTCCGGGTCTTTCGGGCCAAATCATAACGGTGGCGGAATGTTTTGAAAATTCAGCAGGCATACAAAAGCCATCGTCAGTCGGAAATTTGTTTTTTATATACTCAAAGCTCATTTATGAAAGCCTCTCTTTAAAATCGTTGTACGAAAATTCTTTTATAACCTCGCAGTTATCTTCATTATGCATAAGCACAATTGACGGCAGCGGCATACCGTTAAAGGTATTGTTCTTTACCATTGAGTAAATCGCCATATCCTCAAAAATCAATCTGTCACCGATTTTAACTTCGCTGTCAAAGCTGTAGTCGCCGATTACATCGCCTGCAAGGCAGGTACAAGATGACAAACGATAAGTAAACGCTTTTTCATTAGGCTTACCGCTGTTTTTGAGCGGTGGCCTGTACGGCATTTCAAGAACATCAGGCATATGACAGGCGGCAGATGCGTCAAGAATCAGAATATCAAGTCCGTTGTGAACAATGTCCATAACCTCTGTAATAAGATAGCCTGCATTCAGTGCCGCTGCCTCACCTGGTTCAAGATAAACTTCAACATCGTATTTATTTTGAACATACTTTATAAGGTCAACAAGCGCCTCTGTATCGTAATCATCTCGTGTAATATGATGTCCGCCGCCAAAGTTGAGCCATTTTGCGTTATAAAAATACTTGCCGAACTTTTCTTCAACTGCCTTAAAAGTAGACACCAAATCATCTGAATTTTGCTCGCACAATGTGTGAAAGTGAAAGCCCTCAACTCCGTCAATCAAATCTTCTCTGAAATTTGCCTTTGTAACCCCAAGTCTTGAACCGTAAGCGCACGGGTCATAGATTTCGTGTCCCTCTTGTGTGGAAAATTCGGGGTTAAGTCGTATGCCTACGCTTACATCTGCATTTTGCCATTTATCCCTGTATTTTTCAAGTTGAGAAAATGAGTTAAAAACAATATGACCGCAGATTTTTAAAATCTCTTCAAAATCATTCTCCTTAAAAGCAGGTGCGAAAATGTGCGTTTCTTTTCCGAAACATTCGTGACCGAGTTTAGCCTCATAAAGCCCGCTTGCGGTTGTTCCCGACAGGTATTTGCTCATAAGCGGATACACGCAAAATGCCGAAAAAGCCTTTTGAGCAAGCAGAATTTTACAGCCTGTCCTGTCTTGAACGCTTTTTAATATTTCAAGGTTTTTTATCAGCTTTTGCTCATCTATAACATAGCAAGGTGTTTTTAATTCTGTAAATTTCATCGGCTTACTCAACTGTTACGGGATTTTCGTCAACAACCCAAGGAAGACCGAATTTATTAAGTGCCTCCATATACGGATCGGGGTCAAACTCCTCAACATTATAAACACCAGGCTTTTTCCACTGACCGCTAAGAACAAGCGACGCACCGATCATAGCCGGCACACCTGTTGTGTATGATACAGCTTGCGAGCCGACCTCTTTATAGCACTCCTGATGGTCGCACATATTGTAGATGTAAATTGTCTTTTCTTTGCCGTCCTTAACGCCTGTAAAGATACAGCCGATATTTGTCTTGCCCTTAGTGCGTGGACCGAGAGATGCAGGGTCAGGCAAAAGAGCCTTTAAGAACTGAATCGGTACAATTTCTCTGCCCTCATACATAACAGGCTCGGTAGAAAGCATACCGACATTCTCAAGGCACTGCATATGTGTAAGGTAGCTCTGTCCGAATGTCATAAAGAAGCGAATACGCTTTACATTCGGAATATTTTTTGCGAGTGACTCGATTTCCTCGTGGTGAAGCAGGTACATATCCTTTTCGCCCACACCGTCAAAGTTATACACTCTCTTAATCTCCATAGGTTTGGTTTCAATCCACTTGCCGTCTTCCCAATACGAGCCGTTTGCGGATACCTCACGAAGATTGATTTCAGGGTTAAAGTTTGTTGCAAACGGATAGCCGTGGTCGCCGCCGTTGCAGTCGAGAATATCTATATAATGGATTTCATCAAAATAATGCTTGAGCGCATATGCTGTAAATACGCTTGTAACGCCCGGGTCAAAGCCTGTACCCAAAAGTGCTGTGATACCTGCTTTTTCAAACTTTTCTTTATATGCCCACTGCCACGAATAATCAAAGTAAGCGGTAAAGCCAAGGTCTTTGCAGCGTTTTTCATAAACAGCTTTCCATTCGGGGTCTGTTGTGTCCTCCGGTTCATAGTTTGCCGTATCAATGTAGTCTGTTTTGGTTTCAAGGCAGGCGTCCATAATTGTTAAATCCTGATACGGAAGTGCGAGGTTTAATACCGCATCGGGCTTGTATGAATTAATAAGAGCCACAAGCTCGTCCTTACTGTCGGCATTTACCTGTGCGGTTGTAATAACCGTTTTTGTTGTGTTTTCAAGTTTTGCTTTTATAGCGTCACACTTTGATTTCGTCCTGCTTGCAATGCAAATTTCTGTAAAAACATCGCTGTTCTGACAACACTTGTGAATTGCAACACCTGCAACACCGCCACAACCGATAATTAAAAGTCTGCTCATTCTGTTTTCCTCCAATATATAAAATTATTTTTCTTCTTCTGCAAGTAAATCTTCAACATATTTCGGCAGCATAAATGCACCTCGATGAAGATTGGTCGTATAGTACCAAGTTTTTATGCCACGCTTGTTCCATCTTTTAGCGTCAAGGTCTTTGAGCGGATGATACTTTTTAGATGCAAAGCCAAACAGCCAATAACCTGCGGCACAGGTAGGAATATGTGCCTGATACACACGGCTTATCGGAAATGAGTTATACACTCTCTTGTGCATAGCCTTACAAGCACCCTCGTCCTCATCATAGAACGGACTGCCGTGCTGATATACCATAATTCCGTCATCTTTAAGTGCCTTGTAGCAGCTTCCGTAAAACTCTTTTGTAAAAAGTCCCTCGGTGTGTCCGAACGGGTCTGTAGCGTCATTTATAATTAAATCATATTCGTTATGACTTGTTCTTAAAAACCTTAAACCGTCCTGATAATATATATTTACTCTTTTATCTTCAAGACCCTTTGAGTTGTCGGGGAAATATTCCTTGCACACCTCAACAAACATCTCGTCAGGCTCAACAACATCTATAACTTCAATCTCTTCATAATGTGAAAGCTCTCTGGCAACACCGCCGTCGCCGCCGCCGATTACAAGCACCTTTTTTACATTCGGATGAACCGCCATAGGCACATGAACAATCATCTCGTCGTAGGTGAACTCGTCTTTCTCACTGAAAATCACATTACCGTCTGAAGTAAGAAATCTGCCAAACTCCACAGAATCAAAAACATCAATTCGCTGAAAATCACTCTGACCGCTGAATAGCTGTTTTTCAACTCTTATAGAAAGCTCAACATTATCGGTATGTCTTTCAGAAAACCAAAATTCCATATAAACACTCCTTTGGTTTGTTTTTTACAAAACGCATTATTAGTAACCTTAAAAAACTTTATTTCAATACATTAAGTTTTTCAATATACGGGTCTTCTGTTCCCTGCATTGAACAGCCCTTTGCTTTTGCATAATTAATATACTCTATAATTTCATCTGTAATCATTTCACCCGGGGAAAGAATCGGTATTCCGGGCGGATAGCACATAACAAATTCACTGCAAATTCTTCCTGCCGTCTGTTCAATCGGCAACATTTCTTTGTCTGCATAAAACGCATCTCTCGGTGTTGCCGATACAATAGGCGGAATGTACTCCATACTAAGCATTTTAGCATTGTCCTTTGAATAAAGCCTTTTAATATCGGCAAGTGCACCTACAAGTCTTTCAATGTCCTGTATTCTGTCGCCGATTGAAATATAGGCAAGTATGTTGCCTATATCGCCGAATTCTATCTGAATATCGTATTCGTCACGCAGTAAGTCGTAAACTTCAATTCCGGCAAGCCCTATATCTCTTGTGTAAACTGAAAGTTTGGTTACATCGTAATCAAACACGCTGCTGCCATTGTTAAGCTCTCTGCCGTAAGCGTAGTAACCGCCGATTTCGTTTATCTCATTTCGGGCATATTCAGCCATTTTCATAACTTTACCGAACGACTCTTTTCCTCTCAAGGCAAGGTTTCTTCTTGAAATATCAAGACTTGACATAAGCAGATAGCTTGCACTTGTGGTTTGAGTAAGATTTATAATTTGAGCCACATACTCCCAGCGTACATTTTTGTTTGTAAGCAGCAATGAGCTTTGCGTAAGACTTCCGCCGGATTTATGCATAGACACCGCCGCAATATCTGCACCTGCCGCCATGGCCGATACAGGCAAATCCTCACCAAAATAGAAATGTGTGCCGTGAGCCTCGTCTGCAAGCACTTTCATACCGTGAGCATGCGCAAGTTTTACAATTGCTTTTAAATCGGACGCAATACCGTAGTAGGTCGGATTATTTACAAGAATAGCAACGGCATCGGGATTTTCTTTGATTGCGTTCTCAACTTGAGAAAGTTCCATACCGAGCGCTATTCCGATTTTTTTGTCAACATCGGGATTTACATATGCAGGCACCGCCCCGCAGAGCACAAGAGCATTAATAACGCTTTTGTGTACATTTCTCGGCAAAATAATTTTATCGCCTGCTTTGCATACAGACCAAATCATACTCTGCACTGCGGAAGTTGTACCTCCGACCATAAAAAATGCATGACCTGCGCCGAATGCATCCGCCGCAAGCTGTTCCGCCTCCAAAATTACCGATACGGGGTGACAGAGATTATCAAGCGGCTTCATTGAATTTACATCAAGACCTACGCATTTTTCCCCGAGAAGTTCAACGAGTTCGTGATTTCCTCTTCCTCTTTTATGTCCAGGCACATCAAAGGGCACTACCCTTTGTTTGCGAAATTTTTGCAGAGCCTCATACAAGGGGGCTTTCTTTTGTGTGTTTATATCCATTTACATTACCCTTTCGGCTTATCGGCTTATCAAAAATAATGCAACAAAAAACAGGCGGCACAATGCACCACCTGTTTAATTAACGGATATATGATTTATTTTCTGTAGCTTATGCCGACAGTTAATAGAAGAATTCCGTTTTCAGAGCTAATGTAGCAAATATACCGTTCTGCTCTTATTGACCGTTTCACAAGTGATGTGCTGTTGCACTGATGATAAGTAATCGACTTATAAAATTTGAGCTTTTAACTCAATCAATAATGTGGCTTGCGCCACGCTCGGCAGCTGACCCGCCTGTCCGTATGGGCTTAACTTACATATGCAAGTGGTCATATATTTGCATGAAAACAGAAATCTTTTTCACGCTAAATTAAATTAAGTAAGATATACTCTTACAACAAATTTATAATAAACCAAAACTAATATTTTGTCAAGAAATTTATAGGGTTTTACAAAAATTTTATCTTAGACTTCCTGTATAATTCTCTTAAGCAAATATGTTCTGTTAAACGGGAAAGAAAAATAATAACCGTCCGCAAAATCTCTTGTAGCCGCAATCATTTCTTTTGCAAGTTCAACACCTACATTTTCGCCGTCTTCACGGTCGGCGTTTTCGGGATAACGCTCAATAACTTCATCCGTAACATTAACTCCCGAAATTTCGTTTTTCATAAACAGAGCATTTTTTCGGCTGACCAACGGCATAATTCCGCACAAAATTCTTGCGCCCGTTTCTTCTTTTACTCTGCGCAAACGCTCGGCATCTTCTGCTGTAAATACAGGTTGAGTAAGGAAAAATTCTGCGCCTGCCTCCATTTTCTTTTGAACACGCTTAATTTCCGATTCTATTCTTCGTCTGCTCTGATTTATAGCGCCGCCGTAAGTGAGCGGACTGTCTTTTAATGCCTCGCTGTTCATTTCATCGGCAATGCGCATAAGACCAACGGAGTCGAAATTAAACACAGACTTTACTACTTGTCTTGCCATAACGGGGATAGGGTCACCTGTTATGATAAGAAAATTATTAATGTCGTTTATACTTGCGCCAAGAAAAGTTGAGCGCATGGCAATGGCGTTTTTGTCACGGCAACAGATGTGCGGCATAACCTCAAAACCCGTTACATTCTTGACTTTCTGCGCCATAAGCACAGAGTCGATTCTTGTTCTGCCCGAAGGAGAATCGGGAAATGTAAGTACATCTACTCCAAGACCTTTGAGCATATGTGCTGCCTCAAGCAGTTTTTTATCATCTGCGCCGAAAGGCGGAGCAAGTTCTACCGCAATAAGCTTTTTATCTTTAATTGTACCGTCGGCATTTCTGAAAAAGCTCTTTTTTATAACAGGCTTTTCGTTTTCGTTGTTTGCGGAAGTTTCATCCGATTTTACGGTAGGTGTAAGGTCAACGGTTTTTGCAACTTCTCTTATGTAATCAGGTGTTGTACCACAGCAACCGCCTATAATATCCGCTCCGAGCAAAGCCATATCATTTACCTTAGACGCAAAATATATCGGATTATCAGCATATTTTACACGGTTGCGCACAAGTAAAGGATAACCGGCATTTGGCATAGCCGTGACAAAACAATTGTTGTTAAGATTAATTCTTGACAATATCTGCTGCATATGGGCAGGGCCTACACCGCAGTTAAGACCTACGGCGTCAACGCATTTTGAAAATGCAGTTTCACTAACAAGCCTTTCCGCACTTTCGCCCGCCTCACTGTAACCGTACTGATTCACGCAGAACTGCACAATTATAAACGGATTACATTCCTCTTTAATTCTCTTTATTGCAGGCATAATGTGTTCGGACTGTGTAAAGGTTTCAAAACATAAAATATCTGCGCCCTCATCTATAAAAGTTTTCGCAATCTGATAGTATTCTTCCTCCACAGCCTCAAAATCAGGCTGAAAAACTGCGGGAACAGGACCGATATTGCCTGCGATAAATATTTCTTTTCCGCTCTGCTCAACCGCTTCTTTTGCAATTTTGTAAGCCGCTTTTATATTTTCCTTAACCTGTTCGATTGAGCAGTCAAGAGAGTATGTATTGCTCGCAAAAGTGTTGGTTCTGATAAGTTTTGCACCGCTGTTTATATACTCGGTATGAATTTCCGATATTCTCTGCGAAGCGGTAATATTTGCATATTCGGGAATATCGACCGTTTTATATTTTTGGGAATAGTATGTGCCGAAAGAGCCGTCTGCAATCAGCTTGCTCTTTTTAAGGTATTCTCTGATATTCATAATTTCTCCTATATTTTTATTATGCCTGCTTTGCGCAAGCCTTGCAATTCGGGTTTTGTTTCGGGAGTTTTATTTTGCGGAAAGTCGCATTTAAAGCATTGTAAATAAGCATATAGCCACATAAAAGTTCACCCTTTGAGAGTAAAAACTTTATTGCTTCCATTGCCTGCAAACTACCTGTTACTCCGCAAGCCGCACTTATAACTCCTACCTCCTTTGGAAGAGGTACATCGCCCGCTTTCGGTTCATCTTCAAAAACACATCGGTAGCACGGGGATTTGTGCGGAATATATGTCATAAGCTGACCTTCAAAACCGACAACGCCTGCATGACAAAAAGGCTTTTCCGCCTTTACACAGTAATCGTTAATCAAAAACTTACTGCCGAAATTATCGGTGCAATCAAGCACAAAATCATAATCAGAGATAAGCTCGGCTATATTTTCACTGTTCACATATGTTTTGTAGGTTTTGACATTAACGTCGGGATTCAACTTATTTATTTTTTCCTTAGCCGATTCAACTTTTGCTTTGCCTATATCGGCACAGTTATGTATAACCTGTCTTTGCAGATTAGACACATCAACTTCGTCAGCGTCTGCAATGCCAATTGTGCCTACTCCTGCGCTTGCAAGATACATAAGCGCAGGTGAGCCAAGACCACCCGCACCGATTACAAGTACGCTTGAAGAAAGCAACTTTTTCTGTCCGCTCTCTCCTATCTCTTTCATTACAAGCTGTCTTGAATAGCGTTTGTTTTGTTCGTAGGTTAAATTCATAAAAACTCCTAAAATAAAAATCAGGGCAGAAAAACTCTGCCCTAATATTTTAATACTATTTGATTGCAATTGTCAACTTAAATCAGATAAAATCTTTAATATCCTCGCAAATCTGCTCTTTGGTGAGATGATTTTCGGCAAGAACTTCATTATAGTCATATCTGTCGAGAAACTCTTTCTTTAAGCCGTAGTTAAATACTTTGACATCAGATTTACCGTAAAATCTTGCAATTTTTTCGCCGAAACCGCCGTTAAGAATACCGTCCTCAAGTGTAATTACAACATCGTGAGTTTTTGCAAGTTCTGCAAGCAAGTCTTCGTCAGTACCTGTAATGTAAACAGGATTTACAACGGTAGCGTCAATACCGTACTGCTTTTTAATTTCATCGGCAACACTTTCACCGAGCTGATAGAATGTGCCGAGTCCGAGAATTGCAACCTTGCCGCCTTCTTTTGTGACGCTGTATTTGTTAAGGTTGTCAAAGTCAATCGGTTTGTAATTCGGATTTGAAACAACTCCGTTGCCCGGTACTCTGATTGCAACAGGGTACTTTCTCTGCGACATACTCCATTCAACCATAGCAAGATATTCTTCCTTGCAAGTAGGTGCAAGATATACAAGGTTCGGAATATTTGAAAGCATTGCAATATCGTAAATGCCGAGGTGTGTTACATCGTTCATACCGAATACCGATGCGGCAAATACAATGATTGTAACAGGGTTTGAATTAATACATAAATCCTGTGAAATCTGGTCATATGTTCTCTGTATAAATGAACTGTAAACACCGTAAACAGGTTTAGCGCCGTTTTTTGCCATACCCGAAGCAAGAGCAACTGCGTGCTCCTCGGCAATGCCTACATCAATAAACTGCTTGCCTGCAATGTCACGCTTGTCCTTTGTAAAGCCTGCAACTGTAGGTGTGCCCGAAGTAATAACAGCAACGCTCTTATCGTTCTTCATCTTATCAAGAAGATAATTTACCGTAATATCGTCATAGCTTTCGCCGTCAAATTCAAATTTAGATCTGCCTGTTTCAATGTCAAACGGCATACACCAGTGCCAATTCTCTTTGTCCTTTTCGGCAGGAGCATAACCCTTACCCTTTTGTGTGCAAATATGAACGACTACAGGGTGGTCAATATCTTTTACGCTTTCAAAAGCTGAAATAAGCTGTTCAATATCGTTGCCGTCCTTGACAAATACATAGTCAAGTCCCATTGCCTTAAAGAGGTTACATTCGGCTTTACCGTCCGTATCTCTTAAAAGTTTGAGATTTTTATAAAGTCCGCCGTGATTTTCGGCGATAGACATATCGTTATCGTTTACAACAATAATAAAGTTGCCGTCAAACTCGCCTGCATAGTCAAGACCCTCAAGAGCCTCACCGCCGCTTAACGAACCGTCGCCGATTACGGCAATTACATTTTCCTTGCCTCCGTTTAAATCTCTTGCCTTTGCAAGACCCGATGCAAGGCTGACAGATGTTGAGGTGTGACCGATATTAAAAAAATCGTGCTCGCTTTCGTCAGGATTTGCATAGCCTGAAACATCGTCGTATTTATCTTCAAAAATGAATGCGTCTTTTCTGCCTGTAAGAATTTTGTGGCAGTAACTCTGATGCGATACATCAAAGACAAACTTGTCAACAGGTGAATTAAACACATAATGCAATGCTATAATAGCCTCTGCCATACCGAGGTTAGGGCCGAAGTGTCCGCCGTGGATACTTAACTTTTTTATGAGGACTGTACGCATTTCCTGTGCAAGCTGTTTCATTTCTTCCGTATTGAGTGCTTTTACATCTTGAGGTGAATTAATTTTTTCAATATACATAATAACATCTCCTGTAAATTTTATAAAGATATTATAACTGTTAAAGCTGACTTTAAGTCAATAGTTTTTTAAAATTTTTTGCAAAAAATTTGCAGATGCCGTTTAAATCGACATCTGCAAATAAAATTATGAAATTGAAATTACATTGTATCCCTGGTCTTCGACAGTTTTCTTGAGTACATCGTTTGAAACTTCTGCGGTAAGTGTTACAACAGCTGTGCCTTTTTCGTGGCTTACTTCTGCCTGACTTACCTGTGCAAGTCCCTCAAGACTTTGTTTTACTCTGCCCTCGCAGTGTGAACACATCATACCGTCAATTTTCATTGTCTTTGTCATAGCATTATCATCCTTTTTTGATTTATATTTTATTTTTCTGTCTTTCTTTGGATTTGTAATGTCAAAGAAATTCAGCCTTAGAGCATTGGTTACAACGCAGAAACTCGAAAGGCTCATTGCCGCCGCACCAAACATTGGGTTTAACTGCCAGCCGAGCAACGGAATCCAAACGCCTGCCGCAAGCGGAATACCGATAACATTATAGATAAATGCCCAGAAAAGATTTTCGTGGATATTTCTTAATGTTTTGCGGCTAAGTCTTACCGCTGCGGGAACATCCGTAAGTTTGCTCTTCATAAAAACAACATCGGCGGCATCAATTGCAATGTCCGTACCCGAACCGATAGCCATACCTATATCCGCTCTTGTAAGCGCAGGTGCGTCATTTATACCGTCGCCAACCATAAGAACCTTGCCCTGATTTTTGAGTTCAGCAACAACTTTTTCTTTACCGTCAGGCATAACGCCTGCAATAACTTCGTCAACACCTGCAAGTTTTCCTACAGCCTTAGCTGTTCTCTCATTGTCGCCCGTGAGCATTACAACCTTAATGCCCATATTTTGTAATTGTTTAATAGCCTGCGGACTTTCCTCTTTTATTACATCGGCAACGGCTATTATTCCCAAAAGCTTGTTATCGAGCATAAAGAACAGCGGTGTTTTGCCCTCTTCGGAAAGTTTGTCGGCTTTGCTTAATATATCGTTTGAAATACCGATAAGTGAAGAAATATATTTCTTACTGCCGCCGATAATCCTTTTACAGTTGTATTCGGCAGACAATCCGTTACCCGATTCAGCCTTAAAATCTGTAACTTCATACGGATTTAAAGAAAGTTCCTCCGCTTTTACGATTATCGCTTTTGCAAGCGGATGTTCGCTTTTGGCTTCGATTGAATATGCATATTTTAAAAGTTCATTTTCTGTGATTTCAAACGGAATCATATCGGTAACCTTTGGTTCGCCCTTAGTGATTGTACCCGTCTTGTCAAGTACGGCAATTTGAGTTTTGCCTGCCTCTTCAAGAGATGCTGCGGTTTTAAAGAGAATACCTTTTCTTGCGCCCATTCCGTTGCCGACCATAATGGCAACAGGTGTGGCAAGTCCGAGTGCGCACGGGCAACTGATTACAAGAACCGATATACCTCTTGCAAGCGCATAACCTACAGTCTGACCGCACAAAAGCCAAACTGCAATGGTAATAAGGGCTATCACGATTACTGCAGGAACGAATACACCCGAAACCTTATCGGCAATTTTAGCTACGGGAGCTTTGGTTGCCGCAGCGTCGCTTACCATTTTAATAATTTGAGAAAGCGCAGTGTCTTCTCCTACAGCCGTTGCACTGCATTTAATAAAGCCTGATTTATTGATAGTACCTGCCGAAACAGTGTCACCGACAACTTTATCGACAGGAATACTCTCTCCTGTAAGAGCCGACTCGTCAACAGCTGTACTGCCGTCTGTAATCTCTGCATCAACAGGAATACTCTCGCCCGGACGAACTACAAAAACATCGCCTTTTTTTACCTTGTCAACGGTAACCTCGGTTTCTTTGCCGTCAATCAACAAGGTTGCTTTTTTAGGTGCAAGGTTCAAAAGTGCCTTGAGCGCATTTGTCGTCTTACCTTTTGAGTGAGCCTCAAGCATTTTGCCCACCGTAATCAGCGTAAGAATCATTGCCGCCGATTCAAAATAGAACTCGTGCATATAACTCATAACAAGTTCAGCATTGCCTTTTACCTGTGCATCGGTCATAGCAAAAAGTGCATATACACTGTACACAAACGATGCACCCGAGCCGAGGGCAACAAGCGTGTCCATATTCGGTGAACGGTGAATCAAACCTTTAAATCCGCTTATAAAAAATTTCCGGTTTATAACCATTATTATAACGCAGAGCAAAAGTTGAGCAAGTCCCATTGCGATATGATTGTCCGCAAAAAACGCAGGCAACGGCCAACCCCACATCATATGCCCCATTGAAATATACATCAATACGACAAGAAAGCCGACAGAGGCAATCAGTCTGTGCATAAGTACAGGAGTGTCTCTATCTTTCAATTGATCGGTTTCGTCAGACTGTTTTTTCTCTGCGCCTGCCACACTCGCACCGTAACCCGCCTTTTCAACGGCTGCGATTATGCTCTCGTCACTTGCACTGCCCTCTACTCCCATAGAATTTGTAAGCAGGCTTACCGAGCAAGACTGTACGCCCTCAACCTTTGAAACCGCTTTTTCAACATGAGAACTGCAAGCAGCACAACTCATTCCCGTAACATTAAATTTTTTCATCAAAAGCACCTACCTCATAAGCTTTTGCAAGGTTGCGACAAGGTCGTCAATTGTTTCATCTTTACCGTTGCGAATATCCTCCGCCACACAGGTTTTGATATGATTTGCAAGCAGCTCTTTATTAAATGAATTGAGCGCCGCATTAACGGCAGAAACCTGAACCAGAATATCGGTGCAATAGGCATTTTTCTCAAGCATACCTTTAATACCCCTTATCTGCCCCTCTATGCGGTTAAGACGATTGATGAGAGCCTTGTACTCTTTCTCGCTTCTTTGCTTTGTTTTATTACTGTGACAATTTTCACATGCCATAAAATCAGTCCTTTATACTTTCATACCCCATAAGGGTATATTTATTATATACCCCCGTATGGTATATTGTCAATACTAAGATATTGATTCCAAAAATTTTATAGATATACTTATAGCAAAAAGCATTATATTCACCTTAAAACCTGTCACATACTTTTTCGTACGCAATTCGTGAAAAATGAAATTTAAAATTCTCTTGATTTTTAAAAATAAATCTGTTATAATAATTTCATTGCGGATTAAACGATTAGCTCCGCCTCGGTTTGCTATGCCGTGTAAAAATTAAGAGCACCTATGCGGGTGTGGTGGAATTGGCAGACACGCAAGATTTTGGTCACACTACCTCGGTGAAACAATTTAATATTTTGATTTTCGCAAGTTTTACTTGTTGAAATACACACGTGCGGGCGTGGCGGAATTGGCAGACGCGCTAGATTTAGGTTCTAGTGTCAACCGATGTGCAGGTTCAAGTCCTGTCGCCCGCACCACCCTAAAAAGCTCGATTTTATCGAGCTTTTTCTTGTTTTTGAGCAAAATAAAGTTGGCAGACGCATAACATAAGGTGATGATTTTGTCGTTTATATTGTACAAATTATCACACTTCAATTTAGCTATAATCGCTAAATTGAAACTTACTAATGTTATGTGTCTGCCATTTTATATTTTTAATATAAATCTTAATTACCGGTGCTTTTATAATATCTCATACTGAACTTCCAAAAAAAGTAAGCAATGATATAAAGTATGATTCCTACAAACGGTGAAATATACATAAACCATCCGGGATATGTCGCCATATCAGGCTTGCGCAACAAGAACTGTGCTGGAAAGTAATTCACAAATGCAAAGGGCACTACAAATATAAGAAGTGATTGTATAAACTTATTATAGATGCTAATGGGATAACCGGCAAATTTTCTCAGATTCCAGTACATAATTTCTTTTAAGCTCTGTGTTTCTATAAAATAAATGCTGATTGCTGAGAAAAACAGAAAAACTGCTCCTTGTATAAGAACACCGCTTGCGATTGAAATAACATAGTACAGAATAGTTACTGCGTTCCATTCTACGCCCACATTATTAGCTGACAAAATAAAAAGAGTAATGCCCAATGTTCCGTGACCGAGTGCTGCAAGCCAGTCTGCACCGCACAGCACAAGTTGAGTGAGTATTCCATGAGGTCTTACCATTACTCTGTCTATATCACCGTGCTTTATCCAGTCGGAAAAGTCCCGCAAAGCCATAAAAAAGACAATAAAAATGCCATATGTAATAAAAATCAAGCTGAACAGAAACATAAGCTCGTTTATATTCCAGTTATTGATTGTATCAAATTTAAGCAAAGCAAAATACATTGCAATAATTCCTGCCGCTTCTCTGAAAAACACGGCAAAAGACGAAACTACGGAGTCAAGCTTATATTGAAAGCGTGTTTTTATACCTGATTTTGCATAAGCTAAAAACAGAGAAACTATATCTTTCATAACTTAACCTCCCTGTACTACAAGTCTTTTGATTCCTTTATTCCACAAAAGCTCGCCGATAAAATAAAGTATTGCTATCCACAAAACCTGTCTGCCAAAATTCATCAGTATTTCATATCCTTGAAGTTGTCCGAGATACAGCTGAACAGGTGTGAAGAAAATAGAATCAAACGGTGTGAATTTTATAATATTCAGAACAGGCTCCGGCATAAACCAAAGCGGAAGTAAAGCACCCGAGAAAATATTTACTATTACATTTTTTATTGTTATCACCCCCCAGACATTAAACAGCCAGAAAGCCAGAGTCTGAACAATAAAGCTGATATACCACAATACAATATATCCCAGCACTGCACTGGCAAGGCAGAGAATAAAACCGAGAATTCCGGCAGGCGGCATCATTTCAGTAAAAAGCATTGCAATTATCACAGCCGGCAGGAAATTGAAAAGCACTTTAAAAAAGCCGTCACCCAAATCCTCAAACAGCATTCTGAATTTAAAATTCACAGGCTTTAGAAGTTCGTTTGCTATTGTTCCCTGTTTGATTTTATCCTGCAAAAACATTTCATTTTTTGAAAAAGCATTTGTAAGTCCGAGCGAAATTATAAAGTTTGTAGTTACCATTGAAAAGGTAATTCCGTCAATCTCATTAGCGCCGCCATACAAAGCCTTGTATATACACCAATACACCAAAAAATTCAGAACAGTATTCAGAATCCCCATTATGTACTCAAAACGGTAAGCCATATTATTCCTGAATTTAATGGCGGCAAATTGTATGTAAGTACTCATTTTGCACCTCCGTACTTAATGTACAATAATTTTACCCTGATAAATATCACTGATTATCGCATCAATTTCAGGCTCTTTTACTGAGATATCCTTGATATTGTAATTGTTGAGCAAGGTGCTCATCAACGAATTTATGCCTATTTTGCTGGTATCAAATGTGATGAACTTTTTCATTCTGTTTTTATCAACATCACTGACAGTAACATCAGGAATATCAATTTTTTCAGGCAACTGTTCAAACTCTGCTTCGATGATTCTTGATGAAACATAATTGCTTTTTATAGTGTCAAGGCTTCCGTCATATAGCTTTTTTCCGTCATCAATAATTATCAGGCGTTCACAGGTCTTTTCAATATCCTGCATATCGTGAGTTGTAAAAATCATAGTGATGTTATCAGTTTTATTAAGAGTTTTTATAAAACTGCGGATTTTTTCCTTACCCACAACATCAATTCCGATTGTCGGCTCATCAAAGAAAACTATTTTAGGCGAGTGAAGAAGTGCCGCCGCAATATCTGCCCTCATTCGCTGACCAAGTGAAAGCTGTCGAACAGGCTGATTAATGAATTTCTGCATATCAAGAAGCTCTGTAAAGCGTTCAATATTCTCTTTATATTTCTTGTCGGGAATTTTATAAATATGCTTAATAACCTCGTAGCTGTCAAGCGGTGATAAATCCCACGAAATCTGCGATTTCTGACCAAACACAACACCGATATTAGCAACATATTCCTTACGTTGTTTGTGAGGAATATATCCTGCGATATTTATATTTCCGCTATCCGGGTACAGAATACCTGAAAGCATTTTGACGGTAGTTGACTTTCCGGCTCCGTTTGGTCCGATAAAGCCTACCATCTCACCCTCTTTTATATTGAAACTGATGTCGTTTACTGCTTTCTTGTATTCGTGTTCAGGATGAAATATATTTGCCAACGCACCCTTGAAGCCAGTTTTTCTCTTTGTAATTTTAAAGGTTTTGCTTATGTTCTGTACATCGATTATAGTTTTTCTCACTCTGAGTCCTCCTCGTATATATTTCTGATAATTTCCTCAACAGTAGTTTTTCTTATCAGCAAATCCTTAACCTTACACTGTGATAAGATGTAGGCGGTTAAATCTTTGGTGCTGATAACCTTGCTGTCGTACCATAGGGTAATTTTTTTATTTTCAATCGTGTATTTAGTCACGGGCAAATCCTGCATATCGGGAATTTTATCTGTAAGTTCTGCACTTAGTGAATTGATACTTGCGTGAGAATACTTTATACGGTCAAAGCTTCCGTTATAAACCATACTGCCTTTATCTATTAAGATTACCCGTTCACAGATTTTCTCAATTTCTTCTACATTGTGTGTGGTTAGAATTATTGTTGTGTTCTTATTCTTGAACATTTTTTGAAAAATTTGCCTTATTGATTCCTTGGCTATCAGGTCAACCCCGATAAACGGTTCGTCAAGTATAAGAAGCTCAGGCTCATAGAGCAGTACGACAGCTATTTCTGCACGCATACGCTGACCTAATGAAAGCTGGTCAACACGGTATTTTATAAAAGAGTTTAAACCAAGAGCGTCTGTAAGCTCAGAAAGCTTTTTATTATATCTGTCATCGGGAATCCTGTAAATTGCCTTAACAAGTTCCATATTCAGTTCAACCGTTAAATTCTCCTGCAAGGTCGCGGTGTTTGCACCCCTGCCGTTATCATAGGTTCCTGAGGTTCTCTGACCTGACACTACACCCATAAACGGACCGTTTTTAGCTTTTCTGGCAAGGGGATTATCCCCAAAAATCCTGACAAAGCCACCGTCTGGTTTTAACAAGCCTGAAATAAGCTTTATAAGTGTTGTTTTGCCTGCGCCGTTTGCGCCTATAAGTCCGACTGTTTCGCCCTTCTTAATATGAAACGAAAGATTATTCACCGCTTTGATATTATTGTGAAATTCCTTGCTTAAGTTTTTTGCTACAATCATTTTCTTCACCTGAATTAATAATAAACATATACTTGATAATTTTCAATTCATTTGGGATAAACTGCTTCTGAGCTGTGACAAAAAGCAAGAGCAACACTCAACACGATTTGAGAAAGCAGATTGCCATTTTAACCTTTTTCGACTGTCTATAAATATATCCTGCAAAATAAAAAGACTGCTTCACTGAAACAGTCTGATTTTAGTATTAGCTTGGTATCATCACATTCACGCAGAACATATTGTCCTCTTCATAAATATCAGCTATACCATCATATTTTTCGGCTATTGTCTTTATCTGTTTTATTCCGTAGCCGTGTTGTTCTGTATTATTTTTACATGATTTAAGCTCAGGATTTGTTTCAAGCACGGAGTTATCAATCTTGTTTTTTATGAGGATTGTATCATAAGCACGCTTTTTGAGAATCGCAACATAGATAAACTTATCGGTAGTCTTTTCACTTGCTTCAACGGCATTATCAAGTATATTTGAAAGTAATGCAGAAAAATCAACACTTCCCATTTTTTCAAAGGGAAGATTTTCAATTTCTGCCTTAAATCCAATTCCCTTGCTATGTGCCTTTTCAAGCTTAGAATTGATAATATAATTCATAACAGAATTACCAGTCTGAATGTAGGAATAGGTTTTATTCAGATTATCAAGCACATCTGAAAGATAATTCTTAGCCTGTTCAATCTCTCCGTTGTTAATATACGATACAGACACCATAATATGATTTTTCATATCGTGCTTCAGCCTTCGTGTGTTTTCGTGAAGCCTCTCAATTTCCGCACGCTGAATCGTTTCGTTTGTATAATCAGCTTTCAGATTATCGTATTCGTACTGCAAGTCGAGATTTTTGGCAACCTCTCTTGAATATTCCTTTTCAAGATTTTCAAAATCCTGCTTGAGCTTTTTATATTTTCCGATCATCTCATATACCTCATTATGCGAGCTTTTATTACATCTCTGTTTGTTCTGCCGATTGGCAGGACGACATTGTTGCTGAGAACAATATTCTCAGATTTAACTGAAAAGATATGCTCCTGATTCACAAGAAAGCCTTTATGAGTACGGATAAATCCCTTTGCAGAAAGCTCCTTTTCAATTGCCGAAAGGGTACTTCTGAATTTGTAAACAGTATTTGCAGTATGCAAATTAAGATAATTTGACTCGGATTCAAAATATAGAATATCCTTAAGCTTGATTCTGTTAAATCCGTCGTTAGTTTTGAACAAGAATGTATCAGAGCTTTTTTGTATTTCCTCGACCAAGCCTTTTACAACCCCGGTGATTTCATCGTCAAAAAATGCCTTTCTTATAAAACCAAACGGGTGATATTTAAAGGATTTATACACGAGCGCATCCTGACCGGTAACAAATACAAGTAGTGTTTTTATTTTGCTGTTGAGCAAAGCTTCTGCAATATCCATACCGCTGATTGTAGGCATATCAATATCCAAAAACAGAATATCAACAGGGCAACTTTTCAGATATTCAAGAAGCCTGATTGAGTTTTCTGTTGTATATAAATCAATTTCACAATTAATTTTTTCAAATTCTTTCTTTATCTTTACAGATAAATCCTCTAAAATTTTAGTTTCATCATCACAAAATGCAACTTTTATCATTTTATCACCATAAAAAATTATATAATCAAAAGCAACATCGTGTCAATAATTTTGCTTTATTTTTATAAATATCTTTTCTAAAACTATTCCATTATCATTATAACAATCCTTATGTCGTTGAAATTTTGCATTTAACTTGATTTTGATACTCAGCTTTTTGTCTTTTTCGAAGATAATTATTTTATTCACAAGTAGTCTAAGGTTTGCGTCGCTGATCGCTCCCTCCTTGATAATTTCCTCGATGATTTCAACGCTGTCTTTCATTTCAGCTTTGCGCTTTTTGATAGCGGAGTTGTAATCCTGAATGGACTTAATTTCATCCTCAAGTTTTTGAATGTCCGACTCGCATTTTTCAAGCATTTCTGTGTAGATATCTGCGTGTTCCCTATCCCACCGGAGTATTCGCCACGCACCTACTCAATCAGTTTTACATAAACGATACCGCCGCACGGATTGCAGTATTTCGGGATGATTTAAATTATCATATTCTCACACAGTTGAATAACAGATACTTGAACATTACGGAATTTGTAAAAACGGGAGCAAACATTCTTGAAGCCTTAAAAGCATTGCCAAAACTGCGACCGTTTGACGGGCTGAATATTGAAGAAATAAGCAATGCAGTTACAACACTTTTCACGGAAGAAATCGGGAGGAAGATATGCGAATACTTTTCCAAAAAAGCAAAGCTCAGTTTATTGCCACAAGATAAAATTGCCGCAGGCACGGCAGACCGAATGAAAAACGCAACGGATTTTTCTGTAATTGAAAGTAACATTACAGAGATAAAATCGATATTGTTATTCCTTGATTCTCTTGCCGATGATTTGATACTTGCACACGGGAGCTTATTAAAATTCTGCAACCGCATTGACGAGGTTGAACGACTTGACGAGGCGCATTTATTACCGTTAGCACTGGAGATTTTCGGAGACCATCACTTTATGCAAAGTGGCAGATATATTTCAGTGAAGAAGAATGCAAAAAGCGTAACTGGAACCGTGGCAAAGAGGCTTAATTTCGATAGCTATTATAGTTTTATCTTGACCGATTTTTTCGAAGGTCTACATTACGGGCATTATCCCCGCAAATGCGAAATCTGCGGCAAGTATTTCCTTATGCAGAGCGCAAGGCGGCAAAAATACTGTTCTTACGGCATTGCGCCTAAGCTGTATCGGGGTAAGAAGATTACTTGCCGAAAATATGCCGCCGTCTTGAACCGCAAGGAAAAGACGGAGAACGATCCTATCGTATTGCTGTATAACCGCCGATGTGGTGCCATTCGTACAGAGGTTGGCAGATGTACAATATCAAAAGCTTTTGGTGAAGCGGCGAAACATCTTGCAAAGGAACATAAGCTGCGAGCGTTGGCGGACGATCAATATGCAAAAACGCAGTACAAAAAAGATATGAGCCGGGAGGCGTTATATGCCGAGGCAGACAGGAAAATAAAATGAGAAAGGATGTGTGCCGGTGAAAAACGAAAAGTGGACAGAAGATTTGTATTTATTCCGTATGAAACCGGCACCGCCGAAGAAAGACGATTTACAGGAAGATATTGCTTTATACTGCCCTGAAAAGGACGAAAAGTATCTCAACAGTTTTTTCATTATTACGAGCCAAGGATAAACACAATCATTATGCAAACCGTGCTGGAAAACGCTATGCAATGGCACTTCGCCGATTTGAAACAGGCGTATATTTTCGGTATCTACAAGGCGCTGCAGAAATACGATATTTCTACAGGCGTTCCCTTTCTCATTTTCAAAGAGCATTATGTAAAAAACGAAATCGACAAATACATCAGTACCATGCGGACGGGCTATTCCGTACAAAGTGTGGACGAATACCGAACGCTCAGAAAGGCAATGGCGCTGTATGCAAAATATGAGTATAAGTTTGATGATGAAACGATAACCATAATCGCCGCCGAAATTGGGAAAAGCGTCAAAGACACCAAAGAGATCATCCGTGCCGGAATTGACATCACGCACTACACCGATTTTTACCGCAAATACGCTGACGAGGACGGTGAAAGCACGGCGGAGGATGTGACGGTTGACACTACCTCCAATCCTGAAAGGTTATTTTTCAAACAGTGGCAGGCAGAAGCACTGTTTACCGCTTACGAAGCACTTGATTACCGAGAACGCACGATGGTTGCCGATCATCTCGGATTTTGTACGGAATGCTACGGTTTTTATGATCTGGGCAAAGATGAAAACGGTAATTCGGTCAAGCTTCTCCGCAAAGAAAAAGCCTACATAGACCTTGCCGCCGAGCATATGTTGTCATCGCCCGATACCGCTTTTCAAATTGTAAACGGCGCATACGAGAAGATGCTGATTGAGCTTGCGATTGATGAGTACATCCATATTGTAGAGCTGCGGTTGACATCAGCTGACAATAACTCAGTCACCTATGAATACTGTGACGATCATAACAATGACTGGGGCAAAATCCACTATACCTTCGACGAAGACGATTACGATGTTGTTCGATATATCTATGCCGACAGAAAGGGCGATTTCTTCTTCGCCACCGCAGGAGAATGGATTATGCACAATACCGGTAGAAAGCACATACCGAGATATATGGTTGTATCTTTGTAACCGCATAAAATGAAACAGCCCCGATGAGACAGACAAAAATCTGAAACTCATCAGGGCTGTTTGTGTTTTGTTTATGGTATGACAGAAAATCGCAATATTTTGTGAAACAATAACAAAATGTAGATAAAATCTCTTGTGTTTGCGATGTGACTGTAGTATAATATAATAAAGTAAATACTACTTGCGAGGTGCTGAAAAATGTCTTTAACGGTCAGTTACAACAAGCTTTGGAAGCTGCTTGTCGATAAAAAAATGAGCAAGGCTGATCTGCGCAGGGCTGTGGAGATTTCTCCGAACACAATGACAAAGCTTCGTCGTGATGAAGAAGTGTCGATATCTGTTCTGAAAAGAATCTGCGAGTATCTGGAGTGTAATATCGGGGATATCTGCGATTTTATTCCGGCTTCAAAATCGGAGGTGAACTCCTGATGACAAAACAGCTTTTGCTGGAATGTGAGCAATTTATCCGAAACGGCGGCCTCCTTACCGGTTCATCCTTTGGGAGGATAGAAATACCCTTCTGCAAGATGATGGATATCGATACCGATGACGCAGAACAGTATTTACAGCAACACAGGGAGAATACTTTCGCGGAGCAGATGTTTGCCTTTATTGACCGTACCGGACAGAAAGACAGCGATATCTATAAAAAAGCCATGATTGACCGGCGGTTGTTTTCCAAGATACGGTCGAACAAAAAATACATACCTACAAAGAGAACGGTAATCGCTTTGTGTCTTGCATTGGAATTATCAAGAGAGGATGCAGATAAACTTCTTTCCTCTGCCGGATACAGTTTATCCCGTGCCGACGATTTTGATCTTGTGATTGCCTTTTGCATTGAAAAGAAAATATTTAATTTCTTTGACATTAACGAGGCGCTTTTTCATTTCGGTTTTGAGCCGTTTTGAAAAAGAAAAAGCCGCCGTCGGGAAACGGCAGCCGAGTATCATTTTGAGTCCGCGGATTTATCATCCGATGTGTTCAGGTTATCGAGCGCATATTGAAGGCATTGCACAACGATTTTATTCATGGAAGTGTTGTACTCACCGGCAAGGCGGTCAAGCTGCTCCACAATATTTACAGGAATACGAAATGTCTTATTGACGGATTCAAAACCCTTTTCAAGTTCAAGCATGATAAATCTCACCTCTCTGTATATTATTATGCACTCTATTTAGAAATAAAGATACAAGCAGTTTATCTTGCAAAATTCTTGCAGATAGTGCCGAAAAAATGTATAATGATACTTGGAGAAGTGTGACTATCACTGAGTTTCAAAAAATGTCGCCGCTGCGGCGACCAAATACAGACGGAATAGTTTAAAATGGATTTCAGAACAGGAGGCAGCATTGCTATGGGAAAAACAAAGAAATTAAGAAAGCTGATCAAAGCGGTGAAAATGGGAAAACCATGTGCTATGTACCGACTTGGTATTTGCTTTGAAACAGGAACTATGACTGAGAAAGACTTAACGAAAGCTGCCGAATGGATCTCCGCTGCGGCCGAGGCTGGATATGCTCCGGCACTTGAATGGATAAAGGATTATTCTTTTGACGATAACGCCTTAATTCAGGCGGAAAGCTGAGGGAATATATGAATTATCTGCAATATAACGAAATTTTTGATAAGGTGTCCTTATACGAAGGGCTTGAAAAAGACACGCTGACAATACGGCTTGAGGGAAATATCTGCGAGCGCTGTCCGTCCGATATGCACAGATATGATATCTCTCTCCCTGCCGAAGTCGGCAGTTACTCGGTCGATTTTACTTGCTACGCACCGAAACACAAATATGAGCTGATTATAAAAAGCGTTAAAGAAAACAGCATTGGTATTACCTTTAACGGCAACGATTATACTCTGCACGAAGGAATTAACTTTCTTTTTGACATAAGGAAGTCTCAGGCGTCATACGACGGCCCGTGGTTTACGGGCGTGGATGAATTGAAGGCTGTATGGGTGAAATAAGATATAGTGAGGTGGCGACGTGAACGGTATTAAGCTGAAAATATCAAAACCAAAGGATAAGCTTCCTGCAGGTTCAAGCAAGCTGTTTGGCAATCCCGATGTGTGGGACGGCTTTGAATGGCCGTACATAGAAGATAACGGCGAAAAGTACGATTTGACCTTTATGTGTCAGATAGACTGCGCTAAGGCAGAAGGCTTTGACGAAAGCGGACTGCTTCCGAAAACGGGAATCCTTTATTTCTTTTATGACCTTGATACAATGCCCGAAGCACCGGATGAAAAATCGGCACGGGTTCTTTGGTACAACGGCGAATTGTCCGCTCTGCATGAAATGCTACTAACCGATGAGAATGGCAACAGTCTGGCGTTTTCCGAGCAGAGAATCGATTTTGATGTGGCAGATGCGGATGAAAAATCATCTTCTCTTCTTCTCGGAGATATGACGCAAAGCTGTGATTTTATAAACAATCGTCTGCCGCTTTTGCGTATCGGCTCGCTTGAAACGGAGGATGCGGAAATCCGCTTTAAAGATGACGGTTGGCTGTGCTTTTATGATGAGAAAGAAAAACTTGGAGCGTGCGACTTTTCCGAAGTGAAAGCGGCGCAAATATAACGGGAGGAGCTTTACTATGGGACTGTTTAACAAAATGACTTTTTGGGATGCCCTGCAGCTTTTAGACTGCGACTATCTTTCACCGCATCTGAAAAAGAAGATCATCAAGGCAGAATCCAATTTTACCGAGGAAGAAAAAACGGCTTGTTATATTATGTACAGCCTGCATAAGGGAGATTGTGGTCTGGCGCTGTCTTTTATCAACAGAGCAGAACATGGAGAAGAACTGATTCCGGAAATAATGATGGCTCTGTTTACGCATGTCGCTGTTCGTACCTTCAGGGCAGCTTATGAGAAGGAGCCTTCCAATCCCGACTACATTGCCTTTTTCGCTTTTGCCTATGAGATCGGCTTCTACGATTGCGAAAAAGATCACGCAAAGGCTGTCGAGTTTGCTGATCTTCTGCGCTTCACAGACGCCGACGGAGCGCTTGTTAAATACGCGCTGAAAAAGATTTTCCCGGAAGAAACCCACAACGGCAGCACAGCAGATGATAATGTCCGCAAGAATGCAACGGTGAATACGGATCCGACTTCTACCGCCGTACCTACTTCTGCAAAGGATCCTTCCGACAAATCGGCGCCGCAGGCGGAATTCAAGCGCATTGAATATGACGGCGGTGATGTTTATGAAGGCGAAACACGAAACGGTAAACGTCACGGCAAAGGCAAATACACATGGTCTGACGGATCTTTCTATGACGGCGAGTGGAAAGATGGCAAAAAAGACGGGAACGGAAAACAAAGCCATCCGGACGGTAGCTGTTATGACGGAGGATGGAAAGATGATAAAATGGACGGCTTTGGCGTTTTAGTTTATTCTAACCAAAGCCGATACGAGGGGCACTGGTCTGAGGGAACTGAAAACGGTCATGGAATGTTGACTTTTGCCAATGGCAATAGTTATGACGGCGAGTGGAAAGACGGAAACGAAAACGGTCACGGCATAAAGAAATATATAAATGTCGGTGTTTATGACGGTGAATGGAAGGACGGAGACGAAAACGGTCATGGCATAATGAAATATATAAATGGCGATGTTTATGACGGTGAATGGAAGGACGGATACGAAAACGGTCATGGAACGATGACTTATGCCAATGGCGATCGTTATGATGGTGAATGGAAGGACGGATACGAAAACGATCATGGAATGTTGACTTTTGCCAATGGCAATAGTTATGACGGCGATTGGGTTAACGGAGAGATGAACGGCAACGGAATATACACCTATGCTAACGGAGAAAAGTACAAAGTAACCTGCAAAGAAGATGAAATTATAAGCAAAGAGCCGTTTGAAACACCGAAAACAAGCTCTACGGTAATCCGGAGCAATCAAAAAGCCAAAACCGAATATAAGCAAATTAGATATGACAGCGGAGATGTTTATGAAGGCGAAACACAGAACGGCAAGCGTCACGGCAAAGGAAAATACACATGGGCAGACGGCGACACCTATGAGGGTGATTGGAAGGACGGCAAACGCTGCGGCCGAGGCAAGGTCATCCAATACGGCAAATCCCCGTCCGGTGAAACATATATGAAATACTCCTATGACGGAGAATGGCTTGACAGTAAGGAGCACGGTCACGGCATCTGCGTCGAGGGGGATTTCGGCTGGGAGAAAATGGATAAGGTGTTCGAGGGCGAATGGGTAAACGGCAAGCGTCAGGGACGCTTTGTTTGGTATTTTACAAACTCAAAAGGCGGAAGATACATCGACTTTTACGAGGACGGCAATCTGATCGAAACCTGTATTCCGTATGACGAAAGAATAAAGACCGTTGATGATGCGAAAAAGTTTAGGGAAGCCGAAAAAAGAGCTCGTATAAGCGCTGTAAAAACCGATTTCCGACTTGCAAAACAGCTTGATATGAACATTGTTGCTTCCGTTGGATATTATGACGGCGACTATATGAATGGTGAACGCAATGGTTATGGTGAATGTGCATACGACAACGGCGATAAATATATCGGCACATGGAAAGACGGCGCTGCAAACGGCGTCGGCAGATACTCTTTTGCAAGAGGCGGCTTTTATTTCGGACAGTTTTTAAATGGAAGAGTAGACGGATACGGCGTGTACTTTGACGGCAACGACTATCATATCGGTATGTTTGAAAACGGCGAGTGCGTGACCGAAAGGGATTTGGTTTTTGAAATAGGAAGTGAAGGAAAATGGCTGCCGCTCGGGTTTGAGTCGGATGAATCCATTCAGATATATGGAGACCTGAAAAAACCCTCGGGTGCAATTATGAAAAATTCGGAGGGAGTCGAGTATTCCTCGTCTGCACGAATGTGGGTGGCACGCTTTAACGGAAATTTGATGGTAATGGGAAAGGTTCTTCAAAAAGGCGGTCCGATAAACGATCAAAACGGCGTGTTCATTTATACGGACCATGCGGACGGATTGGTTGCAACGGGCGAAATCAGAAACTCTATGCTGAACGGAAGAGTAACGATTCGCTATATCACGGGTGAAACGGTTGAGGCGGATTGTGTGGATAACAAACCTATCGAAACATATCATAGCTGGGACAAATTTGGAAGAGAGGTTTGGTAATCCTGACAAATGTAAAAGAGAACACGGAGCTGTTATACCGAACAATGACGATATAGGTATGTAAAGCTCATTTTGGGGTTCAAAACTGACAGATACGAAATGGGTTCGGATTGTGAACTATTTTAAGGAGAAAAACCTATGAGCATATGCGACGAGTTAAAAAAACAGGCGGAGCAGACATACGCCGAGGGAATCGGCAAATCCATCGAAACAGCGGCGGCGTGCTTTCGGCTTTGCGCAGAAGGGTTGTCCCGATTTTCGGATGACGGCGGAGGAAGCTACCCGATACAGGATATTTCATTGCTCATTGCCTGCTCGGCGGTGTCGGGCGGATGGAACAGAGCGGGCTCTGCCGACAGGGAGCGAATGTCTGAAAGACTGAAGCTGTATGTATCAAACATCAACGGGCTGTGCGACGATCTGCCGCTTGCGCTGACCGTTCCCGGCTATGCGAATATCGGGCGGAATCTCATGTCGCCGCCGCAGATAAAGGCGTTTACCGAACATCTGACGCGCCTGTTACAAACGCTTGACGAGCATGAAAAAATGGCGGTCGTCACGATGCACTATTTGATGCTGTATGCCGTGTTTGAAGAGTGGCCGCAGGTGGATGTGCTGAAAGACGCCTATGAAAGCGCCTTAGTTCAGCCGGAGGAAACCTACGAGCCGCCCGAGAGCAATACGGCAGGCGTTCCGTTCTCGCATACATACGCCGCCCCCGCACAACCATCTGCCTCTACCCTTGCCCGATATGAGCGCAACGCAAAGCGCCGCTGGCGGCCGCTGAAAATCTATCTTATCGTAACGGGACTGTTTATCGCACTGGTGCTCGGACTGTACTTTTACGCCGCACCTCCTTTCACGGAAGGTCAGGCGATAGTGGTAAAGGATATCACCGGACAGTCGGTGAAAATGCTGCCGGAGTCCGAGCCTGTGGAGCTTGCCTTGGTGGGTCTGACGGATTATAACGGCGTCGTCCGCCTGTTTTACGGAATGATAACAGGCATTGTGATCTACCGAACAGTGTCGATCATTGCCGTATTTATCATAAATTCTCTCTATCGAAAAAGAAATGCGAAAAAAGCCGCCACTTTAAGGGCAGGCAATTATATACCGTAATCAGAAGGAGGATGGGTATGTTCAAAAAAGTCATTACACTATTATTCGGCACGGCGTTTATGGCAGTGCTGATGCTTGCAGCAGGCGGTGTCTATCTCCTGCCCGAAACTGTTATGGGCGTTTATCTGTACGCCGATGTGTGGAACGCCGTGGGAGGACTGTTCAGCCTGATGCTGGTTCCCGGCTTTGTGGTGGGCTATGCCGCCTGTCAGAGCCGAATTCTCGGTGCAGTCTGGTTTATCGGCTTTGTTGTATTGGGATTTATCAGCGGGATCAGCGTTTGGTGGATCGTCACGGCTGTGCTGCTTATTCTATCCTACATATTCTGCATCAGCGAGAATGTCGGCGATTATGATGACCTCGACACCTACGACAAGCTCTGTGTGCTTATCCCCGCCTTCGGGGCACTGCGGTTTATCGACCGCTTCGGGCTGGAAGGCTTTTTCGGCGTGATCGGTAAAATTCTTTCTGTTCTTGCTATAATACTGAATTTTGCACTGATGATCGCTCTGTGGATCGTGCCGAAGGATGAAGCCACCGTGTTTGGCACGGTTATCATGCAGATCAAGACTTTCGGCAGTACGCTGTTCGGCGTCGTCTTTATCTTCGTTTTCCTGCCATTGCTTTCGGTTTACAGTGCGAAATATTCCTTTATTAAGCCGGGGCTTGCCAAAGTGCTTGCCTGTATTTTCGGCGGCTACGACATTATGCGCGGAGCCTTTGTAACAATGCCCATTATACTCAGCGTCGCTACCGGAGGCGGGGACACATCGATGGAGGGTGCAAGTCCGATTTTTAACAATATGTTCGGCATTGAGGCGTGCTTCCTTATGGCGATGCTGCTCGGCGGAATCCTTTGTGTTAAGACTGCCTTTGGTAAAAAGCTGGGTATGGTCGCACAATTCTGTCTGACAAAGGACGGCACGGCATCACTGCGCTGTCTGATGATGGCGGCACTCTCAACCGTGCTTGTATTCAGCATATCCCCCGCCGCAATCTTTATTGTATGGCTTGCGGCTGTTGCCGTTATACTGCTTGTTGTCGGAACATTTAGCGCTATGAATCCCGGCTACAACTATGAAGAGCTTAGGTCTATGGGCTACTCCGACTACGAGGCAAGAAAGCTGATACGAGAGACAAACGGCAGAATGACTGCCATATAAGGAGGTACAAAAATGACAGACGAAAAACGCAGTCGAATCAAAGAACTGGAAGAAATGCTTTCCTATCTTGTAAACGATTCAATGACGTTAGAGGAGAAGCTGAAAAGTCTCTCGGACGCGTATTGGGAGGCGAGTCATTCCGGCTACGGCGACGCTATGGCAAACAAGCTGATGTGCGGCGAAGAGGATGAGCAGACACTCCGCTGGGAGAAAAACTGCAAGAACAAATACAAAATCGACGCACTCTTTGACCTGCTCGGTGAGTTAAAGGAAGAAGGTGATAGCGGATGTTGACCTGCCCCTATTGCGGCTCATCCCGTTTGAAAACCACCGGCGGATACACCGGCAATCCATTTGACCGCAGAAAAGAAAAAACAATCTGCCTTGACTGCGGCAGAACGGTCGCAACAGATCCGGATTTAGCGGACTTGTTTCAAAGTGTTATCTGCATCGAAATGACGGCTGAGGGCGGCGGACTTGTCCGAAAGGCAAAGGCGGAATTTGCCTTTCAGGACGGCGAATACGATTTAAGCCGTCTCGAATACCCGCTTTGCCGATATAAGCGCTTAAAAATCAGCAAAGATACAGCGGACATAGACGGCGAGATTTTTGTAAGCATTACCGATGTGCCGTATGAAACAACAAGACAGTATACCGCTTACGCCCCCGATAAGCATCCGATGGCGGAAACGGTGAAGATCAGGATTTACAGCGATATAAAATAGGAGGAATCATTGTGAAAACAGTTAAATGTCATCGTTGTGGTAAAGAGTTGAGAACAGACGATTATAATACCGACGGAAAAGCATATTACTGCCAGTGGTGCGCACCGATAGCCCGTCAAGAAGAATGGAACGCACAGCACGGTGCTAAAGGTGGTTGGGTGGATAAGGACGGAAATGTCTATACAGAATACCGTGACGGTCGCATCGAAAAGAAAAGCTCAAAGCGTGTTACTTTTGAATTTTGGCGTGTAATTATCATTTTAGCATTTATCGTCACCGTAGCATTTGTCGGAATTCGCTATTATTCCTATTCTAAAAATGAAAGCAACCTGCTCGCACCGTTTGAAATTACGCAGACGGAATCCGGCGACGGTTCGAATGTCATAAGCACCGCGCTTTCGGGAAGCAGTACATATGAAATCTACGAATTGACCGTTTCTCCAAAGAAAGAGGGCTTTATATCGAGCATTTTCAGTTCTTCCTCCGATTGTGCCAAGACCTCTAATTTTACGGTGGACGGCAAAACAGTCTACCGCTACTATTTCAGCGGTTATGATTTCGGCACGGGGCTTGAGGGCGAGTTTTATCTCACGGATATAAACGCCAAACGGGCACTCATTGATGATGATCACGGCAAGGTCTATATGGAAGGCTCGGAGTTTTTCGGCAAACATATCGAAAAATTGGAGGCTTTTAATTCAGCTATGGTATTAAAACCTCTTACCGAAAAGGTATCGGGCGGCGAATACGGCATCAATTCGCAGTATTATGTTCTGAAAAAGGACGGCGTATCTTTAAGCTGTTCCGGGGACGGCAACCGCGTCAACGCCCTTGATGAAAGCGGCGAAGAAAGACTCAGCTATAAGGTGCAATACTATGAATCCTCTATGGGCAAATTACCGAATTATTTGAAATATGAAATTGTAGAGTAAATACAGACTGAAAGGAGAATGAATTATGGGACTTTTTGATAATATCGTTTTAGGACTGCTTGATCTGGTTGAAGGAAAAAATAAAAAACAAGATATGACATACGATGAAGCGCTTAACATTTTGTTGGAGGGAACGGCACCGATTAAGACACTTGAAAACGCAGATGTTAGTTTGATTCATTTTGGCAGTAAGACAAATCGATATGACCTTTGCAATCTTTATTCATGCCTTGGTAACCTTTGCGGACTTAAAAGTAACGAATCCGTCAATACTACAATTGACTTTGTGTTTTGTTTTGTAACAATGTCACTTGAAGGTCATACTGCTGAGGAAACCGAAGAAGGAATAAATCTGCTGGGTGAAATTTATCGTCGCCATCCGGATTTTAACCGTGAGGTCAATGAATTTGCTTTGAATGCACAACCGGATTACAAAAATTATTCCGGTATTTTACCTTACCTGTCGTTGGCGCATCTGTACGGTTGGGGTTATGAACCCAACGTGCAAAAGGCTGAAGAATATGTCGACAAGGCGGAGGCTCTTGAGAAAAACAAAATAACAGAGAATCTTCGTGCTCGTATCGAAGCCGTAAAAAACGGCAAATAAATGTCGCCGCTGCGGCGACCAAAAAATCCTCATGATACGCTATCATTGTGTTGTAAAGGAGGCGAATGCATGAAACCAGAAACAGTGCTTGGAATGAAATACGGCGAAGAGCCTACGGCAAAACTTAAGGAATGGATTAAGGAATATGCTGCCATTGCGGCGGAGTTTCCGGGTGCGGAGGATTTGGCACAAAGGCTCTCAAAACGCGCCGAAAAAGCCGGTGAGCTTATACTTGAGCGCGGCAAGCCGGAGCCGCCCTCATCGTCGCACGATGATATGTATTATATTGAGATGGCAAAGATCATGGACGATATGGACGCATCGTTCGACGGCGATTTTCCGCTGGGAAACGAAGCCGACGCGAGCTTTGCAGGCTGTTATTTTTCGGTTCCCGAACTCGCGGAAATGCAATGCGGACTGCATCATCTGATCGTCGCCGGGAGCTTTAACGGATATAACTTCGATGTGCTGGTACGAAAGGGATTTCTTGCCGAATTATATGAGGACTGGCCGGAGGCGGTACGCTGCTATGAGGGCGTATCGACAAGCAAGAGCGTGCAGGAGCGTGAATACGAATGCCGCCGCAAAATGGCGAATGAAGGCAAACGGTGTTATGAAAAGGCGCTTGCATTTATGGAAAGCGGCAAGTGGAGCGATGTGTTCGCGCCATTGAATCGAGCCGCCGATATGGGCAATCCCGACGCCATGGCGGATCTTGCCCTTGCCCGTGTATACGGTCAGTACGGCTGCGCAAAGGATTTGCAGGAAGCCCTCACGCTTCTGCGTGCAGCGGCGAAGAAGGACAACGCCCGCGCCTGCTTTGCGTTATGTCATTTACACGACAGCGGCGTATACGAGGTGCAAGCCGCCGAAGCCAAGGAAATGTGCGAAAAGGCGGCAGGGCTCGGAGATGAAAAGGCAAAAGCGCGGCTTGCAGACGGCTTTGACCTCCGCCCGATCCGTGAAATTTTGCAGGAGCAGATCGACAAAGGCAACATTGACGCCCTTTGGCAGATGGCACAGTTATGCAAAAAGAAAAATGATGAAACCGGTGCCGCCGGGTGGTTTAACAAAGCCATTGAAGCGGGGCAGGTTGACGCTCTGCTGAGCACGGCGGCGGTTTATCTTGACAAAAACGGCGGCTTTTACAATAAAGAACTAGCAAGACAGTATCTTCGCCGTGCCGCCGACGGCGGAAGTGTTCAGGCGATTATCGGCCTTGCCGATTCGGAGCTTGCAGACACAGATATCTCGTTTTGGCAGCAGGCGGCACGACTTCGGGATTTGGAATATCCCGAAAAACAGCCAAAGAGAAAAATCAGGAAGCAGCACAAAAAACAGATGGCGTGGTATCGTCTTGCCGCCGAAGCAGGCGATACCGACGCGATGAACGCTCTGAGTATGGCGTATCATCTCGGCTACCCCGAAACCCGTGACGACCGTGAAGCGTTTTTGTGGGCTTCACGTGCGGCGGATGCGGGCGACGGCTCGGCAATGTATCAGACGGCGTATTTGTATGAAAACGGCTTTGGCACGGACAGGGATATTGACGCGGCACTTCTCCTCTACACCGAAGCTGCCGAACAGGGCGTGTGCTCGGCTATGATAAGGCTTTATGAGATATACACCGAAGGTCTTTTACACATTCAGCCGGACGGTAAAAAAGCGGCACATTATCTGTGGCTTTCCGGCGAGGGACGGGATTAAAGGAGGCGCAAATAAAATGAAACTGAAAATCAAGGAAACGGCTTGGGGAATCAACCGAGTGGCGGGAGGCTACCATGAAAGAGTTACCGCCGATTTATGTTTCCCCTGTGAAGTCGGGGAGATCCCCGATTTCGGAAAAGGCAAGCGGCATTTTACCGTAGACGAGGTAACAGAAAACAGTATCAGCCTTTCGGTACACTGCGCCGATCCGAAATATAACAAAACATGGACAATAAACAAGGGTGAAGAAATAACCTATCGGCCGCGCTCCTTTGACGGCGGGTATTTCTATGAATTTAAACTGATTTAGGAGGTACGGCTATGAATGCGATCGGAATTAAAATAAAAAAGGCGGATGGAAATCACGACCCTTGTACCAGTAAGTTTTTCGGTGCGCCGGTACTTCCCGATGGGTGGCCGGAAATGTTTTCCGAGGACATTATCTTCTTTGGGCAGATACGGCTTTCGGATATCGCAGAGCTTGACACGGAAAACAAGCTGCCGCATACGGGCTATCTTTATCTTTTCCTCGATATTGAGATGTATCCCTATCAGGCGATGGCGTATTATTATGACGGCGAGCCGAATGTCGTTGTGGATGATTTCAACGAAGCGGAAGTGCAGTTTGCTCATTTGAACGAGGATTGGCTCATGAGCTTTGAGCCTGCCGATGAAGATTTTGACGGAACCCGTTTGTTCGGTGTTCCCTCCTCTGGCTATGAAACGGACGAGGAACTGCTGCTGCAATTCGATCCGCTGGCAGAAAGCACCGGCTTTCTCGACAATATCGACGGCTACGCCTACTTCTTCTTCGGCGAGGGCAGGAACCGTATTAACGGTATCCGCTTCGGCATTGACCGTTCATAAAAGGGAGTTTATATATGGAACGGTATTTTACAAAAGGCAGAAGGATCCCGCTGCAAAACGGGCAGTCGGCAGAGGTGATTGCAAAACTCGGCGAGGGCGGGCAAGGCACGGTGTACCGTGTCCGTGTGACCGGGCAGGAGTATGCGCTGAAGTGGTATCACAAAACCGCCCTGCAGAATCCCCGCCGCTTTTATCAGAATCTTGAAAACAATATCCGGCAGGGTGCGCCCTCCCCCGCCTTTCTGTGGCCGGAATTTCTGACAAAGGAAAGGGACGGCAGCTTTGGCTATGTCATGAAGCTGCGCCCGTCAAATTACAGGGAGTTTTCGGATTTTCTGCTGGCAAAGGTGCATTTTTCCTCTCTGTCGGCGGCGGCTAATGCTGCGCTGAATATCACCAACGGCTTTCGGGAGCTGCACCGAAAAGGCTTTTCCTATCAGGATCTGAACGACGGGAACTTCTTTCTTGATCCCGAAACCGGCGAGACGCTCATCTGCGACAACGACAATGTGGCACCCTACGGAGAGAGCCTCGGCATTGCCGGGAAAGCACGGTATATGGCGCCGGAGGTGGTGCGGAATATCAAGCGCCCGGATGTCATGAGCGACCGATTTTCTCTGGCGGTTGTGCTGTTCCGCCTTTTGTTTCTCGATCACCCGCTGGAGGGAAAGCGTGTGGTGGAGCACCCTTGTCTGACAGAGGAATTGGAGCTGAAATTTTATGGCAAAGAGCCGGTATTTATTTATGATAAAACGGATGATTCCAACCGCCCGGTACACGGCATCCATGCGAACGCGTTGCGCTTTTGGCCGGTGTATCCCAAATTCATTCGTGAGCAGTTCTTGAAAGCATTTTCCAAGAACGCTATGAACGGGCAGGAGCCCCGCCCTACCGATAACGATTGGCAAATCGTCTTTACACAGCTTCGGGACTGCATCGTGAAATGTCCCTGCGGTGGGGAAACATTCCTGAATCTTGACGGCGACAGCTTATGTATAAATTGCGGCCTGAAAATTCCGAGACCGCCTGTGTTATCGTCGCAGAATCGCTATAAAGTTGCCCTGTTCCCCGGCATAAAGCTCTACCGCTGTCACACCGACCGGGACAGCGATGATTTCAGAGAAATCACCGGCGAGGTGATACGAAGTATTAAAAATCCGGCAATATGGGGACTTCGGAATCTGAGCGATGAAATCTGGAACGCCGAGAGCAGGGATGGAACGCAAAAGCCGATTGCTAAAAACGAAGTGATGGTTGTAACCAAAACAAAACAGATTCATTTTCCAAACTGCGCTGGGATGATCGAATAAGGAGGTTTTTACATATGGCAAATATATATGAAGGTGCGGTGGAGGTTTCCCGCAGAACAATGACTCTTTTCTTTATGGTGGATGCCTCCGGCAGTATGGACGGCTCAAAAATGGGAACGCTCAATTCCGCCATTGAGGAGGTTATTCCCGAAATACGAAAAATATCCGGCGAAAATGCCGACGCGGCAATCAAAATCGCTGTGCTGGAATTTTCAAGCGGCACAAGATGGATAACCCCCGCTCCCATGGACGCAGAGGACTTCACCTGGAGCTTTCTCACTGCCGACGGACTGACCGATTTCGGTGAGGCTTGCAAGCAACTCAACGAAAAACTGTCCCGTAAAGCCTTTATGGGCGATGTGGCCGGTTCCTTTGCACCCGCTATTTTTCTGCTGTCGGACGGCGAGCCTACCGATGAATATGCATCATCCCTCGCAAAGCTCAAAGAGAATAACTGGTTCAAAAAGGCCATCAAGGTAGCGGTCGCCATCGGCGAGGATGCGAACCGTGATGTACTTGCCGAATTCACAGGTAATAAAGAAGCGGTGCTTACCGTGCATACGCCGGAAGCGCTCACCAAAATGATTCGTTTCGTTTCGGTTACTGCATCCCAAATCGGATCAAAGTCCAGCGGTGTCGGCAAAGGCGGCGTGGACGAGGCTGCAAACAAGCAGGATGAGATGATTGACAAAATAAGCGAGGTAAAAGCCGCCGAGCCGGATGACGACGGTGATCTGGAATGGTGACGGACTATCGGGCGTTTGGTATGACGGTGATCGGCGCTTCCCACATAAAAAGCGGCACCGTCTGTCAGGATTTTTCCTTAAGCTGTGAATTACCCGACCGCAGAATTTCCGTCGTATGTGACGGTCACGGAGGAGCCGATTATTTTCGCTCGGACAGGGGCAGCCGCTTTGCCGCGGAAGCCTTTACCGAATGTATGAAGGATCCCGATGTCATAAGCGTCCTTTCGGCAGCCGCCACGCAAAAACAGCAGTCCATTCGCATAGAACAGCTCATAAAAAGCATTATTGCCCGCTGGAACGAGCTTGTGGAACGGGACATAAAGGAACAATCCTTCGGCGAGGATGAACTAAGCGACGTATCGGAAAAGGCGCGAAAAAGATACGAAACAGGACAGCGCCTGCAATCGGCATACGGCACGACACTCATCGGCGTTATGCTGGCAGAAAACTTCTGGCTGGGACTGCAGATCGGCGATGGAAAGTGCGTGGCCGTATCGGAAACCGGTGAATTTACACAGCCGATTCCGTGGGACGAGGAATGTTTTTTGAATGTCACCACCTCTCTTTGCGACGAAAATGCTGCCAAAGAATTTCGGTTTTGCTTCAGCCGCACCTTGCCCGCCGCTGTATTTATCGGCAGCGACGGAATTGACGATTGCTTTACCGGGGATGAAAGGCTGTATGATTTTTACCGCGTGACGCTGAAATCTTTTGCGGAGACGGATGAGGAAACCGCCATAGCACAATTAAAGGAGTATCTGCCGACTCTTTCCGAAAAAGGTAGCGGTGATGATATGTCGGTGGGCATTCTCGTCAACACAGACCTTGTCTGTAAGAGCGAATCGGTGTACAGAAAATAACAGAATAAAAATAAGGCGAGGTGTGAAATGAACGATAACGGCTCCAAGTTTTATTATTCCCGTCTGACGGACGGTGAGAAAAATCTATATGATCGGATATGCGAAGCGCTTCTTCGCTTTGAACCGGCGTTATCACTTCACGCCGGTATGGGCAAAGCGTTTACGGTAGACACGGGGAAGATTATGACCGCCGTACTGTTTGACAATCCGGTTTTCTTCTATCTCAATCGACATCGGGTAATCGTCAAGCAAACGCCAATGTATATTCAGTTGATTTTTCAGTATGACTACACGAAGGAAGAAGCCGAACAGCTATGGGCAGAGGTAGAAAGAAAAGTAGATCTATTTATAAAAAACCGCATAAAGCCAGATATGAGTCCGCTTGCCAAGCAGCTCAGTGTGCATAATTTTCTGTATTCCATCCATATGGCCGAGGAGCCATTTGACAGCGACTGCTTTTCGGTGGTCGGTGCATTGCTCCGCGATCGGTGCGTCTGCGAAGGATTCGCCAAGGCATATAAACTGTTGTGCGACAGACTTGGAATAGCCTCAATTGTGGTTGTAGGAGAGGCTTTACACGAAAACGGGCGGCGGGAGCCTCATTCCTGGAACATCACCCGTATAAAAGGTGTAACCGCCCATACCGATGCAGCCTGGGATTCCCGTTTCGGCGGAGCGGCTTATGATTATTTTAATCTGTGCGATGCCGACATTGCCGCCGATCACTGCTTTGATACCGAGCTTTATCCGAAATGCGTTCCCAATAAAATCAATTATTTCTATAAAAACGGACTGATTGCGCGGGACGAGGACGAACTGCGAAAAATAATAGCCTACCGAGCGGACGAGCCTTACTACTCGGTCAAGCTGCTGTTTCCGTTTTCAAAAGAGCGCCTTGACGAATTTTCCTTTGGTATAGGTATGCTTCGCTATAACGCTGCCCAGAATATCATCGGATTTATCAAGGCTATGATAGAATAGACCTATAAACGGGAGGTATACTATGCCCATTTCCATGCAGGAATTAAACAGAATCGTAAAGCTTCACGGCATTATTGAAGGCCATAAGGAGCACAGCCACGCAGCGCCCACCTATAAAGACAGCCCTTATCTTGCCGAAATGGCGCAAATTGCGCTTGCCCCCCGTGACCACGATATAGAAACGCTGGAAGAAATCATTCCGACGCTTTGGTATCTTACCAAATGTTATGACAAAATGTGCCGGGCGGGAATGTCCGTGAAATATTACACACCGCTGCTTCAAGCTCATACAGAGCTTATGAAACTCAGAGAATATGACAGTGAGGACATGGAACGGTTGGAAAACTGCTTTTATCTGGCGGTCAAGGCAAGAAATTATTATGAACCTGACGATTGCTCCGACCTTGTCGCAATCGTGTCCGGCAGTCTGCCGGATGAAAGAATCCGTGAATTGCTTCTCTCAGCGCAGGAAAACCGACGGGGATTCATCAAAAACGATCCTGTTGAGAAAACGGAGAAATACCTTGCGGTGATTGACAAGGTGGAGGAAAAGATAGAAAAAACCAAACAGATGGATTTCTGTCTGGAATACTGGAGTTTAAAAGCTCGGTTCTTGTTTGAATACGGCATCCTCTGGCGCTCCCCGGCGCAGCTCAATCTGGGTGTAATGTTCGATTAAAAATGCCTGCATTTGAAACAGCGGCAACTGCATTTTATTTATAAATTATTTCTGCATTGATATACGCAGAATAAACAATAATAATGGGGACGGCAGTCAAACCATCCCCAAGTTCATCTATGTATTATATATAAGCTCACGTAATACGATTTCGTTTGCTCTGATTCGTATGTTATTCATTTGGCGAACCCATTCCATTTGATTCTCTGCCTTGAGCTGTTCTGTTATACCCTCACGCTCTGCCATCTGCTTAATCAGCCGGGAACACATTTCTTCTGCCTGTTTGTCAATATCAGCAAGGTAACTATTCAATTTGCCACTGAGCTGCAAGCCGGAGAGAAGAACCCGCTTGTTTTCTCGCAGATAATTCAAGTGCCGCTGTCCCCATATACCGATATGCACCTGTTCTTCCTCCGGTAGTTTCAGACACGGCAAGTAATAGTTGCCCTGTAGCTCATACCATAGCCCGTTGCTTTCGTTATATTTGTACTTTTCCATATTATCTTGACCTCCTTAAAATCTTGTGCTATCATCATATCAAAGAGACGCAACGTCGGCAAATGTACGGGGAAATATGTGAGCCTTCAGCCGGATTTTAAGTGTGAAATTTTAGGTTGGTTAAGAACATCCGCACCACCCTAAAAAGCTCGATTTTATCGAGCTTTTTCTTGTTTTTGAGCAAAATAAAGTTGGCAGACGCATAACATAAGGTGATGATTTTGTCGTTTATATTGTACAAATTATCACACTTCAATTTAGCTATAATCACTAAATTGAAAATTACTAATGTTATGCGTCTGCCAAAGTTTTATGCTGTAAATGTACTCTCTGTAAGATTGCCATTCTCGTCATAGCAATCCTTATGCTTTCGAAATTTTGCATTTAACTTAATTTTGATTTTCAGCTTTTTGTCTTTTTCGAAGATAATTATTTTATTCACAAGTAGTCTGAGGTTTGCGTCGCTGATCGCTCCCTCCTTGATAATTTCCTCGATGATTTCAACGCTGTCTTTCATTTCAGCTTTGCGCTTTTTGATAGCGGAGTTGTAATCCTGAATGGACTTAATTTCATCCTCAAGTTTTTGAATGTCCGACTCGCATTTTTCAAGCATTTCTGTGTAGATATCTGCGTGTTCCCTATCCCTGATTCTCTCAAGCAGGATTTCCTTTTGGTCAGATTTGCGCTGTTCAAGGCTTGTATTGAGATGTTTCAGTTTATTAGTAACTGTACCCCTGTTGCTCATCCATTTCTTGACATCTGATTCTATTGATTTGTAATTTGCAAGCGCTTCATCCTTGATTGACACAAGCTCATTATAAATCAGCTTGTCTAAATATTCTTCGTCAATTCTATGTGCCGTGCAGTGTTCTTTACCATAGCGATGATATCCGTTGCAGTTGTATTCGATGCGTTCTGTTTTATCTTTCCACTTACGCTTTTTGCATACGAATGTACAACCGCAGTCACCGCATTCTATCAGTCCTGTGTATCGGTGGCAGGGATTACTTGAACTCGCTCGGACATTATTATTACGCTTTGAAGATAATAAAAATTGCACCTGTTTCCATTTATCCTTTGAGATAATGGCAGGTGCAAAATTTTCGTGTTTGAATTGTTCTTCCTCAGGCAAAGCCTTTTTGATATGATTAATTTTACTGGTATAAGTCTTGTGACAGGTGACTGTTCCTATGTAAAACTCATTCTGCAAAATCCGTTTTACCGTTGTGTTAACCCATAAGTACCTGCCAGTAATTTCAGGTTTGTTGCAGGGTAATTTCTTGTTGTACATTTTGTTTTGATAATACTGCGGTGATTTTATGCCTTCATCATTCAGCTTTTTGGCTATTGCTTTTAAGCCGTAGCCTGATAGGTAGAGGTCATATATCTTTCTGACAATCTCCGCTTCTTCCTCGACTATTAAAATTTCATTGGTGTTCTTATCCTTAAAATATCCAAGCGGTACTGTAATCACAATTCCGTTTTTTTGTTTCTGCTTGTAGCCTGCACGGATTTTCTTTGAAATATCACGAGCGTACATATCGTTGAAAATCCCCTTGAAGCCTATCATCAGGTCATCATCTTCATTGCTTGTGTCAATGTTTTCTGTAACCGACAGCACCCTGACATCGTGTTCACGAAGATAATCAATAAACATCGCCGTCTGCGTTCTGTGTCTGCCGAGTCGGGATAAGTCTTTCACGATGATTGCATCAATCGCCTTATTCTCAACCTGTTCATAGATTTTGCTTATACCCTCACGATTGAAGTGCATACCACTTACATTATCATCAAAAGACTCACCAACAATTTCGTGATTATTTGCATTTGCATATTCTACTAAAATGTTTAGCTGATTGTTAAGAGAATTGAGTTCAGCATCTTCATCTCTTGATAGCCTGTAATACAGCCACACCTTCATAATCATTCTCCTCTCATTTGTTATTTGAATGTTGTGGTCACACCACCTCGGTGCAACCACAACATATCACGAAGTTTTTATAATATCCAGCTCTTATGCTGACTTTTTTGAATTAATTTTATCATCATAGTAATCAGGCAACAGATTATTTTCCGTAAGATAATCTTTGATTATACTTTTCAGAAAAGTATTAAACTGTTCATCCGTTCCTACATAATCAAATTCAACAGATTCGACAATAATAGGATTTTCTTTACGTGCCATACGTCAACACGGCACAATGCTTAATTATTTTTCTATCATCGCTCCTTTACCACTGGAATTTTTATACTAAATTTATACATAATAAAATCCTCTTTTCTTAAATAAACTTACAGGTTCATATTAAATCCGTTATCTTCTTTAATTTTTTCTTCAACCTCAATTTCCTCGTTACTATCAGAAATAATATTCATAAACATTCCGGCAACTGAACCTATGAAAGCACCTATATCACTTCCATTTTGCTCAGCTGTAATCCGCTTTCTGCGTTCTTCTTCATCCCCCGAATCATCATCAATTATACGAGAAAGTGATTCAGCAAGAGAGTTGATACTGCCGAGGACAGTATGGTTATTGCTATCCATTTTAGAGTTGTCAGGAGTGTCGACTTCTTCACCATTTCTGATATCGCTGACTCCAGTTGTTGACCTTTTTGCAAGGTATTGTTCAAAAACTGCTCTTGACTCTTCCCAGCCTGTTCGATAGATTTCGTCATCTGAGTTTGCACCGACCTGATTTCTTTCAGAGTCTGTTCCGAAATTTTCTTCAGCTCCGCATGACAACCCTTCGAGATCAATTCCATATTGTCTTTGTTGATTTCCAGAATTCTCTCCAGATATTGCACCATCTGGTCGTCCGTTGAGATTTTTGAAATCATATTGTACAGCTCCGGCTGAAAGGTTATTGCCGTTCTCAACAGGGTGAGTTCTTCCTCCCTGACCTGTGACGGAATCGAAATCATTTTCGTTTCTCCCGAGAGTAGCTCTATCGCTGTCAGCGAGTTGCTGTTCCTCTGCTTGAGATTTTCCAAAATATTGTTCTTGCCTGTATCTGAATTCATTTTCCATACTTCCTTTCAAATATTTATCGTTGTGCAGTTTAATATCTCTGCACTTCATTTTATTCGGGCATTGATAGGTGATGTATTTCCTGCCATCAGTCCAAGTCACCGAATAACCCATAATTGACATTGCGTTTATGAAATCCTCCTTGCTTCCGCTTATGTTCATAGCTTTGTCTATGTCATTCATCAGTTTGAATTTCCAGCTCTGACCTTTGACTGCGGTGCGGTATTCTCTTGTAAAGATTTTAATACCGTTCTTGCTATAAGCCTCAAGAGTTGAAAGGCTATGCTGTCTGCAAATTTCATCGCTCAATGCTCGTAATGATTTGAGTGTGTTTGGATTCTGACGGAGTTTTTTACCATTCTCAAAGCTGACAGAGTTGATAACAAAGTGAGAGTGGATGTGTTGTGCATCACAATGTGTTGCAACCAAAACTTCATATCCTGTCCACGCTTTCTCAGCAAACTCTAATGCAACCTCATGAGCTTTCTGCGGAGTAATATTTTCTTCGGGTGAGAAGGATTGAACATACTGGTAGAAATTCATACCGTCCGTCTTTTTATACGATTTCTTTGTTGCTAGGAATTCTGAAAAAACATTCTCACCGTCACAGTTAATTCCGCTGATAAGTCTTTGATTTAAAATTTCATCGTAAACTTTTTTGTCCTGACAACAGTAATCAATTACACCTTTCATTGCACTGATTGATTGTTTTGACTCACGAATATATGTCACGGTCGCCATCACTTTTCCTCCGACAGTTTTATGATTGTGTCATAGATTTTTCTTTGCATAGCAATCATCTCACTAAAGTTGTAGGAATTAAAAGCACCACTGTTTATCTTTCTTGTTATCTGATTAAGATTGTTTCCAATCCTTTTCAGCTCAACTAGTAACGGTTGTAAATCAATAACTTTTATTTCGGTATGCAATGAAGATTTCAAAATATATTCAGTCAATGTCAGATGAGCTTTCTTTGACTTTTTACAGATTGCAGATTTTTCAGCTTGAGTTAATCTGATACTTAAGGTTTGATTTCTCTTACGATTTTCTATTTTTATGCACCTCCGTATTAATGTGGGTCCGGGCTTCGCTCGGTTTTATGCGTTCGGCGGACAGCCGGGCGCTCTGCTTGCCCCGGACAAGTCCGGGAAATGAAGCCCCAACCTCAGCTCCTAAAAATAAAGTTTCAATTTTGCCGTAAATTCGCCCAAATTTCGATTTTTGCTTTTAGTCGGGTGCTTTCTCGCCCTCTGCAAAACAATCGCACAAATCGGCTCACATTGGCTAACACGGCTCGTCAGGGTCGCAAGTGACGAAAGAAACGCAAGTTTTGGCACTAATAATATTTCCGTCATTTAAGGCACTTGAGTCACTATCGGGCATATAGTGAACATTTACAAACCTTTTACCGTTACTTCTGTATGAGCTAAAGTAAATGTTATTGCTCTCTAATTCGTAACGCCATTTATTCATCATCTGTTTTAACGCTTTTGCAGAGATTTCCTTACGGCAGAAAGAATTATATTCTTCTGTGAACTCAGAGTTTGTCCCCTTGAAAACAATCTTTTGTTTCATAAATTCAATTAACGAATTCATTTCTTCCGGCAAAAGTATTTCAGGACTTTCTACACTGTCCGAAACTAAATCCCATATATGATTGTCTTTTGAAAAGTTCAGCTCCAACTCTCTGTATTCAATATCTCTGCCCGTGCAAATCATTGTTGCATTGTTCTGACTGCGTTTACTCTTATCAAGAATAAATGTTGTATCAACCGCACCGCTGATTCCTGTTGTGCCTGAGATTTTATTCAGAGGATCATTGTCACCTTGCTTGCGCAGATGATGTACAAGCAGAAGAGAAATTTTCAGCTTGTCCGCTAATCTTTTCAGTTCCTCAATTTCTTGATAATCATTTGCGTAAGTAGTATCCTTATTTTTACTTCGTATCATCTGAAATGTATCTATGACAACCAGAACCGTATCGTTTTGCTCTGCGATAAACATTTCAATCTGTTCTGTGAGTCCGTCCGACATCGAACAAGATGAAGTTGCAAAGAAAACGTTGTTCGGAACTTCATCTGTAATCTCATTCAGCCTTTGTTGAATTCTGCTCAGGTTATCCTCAAGACAAAGATACAAGGTAGTTCCCTTCGCTGTTTTAAAATTCCACACCTCCTCTCCTTTGGCTATGCGAACGCACCAGTCAAGCACTAACCACGATTTACCTATCTTCGGAGCACCGCAGAGCAGAGATACACCCTGCGGTAACAGCGAGTCTATGCAAAAGCTTATTGGCTTGATTCGCATATCCATTAATGTTTCACCGTCAATGACAGTAAGCTTTTTGTTGTTACGCACTATAACTACTCCTTCCATAAAATATTGAAAGCTTTTTGCTCCCAATATATAAATGTCAGAAATTTTCAAAAATCCGTAAAAGTACGTGACAACACAATTTGCTTTCCTATGCACTTGTGATTTCATTTGCAAAGTGATATAATATAAACGGAGTTGATACTATGGACTTAAAGGACAATGTGCTGAAAAAGCTGAATACTACTAATCTTTTTAGAATCACATATAGAAAAGATAAGTTTACAATCAGCGATAAGGAATATCCTATCGGTTACACAAGTTTTCTTGTAATGGACACCGACAGTCGCTTTATTGATGAAAGTATTTTTGAAGATTTAAAAAATTTCACAGAAGAATTATTAAATAAGGATTTTAACAGAACCGATTTTTTAAATTATCGTGCAAAAATAATTTCAGTTATTGATGTTTTGAGTCAATATGAAATCTTTAAAATATTTGACATCAAGAAATGCAAAGAAATAATCAATGAGTTTTTCACAGAAGAGAAAATCAAACTTTATGAGGAATATGAACGATTCACAAAGAATGAATATAGAATAAAGATTTCAGAAAAATTAGACGAGTTAGTCAAAGCATCTGTTGATTTAGAAACGGCTTTCTTAATCGGTTTCTTTATTTCATCAGCTGTAAAGGAAGTAAAATATTATTCATCTGTCGTGTTTCAGATTACAAATAAAATAGTAAAAAATAACGCACGAACAAAAGCAGAACTCGCAGAAGCATTCAGCGATTTTATAAACGACCAGTATATAAATTTTATATTTGACGTTAACAGCCACCCATTCGGCACGAGAGCAACAATAATCCCTGTGGTAGAGTCTGAAAACGGCACAAGTAAGATTTACCGGAAGGTTTATTACAATAATCTGAAAGACTTTCTGATGACGGATTTATTTGAAGGCTACATTCACGGTCACTATCTTTGGAGATGCGATATCTGCGACAGATATTTCTTTATGACCACAGCTCGCAATCAACTGTATTGCAGTACGGTAAATAAGAAGTACGGTGTGCCTTGTTCGTACATTGCAAAACACCCGGAAGTCACAAAAAGGAAAATGAAAAAGCAGAGAAAATCTGACAGCCCATATTATGTTCTATGGAAAAATCGTTACGATTCTATCCGTAAAAATAAAAGCCTTAGCAAATACAGTGCGAATGTATCTGCCAAGGCAAAGGAGCTTATTGATTATTATTTCAATTTGGCTAATGTTGATTTTGACTATGCCGAAAATCAATACGAGAAAGATATGGAGCTTTCAAAAATTTATGAGGAGGCTATGAAAGATTAAGGAAAATAAAATGTATCAGCTTGATTATGTTCCAATCAAGCCTGCTAACTTGAATGATTATTTTGTACGCTACAAAGAAACAAAGGACGAAAAATACTTTAATGAATTTCTCTATTTTTATGAGCCTGTACTCAACAGAAATGCCCAACTGTTTATAAATAAATACAGCTTGGATAATAACAGAATTAACGACTTGAAACAAATCTTTTCATCTCTGCTGTGGAGCGAACTGCAAAGCTATGATTCGGATATACCTTTACTACAGCTCATAAAATATAAAGCGCTCAAAGCTTGTCACGAATATGTCCGTACCGTCTGCGGTAATGTACATATCGACAATAATAACCTGTATCAGAATTTACGGAAAGTAGCAATGCTGTACTCGCTACAACCGAATGACAAACCTCTTGAAGATGCAGTCACAGACATTGCAAATGAATTAAATATTTCTGAAAATACAGTCCGTAACTGCATTATTGTTTCGACTCAATTCAAGCAGAATAGCAATCTTGATATTCACAATAAAGATAATGAAAATTATTTTATTTCTTCAATCACTGATATTGAGATAGATACACTGTCCCCCGAAGAAATATATTTCAAAAACGAACAGCAAGAAAAGTTGAAAACGGCTTTGAGTAAACTCAAACCACAGGATTTAAGGCTGATTGAGTTAGTCTTTGGCATATGTCCCGACTGCCTGAAAAGCAAGGAGAAAACAACAACCCGTGAAGCGTCATTGAGAGTTGGTCTGACAGCCGAAGGTGCAGAAAAAAGATTAAAGAAAATCTTGAAACAATTAAAAGAAGATTTTCAAAAACAACTATGATATAAACCACACTCTCGATTTGTTATTTGATGCAATATTTTTAGTGTTTTGATTTTTAAATTAATTGCTACATTCCAGCTTTTATGATAGAATTTAAGTAAGATTTTGAAAATTATATAGGTGAACTTATTATGATAAAACCAAAGAAATTACAAAAGGGCGATAAAATAGCAATAGTATCCTTGTCAAGCGGTATTATGGGCGAGGATTTTTGCAGGCACGAATTAGAGATAGCATTAAACCGCTTAAGAGGTTACGATTTAATGCCTGTAGTGATGCCAAATGCTTTAAAGGGTTTTGAATATCTGAAAAATCACCCTGAAAAGCGTGCTGATGATTTGAAGTTAGCTTTTTCAGATAAAGACATAAAAGCCGTAATTTGCTCAATCGGCGGTGTGGATACATACAAGCTTACACCATATCTCATGAATGACAAAGAGTTCATAGAGAATGTTAGAAAACACCCGAAAATTTTCACTGGGTTTTCAGACACAACAATCAACCACCTGATGTTTCATAAAATCGGTATGAGTACCTTTTATGGTCCTAATATTTTATGCGATCTTGCGGAGCTTGATAATGATATGCTTCCATACACCAAAGAATACTTTGAGCTTTTCTTTAATTGCAGTGGAAGTTTTGAAATAAAGTCCTCTGATACTGTTTATTATGACAGAAAAAGCTATGGAAAAGAAGAAATTGGAAAGCCTAGAAAATCTACTAAAGAAAATTTCGGTTACGAGATTTTAAACGGTAGTGGAGTTGTAACAGGACAGTTGCTCGGCGGTTGTATTGAGAGCATTTACGAAGCCTACAACAGTTGCAGATACGCAGATGAATTTGACGTGCTAAATAAATACGATATCTTGCCAAATGTTGAGGATTGGAGAGGCAAAATTATGTTTCTTGAAACAAGTGAAGTAAAGTCTTCACCTAAAATGCTTAAAACAATGCTCGATTTCTTTATGAATAAAGGTATATTCAATCAAATCAACGGTTTGATTGTCGGCAAACCCTTCGATGAAATTTATTATGATGAATATAAGGTTGTATATAAAGAAGTGTTCAAAGGTACAAATGTTCCCGTTATGTATAATCTTAACTTTGGTCATTGTCAGCCGAGATGTATTTTACCTTATGGCATAACAGCAGAATTGAATGTTGATTATAGAACTTTAACAATACTTGAAAATACATTTAATTAGAGATTGAAATATGGATATTTGGAACAAATTATGCGAAAAAGCAAAGCAGGAGTACCATCCTGAAGATGTATCTCCGTTTGTTATGGCTCATCACGTTGTATGCGCTCTGGAAGCTGAAAACGGAGAGATATTCACAGGCTTTTGCATTGAAAGCTGCAGCGGAGTTATGAATTTATGTGCTGAGCGAGTAGCTGCACTTAATATGTATATGAACAGCTGACAGACTGTTGTAATCTGATTGCATTTATGGATAAAGCCCCATACGGCGAGGGTGACGGAATACCCTGCGGAGTATGCATAGAGTTCTTTATGCAGCTTAACGAGAAAAATGAAGATATGGAAATAATGACTGACTTTAAAAAAGGGAGACTGTGATATTGAAAGAGATTACTCCATTTTGGTGGGGTAAGGAATGCTATAAAAATGCAAAAAAGGACAGTTGATATATGAACTTATTTGGTGGAATAATTTAAATATATATTGTTGAATGTGCATAATTACGGTGATGAAAATGATTAGAGAAATCAAAACAGACGAACTAAACAAGTTACTTGAATTATATACGCATTTGCATGAACTTGGTGTTCCTGAGCATAGTGAACATTTAGAGAAAACTTGGAATGCAATTTGCAACGATGAAAATCATCATATTATTGTTTGTGAGGTTGACGGCAAAATTGTTTCTTCCTGCGTGTGCGTTATAATTCCGAATCTTACAAGAAATATCCGACCCTATGCTTTTATAGAAAATGTGGTTACTCACGCTGATTACAGAGGTAAAGGCTACGCAACAGCCTGCCTGAATTATGCAAAGGAGCTTGCACAGAAAGCGGATTGCTACAAAATGATGTTGCTCACAGGCTCTAAAAACGAAGGTACACTTAACTTCTATAAAAGAGCAGGCTACAATTGCACTGATAAAACAGCGTTTATACAATGGTTGTGAGGAATACAATGGACATAAAGCTTATAGTAGCTGAATTTAAGGATTTGAATACTATCTTGCAAATGCAAAAAGAAGCGTTTGCGGAGCTATACGAAAAATATCAAGATACAGAAACAAGCCCTGCCACAGAAAATTACGAAGATATACTATTTCGCTTCAACCAACCCGAAACGACATACTATTTCATAACGGCAGATAATATAAAGGTCGGCGTGATTCGAGTTGTTGATTTTAAGGACGGTATTACAAGAAAAAGAATATCTCCGATTTTCATAATGCCCGAATACAGAAATAAAGGATACGCTCAGCAAGCGATAAAAGAAGCAGAGCGTATTCACGGAAAGCATCATTGGAAGCTCGACACTATCTTGCAGGAAAAAGGCAACTGCTATTTATATGAAAAGCTTGGCTATCATAAAACTGGTAAAACAGAGATAATCAATGATAAAATGACGATTGTATTTTACGAGAAGGATTGAAATATGGAGACAGTAGTGAGATTTTATGATACAGTGGACGATAGCTTAATAAAATTCGCTGTTATCGTAGCAAAAACAAATGGCAAGTGGGTATTCTGCAAACATAAAGAGCGTGATACATACGAATGCCCCGGCGGTCACAGAGAAGCAGGAGAAGCCATTGACGATACAGCCAAGCGTGAATTATACGAAGAAACCGGAGCGATAGATTATGCGATTCAGCCTGTCTGCATTTATTCTGTAACGGCTCCCGATAACTTTGATGGTAAAGAAACCTTTGGCAAACTCTATTACGCTGAGATAAAGAGCTTTGAAAGTGAACTTCACAGCGAGATTGAACGAATTGAATTCTTTGAGGATCTGCCGACAAATTGGACTTATCCTCGGATTCAACCTTTGCTGTTAAAGGAGATTATAAACAGAGAATTTGTAGATGCGTTGATAAAATGATGAGTATTATTAAATGGATTTTCTTTGATATTGGCTCAACGCTGGTTGATGAAAGTGTTGCTTATAAAAACAGAATCGAAAGAACGATTTCAAATACTGATGTCAGCTATGATGAGTTTTATCAGAGAATGGTCGAGATTTCAAAACACAATCAAAATGGCTACCATAAGGCACTTGAATATTACGGCTTGACTATGGCTCCTTGGAACAGTGATGACGAATTTGTATATCCTGAAGCGGAAGAATGTTTAAGAAAGATAAGCAAGAAATACAAAATCGGAATTATTGCCAATCAGGTCTTTGGAAGTGAAGAACGATTAGAAAAAATCGACTTACTTAAATACATAAACCTTGTTGTTGCTTCTGCCGAGGAGGGCTTTGAAAAGCCTGATTTGCGTATCTTTGAAATTGCTCTTAGTAAAGCAGATTGCAAAGCAGAAGAATCGGTAATGGTCGGTGACAGGCTCGACAATGATATTGTTCCTGCCAATAAAATCGGAATGAAAACCGTATGGATTAAGCAAGGCTTAGGAGGACTTTCTACGCCTATGACACAAGATGAACAACCAAACTTCACAATTAGCAACTTAAGCGAATTATGTGCATTGGAAGATATTTATGATACGAAAACCATATCCAAACGGTAAATTAAATGCGTTCAATGTAACTTATGATGACGGAGTGTTGCAGGATATCCGTTTTGTAGCATTTCTCAATTTCGGATATATGGAGAAAGAGTTATGAATTTAACAATTAGAAAAATGCATCCAAACGAATACCCTCTGCTTGACGATTTTTTATATCAGGCAATTTATCAGCCTGATACATCGGACTTAGCACCAAAATCAATTATCAATAAGCCCGAGCTTCAGGTTTACATAAAGGACTTTGGAAAGCAAAAGGATGATTATTGCTTTTGTGCTGAAGTTGACAACAAAGTTGTCGGAGCTGTATGGGTGCGTAATATCAATGGATACGGCAGTGTTGACAATGTTACAGTTGAGTTTGCTATCTCGGTTTTTGACAAATATCAAAGAATGGGGATAGGCACTGCACTGATGAACAGAATGCTTGAACATCTGAAAGAACTGAATTATCCAAAAGCCTCTCTTGCTGTTCAAAAGGAAAACTACGCTGTACGAATGTATCTTAATATCGGTTTTGATATCGTTGATGAAAACGAACAGGAATATATTATGATACATAGGTTAGGTTACGAAAATGACAAATAAAGATATATTAGAAATCGCATTACAGCAGTCGGCGTATGACTGCAACTGCGAAACAAAAGATTTTTTAGCTGAACACAACATTGTGTCGATATCCAAAGCAAACCCAAAAGCAAGGAAGTATATACCTTTTCCGTTGGAGTGTGCTTAATAAATAAGTAAATGTATCAGTACAGAAAGGAGAAATAATAATGCGATACGGCTCAATTTATTTGGTGGTTAAAGATTTTCATAAATCTCTTGATTTTTATGAAAAGCTCTTGGATATGAAGGTAAGTGCAAGAAACGGAGAACGCTTTGCTGTTTTCAATAACGATGGCTTGAATATCTGCCTTTTTAACGGCTATTATGATGCCGAACATCCTGAACAAATGGAAACAATAGGCGCATCGTATCCGATATATGATGATTCAGTAGCTATCGTAAACAGCGAAAACAACAGAAAAGTATTTATCAATTTAGATGTGCCTGATTTACAGGAAGAATACGATAGAATTGTTAGTTTAGGTATTGCAACCGAATTAACGCCTATAAGATATCTGAATGTATTTTCTCCTTACTGGTATTTTACGTTTATGGATCCAGACGGAAATCCTATTGAGATAACAGGAGGATATAAGGAGGAAAATTGATTATTGATTTTAGGAGTGTGTTTTATATGAAAAATCTTGGAACAGTAACACTTGAAACAGAAAGACTGATACTTCGTAAAACAAAAAGCGATGACGCTGAGCCGATGTTTAGAAACTGGGCAAATGATGAGAGAGTAACCAAATATATGACTTGGCCGCCATATGAAAGCGTTGAGCAATTAGAAACTACATATCACAAATTTTTGCTGGATAACCAGGATAAGCTCGATTTTTATGACTGGAAAATAGAGCTGAAAGAAATCGGCAAACCTATAGGTGCAATCAGCGTGGTACAACTCAGAGAGGATATCGAAGCCGCTACAATCGGATATTGTCTTGGTTATAATTGGTGGCACAAAGGCATAATGAGCGAAGCTTTTAAAGAAATAATCAGATTCTTGTTTGAAGATGTAGGCTTAAATCGTATTGAAGCGTATCATGATACTCGCAATCCACACTCAGGAGATGTAATGAAGAAATGCGGATTACTATATGAAGGAACCGCAAGACAGGCTGGCAAAAATATGCAGGGCATTTGTGACAATGTGCATTACGCAATATTGAAAGAAGATTATTTTGCTGAAAAAAATTGCGCTGTTTAAGGTTGCATATGGATAATGCCGGAGCTTGATGAAAAGCGGCAGGATACAGATAGTAGAAATATACTGCTTGATATTATCCACACAATCGAACACGAAGAAACGCTGATGGGATTAAGTCCTCACTTCTTGGAAATTGGAAGAAAATAATTTCAATCAAAAGCGGACAGGTAATCAATTTAGGTTTTGATTACCTATCCGCCTTTTTAGTTATTGACAACTTCAATGATGATCCTTGCTCCTAATCGAAAGCCATTTAGAAATGCGTTTCGTTCGCAGATTTCAGAAATTTCCCGATTGCAGTCCTTGTATTTTTCAAAGGTTTCTTTCTGCTCATCGGAAAGAGTTGCAATGAGCTTTTCTTCATTCCTGTTGAGCAATCCAATCAACTCTTTCATTTCATCATCAAGCTTTGAGACTTTTTCGTGAGGGAATAAGTTCCCATAGTATAAATCTTCAAGTATATACATAGTTTATGCCACCTTTCGCAGCACAAACATATACCACATATCTTTGCAAAAGTCCAGCGTTAATACAAAAATCCAACTGTAAACCGTAATTATGAATTTCCCAGATTGTTTTTACAAACAAACTGTGATATAATTTTTAATATACAATGTATATTCGGAGGATAATATGGCAAAAAGTTTTGGGATTGAGGAAAGAAAAGTTAAAGGAATACTTTCCGTAGGAACAGATTTTACATATAAGAACACCCCTTATACTGTACTTGAATCTGGAAAACCTACTTGCTACAAAGGTGAACCTAAAACAGATATTTATGTAAAAGCAAGCTGTGAAAATGGTGTTGAGGAATTTAAAATTTCCTACAAAAAAGAGAATGCAGATTTCATTGAAAATAAAATGAACAGTGAGCGTGCACAATTATTATTTGGTGACAACTGGAAAAAGATTATTGAAAGTTCAACTTTAAGAATAAAATCAGCTTTTTTAAATAAGCCCTTGATATATAAAAAGAAAAGTGGCAGAACAGATAAAGGTGCATTCACATTAGGTTGGAAGTTTGAACTACTGAATAAATCGAACGGAGATTTTTCAGATATAATAACTCTTTCATGCGAACAAGTTATTGATGTTTATGCCGGCACTAATCTTCCTGATGATTTTGAATTTATTTATACTGATGTTGATTACGGATATAAAATGATAGGTAATGCAGTTCCTGTTGATTTGGCATATATAATTGCTTCTAGGATACAAAATGCATTGAATAGGGAATTTGCAAATATATAGCTTTTTAAAATCAACTCATCAAATTATTTATATTTTAAACTATTTATGTGAATATATAAATATCCTATAGTGTGTTTTAGATAATAACATTTTTAAAAATAATTATGAACGGTGGTATTAACAATGGATAAGAGCCTTTTTTTCTCTAATGTTACAAAAAACAACAAAAATGAAAATACTATAAACTTTTTTTCTGAATATTCTTCAAAAAAAGCCAAACAGGTTTATATTATTAATTCTCCATTAAATAGTCAATCATTAGATGAAACTATTTATGAAGATGCATTAGTTATACTAATACCTGGCAAAAAAATCTGTTTACTAAACCTAAACGAGAATGCAGCTAAAAAATTTGATGAGTTTTCGGAAGATTTTTTAGAAGATTTAGGATATTTAAGCGATAAATATGATTATAAAAAAATATTAGGTAGACCAAGAATATGGCGAAACAATTTGTTAGTGAAAATGAATATTTCGGGTTGCGGTGATGAGTATAATAGTTTGTTCAATGATATAGAATTAACATCAAAAAAAGAGCAACGTAATGCTGATTTTTTGATTTCTTTATTAATCGGGAGCATAAATGATATTAATCGTGTTGGTTATTATCCTGAAACGCTTTTAGATCAAGTTAAACATAAAATAATTTTATTCGATGGAGATCAAAGTAGATTTATTTACTCCAATGTTCCTTCTAAAAAAAAGATTACAATTCAAGGTCTTGCTGGTACAGGTAAAACCGAATTGTTATTACATAAACTGAAAGATTTGTATATTAGAGATAAAACGAGTAAAATTGTTTTTACTTGTTTTAATAAAATTTTAGCAGAAAGCATGCGTTCAAGAGTACCTGAGTTTTTTGATTTTATGCGTGTTGATGAACAGATAAAATGGGAAGAACGACTTTGGGTTATGTCAAGTTAGGGATCTAGTGGAGTGAAAAATTCTGGATTATATAGTTATATTTGCAGTAACTACAACTTAACATTTCATCCATTTTCACCTAAATGGTCATTTGAAAAAGTCTGTGCCGCTGCTTTGAAAGAACTCAAAGAGCAAGATGAAATAACACCTTGTTTTGATTACATTCTCATTGATGAAAGTCAAGACTTTTCTCAAAGTTTCTTTGAATTATGTGAATTAATTACCAATAAAACAATGTATATAGCTGGAGATATTTTTCAGGATATATATGACCGTACATTAAATCAATCTGTTCATAGTGACTTCTTGCTAAATAAGTGTTATAGAACTGATCCGAAGACATTGATGTTCGCACATGCGGTTGGAATGGGACTATACGAAACGCCTGTTATCAGATGGCTTGACGATGAAGAATGGGTGTCTTGCGGTTATCAAATTGATCGATCCGAAGGTGAATTTCAACTATCTCGTATGCCTTTAAGAAGATTTGAAGATATTGAAACCACTAACATACCTAGTATTGAAGTTATTGAAGCTTCTGACGATTATGTAAAGGATGTCATTAGTATAATAGATGAAATACGGGAACAAAATCCATCGGTTAAAGCTTGCGATATCGCTGTAGTTTTTTTGGAAAGCAATAATTCAAATTATAAATTTGCGGACTTATTACAACTTGCTATAAACAAAAAATATAAAAACTGGAGTGCGATAAAAGGATATGAAACAAAATCTACAAGTGAGGATGCCGTTTTTATTAGTAACAAAAATAACATAAAAGGACTAGAATTTCCCTTTGTAATCTGTGTTATTAACGAAGAATTAACAAGAAATGTGTTTAAAAGAAATACAGTTTATATGATGCTAACCCGTTCTTTTATTACTTCTTATCTTTTAGTTGATAAAATAAATCATAATTTTTTTGAAATATACAAAGATATTCCAAAAACTATTCAAATAAATGGTACTATGAAGCTTATTGAACCAACAGATGAAGAAAAAAAGTTACAAAATCAAAAAGTCCAAATTGAGGTAAATGAATCCGCAAAAAAACGTAGACCGATAAATGATATTATTTCTGAAATTGTTGATTCATATCCACAATTATCCTCCAAAAATAAATCAATTATTAAAAAAAGCATATTATCTTTTATAGAGGAACAAGGACAGATTTCTGAAGACGAAATAAAAATTCGAACTAAAAAATTTGTAGATGCATTTATCTAATTGGTGTAAATATGAAAAAATATACAATAAAATTATCCGATATATTGGTAAAACAAGCCACTAAGGCTATTAGAAGCAAGCAACATATCGTTACATTACTTTTATTGACATCAAAAGAATTATTATGTACAAAGATAAACGAGTACTATAATACCAATGATAACAAAGCTTGTGTTTATATTGATAAGATGAGTCGTATTTTTTACGTTCTACCTCAAAAAATGTTTTCTTTTCAATTTCCTTTTATTATCCAAGAGCAGGATGAATATATAAATCTTGTTTATCATAATATAAATATTGATAATACTATGACATCATTTTTATTATCTCTTTTTTTAGATGAAAATATATTTAAAAAGAGCCTAAAAGATATATTGGAACAAGTTTATGATGAACTTTGCATTAATGAATGGGCATTAGATGAAAGCGAATGTTTTGAATTGATTAAACTCCTAATATTGTTTGAACCAGGTTACTTACGATATGACGAAGATACTGAAAGAATGAACGGCTTGATTCATCCAAAAAATCATCTAGACCTTTACTATTCATCAAATAATAATATTAAAATTGGAATAGAGAATTCTATTAATGAGGATTGGCTTATTGATTTATCAAATATAAGAACAGAATGCAAATTTCTAAAAAAATAAATTTATTATCTTCCACCAAGGTGTCCTCACCATTAGGTTCTTGTGCTTACCGGTGTGCAGGTTCAAGTCCTGTCACCCGCACCAAACAACAAAGGGTATCAATACAAAACAGTATTGATACCCTTTGTTCTTATATTCAGCAAATGAACATCTTGTCTTTAATTATGTATAGTTTTGCAATTAATAACAAAACAGTCAGTAAAAGCAAAAACTTTAACTGACTGTTTGTGTTAAAACTACTTAAAAAGATAGAATACAAAATATGATAAAATA